>Ga0268298_10003197_pt1 | contig 16973 bp, 28 predicted proteins | sample WWTPWeurt_MetaG_FD_194462 | JGI IMG/M metagenome (GOLD analysis project Ga0268298, IMG submission 194462) | Activated sludge microbial communities from WWTP in Nijmegen, Gelderland, Netherland - WWTP Weurt | ecosystem: Engineered > WWTP > Aerobic digester > Activated sludge | place... | reverse complement strand
TTTTAATGTTTTAAATTTACGAAAAAAACTATATTATAATAGTTGTTTAAATAATTAAAAATTAATAGTATAAAAAGTGTTTAAATAAAATGCCACAACTAGATTCACTTACCTATTTTATGCAAGTATTTTTCACATTTCTATCATTTTGGATAGCTTTTGTCTATTTCCGATTATTTATTTTACCTGAAATTTATGTAACTTTAAAACAACGCCAATTTATTACTAATTTTATAATTAAAATTGGTATGTTAATTAAAATGCATTATTAATTTCAAAAATTTATTGTTTAAAAGTAATCTCTGTTTTAAATCTTTCTCATTTTATATATGAGAAAGATTTAAAACAGAGATTACTTTTAAACAATAAATTTTTGAAATTAATAACTTTATTAAATACTTTTATATTTGAAAAATTTTCTTTATTTAATATTATTAAAAAAATTAAATTATTTAATAATATTATAACTTTAAATTTTAATTTAACTTATTCAAGTCAAAATAATACATTATTTAAGTCTTCAAAAATTTCTAAATTTAATTTCATTAAACAAAATAATAATAATTCATTAAATTTAAAAATTCAACAATTAAAAAATTTAAATTTTTTAATTGTTGAATTAAAAGATAAAATAACATTAAAATTAAAAAAAAAAAATTTATTTAAAACATTAAATAATTTTCAAATATTAAAAAATTCATTAATTAATGAAAAACTAAATTCTATAAATGAAAATAATTTAAAAATATTTACTTTATCAAATTCATTAATAAAATTGAATTTTTTAAAAAATCAATTATTAACAACAATTAATTTTAATTTTTATAATGATTCAAATTTAAATTATAGCAAATTAATTGTTTTAAATATTAAACTTAAATCATTATTATAGAAATAAAATGAAAAATAATAACTTTTATCGATATATATTAAGTATTGTTAATAATGAACATTTTTATTATGTTTTTTTTTTTGGTATATTAGGAATTATTTTTTTAATTGAGTTTTTAAATCTTTCATTTGATGAAAATATTTTAATTGGTAGTTTATTTATTATTGGATCTTTTACTGTTTTACAATATATTCGTTATTTATATATTAATAATTCAATAAAATATATAAAAGAATTAAAAAATAAATACGAATTAAGAAAAAATTTAATTTATAAATATAAATTTTATTTTTTAAAATTAATTTTTTTTTATTTAATTTATTTTTATAAAATTAGATATTTTTTAATAAATTATAAATTTGAAAAATTAATTATAAAATTATTATCTAAATTTAATGTTATAGAATATATATTAATATATGTTCAATTATTATATAAAAATATATTAAATTTTTATTATAATATTGAACAAATTATTATTTTTAATTTTTGGTTTAACAGTATTAAAGCAGCTTATAATAAATTAATATAATTTATTTTTTATAACTATTTTAATAATTTAAATAAAAATTTATTAAATACTATTAATTTTAGATAAACAAAAAGTGCTAACGTGGTGTAATGGTAACACATCAGCTTGTCGAGCTGCATAATGCCGGTTCAAATCCGACCGTTGGCGAAAATATATATATGTGCTTTATGAATATATTTTTATTACCGTTGATTAAGTCTTGTTATTTTAATATCATTTATAATTTTAACTTTAAGTTATCTTTTAATAACATTAAAAAAACCACATAATTTTGAAAAATTATCTTCTTATGAATGTGGTTTTCAACCATTTGAAGATTCAAGACATTTATTTAATATTAAATTTTATTTAATAGGAATTTTATTTGTAGTTTTTGATTTAGAAATTATTTTTTTATTTCCATGGTGTGTTTCATTTTATTTAATAGGTTTTTATGGTTTTTGGATAATTATAATCTTTTTATTAATATTAATAATAGATTTTTTTATGAATTAGAAAAAGGAGCCTTAAATTTTTAAAATGTCTAATAAATTATCTTTACCTTTAAATAAATCCTTACGATTATTAAATATTTTAATTTTATTACGAAGTTTTTTTAATAAAATAATTTATAATATTGAATTAATTTATGACTTTAATTTATTAATCTCTGATATTATAATTAATTTAACTTCAATTAAACATTTTTGGACTTTTATGATTTTACTAAAAAATAGTATTTTATTTAATTATTATCAGTTAAATGATATCACCTGTGTTGATAATTTATCATTATTAAAAGAATTACAAGATAATAATAAAAATAGATTTACAATTATTTATGTTTTTACAAATATAAAATATAATTCACGTCTTTTAGTTAGATTAACAATAAATAAAAATCAACAAGTACCTTCACTAACCAATTTATTTTTATGTGCAAATTGGTTAGAACGAGAGATTTATGATTTATTTGTGTAATTTTTTCTAATCATCCAGATTTAAGAAGAATTTTAACAGATTATGGATTTAATCAAAATCCTTTATTAAAGGATTTTCCATTAACAGGATATATTGAATTACGATATAATGAAAATTTAAAATGTGTTGAATATCAACCAGTAAAATTAATGCAAGAGTATAGATTTTTTAATTTTGAGAGTCCATGGAATCAATATTTAATAAAAACTAATCTACAATTATAAATGACTACCTTAAAGAAATTTAAAGAATTAAGAAATTTTTTATTAAATTTTGGACCACAACATCCAGCTGCTCATGGAGTTTTACGTTTAATTTTAGAATTAGATGGTGAAATCATTACACGAGCAGATCCTCACATAGTTTATTACATAGAGGAACAGAAAAATTATTAGAATATAAAACTTATTTACAAGGTTTACCTTATTTTGATCGTCTTGATTATGTTTCAATGATGGCTCAAGAATTAACTTATTCATTAGCAATTGAAAATCTTTTAGGTTTAAAAATATCTAATAAAGCTAATTTTATTCGAACAATTTTTTTAGAAATAACCAGAATTTTAAATCATTTATTAGCATTAACTACGCACGCATTAGATGTTGGAGCTATGACACCTTTTTTATGGGCTTTTGAGCGTCGAGAAAAACTTATGGAATTATATGAAAGAGTTTCTGGTGCGAGAATGCATGCAAACTATATTCGTCCAGGTGGAGTAACTTATGATTTAAATAATGAAATTTTACAAGATATTTGGTTAATAATGGAAGATCTTTTACATAATATAGAACAATTAGAAATTGTTTTACATTCAAATAGAATTTGGAAACAAAGATTAATAAATATTGGAATAATTACTAGTTCAATGGCATTAAATTGGGGTTTTCAGGTGTAATGTTACGGGGATCAGGTTATAATTGGGATTTAAGAAAAAATTATCCTTTTAATAATATTTATAATGAATTAAATTTTAAAGTACCTGTTGGAAATATAGGTGATTGTTATGATCGATTTTTAATTAGAGTAGAAGAAGTAAAACAAAGTATAAAAATAATTGAATATTGTATTAATAATTTTCCTATAACTGATAAACTTCATGATTTAATTGATTATAAAACAGTTTTCCCCTCTCGACATATTATGAAAGAATCTATGGAATCATTAATTCATCATTTTAAACTATTTACTGAAGGTTTTAATGTTGGGGAGGGAGAAACTTATTTTGCTATTGAAGCTCCAAAGGGTGAATTTGGAGTTTATTTAGTTACTAATAATACTAATAAACCTTATAGATGTCGAATTAGAGCTCCTGGTTTTTTTCATTTACAAGGATTAGATCATATGTCAAATCAACATATGATTGCTGATTTAGTAACTATCATTGGAACCCAAGATATTGTTTTTGGTGAAATTGATCGCTAAAAATAATATCATTTAAATGTGTTCTGTGTCTATTTAAATTTTAAAGATGTTTTATAGTCCTTTAGAACAATTTTTATTATTACAAGATAAATATAGTTTTATTATGTCAATTTTTTTAGGTTTACCAATTGAATTTGATGATGATAAATTTTGGTTTACCGCGTCATTTCAAATGATTTATGATTTTTTTTTATATGAAGTTTTAGCTACAAATATAACTAATTTTAATTTTTATTTTACTTTAGTTAATTTACAATATTATAAATTAAGTTTATTTTTAATAATTTTATTAACAGCTATTGCTTCTTATAATTCTCGAGTATTTCCTTCATCTTTATGGCAATATTTTACACAACAAAGTCATATTTTAGCTCAAACAGTTTTAAAACCAACTTTTGGTGCACATTATCCGTTTGAAGTACGTTTTTATAATTATTATCCGTTATTATATTTTATATTTCTTTTTATTTTATGTAATAATTTATTAGGTTTAGTTCCTTATGGATTTTCAAATAGTGCTTTTATTATTCATAATTTTACTTTATCTTTTTTATTTTTATCAGGCTTAACTTTAATTGTATTTTTATACAAGGAGTTTATTATTATCAACTTTTTATTCCAAAAAATTTACCAACTTATTTAATTCCTTTTTTAATGATAATTGAAATTATTTCACATGTAGCTAAAGTATTTAGTTTAGCTATTCGATTATTTGCAAATATTATGTCAAGTCATATTTTATTACATATTTTAGCAGGATTTACTTTAAAAATTTTAGATTTTAATTTAATTTTAGGATTAATTCCTTGTATAATTATTTTAATAATTGTATTTTTAGAAATAGGTATTGCTTTTTTACAGGCTTATGTATTTACTGTTTTATTGGCTATTTATTTTGAGGAAACATTTAAGTTACTTGAATTACAACCAAATTTAAAAAAAAGTGAACATAGACCATTAGTAATGGAATATGATTTTATTTAAAAATTAAATTTTTTTAATTTATGTTTTATACCACTGGTTTAAAATTATCAATTAATAAAAATTTTATATCTAAATTGGCGTTATCACATTATACTACAGACGTTAATAAAAAAAAAACACTTAATAAATCATTTTTATTAGATTTTGGGTATGTTGAATCAGTTGGTTCAGTATTGCAATAGTTAAAGGTTTATTAAATGTTAGATCTGGAGAATTAGTTTTCTTTTATCCAAATAATGTTTATGGATTAACTTTAACTTTAGCAAATGAAAGAGTTGGTATTGTTTTATGTTGTGATGAAAGTAAAGTTAGTGAAAATGATATTGTTTCACGAACTGGAACTAGAATGTCAGTTGGAGTTGGATATGAACTTTTAGGAACTGTTGTTAATCCATTAGGTTTTCAAATTGGGGGTGATGTTCAATTAAAAAATGTTAATTTAAAAAAAGCTCCAATTACACCAAAAATACCAGTATTATTGATAGACAACCTGTTTTTGAACCTTTATCAACAGGATTAACTATTGTTGATAGTTTAGTTCCAATTGGACGAGGTCAACGAGAATTAATTATTGGTGATAGACAAACAGGAAAAACATCAATTGCAATTGATACTATCTTAAATCAAAAAAATGTTATTTGTGTTTATGTTAGTATTGGTCAAAAATGTTCAGCCGTTGCACAACTTTATTTTAAATTAAAAGCTTTAAATAGAATTAATAATACAATTATTGTTAGTTCAACAGCATCAGACCCAGCTCCTTTACAATATTTAGCACCTTATACTGGTTGTACTATTGCTGAATTTTTTAGAGATAATGGAGATTCATGTTTAATTGTTTATGATGATTTATCAAAACATGCTATAGCTTATAGACAAATGTCATTATTATTAAGAAGACCACCAGGACGAGAAGCATTTCCAGGAGATGTCTTTTATTTACATTCTCGATTATTAGAAAGAGCAGCTAAATTATCAAGTGCAAACAAAGGAGGTTCATTAACAGCTTTACCAGTAGTTGAAACTCAAGCAGGAGATGTTTCAGCTTATATTCCAACTAATGTTATTTCTATTACTGATGGTCAAATTTTTTTAGATGCAGAATTATTTAATCAAGGGGTTAGACCTGCTATTCATGCAGGTTTATCTGTTAGTCGAGTTGGATCAGCAGCTCAATATCCTGCTATGAAATCAATAGCAGGAAATCTAAAATTAGAATTAGCAATGTATAGGGAAGTTTTAGGTTTTACTAAATTTGGTTCAGATATTGATCCAGCAACAGCTAAATTATTACAAAGAGAGAAAGATTAGTTGAAATTTTAAAACAACCTAATTATAATCCTTATATTCCTGAATTACAATTAATTTTAGTAACTTTTGGTATTTTAGGAATTTTAAATGAAATTGAAATAGCTAAATTAAAAAATGTAATGTTCATATTAATAAAATGTTAACAGTATTATTTTATTCAAAAGCAACTGTACCAGCGTTTCTTTTTTTAGATATACAAGTAAACAAAATTTATTTAAATTTGTTAAAGCATTACATTATTTTACTTTATCAGTAGCTTATAATAAAAAATTTGATTCAAAAAAATTTTCATCTTTCTTTAAAAAATAAAATTTATTAATAAATTTTATTTTTTAAAGGTATAGCCAAGTGGTAAGGCGATGTTTTTTGATAACATTAATGCGGGGTTCGATCCCCTCTACCGTGATTAATAATATAATATTTAAAAATATTAAACTTATTATTTTTATTAAAAATTAATAGTTAGTGTAGTTTAATTGGTAAAATAGTGATCTCCAAAATCATTGTTGGTAGTTCAAATCCACCCTCTGACGAAATTAATTTTCTTGTAGCTCAGTTGGTTAGAGCGTACGTTTGATAAGCGTAAGGTCATTAGTTCAATTCCAATCAAGCGAATTATTATAAAAATCAAAATTATAAAAAGTGTATAGCTCAGTTGGTAGAGCAGTGTCCTTTTAAGTCAATGTCCTTGGTTCAATCCCAGGTACACTCAAAATTTTAAAAATTTTTTAATATGAAATATCATAATCATTTTTTTCCTCAAATATTTTTTTGTAAATTAGATGAAAGAAATGGAATCCGATTATTAGCTTTAGATTTAAAAGAAAATAAATATTCATATAATATTAATTGTAAAATAAATTTAAAATTATATAATTTTAAATTTAAATGTTTTATTCCTAAAAAAAAAACTATTATTTTTAAAAATTTTATTGATCAATATTTTTAAAAATATAATCAAAAATAAAATTACTATTAAATTATATTAATAAATATTTATTTATTTTAAAAATAAATCAAAAAATGTTAAATTTAAATAATTCTAACCAAGTAAATAATTTACAAAATTTAATTAAAAAGGTAATCTTAAACAAATCATTAGAAACATCTAAAACGATTATAAATTCAAATGAAATAATAAAAAAAAATCAAAATTATAAAAATTTGTTTAATATTATTGAAACAAATTTTTATAATTTATGTAAAAATGCTTATATAAATAATATTTTTAAATTTGTTTATGTTAATTATGAACGTTATAATTATACATTAATTGAATATATTTGTTTATATAATAAAGGAGAAAAATTTTCAGTTTTAGATTTTTGTTCAACAATTGGTATTTTTATACCTCACTATTGTTATCATCCTGACTTATCAATAGCAGGAAATTGTAGAATGTGTTTAGTTCAATTAGATGGTTCTATTAAACCTATAGCTTCATGTGCTATAACAATGTCTAATAAAATGATAATTAATACACAATCTATATTTGTTAAAAAGGCACAAGAGGTGTTATGGAATTTTTATTATTAAATCATCCTTTAGATTGTCCTATTTGCGATCAGGGGGGGGAATGTGATTTACAAGATTTATCATTAGCATATGGAAATGATAGAGGGCGTTTATTTCATTTAAAAGATTTAAAACGTTCAGTTAATGATATGAATTGTAATGCTTTTGTTAAATTAGTTTTAACTAGATGTATTCATTGTACACGATGTATTCGTTTTTTAAATGAATTTGGAGGAAATTATAATATGGGTATGTTAGGGAGAGGAAAACAAAGTGAAATAGTTTATATATAGAAAATAATTTAAGTTCGGAATTGGTAGTAATATCGTTGAATTATGTCCAGTTGGGGCTTTAACATCTAAAATATATAGTTTTAAATATAGATCATGGGATTCACAATATTATGAATCTATTGATTTTTCTGATTCTTTATGTAGTTCTATTAGAATTTTTACTAATTTAAATAAAATAATGAGAATTTTACCTCAATATGATGAAACAACAAATTGGAATTTTTTAACAGAAAAAGCAAGATTTTTATATGACGGAATTAATATTCAACGTTTAAAATTTCCCGCTATAAAAAAATATGATAATTATGTTTTTAATTTTACAAATTCAATTCCAATAGCTAAAAAGTTTTATTATTCTATAAGTTGGGATAAATTAAAAAAATTTTTATTAAATTTTTATTTTAATATTTTTTATTTAACAAAAAAAATTATAAAACAAAACCAAGTAAAATTAAAACCAATTATTGGTGATTTAGTAGATTTAGAATTAATAAATTATTTAAAAAAATTTCAAGGTTTAACTGCACAATCTTCTTTTTTAAATGGTACAGATGATTTATTATTATCCTCGTTTTATGAAAATTACTTAAATTATGATTTAAGATCTTCTTATATTTTAGATAATTTAAATTTTAATAATTATAATTTATTATTATTATTAAATATAAATTTAAGATTAGAAAATCCATTAATAAATGCGAAAATTAGACAAGAATATCTTTGGAATAATTTATTAATTTATAACTTTGGATCAAAATATAATTTAACCTATAAATATTATCAATTAAGTAATAACGTAACTCATTTTTTAAAATTTATTAAAGGACAGCATTTTTTAAATAATTTATTTGTTAATAAAAAATATAAACCATTAATTTTAACAAGTAGTAATTTATTACAAGAACATGATAATTTTTATTATAAAAATTTATTATCAATTTTACACAGATTGTATCTAATTTTAATATAAAATATATTTGCTATGGTTCTGCTCGAACAGGATCAATCGATCTAGTTATTACTCAGGAATTCATTCTGTTAATTTATTTAATTTATCTAATTTTAATCAATTTAATTGTTATATATATTTAGGTTATAATTTTTTTAATAAAAATAATAAAAATTTAGTTAATTATAATTCAAAAATTTTAAATATTTATCAAAATTCACATTGGGATGAAAATTTTAATTTTGTTGACATAATATTACCAAATATTTTATTTTTTGAAAAACGAACTTATTTATATATTAATTGTTTAGGATTAATTAAACGAATTCCTCCTTTATTTTCTTTTACAAATAAAAATTTATTTACAGATGTTGAAATTTTAACTTTTTTTATTAATATTTTTCCTCAATTTTATAAAATACCAAATAATAAATTAATTACAAATAGTTATATAATTTAATTCCTATAGGAGCATTTGAAAAATATTTAAATTATAATAATTTATTTAAAATAAATTATATATTAAAATTAAATAACGCATCAGTTTTCACAAATAAAATATTCACACTAATTTATAAAAATTTTTATAAAACTAATATTATAAGTTTTTATTCTAATAATATGAATATTTTAACTAATACGTTTTTTAATAATCATTCAAATTTTAAATTATAATTTTTTGTTAAATTTAAAATGTGGAGTGGAGTAATGGTAGCTCGTTGGGCTCATGACCCAAAGGTTTAGGGTTCGATTCCCTACTCCACATTTTATAATATTTATTAGAAAAATAATAAAAAAGATCTAAAAAGAATAAATATTAATAAAATACAATTTATATATATATATATTTTAAATGATAATAAAAACTTTTTTAATACTTAATAAAATAAAAATTAATAATTATAATAAATTTCTTTTTAAATATACTAAAACAATAAAGCAATTAAATTTGAATTGCTATATAAATAATCTTTTTATTTATGTATTTTCCTATATTACCACTTTAGAAAAAAAAAATGCACCCACTTATAAAATTATATCTTAAATTTATTTTCGTAATTATACTTATAATTGGAATTATTTACCTTTATATTGACTTAGATGAAACACGAAAAGAACAACTAAGAAAAAAAGGTAAATTACCGCCTCCCAGAAAAATAGAAAAGGCAAAAAGATATTATGATTATAAACCAGAAAATATTGATTATGACAAACCTGGTTTAGTTGATATTACAGAAACAGAAATGTATAAAGAATATAAAAAAAAATATCCAAATAATAACCCAAATAAAGAAACTCATAAAGATTGGATTTGGGTTACTATTTTATTATGGATAATAATTATTTATATTCGAATAAAAACATAAAAAATATTCGAATTTTTGTTAACAAAAATTATTTATGCTAAGTTATTTAATTCAACCATATATTAAATTACTATTTTATTGGTTAAAAATAAATATTTTAATTTTTATTCCTTTATATCTAAAAAAAATAATATATTTTTTAATTATATATATATTATATATAGATTTTTTTATAATAAGTATTATTATACCTTTAATTATTAGTGTAGCATATGTCACATTAATAGAACGTAAAGTCATAGGGCTATGCAATTACGAATAGGACCAAATTTCGTTGGATTTTTTGGTTTATTACAACCTATAGCTGATGGAGTAAAATTATTTTTTAAAGAAACTATTTTACCTTCTAAAGCAGATAAAATTTTATTTTTATTTTCTCCATTTTTTGTATTTTTTTTAAGTTTATTATTATGGTTTATAATTCCATTAGAATATGGAGTTGTAATTTCAGATGTAAATTTAGGTATTTTATTTTTTTTTGCAATATCTTCTTTAAGTGTCTACGGGATAATAATGGCAGGATGTCTAGTAATTCAAATTATGCATTATTAGGATCATTAAGATCTGCAGCACAAATGATTTCTTATGAAGTTTCAATTGGAATTATTTTAATTTCTGTTTTATTATGTGTTGGTTCATTAAATTTAACAGCTATTGTTATGGCTCAAAAATATATATGGTTTATAATTCCACAATTTCCTGCCTTTTTAATGTTTTATATTTCTGCTTTAGCAGAAACTAATCGACCTCCTTTTGATCTACCAGAAGCAGAAGCAGAACTCGTTTCGGGGTACAACGTTGAATATTCATCTATGAGTTTCGCACTTTTTTCTTAGCAGAATATTCTAATATAATTTTAATGAGTTTTTTTATTTCATTAGTTTTTTTAGGTGGTTGGTTACCTATTCCTTTATTAAGTTCTATACCAATCTTAAATACTATAATACCGGTTTCATTTCATTTTGCTTTAAAAGTATTTTTTATTATTTTTTCATTTATTTGGGTTCGAGCAACTTTACCAAGATATAGATTTGATCAATTAATGATTTTAGGTTGGAAATGTTTATTACCAATGTCATTAGGTTGGTTAATTTTAACTAGTAGTATTTTAATTTTTTTTGATTTATTACCAAATTAAAATTTAATTTTAAAATAATTAAATAAAAAATTTTTTGGGTGTAGAAAACATATAAAATTGATCTAACAGTATCTGTTTATTTTAAAATGTTAAAATTTTTAAAAGATTCAAAAACAGTTTTTATAAGATTTCTATATTCAACGAATCATAAAGATATTGGAATGTTATATTTAATGTTCGCAGCTTTTGCAGGAATAATTGGAACTATGTTTTCAGTTATGATTCGAGCAGAATTATCTGCTGCTGGCGAAAATATGTTACTAGGAAATCATCAGGCTTATAATGTGATTGTTACTGCTCATGCGTTTATTATGATTTTTTTTATGGTTATGCCTGCAATGATTGGAGGTTTGGGAATATTTTTGTTCCTATGATGATTGCTGCTCCCGATATGGCATTTCCTCGACTAATAATATTAGTTTTTGGTTATTACCACCTTCGTTTACTTTATTATTATTATCTGCTTTTGTTGAAGGCGGAGCAGGTACTGGTTGGACAGTTTATCCACCATTAGCTTCTATCGATTTTCATTCAGGAGGATCTGTTGATTTAGCTATATTTAGTTTACATTTAGCAGTGTATCTTCTTTATTAGGAGCAATTAATTTTATTACAACAGTAATTAATATGCGACATAAATTAATTACTTGGGATAGACTTCCATTATTTGTTTGGTCTATTTTTATTACAGCATGGTTATTGTTATTATCTCTCCCTGTTTTAGCAGGAGGAATAACAATGTTATTAACAGATCGAAATTTTAATACTAGTTTTTTCGATCCTTTAGGAGGAGTGATCCAATTTTATATCAACATTCATTTCGGTTTTTTGGTCATCCAGAAGTTTATATTTTAATTATTCCAGGATTTGGAATAATTAGTGAATGTGTTTGTCATAGTTCAGGAAAAAAAATTTTTGGATATTATGCAATGGTTGCAGCAATGTTAGCTATTGGAGTTTTAGGTTTTATTGTTTGGGCTCATCATATGTATACTGTTGGATTAGATGTCGATACACGAGCATATTTTACTGCAGCAACAATGATTATTGCAGTTCCAACTGGTGTTAAAATTTTTAGTTGGATAGCAACTATGTGGGGAGGAAATTATAAATTAACAGTTTCTGTTTTATTTGCTTTAGGATTTGTATTTTTATTTACAACAGGAGGATTAACTGGTATCGTATTATCTAATGCTGGTTTAGACGTTGCTTTACATGATACTTATTATGTTGTTGCACATTTTCATTATGTTTCATCTATGGGAGTTGTTTTTGCATTTTTTGCTGCATTTTATTACTGATTGAAAAAATTATTGGATTAAAATTTAATAGATTTTGGGGGACAATTCATTTTATATTAACTTTCATAGGAGTTAATTTAACTTTTTTCCCAATGCATTTTTTAGGTTTAAATGGAATGCCTAGAAGAATTCCTGATTATCCTGATTCATATTTATTATGGAATTGGATGGAATCATGGGGATCAATTCTTTCAACATTAGGTTTAATCGTATTTTTATTTATTTTTGCAAGAATATTATCTTATACTTTTAAAGCAGCATTATTAAGTATTGATGAAGTAAAAGTTGTAGGATTTAAACAAACAAAAAAACAATCATAAAAAATTTATAAATGTCAGATTTACATAAAAAACGTCATTTATTTCATATTGTTGATCCAAGTCCATGGCCACTTTTTTCAGCATTAGGAGCTTTCTTAGTTACAACCAATGCAGTTTTATTTTTTCATGAATTCGATTCAGTTCTTTATTATTTTATAGTTTTATTTACTTAGCAATAACAGCAGCTTATTGGTGGAGAGATGTTATTAGAGAAGCAACTTTTCAAGGTTGCCATACTTCTGTAGTTCAAAAAGGATTACGTTTAGGTATGATTTTATTTATTGTATCTGAAGTTATGTTTTTTTTTTCATTCTTTTGGGCATTTTTTGCATCAAGTTTATCTCCAAGTATAGAAATAGGTTGTGTTTGCCACCTCATAATTTAAAAGTATTTTCTGCATGGGGTGTACCATTATTAAATACTTTTATTTTAGTTTTATCAGGAGTAACAGTTACTTGGGCACATCATGCATTATTATTAGGAAATTATGTTCAAACTAATTTTTCATTAATAATTACTATTGCGTTAGCTATTTTATTTACTAATTTACAAATTTGTGAATATTTAGAAGCAGATTTTAGTATTTCAGATGGAATTTATGGATCAGTTTTTTATATGGCAACAGATTTCATGGTTTTCATGTATTAATTGGAACAATTTTTTTAATTGTTTGTTATTTTAGACATGTTAAAGGACATTTTTCTAGAACTCACCATGTTGGTTTTGAATCAGCTATTTGGTATTGGCATTTTGTTGATGTTGTTTGGTTATTTTTATTTTTAGTTATTTATTGGTGGGGAAATACTAGTTTAAATTTTGATTTAATAAAAACTTTTTAAAATTTTTATTAAATTAAATCAATAAAATTATTTAAAATGCTTTTAATAGATTATTTTTTTAAAAGAATATTATTATTTATATTTCATTTTGATTTAGGATTAACTTATTTTTTTAAAATGACATTATATGGAAATTTTAAAAAATTTATAATTTATTTAATAACAAAAAATAAATTGGTAAAACTCTATAATAATTTAAATTTAGTTGATAAGATTAGATGGTCATCTTTTTTAGGTTTACCTACTTTTTTAATATATTATTTTGTTGAATTACTAAGAAATTTTTACATTTTTTATTTAAAACATAAAAATAATTTTTTATTAAAATTAAAAACCGATATATTAAAAGCACCATCATTAGAAATTTATTATCCATTAAAAACTTCTATTTTTTCTGTTACATTACGAATAACCGGAGTTTTTATAACTTTAGGAGTAGGATTTTATTTTTTGATAGTTTAATAAATTTATTATTTAATAAATTTATTTTTATTAATTATATTATTTTTTTTGTTTTATTATTATGTTTTTTTATTCATCAATTTTATAGTTTTATCATATAAATTATTTTGGTAAGTCAATTTTAGTTTTTATTAATTATAAAAAAATAATAATAACAACATATTTAATTTGTTTTCAAACAATAATAACATTTATTTCATATTTATTATTTTGTATAGAATTAATAAAATATTATAAATATTTTATTATTTTATATATAAATAAAATTTTATTTATATTTTTATTTATTTATTTATTTTTTTTTAATATAAATTTTTTTAATATTTTATAATTTAATTTATATAAAAAAATAAAAAAATAAATTAAAAATACAATAAAAAAAGTCTTAATTTTTTATATTTTTATTAATATAAATATTTTTAACAGAGATCTAGATATATTTTTTTTAAAGAACGGTCATTAAACCGAAAAGATATAAGCAAAATATATATATGTTATATCGATTCTTTATTTAAAAAAATTTTATATTTATAAAATTTAAATTACTTTATGAATTGAAACATCTAATTAATAAAAGGAAAAAAAAACAAACGTGAATTTAAAAGTAGTGTGAGCGAAATTTTAAATTTATCTAAATTTAAAAGTTTTAATTTCTAAAGAAAACTTTGGATGAAAGAGTAAGGAGTACACCTTTGCTGGACTGTACTTCGCCTACGGGTTAAGTCAAAGATGGTAAAAAGTCCTGTATAGAAAATAGAAATTTTTAAATTTTGAGTATATTGAATTGTAAAATTTGATAGAATAAAGAAGATCCATTTTCTAAGTAATTATATATAAAAATATATCGATAGTGTAAAGTACCGTGAGGAATGATGAAAAGAACCACAATAAAATTGTAGTGGAGTGAAATAGAACTTAAAATTAAAAATATAACAGTTTTTGATGTGACAATTTGTCATAACAATGTACCTTTTGTATAATGGTCAACGAGTTAATTTAAACTAGCAAATTTAAATTAAAGAAAGATAATCAAAAAGATATAGCGAAAGCGAGTTTGAAAAATAGCGTTAAGTTAGTTAAATTATTACCCGAAACTAAATGATCTAACCATGTACAGATTAAACTAATAGATCGAACTCGTATATGTTGCAAAATATTGAGAAGAGATATGGTTAGGGGTGAAAGGCTAATCAAATTTAGAAATAGCTGGTTTTCTGCGAAAATTATTTAAGTAATGTGTTAAATTTAATATTATATAGGTAGAGCACTTGATGAGCAAAGGGGAAATCTTTTGATTTTACTGAGTTTATTTAAACTTCGAATATATATATATATATAGTATTTAGCAGTCGGATTATAGGTGCAAAGATCTATAATCAAAAGGGAAAAAGCCCAGATTAATAATTAAGATTTTAAATATACTTGATGGTTTAAGTTTAAAAATTTAAGTAATGATAACTAAGAGGTAGGCTTAGAAGCAGCCATCCTTTAAAGAAAGCGTACTTGCTCATTAGTAGAATTAATTTTAAACAGAAATGTAAAGAAACTTTAATTATATTCCGAAATTTTAAATAAAATATACAATGATAATCCGAAAATTGTTTAAAAAGCAATTTTATAATGGATCCTGAATGGTGGTGATTAACTCCAATGTTTTAGTATATAATGGTAGCAGAATGATAGATTGTGAAAAAAAACTTATTAAAAATTTAAAAATTTTTTTAAATAAGATTCTATTTAAGAATGTTGACATGAGTAACGATAAAATAATGAAAACATATAAATCATTATCACCGGAAATCCTAAGGTTTCTATGATTTTAGTTAAACTTCATTGAGTTATTCGTTTCTAAGTATAAAAATGAAAATTTTTTATGAATGAAAAAAAGATTAATAATTCTTTAATAAATTTTAGTGACAATAATTTTATTAATAATTTAATTTTTAAGGATATTTAATTATTATATAAAATTATTCAAGAAATAACTAATTAATATTAACCGTACTTAAACCGACACAGGTGGATGAATAGAGCATATTAAGGTGATTGGAAGAACAATTTTGAAGGAACTCGGCAAAATAATTCCGTAACTTCGGGAGAAGGAATACTCCTTAATAATTATAAAGATTTTATTTTATTAAAAGTGAATTATTATTGAATGACTGGTGTAACAGAAAAGGGGTAGCGACTGTTTATTAAAAACACAGGACTTTGCTAAATAGTAATATGACGTATAAGGTCTGACGTCTGCCCGGTGATGGTTAATGAAAAAAAAAGGTTTAAATGTTCTTTAAGCTTTTGATATAAGTCCCATTAAACGGCGGCTGTAACCCTGACGGTCCTAAGGTAGCGAAATTCCCTGTCAATTAAGTATTGACCCGCATGAATGACGTAACGACTTCCCCACTGTCTCCAGAATTGATCCAGTGAAATTACAATTTACGTGAAGATGCGTAATATTTACAGCGGGACGGGAAGACCCTATGCACCTTTACTATACTTTTATATTGATTAGAAAACAACTTAAAACGAAGAATAATTATAGTTTATGATTTATAAATTTTGGTTTATAAGGAGACAAGCGTGAAATAATAATTTTTAAGTATTTTTTTCATCTAATTTTTAAGAAAAACAATATATGAGAGGTAGTTTGGCTGGGGCGGCAACCTCCTAAAAAGTAACGGAGGTG
>Ga0268298_10003196_pt1 | contig 16979 bp, 23 predicted proteins | sample WWTPWeurt_MetaG_FD_194462 | JGI IMG/M metagenome (GOLD analysis project Ga0268298, IMG submission 194462) | Activated sludge microbial communities from WWTP in Nijmegen, Gelderland, Netherland - WWTP Weurt | ecosystem: Engineered > WWTP > Aerobic digester > Activated sludge | place... | reverse complement strand
TGATTCCAGGGGCTGTTTTTCACTTCAAGGTCGGGCTGCGACGAGTGCTGGCGATTGAATGTGATCAGGTCATCTGGGAGTGGGCGGATGATAAGCAGCGCACCACAAGCGCTCGTCCGGGTGGGGCCATGTGGCTGAAGAGTTTTGCAGCGGACGCGTGCTCGACAGCCAGTGTGGGTCAAGTGGTGAACCGGACAGAGCTGGTCAACACAACGGTGTTGTTGTCGGGTGAGGTCGTCAATGTGCTGGATAAGCCCGTGACGGTGAAGATCAGAACGTTGTGCCCAAAGAAGTATGTGATGGTAGATCTTGCTTCGGGCAGGGTTCTCGAGCTTGACGGGGCTGGGACCGAAGTGGCTGGCCCGGGTCGTATTGACGCAGCTCGGCAGGCACTACGAAGAGCGGCTGAGTTGAGTGGGAAAAGGGAGGCGTGATGGGAGAGCATCGTTGGACTGATGAGCAGCTTGCGATTGCGGGTTGCCGCGATAAGATCATTGTCGTCGAGGCTGGCGCCGGCTGCGCTAAGACGTCTTCTCTTGATCTCTACGCAAGAAGTCATCCTGGTGACGAGATGCTTTATCTCGCCTTCAATAAGTCGGTTCAAGAAGAAGCAAAGAAGCGTTTTCCTCGAAATGTTCGATGCCAGACAACGCACGGTGCGGCGTACGGTCGGTTTGGAATTCAGTACACGAAATCCGGAAAGCTGGGGAATCCTCGTGCAACTGAGGTACAGCGAGTTTTCTCCGGAATGACCGCTGTTGCCGCTGGCATTGTCTTGGCGACCGTCAGCAGTTTCTGCAACTCCGCCGCTCCTGAGATCAACGAAGAGCATGCCCTTGAAGCCTTAAACGGACGCGACGACTACCCGATCAACCATGTGGTTGATGCCGCTAGGGCGTTGTGGAGCATGATGGAAGATACCGGCAATGTCGGGGTCAAAATGCCTCACGACGGGTATCTGAAGCTGTTTCAGCTGTCCAAGCCCCGGCTGAACCAAAGGGTGATCCTGCTGGACGAGGCCCAGGATGCGAACCCTGTCACCCTGGATATCATCGCCCAGCAAACGCATGCTCGACGGGTCTATGTGGGAGATAGCCATCAAGCCATCTACGGATTCCGTGGGGCTGTGGACGCGCTTTCGAGCTTTGAGGACGCAACACGTTTTCGGCTCACTGGCTCATTCCGATTCGGACAGGGGCTTGCAGGGTTGGCAACAGCTCTGCTCCACGAATGGGGGGGCGCAGATTTTCCCCTGATTGGGCTTGGCAAGCATCAAACGGTGTTTTCCGTCGATCATGATCGTACTCATGCGTTCCTTTGCCGCACGAACGGTGGGATCTTCGAACGTGCAGTTTTTACTGCCCGATCCGGGCGCCCCTACGGTTTCGTTGGCGGAATTGAGGGCTATCGGTTCGACCAGATCCTGGATGTCTACTACCTGATGTCCAGAGAACTTCATCTGATTCGAGATAACTACATTCGGAGCTTCGAAACGTATGACGAGATCGTTCGATATGCGGAAGAGATGGACGATGGGGAGCTCAAGTCAGTAGTCAAGGTTGTGAAGGAGTATGGTTCGGAGGTGCCTTCTCTTATCGATCTGGTGAAGCGAAATGCAACGGCCTTTGGTGCCCTCGAAACCGTCTCCCCCTCGTTGATTTCGAGCGGCATGGTCTTCTTTTCAACAGTGCATAAAGCAAAGGGCCTTGAATGGCTGGACGTCATTCTCGGTGACGATTTTGTACGGCTTGAAATGCAACCTCAAAAGCTTGGTCCGCCGAAGGGTCCGAGCAAGGAGGAAGTGAACATTCTTTACGTCGCGATGACCCGCGCCAAACGAGGTTTGCAGTTATCCGAGCAAGTCCGGGGATGGCTCAGCGAAACGGATCAATGGCACCTTGCTCGATCGGCCAGTCGCACAGAAGAGCCCTTCGAGACAGAAGCCAGCGGCACGTCGGCGGTGTCGGAAGTGAATCACACACCCCAAGCGGATGTGGGGAGCAGCCGAGGTGTTCGGAAATCCGTCAAAATCGTACAGACACGGCCTCTGAAGGAAGTTGCTGCAGAGGCACGGATTGACAGGGTTAACGAGGCGGCAAACGTGATGTTCTCTACTCTTTCGGAGATGGAAACTACATTGCGTGATCACATTGATGACCATCTGGATACATTAGGCGGAATTGCTGGACCAATGGCCGACTGGTTTGAAAGTAAAGCAAAGGCTTATCGAACAATGGCCGAAAAGGCTCTTGGTCAGGTCGATTGATTGGGTTCGCCTACGGAAGTTTGAATTGATGGCAAGCGAATCGTTTAGGCGGAGAAGATACCAACTTCCAGAACATATCACCGTAGCAAACTGGAGAGCGTTTGAAGTTAGGATTCGGCGCGGGAATGAACTGTATTACAAATCATTCCCGTTTTCGAACGAGATAGATCAGGGTAGAGCGCTTACTGATGCTGTTCGCTGGCGAGACGCAAGACTTATAGGGATGGTAGCCCCGAGAAATTCAACGGGCTCATTTCGATCAAAGAACCAGAAATCAGAAATGAGTGATATCCCTGTAGGAGTCTCGCGATCAACCTACAAAACGAAAGGGCGCGACTATCTTCGATATGTCGTGAATTGGGTTGACGGGAATGGCATAAAAAGAGGCAGAACGTTTACCGCAGGTGCTGTTAATCAGATCTCAGTTGAATCTGAGGAGAGAGCACTAGAAACCGCAAAAGCATTCAGAAAAGAGTGGGAGTTTTGCACAGAAAACGGATTTCGGTTTGATCACGACAAATACGGTTGCTGGAAGATTGAGACGCTGTATCCCTTTTTGCAACCGGTGATATCGAAACGGCTAGATGCATATAGTGATCACGATTTCATCGAAAATTCCGACCAGGACAACCTGAAGGAAGCACGATGAAAACAACCCTGAAATTGACTCTTGCCTGCGTTATGAGCGCAACTGTCTGCGGAAGCGTCCAGGCAGATGACGCCACCGTTGCTTTGACAACCAATCTGATCTCAAAGATGGAGACTGCGCCCGCAGTCTACAGGCTGCAAGCCGCTACGGCGGGGTTGAGCCTGGAAGAACGCAAGCGCAGTCTTTACACTCTGAAGCTCAATGGCCAAGCCATCATGGCTAACGCATCCTCGATGCTCCGACGCTTGACTGTTTCAGCCCCAGGAACGCACCTGCTGGAGGTTGAAGTCCGGACACCCACTGGGCGCATTCTATCGGACAGCGTTAATCTCACGGTGGAGCCGAACAAGGCCCCGGTTTGTAACATCAAAGTCACTTTGCCGGACATGAGCGGGCCGCGACCTAACAAGCTGGCTGGCGTGTCGTTGAACCCAGACTGCCGGGATCCGGACGGGAGGATCGTGCGCACGAACTGGTACTTGAACGGGTCTCAAACGCCCATGCGCCAAAGTTCCACCCTCGTCATTCCTGCATGGACGGCAGATCGGAAGGCGCCAAACTGCTTTGACGTGCGCTTTGTGGCTTTTGATGACCAAGGGAACAAGGCTGAAGGCACCTACTCCTTCCCCGCATGCTCTGCAAACGGACGTTGATTGTAGAAACTCACTCATGAAGGACATTCGGATGAGCGTGAGCGCCCCCGAGATTGATCATCTAACCCAGATTGTTGATCGGATAAGCCGTGGAGAGTCGGTGTCACAAAAGGAGGCTGAAACTGCAGTGAATGCAGTCAAGGGTCGATTCTTTTTCGACGTTACATCTGGGCTTCAGCAAATCAGCTGGGAATACGGGCTGACAAGCAGTGAAATTGAGTCGATTCATGCGCGTCTTCGCGATGGTCGAAATCCTGGTGACAAGATCGACTTCGAATACCGCTCTCTTTGCGCTGAAGCGGTTGTGGGCCGTTCAACCCAGGGGCGCTTTGCGCATGGTGTCATGCGATTTGGTGACGGTGATCTACAGAGGGAGATTGAGGGGACGGTCGATATTGACACAGGGGAGATTGTGACTGAAATCCCTAATATGATTGAGTGCGTCGTATTGAAGCCGTCCTTTTTTATCACTTCCGATTTCTACGTTGAGATTGGGCTGGTCATGATCAATGACGAACCCAAGGTCTACGTGGTAGATCGAGCTGGGATGGAGTCGCTTCCGGACAGCTACTTAAAGTCGAAACACAAACGCTTCATGATCGGCTTTCAGGACGATGACACGGAGCGGGTTGTCTATCTTTCCAAACGGCACTTCATACCTAACATGCCATCGCTCACCGAGCGTATTCGTTCCGCTTTTGAGGATATCACGGGGAAGCGCGCTTCTTGTATTCTCAGGATCGTAGGTTGCGATTGAGTGAGCTCTGAAAATTACGGTCTCCATGGGGGATGGCAGGCTTTACACTATATTCAACATTTCTTTGTGGGGGGCTATGGAAGATCAATCTGCAATCGATCTCAGCTTATCCCGAGCCAGGATTTCTCAAACAGTCCAGGAAAAAGATGTAGATTCTGTTTGAACATCCTGAATAGAAAATCGAATCAAAAGCGCGATGGGCCTTAGGTGGTGGCAATGCGCCGTTCCATCAAAATTGAACTAATTCAAGGTCAAGGTCTATGCCGTAAAACGTGAAGACCTTTTGACAAAACAACAGCCAATCGTCCTTGTTCGCCGCGTGATGAGTGCAGTACAGACACTGAGGCGCATCGTTTTCGATTTGGTCAGTGGCCGTGTTGTGTATGTCAATTCCAAACCTCTTCGAAAATCTGGCAATGCAGCTCCCGTCAAACGCATTGACCCACAACGTACTCTTGTCATCCGAAACGACAATTTCAAACGGGGTTGAAGAAGTCACGAATATCTCCCAAAGTGGATTTTTCAGTAATCTGGCTGTAGATAATCCAGAACTGAGTCAGGTCCAGCGCAGGGACCGAACTAAGTTCAGAAGGAATGGAAGTGTCACAGAAGAATGGTGACGCACCGATGTTCATCGAGAGCCGGCAAGCAATCGGACGGGACGAATAGACGGAGCAGGCCCCATCTTTGGCAAGGAAAGGGCAAGGCTGACCAGTAAAATCTGCCCGCATCTGCTCAAGATCGTCAAGTCCGCGCCGAACATTGCCAGCGGCTTTCCTTCCCGTTGCTTCCTGTAACCAGCCGGCCTCAATGGATGTGATGGTGACAGCCTGGTAGCAGCAGTACGAACATCCATTACCTTTGCAGGCAACATTCTCGGATACAGCCGCCGCCACCTTGTCGGACAGGTTCCTGAGTTCAAGCAACTTAGACCTTGGGCTTGCATTTTTGAAGAGAATCGGCGCGGCTACTTCATAGAGGTTGCGGATCCAAGGATTCCTTTCAACGATGAGATCGAAGTTGCGATTTGAAGCTTCGATGTCCCTTTCGCGCTCTACTTCATAGATATTGATCATTATTAACTAGATGGCTTTTAAAGTTTAATTTTAGCATCTTTCATTCAAAGTTGAAATTGAAACGAATCAAACCCACTTTGAATTAACTGTGATGATGTTACCATCAAGACTTGAAAAGGAGAGTTTGATGTGTAGATATCTGATGTCATTTGATGGTGTGGAATATGAGGCGACCCTTGAAAGAGAGGGCGATGGTCGATTTTGCGTGCGAGCAACCAAAGTGCAAAACACCCAGGAGCTTGGTAGAATTGGGCTGGTATTGGGCGGCGTCGGAAAGTGGATTGGCGAGCCCCTGTCTGGAAAGAGCGAGATATTCGTAGGGGGCTCAAAAAGGGCGTGCTGCGAAGCTCTGCTTAAACGATATCTGTCCTTGGGATAGTTGATGCTGATGAGGTTTGTCGCGTTTCTTGTTGCTCTTGTTCTTGCCGCTATATTGTTTAACAGCGGGACGCTAGGATTTGGCTCTTTGAAACTGCCGAGTTTTCCGGATCTAGAACCAAAGAGAGTTGACGTTCAACGCCAATATTCCCCTCGTCAAGTTCAGATTCAAACGGTAACGCCGGATGAACTAAATCGAATTCCGTGTGACATGGTGACTTGCACCAAACAAAATGGTTTTGATTGGGCTGCGACATACGCCATCGAGTCGATACGGATGTGTGAAGCAAGAAATCGGGAATTCTACTTGGGATGCTCGGAATATGCCCGGCGGCAGCAGAGATTATCCACCGGCCAAACTCACATGGCGGAGTAGCGTCCCCTTTTTGGGTATCCGGATTTGAGTGTGTTTTCTGCCCGATGACGAGCGCGTGACAATCGATAGCAAAACCGGATTTTGTTGTTGCTTTTCTTCTGGCGTCGTCTTATACTAAAACCGGATTACAATGTGTTTATGAGGTTACCATGGCAAATCTGACACTGACGCAAGCGCAGCAGCGGTACATCGACCGAGTGAAAGAGCTTGCTCCCGGATGCGGCAAGCGGATTGCGGTGGGTGCTCGGCTCGAATTGAGCCGGTGGGCGAAGCGTCACGGGTTCGACCAAACGGTTGTGCTCAACGATGCCCGCGACATGGTGCAGTTGGAACGGGACGCGAAAGCGCAAGCGGCATGATGACCGGCGAGACAATGCAGGCAGAACGTCCGATGGTCCGCGAAGGACTGCGGCAGGTGCGCGGCGCCTCCGAACGCGACATTGCCATCGCCTTGGTTCTTGAGCTTGCGGAATCAGTCCTGCACCGCTTCTCACTGCTTGGGTTTTACGATAACGATCAGGACTTTCTGGGCGATCTGGCAAACAGGCTCGGCGTGGCAGATGACAGGGCGTTCCGCAACAAGCTGACGCGGGTTGTGCGCAGACTGGTGAGTTATGGCGTGCATACCCAGAATCGATGGACTTGAAAGGAGTGAATCAATGAGTGCAATCGACGCAATGCTGTATTTCACCTTCCGGGAAGGTGGTGATGTCGGATCGGGAGTTGTGGTGGACGTGGCGACCGGCGAATTCGACGGGGAACAGGCTTACCACGATATGGCGAGCCTCACCGAAGATGCCCCTGCCGGGCCGGAGGGACATTACCTGCAAGTCGGCGAGCATCGGTTCGAGGTCAAGCACGAAACTGGAAGCAACTGGACGTTCCGCGTGATCGACCTCGACGGACTCCAGCGTGTTGCGGCCGAAATGGAACCCGAGTCCGAGCCGGAGCGTAAGTCGGGCTACAGTTCGCCGAGTCCGTTCTGAGGTAGGTAATCGTAGATGCCGACCATCAGCACGTTTTACGGAATCCTGATTCAAATGTTCTGGAACGATCACGCGCCGCCGCACTTCCATGCACTCTACGCCGAGCATGAAGTGCTGATCGACATCCGGACCCTGGACATCCTGGAAGGCGAGATGCCCCGGCGGGCACTTGCCTTGATTTTGGAATGGGCGCAGGAACATCGCGCCGAACTCATGGAGGACTGGGAGCTATGCGCACGCAATCAGCAGCCCCACAAGATTCGCCCCTTGCCGTAACGCCGCCTATCGAGCCGCGCATGCCGTGGCGTGTTGCGACCGTGGAAGCGCTACCGGACTTCCGGCTGCATGTCCGATTCGTGGACGGCACCGAGGGAACGGTGGACCTGACCGCGTTGGTCCATTCGCCCAGCGCCGGGGTCTTTGCTTCCCTCGCCGATTCTGCGCTCTTCGCCCAGGCGTTCGTTGAGCACGGTGCGGTGACCTGGCCGGGTGAGATCGATTTGGCCCCTGATGCCATGTACGCCGAGATTAAGAAGGGAGTGCAATAACGATGAAACTGGTTCTACTCACGGTTCTTGCGCTTGCTGGGCTCGCGCTTCTCCAGTTTGCCGTTGCGGCGCTGAGACAAGACCGCGCACGAAATGCCTTCCACCGCTGCCTGGAGTCAGCCCGAACTGCCGGGGTTGAAGATGCCTTCATGGCGCGTTTCAACTCGGCCGCACGCTACGGCGATTCCTTGGACAAGATCATCCAAGGTTGGGGAGCAACGAGGATTCGGCGCATGTGTGAAGAGGCGATGCCCAAATGATGAACAGTATGACGCTCGATGCGGTCGTGGAGACTGCGCTGGTCGAGAAGATTCAGCGGCAGGATCGCTTCATCGCGGAGCTGCAAGCCGAGCTTCAACGGGCACGACAAGCCTCTGTGGACGCGATGCTCGGGCAGCTTCGCTTACGTGAGGCTGTGCTTCTGTACGTGGGGCAAGACGCTGACAACTTCGCCCAGCAGATCGCCGAGAAGTTCGGCAGCGAGGTTGCTAGGGCGGTGTCGGCCAGCTTGTTTGTGCTCAACAACGCGCCCGTGCCGTCCTCGACACGGGATGCCTTGCGAACAGCGTGCAACCATGGGATGAGTAGGTGGTGAGCCACATGACAAAAGTCGAGGCTGCCGAGGCATGAGCACGAACGAATTCCGCCGACTGGCCGCGAAGATCGACCAGCACATGCAACAGCTCGCTACCCAGAGCATCAACGAGTCGCACGCCATCATCGATCGCATGATGGGGTACGTGCCAGATCTGCACAGGATTTGGGTCGGCACTTCCGACCAGCAGCTCATGGCGTTATCCCGCGAATTCCCTGGATTCTACCGCTACGCCATCATCATGGAAGAGGCATCTGAAGCTGAGCGCAAGAAGGCATCGCGACCCTATGACGACATGGCTGAGTTCTCCGAGCAGCACAAGCAAATGGGTGCGCAACTGCTGACCACGGCGGCCACGCTTGAGCGCGGCTACCAGGCGTTTCGTGCAAGCGGCAACCTCCAAGTCTTCCAGCCTCAACTCGACGAGCTGAACCGCCTGCATCGGCAGTGGCTGTCCGACCTGAACGCCTTTAAAGATTCGCTGCGCACGCTGGGCGCAGAACCAAAGGTATTGGAGTACGTGAACGAAGCGTTCGGCCGCCTGACGGATCGCATCAAACAGCTTGCCGGTTGATGCGGCCGGCGATGGAATCGACGAAGTAATGCCCGCAAATATCCTGAACCTCCCTGACTACAAGGTAGTTCGGGTCGAGGAAACCGACCACGACTACCACATCACCGCCGAGGTCACGAACCCGGCCACGGCATGCCCCTCCTGCCGGTCAGACTCGCTTCGCGGCCACGGCCGTAACGAACAACTGATCCGCGATATACCGACCCACGGCAAGCGCGTGGGCATCTACGTCGATACCCGGCGCTGGCGCTGCCTCGCCTGCGGCAAGACCTTCATGGAGTCTCTGCCGGCAGTGAACGCCAAGCGGGAAATGACCGACCGGCTGACCAAGTGGATCGGACAGCAGAGCTTGAAACGCACCTTCGCCAGCATCGCCGAGGAAGTCGGTATCGACGAGAAGACGGTGCGCAACATCTTCCGGGACTACATCAACGACCTGGAGGCGCAATTCCGCTTTGAGACGCCGAAGTGGATGGGGATCGACGAAATCCACCTGATCCGACCCCGGTGCGTCATCAGCAACATTCGGAACAACACCATCGTCAACATGCTCCCGAACCGGGACAAGAAGACGGTGACGAACTACCTCTACAACCTGGAAGGGAAGAAGGAAGTCCAGTACGTAGCGATGGACATGTGGACACCCTACCGGGATGCCGTCCAGGCGGTCATTCCTGACGCCCGCATCGTCATCGACAAGTTCCACGTTGTCCGCATGGCGAACGATGCACTGGAGAAGGTCAGGAAGAGCCTCAGAGAGCAACTGACGCCAAAGCAGCGCCGGGGGCTCATGCACGACCGGTTCGTGCTGCTGAAGCGCGAGCGCGACCTGAACGACCAGGAGCGGCTGCTCATGGATGGATGGACGAAGAACTATCCCGAGCTGGGGCAGGCATACCGGCTCAAGGAAGACTTCTACGGCGTCTATGAAGGGTTGGGTAGCCCGGAGGATGCCTTGCGGCGCTACGAGGCTTGGAATCGGTCAGTGACGCCAGAAGTACGGGACGCCTTCCATGACCTGATCCGCGCTTGGTCGAACTGGCAGCCGTGGATTCTCGGTTACTTCGACCACCCTGTTACCAATGCCTACACCGAGTCCCTGAATAGCCTGATCGGGGTGATGAACCGGCTCGGGCGCGGCTACAGCTTCGAGGCGCTGCGGGCGAAGATTCTGTTCACCGAGGGTGCCCACAAGCACAAGCTGTCCCGGCCCAAGTTCGAGCGGAAGCGCGAGCCGGTGTCGGTGCGGGGGTATGACATGGCGGACGATCTGGTGGGCTACGGTCTTCCTACCCTGGCCAGGGTGGCACCGCCCAGGCCGCCCGTCCTCAAAGCCGCAGAACCACACCCGGATGAGGTGCCAGAGAAGAACTACGGCGCCGACATAAACACACTGATCCGGCTACTCGAAGAAGGCCGGCTGTGACCGTTCAAACACACTCAAATCCGGATACCCCCCTTTTTTTGGACGGCTAACGCGCAGATCGATTGATTTCGGAAATCAAGATATTGATCGCTTCCTCCAATGTGTTTTTTTTCGAAATCGTTGAGGTTGGACGTGCTTCAATGGCCTGGGTGATCGCGTGCGCAACACCATTTTTTGAGGAGCTGTTTGCCAAGGTGCTTCCGAACCCCATTTTTGTGATTCGACGTGCTGTCAGTGCTTGCTCCAGGGTTTCAGGGCTACTTAAGACATGAACACCACGTTCAACAAAGAAAAGAGAAGTCGATAGATTTCCCTGAGTAATGGCCAAATCGCTATCTGACGCTACTTCAAGAAGGTTAAAAGGGGCATTGCTGATAGTCTGCCCATCGGCTGATCTGGCTGGGTGATTCGGGATGTAGGCAAGTGTGCGACATCCCAGATCGGCCAATGCTCCAATGATTGCTCCTGTGTTTGAGTTCGATGTCTTCAGGTGCACAAACACCTTTGCACCCTTCCCCTCAGGCCATGGCGCCGAAATCCCCTGCCCTTCGATTCGAATCGGCCCGCAATATCTGATTGGTTGCATCACGGCGTTTCGTTCAAAATGATCAAGCTCCGCATAGGAACATAGAACAGGCGTGGCATGGTTATACATCTCGAACACAGATCTAACCACTTGCCGGTTGTTCAGGCGCAAGACCGTGTTTATCCCTTGCAAAGCAGCTGCCTCTATCTTTCCGACGGGGACAAGGCTAGTTGCTCCATCCCAGACTCGCAGGTAGGGCTGAGGGGAAGCCGGCGGTGGAAGATTGAATGAAGAGCCTGTTATCACCACCGGAAGGCCCGCGATACGGGCGGCAAGGATTGCGAATGGAGCCAGATCCGCAACCAAGACTGAGGGAGAATACTTGTCGAAGATGCTGAGCCAGCCTTTGACTGCAGCCAAAGCCGCAATTGGATTATGGAATCCTGCGTTGTATAGGAGTTCAGCGTAGGACGCTGAATTGCGCTGTACGGTTAGCAAAGGGGGAGGAGCAATCGCTACCGAGGAGGTGGGCACCAGGCCCCTTGTAGCGTGTTCTATGTGACCTGCGAGTATGCAGTCCCAACCCATCTTGTTGAGGCGCGCTGCAACCGGCGACAGTACGCCGATGTGACCAAGTCCGTAACCAAGTTCCCATGCCAGAATGGCTTTCTTTCGCATCGATCTAATCTCAGATATGTTGATTACCAACCATCGTTGATTCTATGCGTTGAAACATAAGCTGTCACCATGAATCAACTTATTGACTCCAGAGGAATTGATATAATCTTCAAACACGATGGAGATTGGTAATGGCTCAAGGATCCGAGTTGCTTTACTCGAAAGCGCTTTCAAAGTACAAAGTCCCGGGGGAGCACGATAGGGACGTGTACATTATTGGATTGTCGGGTGGAGCAGATAGTACGGTTCTGGTCGATGTTCTTCTTGAGATTGCTCCCGATATTGATTTTAAACTCGTATTTACTGACACGGGTGCGGAGCCTGACCAAGTTGGAGAAATTCTAGACCAGATCGAATCTGAGCGAGGGGTTAAAATTTCTCGCTTACTTCCCGAGTTTGATCTGTTTAAAACTGCGGAGATGCAGGGAGGCTTCCTGCCTGGGCCGACTGCTCGATGGTGTACGCGCGTGTTGAAGAAGGAGCCGTTCGAGGCGTGGCTCCGTCAATTTGATGGTCGAAGAAAGTTCATTTTTTCAGGCGTCCGATCAGACGAGCCATGGCGTACAGCATTTACTCTTCCTGATGCCGAGACGGAGATGCCGTTCGTAGACATGGGCGTGACACGATCTGAGGTGTTTTCGCACTTGTCCGCCAAGTTTGGCGTCCCAAGATACTACCGCTATAGGTCAAGGTCCGGATGTGACTGCTGCTTTTTTCAACGTCGTTCGGAGGTCATCGGACTTTATCAGGAGCAGCCGCTTAAGTTTTATCGGGCATCCAGCTACGAGAAGCTCGGGAGCAAGGACGAAGGTAGGCATGAAGAGGCTGTACCCCTCTGGAAGGAAGTGTCGCTGGGACGAAATTGGCTGAATCTGCCTCTTCCAGTAGTTACTGACAGGATCACGAAAGGGAGGATGCCGAAGGAGGATCTTTTCGGACGTCGCTTGTATGTCGGGGGAGAGTTCTTCTTTGAACCCCCCTCGATCATGGAGGAATTTTGCTTTCATCAGCGAATTGTGTCATTCAGCAATTCACTCGCTGGCTTGAAGCGTCAGCTGGACGGCCGCTACGCCCATTTGCTCGACACGGCAGAGGCCTTCGACATGAGATCAGAAGACGTGTCGAAGCAGGTCAAGTTTGCAATATGGGTCGTTGAGTTGCCAAGCCATGTCTTTGACCCAAGCGGCCCGATCAAAGGTGAAGGAACTTACACCTGGAAGAGCGACTCGTCTTATCGCCAGATTGCCCACGTTCTGAGTTGGGTGGAGAGAGCCCTCCAAGCCGAACATCAACGTGAGATGGCCCTGTCTGTAGACGCACTGGTTCCGACTACAGTTGAGTACGAATGGGCAGAGGAGGCTCAGGCGAGTATTTCCCGCGCCTCTGGTGAGCTTGGTGCCGTTGTGGCGCGAACCTTATACGAAGCAAAGCTCCCGCCTCCTATGGAGGAGGAGGAGATCTTGAAGGTGCTCCCCTGCCCTCTTTGCGCCACTTGATTACTTAGCCGGCACTCGGGTGTTCGACGTTTCACTAAACAACCCTCACAAGCTTGCGGTCACTTGAGCGGAGTGACTCAAAGTTCCTTTCCAGCGAGCTAGCCAGTGTGATGCGATTACGCCCGTTCCGCTTGGAGTCATAGAGTGCCTGGTCTGCGCGCTGAAGCAGGTCGGAGATGCCTCTATCAGCGCCCTGTAACGTGGCAACACCAATGGATACGGTGAACTGAATGGACTCTTGGTTTGAAAGCTTGAGGGTTGATTCTAGTACTGCGACTCTGATTCGTTCTGCGACTTGACATGCGCCAGTTTCTTCGGTGTCAGGAAGCAAGATCGTGAACTCCTCTCCCCCGAGCCTTCCGAAGAGGTCGATATCACGGATCGAATTCGCACACAGCATAGAAAAGTGGCGCAATGCCGCATCTCCCACCTGATGGCCGTAGGTGTCGTTGATGGTCTTGAAGTGGTCAATATCCAGTGCGACCGCGGTCAGAGGGACGCCGCTTCTCCTGGATCGGCTGTACTCCTGGTTAGCTTGGGCTTGAAAGGCCCTACGGGTTTTGGCGCCAGTCAAGAAATCCTCGTTCGCCTGGGACTGCAGCTCCTTTTCCTGTGCCTCCATTTGAGCGAACAGTGCCGCTAGCCCTCTGATGCCGTAGAACAGCAGGACAGACGTGGATACCGCTAGGGCAGCGGAAACCCAGTTGGCGTGCTCTCCAGCGAATGCACTGGTGAACTGGGTCGCACGAGTCTCGATCATAAGGATCATGGCCAGCGATAGTGCGATCCATGCGTATCTGAAGAGCCTAACCTTACGAAGCTGCAGGAGAGCACAGCCTGCCGTGGCGCACTGCACACAAATTGATAGCGCAAGCAGGTTGATGGTGAGCTGATTTTCCATGTATCAAACTTCAGGAACCAAGGATTCCCCATTTTCGCATGTAGAAAACGACGTGAATCTATTCAGGTCAGCTTGATTTAAGTGCTGTTGTTATATAAAACCTGTATTGCAATAATGCGTTGTGTTCTGATCGATAGGGTATTAGGAGGAGGTAGGCTTTGATTAAATCTGAATTCCGTATAATCGATGTTCAAGCGATATCTATTTTGATGAACGGAAGAAAGGTAAATTGTGAGTAAAGATTCATTGAAGGTTACGACTATTGCCGGACAAGATTTTGTCATGCAACCTGTTCCTATGCGGATGCTCCCCAGTAACGATCCGGAAATGTGGCTGGCATTTCAAGGGCCTCACGTGCCTGGGTCGAGTCTCTCCGAGGAAATGCAGTCCTGCATCCAGCAATTCATGTTGGCCAACAAGACTGAGGCGCTGAAGTGTGGCGAGGATACATATACCTTGGCAGGAGGGATGTTGGCATGGTGCGATCCCTGTGCAGTCGATCTCGCCGTAATGTCTCAGGGGCTGTGAGTACGGATCTTTCCTACAGTGCCTGGCTGCGCGATCTTCGAGCGATACGCGTGGGTGTTGTGACTGTTGAGCGCAGAGGTAACTAAGCGCTCTGCCATGGAAGCAAGCAAGGAATTCTTTCGACTAACCGGACCTTGCATGTGGAGGAGAGATGGGTTTTGTGTCTTGTGAGAATGGTGAAAGGAACTTTGAAACCCTGATCGTTTTCAGCGATTCGGCGGTCAGTCTGCTCTTCTCCGAAGTGGAGTGCGAACGGAGTATCTGATTGATCGTCGAAGAGAATTTCAATGCCAACTAGCCTTTCCTGGCTTGGCCACGATCCCACGGACACAATGACTTGAGTGGCTGCGTCCATGTCCCGGAGGTGCTGCATCCGGGAGTCCGGGACCAACAATCGGAACGCTCCATCGCTGATGGAAAGAAAGAAATATCCTTCTGTGCAGAGATTGCTGTCCCAAAAGTTAGTTTCAACTAGCTCCTGACCACGGTTCTTGAACGTCAGCATGCCCACCTCTTTCGTTGGAGGGCATTCTAGGGCGTAGTGCGTGACCAGGCATCTGTCGATTCATACAGCGACTTACCAACTGTCAGGGCAAAGAAGAACTAAAGCGCGGCCAAGGGGACGACAACGGTTTCGCCGACAATCTCTTCGAGATGTGAGAAGGCTCATTTAGACGTATTCCAATCGAGAACCTCTTGGATCGTGGCAACAGTTTTCGGACCGATACCAGGAACTGCGCTGAGTTGGTCAGGGGTCGCAGCAAAGACGGATCTGGCTGAGCCAAAGTGATCAAGGAGCTTGATGCCAGCAGTCGCCCCAACAGCAGGAAGGCCCTCTACAAGAAATCGAGCTTGTGATTGTCGGTCCTTGGGCTTACCACCACGCAAGGCAGGAGTGTATCCAAGGCCTTCAGTTGCGTGTTTTGTCATGCGTATCAACATGCTTGCAGTTTGTATTGCGTCTTTGGTGTGAAGAATGGGGATCCCGCTGAGAAGTGAGATGTACGAGAGGGCGCCCAGGATCGCGTCCTCAGAAATGTTTGAACGAATACTGAAAACATCGCCTTCAATCAGAACGAATGCACGTTCGTAGCTGGCCTTCAAGAGCGGTATTTGGCTCATAAGCCTGCCATCAAGAATGCTTGAGGCAAAGTCGTCGGCTCGCTTTCGCTCTACGCCAACGCCTTCAGCTAACACAAAATCACCTGCCTCCAGCTCCGAAACGGTCACCTGAATCCCAGCCCGTTGAATGAACTGTGCAATGTTAGATCTGGATTCACGTGAGTCAACAATGATCTGCATGCAAGGCGCTCCTTTGGTTTGTGCAAAGTCGAAAATCGAGATTCTAACAAGAATTCAGCTGGTATGAGCTATCTGGAATACGGTTTCCTCCATTTAGGAGACGCCTTAGCTTTTGTTGGGATGGGATTACTATGAGTGGATAGATATTAAACAAGGTGTGATCATGGGTGCAATGGATGAGGTTTTTGATATCGGCGACGAAGGGACCGGGAATCTAGATCTAGTCCTTATCGAGGGGGAAATTGATGACGTCGAGGATAATGAATCATTTTTGCCCGTATCATTCAGCATGCTTGATAGCCTTGTAAGTGAATACACCAGGGCTCGCACCCACATTCAAAGAATGGCTGACTTCGTTAAGGATGACTCCAATATCGGAGGCATCCTGCATCATTTTATCGAGGGGAATACAGGCAGTGACGAAAGATTCCATCGATCACTCTACATCGAGAAACTCTTTTGTCTCGAAGGGGCAGTTGCCTCACTTAATGCCGCGTACTGGTCAAAAACCCTCTCTCTCACGAAGGTGCTTGAGTTTATGCCCGCGAAACGGCGGGAAGAGTGGTTCAATTCTATTCGTGAATGCTCGACGCCCACGTATCAAGCCGATATTGTTCGGTCAACGCTGCAGGATCTTTACTTGAAGCAAGAGCAGTTCTTTTCGGAGATGATCGCAGATATCTTCCATTCCCTTTCAAGGACTCATGTAACAAACTCGCCCTTGGGGTTTGGTAAGAGAATGATTATTAAGTATGCGGTTTCCGAATATGGCTCCCCATGCTCAACAGTAGCGGGTCATATCAGTGACCTTCGGAAGATTATTGGCCGCTTCAGTGGGCGTGGAGAGCCGAGTTGGTCATCCACGCATGCAGTATTGCGGCTTGGATATCAAAGACACGGGGAGTGGATTGCAATTGACGGGGGGGCGTTACGGTTACGTGTGCACTTGAACAAGACCGTTCATCTAGATGTGCATCCAAGCGTTTCCTATCGCTTGAATCGAATGCTGGCGCATATCTACCCGAACGCGATTGCATCTTCTTCAAGATCGAAGCCAAAGAAGCGAAACAAGGAGTTCGTTCTTGAGAGTGACCTCATCCCCTTTGATGTTCTGAATGAACTTTCGAAACTGAGCACGGCCAAGTCTTACCTTGGCGATGACAAAGCCATCAATGATCGCTGGAGGGAGATTCCGAACTCTCTTTCATTTGAATATGGCGATTACGATAAAGCGGTGAGGCTAAAGGCGGAGGATACGCTAGAG
>Ga0268298_10003194_pt1 | contig 16985 bp, 12 predicted proteins | sample WWTPWeurt_MetaG_FD_194462 | JGI IMG/M metagenome (GOLD analysis project Ga0268298, IMG submission 194462) | Activated sludge microbial communities from WWTP in Nijmegen, Gelderland, Netherland - WWTP Weurt | ecosystem: Engineered > WWTP > Aerobic digester > Activated sludge | place... | reverse complement strand
TGGCGCCCGGGCTCTTGGCCGTCTTCACGAAGAGGGCGATTCGCTCCTCGAGCAGCGCGCGCTCCTCGGCCACCGCGGTGAGCACGACCGGTCCGCTCCCGAGGCGGCGACGCTCAAACAGCTCGCTCGCGTCCACGGCCGAGAGCAGCTGGGGCAGCGCGCTGGCGCGGATCTCGACCACCACCTCCTCGAGCTCGGGCTTGCCGGCCGCCTTGCGGGTTCCCTCGGGCGCCTTCTCCAGGATCACGTGGTAGTGCCCACCGCCGAAGCTCATGCTGGAGACGCCGATCTTCCCGCTGCCGAGCGCGGACTCGTCGTGACCGAGCTGAATGCCCGGGCGCACCGTGGTGCTCTCGCCTTCGGTGGAGGGGGGAACTCGGCCGCGATCCAGCATCAGCGCCGCCTTGGCGATGGCCATCGCCCCCGCTGCACCGGCGCTGTGTCCGAAGATCCGCTTCACGGATCCGAGGTACAGCGGCTCGCTGCGATCGCGGGTCTTGTAGGCCGATTCGAGCGCGTCGAGCTCGGCCCGGTCCAGATCAGGTACTGCGGCCCCATGGCCTTCGACGTAGGACACCTCGAGCGGGGACACGCCGGCGTCCTCCAGCGCGCGCCCGATCGCCAAGGACAGGCCAGCAGGGGAGGCCACGCCCAGCTCGACGGGCGAGCCATCGCTGGCCGAGCCGATCGCCCGCACTACGCCATAGATGCGGCGCCCCTTGGCGACCGCGTCTTCGAGGCGCTCCAGCACCAGCACCGCCGCGCCTTCGCCGGGGAGCAAGCCATCGGCGCCGCTCTCGAAGGGCAGCATGCGCCCGCTCTTCGACAGCACGCCGGCCGCGGCGTAGGTCGAGAAGCGCTGCACGCGCATGGCCCGATCGCCGCCCCCATAGACCGCCAGATCGACCCGGCCCGAGCGCAGCAGCTCGGCCGCCGCCTCCAGCGAGGCCAAGGACGCCGCGCAGGCCGAGTCCATGGTGTAGGTCGGACCCATGAGGTCCAAGGTCTTGGCGACCCGCGAGGCCAGCGTGCTCGAGCTGAAGCTGCCGCTGGAGTCCTCGTTGATTGTCGGCAAGCACTTCCGGACCTCGGCGGTGATCGCCTCGATCCGCTGGGTGTCGCCGGGGATGCCCAAGATCCCCGCCACATCCTCGGCCAGCTCGGGGGCTCGGATCGCCAGGGACAGCTCGAGGGCGTAGTCGCTGCCGAAGGTGGTCCCCATGATCGTGGCCACCCGCGTGCGATCGGTGCTGCCGAGCTCGATCCCCGCGTCCTCCAGCGCGTCCGAGGCCGACTCCAGCAGCATGAACTGCAGCGGATCGTTTTGGTCGACCAGCTTGGGCGGCATCTTGTAGCGCCGCCAATCCGGGGCGAAGTCGCGCAGGAAGGCCCCGCGCGCCGTGTACGTGCGGTAGGGCTTGGCGGGGCCCGGCTCCACGTAGATCTCCGCGCTCCAGCGCTCCGGAGGAGCCTCGGTGAAGGCTGGTTCGCCGCCCGCGATGCGGGCCCAATACGCGCCGATGTTGGAGGCCTCGGGGAAACGGCCGCCGATGCCGACGATCGCGATGTCGAGCTTCTCCTTCTTGGCGGTGAAGCTCGGAGCGATCGGCCCCACTGGGAAGACGCGGTGCTCGGGCGGGGCCTCCTCCACGATCACGTGGTAGTTGAGCCCGCCGATGCCGAAGGCGTTGACGCCCGCGCGGCGCGGCTCCGATCCGCTGGCCGTGAAGGGGCGCGGCGCGGTGATCACCTCGGAGGAGACATCGTTCCAGGGAATGCTCTTGCTCGGCGTCTTGAAGCTGCCCGTCGGCGGGAGGGTCCCCGACTCGAGCGCCATGATCGCCTTGATCATCGCCGCTGCGCCGGCGGTCTCTCGGGTGTGGCCGATGTTGCCCTTCACCGATCCGATCGGCAGCGGCCGCCCGAGCTGCTTGCGCGCCGCACCGAAGACCTCCTCGAGCGCCCCGATCTCAGTGGCGTCCCCGATCGGGGTGGAGGTGGCGTGGGCCTCGAGCAGGCCGATCGTGCGGGGATCCAGGCCCGATCCCTCATAGGCCCGGCGCATCGCCAGCACCTGGCCCTCTTTGCGGGGCGCCCACAGCGCCTTCCCCTTGCCGTCGCAGCTCCCGCCGACCGCGCGGAGAACGGCGCGGATCCGGGCCTTGGAGGCGATCGCGTCCTCGAGCCGCATGAGGAGGAAGAACCCTAGACCGTCCGAGCTGATGAAGCCGTTGGCCCGCTCGTCGAAGGGAAAGGAGCCGTCGGCCGAGAGCGCGCGCGACTGCGCGAAGAGGACGACGGACAGCTCCTGGCTATAGCTCGCGCCGCCGACCAAGGCCGCGTCCATCCGTCCCTCACAGAGCGCGCGCGAGGCCGCGTCCATCGCGGCGAAGCTCGAGGCGCAGGCGGCGTCGACGACGGCGTGGCGACCGCTGAGGCCAAAGGACAACGCGATGCGTCCGGCCAATCCACCGGCCAAGGTCCGTTTGAGATCGCCCCCAGTGCGCGTGGGATAGCGCCGACGGATGATCTCGAGCGCCTGCGCCAGCACCTCGGGCGTGGCCCCGAGCGGTCCCATCCCGGGCGCGGTGCGCGCGATGCCTTCCACTGCAGTGGCGAAGGCGAGGTCCGAGGTGAGCATGGAGCCGCGGGCGTGGCCGATCAGCACACCGACGTTCTTTCCGCGCAATCCCGCAGGATCCACCCGGGCGTCGTCGAAGGTCGCGCGCGCGACATCCAAGGCCCAGCGATGGGCGACGTCAAAGCTCTGCGCCGCCGCGGCGTCGAGCTGCCCTAGCCGCTGTGCGTCGATCTCGAAGTCGTCGACGATGCCGCCGATCGCGGAATAGCTCTTCCCGTAGGCGCCGACCTCCGGGTGGTAGTAGCGTTCGTGATGGAAGCGATCCGGGGGCAGCGGACGGATCGAACAGCGATCCGCCACCACGTTCTCCCAGAACTCGGTGGTGCTCCGTGCGCCCGGAAGGCGGCAGGCCATCCCGACGATCGCGATCGCCGCGTCCTTCCTCATCGGCGTCACAAGGTCGCAACCCACGGCAATTCCTGTAAATACGACGATAGGTTGGGCTGAAGCGCAGAAGTCTGCAGGGGGCTGGTTTCTCGAGGCGTGTGGATGCTAAAAACACAAACCCCGCTTTGGCGAAGCCGAGGTGGTTTTTGGAGCACACCGATCCATGGGTACGAAAGACGTTTCGAAGGACGCCAAAGACGCGAAGGACGCGAAGGAAGCGAAGGAAGCGAAGGACGCTAAGGACGCTAAGGACGCGCGCGACCGCAAGAAGACGGAGAGCGAAAAACCCCTCACGAAGAAAGAGCTAGAGAAATTCAAGGCTCGGCTCATCGAGCTCCGTGACGAAGTCGCTGGCCGCATCCGCGACCGAGCCAGCACGGCCAGGGTAGAGAACTTCAACGAGCTGACCGAGGAGATCGATCAGGCGGCGCACGCCACTGAAGAGGCGTTCAACATGCGGCTCCTCGACAAGGAGGTAAAGCTCCTACGTGAGATCGAGGCCGCCCTCCGCAAGTTCGACGATGGCACCTACGGCATCTGCGAAGGCACCGAGGAGCCCATCGAGCGCAAGCGCCTCGAGGCCCGCCCCTGGACCCGCTACTCCGTTGCGTACAAGGAGCAGCTGGAGCGTGAGAAGAAGGGGCGCGCCAGCCGCTGACGCGTAGAGCGAAGCGATCGCGCCCGCAGACGGGTTCACCCCGCGATGAGCGAAAGCGCCCGCGACCGCGGTGCTGAGTTGTAGCGATGCCCTGCAACATGCGCCCACTCCTCGAGCAGCACCTCCGAGGACAGTCGCGCCCCGACATCGAGCACTTCCTCACGATCCACGTCCCGGACTGCGCGGAGTGCCGCGCGCTCTACGAGGAGGCGATGGCCGCGGCCCGCGAGCCGCCCCCCGCGCCTCCCCCAGAGCCCGAGGAGCCGGCCTTCATCGGTGTCCTGCAGATCTGCGCCTTCATTGCGCTCGGGGCGGTGGCGCTCGGCCTCTTTTATGTGATCCCGGACTTCGAGCCGACGGTTCCGCGCGGGGCGACGACGCGGCTCGCGGCGCGGTCGGTCGGCCCGGTCACCCAGATCGAGCCTTACCGTGTGCGCCCCGACGGCTCGACCTTGCCGCTCGGCCTCGAGATGTTCGCCGACGACCGCTTGGGCTTCAGCATCCTCAACACGGGGGACTACTCGCGGGTCGTGATCTTCTCGCTGGACGAGAACGCCGGGATCTACTGGCTCCATCCGGACTGGACCGATCGCAGCAAGAACATGTTCGCGCCGCCGATCTTGAAGTCGGAGAAGGAGCAGGACGTGCCGCCCGGGACGCACCGCGACTGGGAAGGGCAGGTGCTGACGCTCTTCATGATCTTCAGCAAAGAGCTGCTCAGCCTGCGCGACGTGGAGGAGCGGCTCAAAGATCCTACGCGCGATCCCAAGCAGCCGCTCTTCGCTGGCACGCTCCAGAAGACGCGGGCGATCCGTTTGGTGCGGATCGATCCGGTGGTGGCCGAGGAGCAGCACGAGAAAGACCCAAACGTGCGGCCCGAGGACGAGCCCAAGACCGACGAGCTGTGGCCGACCCAGAAGCCGCCGACGCGGATCGATCCAAAAACGATCGCCGCCGAGAACATACCTATCGAGCGAACCGCCCCCTTACGCCCACTGGTGATCGACCCATTTGGCCCGCCTCCCGAGGCGCCAACGCTGGAGTTTGGCGGTCCCTGAAGCGCGGCGTTTCAGACTGATTCAAAGAGAAACTCCCAGAATTGACCGGTTGGGCCCCGAAACCTCATCTTTTTTTAGCTGTCGCGAAAAAAGGAGATGAAGGTGACTCAAGCAAAAAAGAGTTTGGCCGATGACACCGGTTTCGCCCGTGCCTGGAGCACGCTGTTCGGTGAGTACCGAGGTGGAGCGCGACTGCTCGGCCTGCACGGGCTGGAGGACGCGGCTCGGGTGCGAGCGATCAGCGGGCACAGTGGCGTCGCTGAGGCCTACGAGCTCATGCGCGCCATCCTCGGGACCCAGACGGCGGTCCTGATCAGCCGGCTCGAGCACGAGGAGCCGCTCCCGCAGACCGCTCGTCTCACGCCGCCCGGAGCGATCGAGCACCAGCCCGCCAGCCGCACGACGCTGGCGCCCATCTCGATGCGTGGCATCGAGCCGGCGCGAGAGGTCACGGCGCTACCCTTGCCGCGCGTCTCCGTCGAGCCGCGGACGGCGCGGCCGCAGATGCTCGGGCGCTTCCTCCTCTCCAGCGGGCGCATCACGCTGAGCGAGCTCACCGACGCGATCCTGTGGCAGCGCGCGCAACGGCCCGCCGTGGGTCGTATCGCGATGGATTGGCGCATCCTCTCCTCCGACCAGGTCGTGTCGGTGCTCCGCGAGAAGCCGTACAACGAGCTGTTCTGTGCCTATGCGGTGCGGGTCGGCATGATGACGGCCTTTCACCAGACCGCGATCGTGGCCAAGCAGCGGCGCCTCCAGCAGCCGATCGGCCGGTATTTTGTGGAGCGCGGCATCTTGACCGAGGCCGAGGTCGACGACGCGGTGCACCGCTCGCGGGGGCGCTGAGCTTCCTGAGCGCTGCTCGAAGTGGTAGACGCCCCCCGTGACCCGACGACTCGCGCTCTTCTTCGCGCTCGCTCTCGCCTCCGCTTGTGGCTCCGAGACCCCTCCCGCGGGGCCCGTCGATGGGGCCAGCGCGACCGACACCGGGGTCGCGGCGACGGACGCGGGCCTGGCCTCGGACGCCGGTAGCAGCGACGCGGCGGGTCTGGTGGACTCGGGCGTGCTCGGCATGGACGCGGAGCTCGGCGTCGATACCGGTACGGCCACCGACGCAGGTGCTGCGGCAGATTCGGGCAATGCTGCGGACTCGGGCGTTGCTGCGGCAGATTCGGGCAATGCTGCGGACTCCGGCGTTGCAGCGGACTCGGGCGTTGCTGCGGACTCCGGCGCTGGCGCGGACTCCGGCGCTGGCGCGGACTCGGGCGTTGCTGCGGACTCGGGCAACGCTGCGGACTCGGGCGTTGCTGCGGACTCGGGCGTTGCTGCGGACTCGGGCGCCGACTCCGGCGTCGCCCCTCCCGATGCTGGTGGTGCGGACGCCGGCGCCAGCCTCGACGCCGGCAACCGCTGCACCTCGAGCCAGGACTGCATCCCCGGAGCCGAGATCTGCGGCGATCTCCGCGTGGTGAACAACGTCGTCGAGCCGCACTGCACCACCCCCAACGTCGGCGGTGCTCCGGTCGGCGGCATGTGCGCTCAAGATGGGGCCTGCGAGAGCCGGCTGTGCCTCGACGGCATCGCCAATGAGTGTGGCCTCGTCTGCGGCAGCACGGCCGACTGCCCGAGCGGCTTCAGCTGCGTCGGCTACACGTACAACCCCGGCGCTGTCAGCGTGCAGATCTGTAGCCGGAGCTGCACGGACACCGCGGGCTGCGCCGCTACTCCAGGGAACAACTGCCAGGTGCAGACCTTCGAGTCCGCGGGCTCCTGGCACCTCGCGACGATCTGCCAAGCGCCCCAAGGAACCGTCCCTCTCGGCGGCACGTGCGCGGGCGGCGCCGACTGCCAAAGCGGCCTCTGCTTCACCAATACGCGCATCGGAGTAGGCTGCGCCGCCTGCCAGGGCGCCGAGGTCTGTGGCTGCCCCGGCGGAGGCGCGCCACCTTGCACGGGAGGCGTGATGCCCGACTGCGTGCTCCGCGCCTGCAGCTCCGTCTGTGATGACGTCACCGACTGCGCCTCCGCGGGCCAGCTCATCCAGTGTCGGCCGGGGGTGAACCTCCGTCTGCCGGACAACACGACCCAGCCGATCTCCGCCTGCGCTCCGTAGGTCTTGGCCCACGGGACGCCGAGGCCCGGCTGGCTGTGGCCTAGCGGATCTCTGCCAGCGCCACCGGTCGGGGTACTAGACGGGAGGCGAAGAGCGGCTAGGCTTGCTCCATGCGCCCCTCGCGAATCCTGCTGCTGCTGCTAATCGTGGCCTTCGGTCTGCGATTTGGTATGCAGTACGCAGAGTTGCCCCCGGTCGTAGCCTCGCATTTTGGCGTCGATGGTCAGCCCAACGGCTTCATGAGCAAGCAGGTCTTCTTGCTCTTTGGGCTGCTCCCGCTGGGGATTGCGGCGCTGATCGGCCTGGTTGTTCCCCGCGTGACGAGGGCGATGCCGGTGAGCCTGATCAACCTGCCGAACCGGGAGCACTGGCTCGCGCCGGGACGCAAAGACGAAGCGTTGGCCTATCTGTCGAGCTACCTCGAGTGGGTCAGCGTGGGGATGCTCGCCTTCTTCATCTTCGTCTACGAGCTGGTCTTCCGCGCCAACGCTGAGCACACCGGGCTCGCCAATGGTCCGTTCCTCACGGGCCTGGCCACCTTCATGGTGCTGATGCTGCTCTCGCTCGTCGCGCTGGTCCGCCGCTTCGCTCTGCCCAAAGCCTGAGCGTCTATTCGAAGAGGCCGCCGACCACCCGATCCACCGCGGCGTGATCGCCCACGTTGCCTCCGACCGAATACACGTGGCCCCGCCAGCTCGGCGTGTGATGCACGTGCGCGCGCGCGAAGGGGAGCGGGGTCAAAGTCTCCCAGGCGCCCAGCACGGGCCCCGTGATCGGCGCGGCGCGGACGGTGTCGACGACGTTGATGGTGTCATCGAAGCCGCCGAGGAGGACGACCCGATCGCCGAGCACGATCGCGCTTTGAGTCGAGGCTCCAAAGGGTAGACTCACCCGCGTCCAGTCCGAGAGGGTGCCGTCCTCCGCGATATCGGCCCACAGATAGTCTAAGTACGTGCGGCTCGGGAAACCCACGCCCGAACCGTCGAGCCCACCGAGCACGAACAAGGTACGGCCGTGGATGAAGGAAGAGTGATGGCTGCGGCCTTCGGGCAGTGGCGTGACCTCGGTCCACTCGGAGAGGACGCCCTCCGGCAAGATCTCCGCCCTCCATACGTACGAGGAGGCCAGCCCGGGCTGGGTCTCGATCCCGCCGATCGCGAAGATGAAGCGATCGATCGTCTCCGCGCTGCCGTGAAAGCGCGCGGCGGGCAGGGGCTGTTCGAGCCGCCACTGACCGGGGCTACCATCGGCGCCCAGCCCTAGTGAGTACACGACGTCGTTGTCGGCGACGCGTCCGTCCGATTTCAGCGTTCGCCCCGCGACGACGTAGGCGCGCTCGCCGCTTACAGTGACCGCGCTGCCGAGCTGTACGATCGGTGGCCGGGGCCCCCGAGTCCAAGCTTCGAATTCGCCGCTCGGGCTGAGCTGGGTGTACCAAAGATCCTGGCGCACGGCCCGTGCGTGCTCGTCGAGGCCACCGCTGACGTAGAGGGTCGCGTTATCGGCGTTGGCCTTGAGGAAGGTGACATGGTGGTCGCGCGGCGGTGGTCCAGCGGGGAGATCTTGCCAGCTCAGCCCCATCGCGCAGCCGCCCTCGCTCGGGTGCGTGTAGGGCGCGCAGCCGCTGTCGGGGGGGCCGGCGTCGGGTTGCCCGGCGTCGGGTTGCCCGGCGTCGACCTCCGCGGCTCCGCTGTCGGCCGGCTCAGCGGCGGCGTCCGGACTGACCGCGGCGTCGAGGCCCGCCACTCTAGCGTCGGCGGGGAACTCCTGTTGCGGTCGGGGGGCCGGGGTGCAGGCCGCGAGGCTCAGGATCCCGGCCAGGAGCCATCGGGGGGTGGTGCAGAGTTTCATCGCTTCTCCATGGGTCGTCCCGTCGTGACGGTAGGTAGAAGGTCTTGGGCGGCGATGTGACCTCTGCGGGGCGCACAATTCTTCGGGGGCGGCGGAAGCTACTGGAAGGAGAGCCAGATGTCCGTGTCCAAGGCCTTCTCGACGTAGGCGAGGCGGTGGCCGTCGGGGGAGGGCAGGACGTTCAGGTAGACGATCGCCCCGTGCTTCTTCACGACCTCTTCTCGTCCCTGGGCGACCCTGATGATTCGGAAGTTCTCTTCCGTCGGTCCGTGGCCGCTGAGGTAGACGTCTTGGGTGACGGGGTCGACTCCGATCGAACGGATCCAGTGGAGCTCTTGGAGCTTGGTTTGGCTCCGCACGCGGCCGTCGAGGGCATAGCGGACGAGGGTGCTGCTGGCGGTGCCGACCAGCAGACCGTCGCCATCGGGCAGTACCGCCCACGCCCCGGTTTGTGGGCGAAAGCCTTCGATTCGAAAGAGCGGCTCCGCCACGGCCGACACCAGCGAGAGCCGCAAAATCGCGTAGCCGCCGTCGTCGGGGGTCCCGAGGAGGCAGGTGGGCGCGCGGCTGGCGCAACGCACCTGGAAGCTGGCAGGCGGAGCGCCCATCACCGAGAGCCGCTCGCTCGGCGGGCGCGGCGTCCACAGCGGGGTGAGGCCCGCGCTGCTCGAGCGCGCCAGCTTCCAGCTCAGGACCCCATCATCGGCGGGTCGATCGGCATACCAAAAGACGATGCCCTGGTTCTGGCCGGCGATCGGCGTGGGCCACGTCTGAGCCCAGCCGGGCAGCTCCGGAGCGGTCTCTCGGCCTTCATCCACTTGGATCAAGCGGATCCGCGGGACCCACTCCCGATAGGACATGGTCCAGATCGCCTGCGCTGAGTCCCAGGCCGACAAGCTCTCGTCGAACTCACTCGGGCCAACGCGGGCTGCCCCGGTCAGCGATCCGTCTGCAGAGATGTTGGCCACCATCGGCCGCAGCGTCGCCTCCTGGCGCAAGGTGAGGAGCCGCCGGTCCTGGCTCATGCTGATGCTGGCCAAGAACTGCCCCTCTAGCGACAGCAGCGGCACCGGCGGACCAGCGGCGGCGCCGCTTGGATCCAGGCGCTGCAGGAGCACCGAGGTTCCGCGCCCCATCCCCGGTCGATCCGAGAACGCGTAGAGGAGCTCGCCCGCTGGCCCCCAAGCGCTGACCACCGGGGCGAAGGCCTGCGCCAAGCGCGGAGTACACAGCGTGAAACGGACCTCGCCCCGCGCGGCCTCCCATACTTGAAGGCAGGGCTCGGGCTCTGAATCCTGATGATCGGAGTAGCCCACGGCCAAGAAGCGTCCGTCCGGCGACCAGGAGGCGAAGCCGATCCGCGCGGCCGGCCGGTAGTACGTTTGCTCTACCTGACCCTCGAGGCTCATCAACGTCACGCTATGGGCGCGCACCAGGCTGAGGCGCCCGTCGACCGGGTTGATGGAGGCGACCTTGAAGTCCCCCTGCGCGATCCGCCGGGCGCCCGCGGGGCCGAGTCGATGAACGCTGAGCTGCCCGCCGGCCGTCGAGCTCAAGACCATCCAATCGGGGCTACCCGGGATCGCCTCCACGAACTCGGCCAGGAGATCCGGGCGCACGGTGCGGTCGGGGGCGGCCGTCTCTCCGATGACGAGGCCGTCGTCGTCGACGTAGGCGAAGTGTAGCCCGTCCCCGGACAAGGCCGCCGCGCTGATCGGCCGGGTGAGGCGGTTGCCGGTCAGGCGCACCGAGTGCGGGGCAGGGCCTGGCGCAGGGGTGGACCAGCGGCTGAGCGCTGCCCCCGCCGCGCCGACGAGCAAAGCAAGCAGGCCGGCGGCGTAGATCCGGCGCTGCCGGCGCGCCCCCCCGCGCTGGAGCGCCTCCAGTCGAGCGACCAGCGCGGCACCTGAGGCCGGACGTCGCGCCGGGTCGATCGCCAGACAATCGACGATGAGCGAGCGGAGCGCGCGGTGGGGTAGGTCGATCGCCAGGCGCGAAGCCCGGCCGCTCAAGAGCTGCTGGAGCACCACCCCAAAGGCGAAGACGTCGGCGCGCGCGTCCAAGGCCTCGCCGCGTTGCTGCTCGGGCGCCATGTACTGGGCCGTTCCAGCGATGTGCTCGGTCGAGCTCCGGGGACCGCTCTCTCGCGCGATGCCGAAGTCGAGGAGCTTGATCTGACCGGCGCCGGTGGTCGCGATGTTCTCCGGCTTGACGTCCCGGTGCACCCAGCCTTGCGCGTGGATGCTGCTCAAGGCCCGGGCGATCTCCAGGCCGAGCGCCAGCGCCTCCGCGGGAGGCAACGGCCCGCGCATCAAACGCTGCGAGAGCGCGGCGCCTTTCACCAGCTCCATCGCGATGAAGGGGCGACCGTGGTCTTGACCCACCTCATAGACCGAGGCGATCCGCGGATCGCTGAAGGCGGCGGCGGTCCGAGCCTCGAGGAGCAGACGCTCGGCTCGAGCCTCGTCGCCGGCGCTGTCCCAGAGGAGCTTCAGCGCCACCTCTCGATCCAGCCGACTGTCCAGCGCGCGATAGACGACGCCGGTGCCCCCTTTGCCGATCACCTCCAGGAGACGAAACGCCCCGAGCGTCTGGCCCAACTCGGCCGGGAGCGGCCGCTCGATCAGCGACGGGCGCGCCGGCACGGGCGCCGCGGCGATGGCCCGTAGGAGCCCGTCGAACACGGGATCGTCGGTGAACGCTGGTTCATCCGTCATCGAGCCATCCCGAGCGGATCGCGCTTTGGCGGAGCTTGTCCTTGATCCGCTCGAAGCGCTTGCGAAACCGGGCGCTGCTGGCGGGCTCGCCCATCACCTCGGCGATCTCGGTCCAGGAGAGCTGGCGATCGACGCGGAGCACGAGCACCGCGCGATCGGTGGGATCGAGCTCCTCTCGCAGCTGGCGCAGGCGATCCTTCCACTCGGTCCGGAGGAACTCTGCGGTTCCGGTGCGGATCAACTGTGCCAGCTCGGGGGCCTCGGAGAGGCTGGTCCGCCGCCTACGGTAGCTGTCATCGAAGTAGCGGTGCGAGGCGTTCCTGGCCAAGGCGTAGAACCACGTCCGCAGGCTCGATCGGCGCTGAAACTGCCCGATCGTGCGCACCAAATCAGAGGAGGCGTCGGCGAAGACCTCCAGCGCGTCCTCGCGGGTCCCGTGCACCGCCGCCAGAAAGGACATGAGCTCGGCGCCATAGTGGTCGATGGCTGCGCGGACGGCCTCGCCCGCGTTCCCCGCGTCGAGCGCCGCGTCGATCTCCATCTCGGCCTCGGTCTTCCCCACGAGGGGCTAGGCTAACCAAGGTTGAGCCACCCTGGGAACCGCCGGATGACGCTAGTACCGGGGATACTAGGGCGAAGGGCCCTAGTCCCCTGGGTCCGAAGTTCCTTACAAATTTTCGCAGGCCCTTTTCGCGTGATCTCGCTCGACACCTTCGGTGGCCCTAACGGGCCGCTCCGCCTCACGTATCGACGGATACGCACCGGCTACGCGTCGAGCGAGCTGACGCGAAAACTGCTCAGCGGAATATGTAAGGAACTTCGGACCCAGGGGACGAGAGCGCTGAACCGCTAATCAGACCGGCTGCGGCCGAAGATGCCGTCATTCCTGGGCCAAACCTGCCGCTCCGCTCCTCGAAGTACATCGAGTACGCCTCCGGTGCTCGCGTCACGTTTGGCCCATGAATTTAGGCCTCTTCGCCCTCGCTACGGTCCGACTAGCGGTTCGGCGCTCTAGTGCGGGCGTCCGCTGCAGGTAACGAGGAGCAGGTGGCTGGTCTTGTCCGGGCTCCCGTCCGGGTAGCCAAAGCGCATAGGCAGCGCTCGCCGCGGCTGCGCCTTGAACTCATCTCGGAGCTCGCTTTGCAGCGTAGCCCCGGTCCCGAGAAAGCTCGTCTGAAATGATCCGAAGGTGGTTATCGCGCAGCCAGCGGCCTTCCAGAAGCGAACCGGGACGCCGGTCGAATCCGAGATCATCACGCTGGCCTGGGCCACCAAGTAGTCGCGGACTTTCGAAAACTCATTTCTCCAAAGCAGATAGCTGGCAGCCTTGGTCATGGCGGACACTTTGCCCTTGGAGGCCAGGTGCACCATGAGCCCCGGGATCTTCTCCAGCCCGGCGTCCGAGAGATCGGCCGCGAAGTGGCGGTGGATCTTGTGCGGCCCTTCTGGCGCGTCAGCGGAGACGAACTCCACCTCTACGTTGGCGAAGGCCAAGGAGAAGTCCGGTGAGGTCCAACCTTGGCGTAGTCGCTCCGCCGGGGATCCCTCGAGGGCCTCGATCTCGGCCGCGGTGTAATAGTGCAGCGCGCCGTTCGGTTCCACCCGGAAGTAGCGGGCGGCCACCGGTCGATAGCCGAAGAGGCCCAGTCCGATCAGGTGCATCGAGAGTTGGCCGGGGAGCTCTCCGCGCTGGATCTTGGATAAGTTGACGCTCTTGGAGTCGTTGGAGGTCAGCGTGCTGTTGCTGGCCTCGGCGATCGCGCTCAGGCTGTTTTTCAGGCCATTCTTGTCGCTGACCCGCCGAACCCGCCGTGGATCGCCGGCCAGCTCCAAGGAGAGGGTGCTGATCACCGAGGCCTCCGGGAAGGTCGTCAGCGCCATCATCAGATCGCCGCCGCCGAAGGGATACACCAGCTCGGTGGGCGCGTTCTTGGGTCGGAGTTCGGCCAGGAACGCCCGACCCGCGCTGCCCCAGTGGCTACGAAAGCGCTCGAAGCGGGGCTTTTGCTGGGCGCAGTAGCCCTCGATGACTTTGGGGTCGAGGCCCTCCGGGAGGGACCCGCCCTGGCAGGTGACCACCTGAAATAGCAGCTTCACGTCCTCGGCAAAGTCGGCGGGCGCGGGATCGGAGGCCGCTAGGGCAGCGCTCAGGAGGAGGATCGGCGTCATGGCGGTTTAGTACCCTCAGTACGAGCTATAGCGGAAGCGCTGCGGCTCCGCACCCACTCCGCCAGCTCGGCGCTCCCGGTCAGAGGCAAGCACCGGCGCAGCTCGCCGATCGCGCGGCGCAGTTCCAAGCCGGCGGCGTAGCGCTCGCGGGGGCGGCGGCTCAAAGCTCGCTCGAGGAAGGCCGCCTCTTCGGGGAGCAGCCCGCTCGGTCGCTTCGGCTTGGCCGCGAGGATATTCTCCAGGGTCTCGGGTACGCTCGGACCGTCGAAGGGTCGCTGGCCGGTCAACAGCTCATAGGCGATGACCGCCAGCCCGAACTGATCGCTGGCCGAGGTCAGCGCCTCTCCTGCCACTTGCTCCGGCGACATATAGGCATACTTGCCCTTGCGAATATTGGGGTGAGTATCTTCCAGTCGGAGCGTGGCCTTGAGCAGACCAAAGTCGGCTAGCTTTACCTCCCCGGCGCGGGAGATCAGCACGTTGGAGGGGCTGAGATCCCGGTGAACGAGGCCCAGTGAGCGGCCCGCTTCATCGCCGAGCTCGTGCAGCGCCTCCAGCCCGGCGGCGATCTCCTCGATGACCAGCCACGCCAGCTCGGAGGGTAAGCGTTCGATCCGGATCAGCGCCTCGAGGTCCAGGCCCTCCACCAGCTCCAGCACGACATAGTAGCTGCCGCCGTCCACGCCGAGGTCGAGCGTGGAGACCAAGTTCCGATGAGAGAGCCGCGCGCCGAGCCGGGCCTCCTCGATCAGCCGCTTCTCCAGCTCGGGCGTGCCGCGTAGGCCATCGAGCAAGCGTTTGAGCGCGACGGGCTTGTGAAAGCCGCTCGCCCCAAAGTGGGTCGCCCGATGGACCTCGGCCATCCCGCCTCGGCCGATCAGGTGCTCCACGCGGTACGGACCGACCGACGCCATCGAGCCCGAGCATACTGTATGCTGCTCGAGTGAGCGATCGGTCTACGGTCTATAGCGAGGCCCTCCCCCAGGCGGACGCGGACGTGCGTTGCCAGCTGGTGGTGATCGAGGGTCCCGATCAAGGGCGCGCCGTCCGCATCGAGGCCGCGCCGCTGATCGTGGGAACGGGCGCGGACTCCAGCCTGGTGCTGCGCGACGATCGGGTCTCCGAGCGGCATCTCTCGCTCAAGGCCGACGCCGGCCGCTTCACCGTCGTGGATCTGGAGAGCACCAACGGGACCTTGTACGAGGGCTCGCGGGTCGGGATGGTGACGGTGCCGGTGGGGGCCACCTTCAAGGTCGGGCGCAGCTTCCTCCGCATCCTGCCGATCCGGGCCGCGATGGAGGTGGAGCCCTCGTCGCGGAGGGAGTTCGGAGATCTGGTAGGCGAGAGCTTGGCCCTCCGCGAGGTCTTCGCGCTCCTCGAGCTGGCCGCGCGCTCGGACGTCACCGTGCTCCTCGAAGGCGAGACGGGCACCGGCAAGGAGCTGGCTGCCCGGGGCCTTCATGAGGAAGGTCCGCGCCGGAAAGGTCCCTTCGTCGCGGTCGACTGCGGCGCGCTCCCGGAGAACCTGCTAGAGAGTGAGCTCTTCGGCCACGTGCGGGGCGCGTTCACCGGCGCCTCCGCCGAGCGCAAGGGCGCCTTCGCGCGCGCGGACGGAGGCACGATCTTCCTCGATGAGTTGGCGGCGATTTCGCCCGCGGTTCAGGCGCGGCTCTTGCGCGTCGTCGAAGAGCGACGCTTCCTCCCGGTGGGCTCCGACCGGGAGCGGAGCGTCGATGTTCGCATCGTGGGGGCGGCCCGAGAAGACCTGGAGGCCAAGGTCGCGGAGGGGAGCTTTCGGCCCGATCTGTACTATCGGCTCTCGGTGGTGAGGGTCGTGATCCCTCCCCTGCGCCTGCGACGCGAGGACATCGCCCCCATCGTGAGCCGGCTGCTGGCGCGGCGGGGGATCGCCCCCGGACCCATTCAGGGGACCAACTATCACCAACTCTATACCCACGACTGGCCGGGGAACGTGCGCCAGCTGCGCAACGTCATCGAGCGGGCGATCGCCTTGTCGCCGGGCGCCCAGTCCTTCGCGGAGCTGCGACTGGCCTTGGCCGAGCCGGCGGCGAGCGGTGAGCTCCTGGTTCGGACCGATCTCCATTATACGGAGGCCAAAGAGGTCGTGCTCCATGCCTTCGAGCGCCGCTATCTGCGGGAGATCTTCGAGCGCGCGGGGCGAAATATCTCGGCAGCCTCGCGAGAGAGCGGGCTTGATCGCAAGCACCTGCGCACGCTCCTGCTGCGCCATGGGCTCATCGTGCGAGAGGCGGAGGACTCCTGAGGTCTTCAGATACTAGCAGACCGTCACGACGATGACCGTGATGTTGTCCTTTCCTCCTGCGGCGTAGGCCTCCTCCACCAGTCGCACGGCCGCGTCGCTCGGCTCGTGGCGCTCCAAGATCGCTTGGATCTTCGGCTCGCTCAGCGGTTCGGTCAGCCCGTCGGTGGCCAGGAGGAATACGTCCCCCGCCCGCAGGTCTTCGATACGAACGTCGGCGCTCGAGCTGCCGATGCCCAGCGCCCGCGTGATGATATGCCCGATCGTGCATTGGTTCTTGGGCGGCATCTCGTTGCCTTGGGCCTTGAGCTCTTCGTACAGCGAGTGGTCGCGGGTCAGCGGCGTGAGCACCCCGTCGCGCAGCCGGTAGACACGGCTATCGCCGACATGTCCGATGATCGCGGAGCTCTCGGTGAGCACCAGGAGCGCGACCGTCGAGCCCATCTCAGCCAGGGGCCCCGCCTTGCGAGCTACGATCCGCTCGTGGGCCAGGCGGGTCGCGTTCTTGATCATGTTCTCGGTGGCGGGGCGGCTCAGGTCGACAGGGTAGGGCCAAAACACGTCCTCATCGCCGAGGCAGCGGCCCAGAAAGCGACGCAGGGTCGACACCGCCACCCGGCTGGCGATCTCGCCGCCGGCGTATCCGCCCATCCCATCCGCCACGACGAACAGCCCGTGCTCGGCGTCGCACGCCAGCGCATCCTCGTTGTTGCCCCGCCGCCCCACGTGGGTGGCGGCTCCAGCTTGTGTCTTCATGGGCCGGCCGGAGTGCCGGTTTGAGGCCAGCGCCAAGACCGCGCCGCGCCGCTCCGCCCTGGGGGCTCAGCACCCCGACGACCCGAAATCTCCTGTGCCGACGTGGGGCTGCCCGACTCGATCTGGGCTAAGCTGGGCCCGCTTGGGCGCCGCCTCCGATCGATACCGGATCACGCGATCCATCGGCCTGGGGGGCATGGCCGAGGTGTTTGAGGCCACCATCCAGGGCGCTGGGGGCTTCACCCGCAAGGTCGCGATCAAACGCCTCCGCGCCGACTTGGCCGCGGATCCCGCCCTGGTCGAGGCCTTCGTCAATGAGGCGCGGCTCCTCAGCCAGCTCCATCACGCGAGCAT
>Ga0268298_10003193_pt1 | contig 17002 bp, 13 predicted proteins | sample WWTPWeurt_MetaG_FD_194462 | JGI IMG/M metagenome (GOLD analysis project Ga0268298, IMG submission 194462) | Activated sludge microbial communities from WWTP in Nijmegen, Gelderland, Netherland - WWTP Weurt | ecosystem: Engineered > WWTP > Aerobic digester > Activated sludge | place... | reverse complement strand
ACTGAGTTCGTCGTACCGAGGTCAATGCCCACAGATTTGCCAGTTCCCTTCGACATAATGTATTCCTCTAATATTGCAACCCGGTAATACTTCGCTTGCCCCGGTGGGCAGCTTCTAAATTCAATCTATTAACAATGGCGCCTCTTTCACGGAAACTGTAGCTTTCTTTAATCATCTGGCTCTTCCGGAGGCGCTAAGTGCATCTTTCTATAATGTGCCTGGGCGCCCCTCTTGCGATAATTCAAACACTTAAACAAAGTTCGGATCTTTAGTCGAGCACACTGGGTGTCGATCATATATAGGGATATGGAATGGGTTCCTCAGATAAAGCATTTCGGAAGACGGCCTCGGGCTTTGCCCTGACCCTGGCGCTTCTCGGCACCGCCTTTCCTGCCTCTAGCGCCGCCAGTACGGTGGAGACCGAGTCTAAACAGGCGCGCTCCATTCTCCATCATAGCGACCTTACTTCCAGTTTGCGCCTGGTGCCGGGCATGCTCGTTACGGTTCATACCTTTGACGGCCTTGATACCCATTGGCAGACCGTGGGCGACTACGATTTCATCGCCCGGGTGGCGGAATGCGAGAGCAAGGGCAAAGGCTTTATATATGACTGGCAAATGAGCTCTCCCGCCGATGCCAGCGGGTCACGCAAGGTGGAGGATGTCGATGTCAGACATTCCCACAAGGTTTCCTTGTTCTATCCTAAGCACGAAGTCTGCACCCTGGTTGGCTATACTAACGTATTGCGCGTTTCCGATGATTTATATAACGATCTGAAAGCCGGACGTACCTCCGATTTCATGATTGATGGTCCCGAAAGTATCGTCATTAACCACGGCGAGGTAACGCCCTTGCCCCGCAAAATTAGCCCTGCCGGTGTTGAAAACGTCAAAATCAGGGTGGAAGGGCAGGACCGGGAACTGCGGGCTATCAAGACAGTCTGCGACAATGGCTGGAATTACTGGGTTCTGGATAATCCCCAGTGCCCCATGTTGATTCAAGGTAATGCCCCCTTTCGCTGGGTGGTTTCCCTCGGGAAGGTGGATGGAGACGGAGCCGGCGATGCCAATCAAGAAGCCCGTAATATCTACGATCAGTTGAAGCGCAATGGCATCGCCACGAGTTATCTGATTCTCTTTGATTTTGATAGCGATAGATTGCGTCCGCATTCAAAAGAAATATTGCTCTCTCTCAGCCGCTACCTCAAGAAAGATAAAGCCCTCAAACTGCAGGTGGAAGGTCATACTTGCACCATTGGTGGTTACGATTACAATATGCAGCTTTCCAGAAAACGGGCTCAGTCTGTGCGTCGCTACCTGACGGAATCTTGTTCGATTGAGGCGGAACGTTTGAAGGCTGTCGGACTTGGCTATACCAAGCCGGAGAAATCCAACGCCACCTCAGCCGGGCGGGAGCGCAATCGTCGCGTTGTCTTCCGTGAAATTAAGTAGCTGAAAAGAGCCAGGCACGGTCGAAGCGCTTCTCTATGAGGTCTTGCCGCCGCATGGCTATGTAATTGGTAACGGTATTGCCGGTGCCACCATCATCGAGTCCTCCGGCGCCCTCTTTGAGCACCAGCACCACCTCGTATTCTTTCGCGTTTTCGACCAGGTGGCTGTAGTGCCGGTCTGTTTTGCGACTGAGGTTGTAACCTATGCCCGAAGCACAAAAGGAAGCAATTACTTTCATCTCGGCTAGTTCTGCACTATCGTAGGCCGGACCGACCACCCCGGAAACATTGGCCAGGCTCAAGCGGTTAAATTTCTCCGTCCAGGCGGCAAGCTGTGCCCTCAACTGGTCATTGCCTTCCGGCAGGGCGAGAGGCTGGCAGCGCTCCATGCTCAAGAAGACCGTGGAGGCGGCAAGGAGTGGTTTTGGAGGCAGGCACTTGCCATCCTCCCTCTCCCGCAGGTCGCCCCTGGCATCTTCCGGGAAGTAATGCAAATAAAAGGACTGCCGGTCTTTTAAGGCACCGGAGTGGCTTTCCCTTCCCTTGGTTAGACTTTCCCTGGTCAAACTCTTGAAGATAGCTAAAATGCCGTCCCGGGGGTAATCAGGCAGGGGCGGCAATTGCTTGCAGTCAATTTGGGCCAGAAAGAGCATGGCTTCCCCCTGCCTATCCCTGGGCCAGCGGAAAGTTGCAGATGTAAGGGGCTTCCCAAACAGACGGCTTAGCTTATCTTCTTCAGCCCCTGGCGCGGCCCTTTCATTGACCAGAACCACAGACCGTCCGGCCGTGGCTTTCAGGGCCTGGGCCCATTTTTCACCTTCTGCCCTGTAAGGTGTGAGAATGGCGGCCAGCTCTTCTTTCAAGAGTGTTTTCAGTTTGGAATTTTCTTCGGACACTCTGCTACCATTTATGTCGACACTTGGAGGATTTGATGATCAAATGAGCAAGGGCAATTCTTTCACCTGGTATGGCCGCTCGGCAATATGTGCCTTCCTCCTTCTTAATCTTTACCCGGGCCTGGCCTGCGCTCAAGCCAAGCCGAAAAGCAATGCTTCTCCGGCCCAGTCTGCAAAGCCTGCCGCCCCGGGTGCTAAGCCTGCCACTGTAGCAGGCGAAGTTTATACCGGCTATCTCATCGATCGCTCCTGCGCTGCGGCCATGAAGATGGAAAATAAGGGTCTGGACAATGGTTTGAAGAATCACACCAGGCACTGTTCCCTTGAACCTTCTTGTTCCGAGTCCGGCTACTCTTTGTACAGCGGCGGCAAATGGTTCGACCTTGATCCCAAGGGCAACGAAATGGCCAGAAAATTCTTTCAGGCAAGTAAGAAAGAAGCCGGACACATTTTCAAGATTACCGGCGTCTTCAAACGAAATGAACTGAGGGTTGCCACAATATCGGAGAATAAGTAGATGAACAAACTGCTGGTGCCTCTTATTAGTTTGGGGCTGGCTTTATCTTTTGCCTCTGGGGTGAGGGCTGCAAAAATGGATAAGTTGAGTCTGGAAACTACTGCCTTTAAAGCCGGCGCCGCTATTCCTACCAGATTCACCGGGGATGGTGCCGACCTTTCGCCGGAACTTAGATGGAGCGCGGTGCCCAAAGGTACGGTCAGTATTGCCGTCTCTTGCGAAGATCCCGACGCACCGCGCGGTACCTGGTGGCACTGGATACTTTATAATTTGCCGCCTGCCATGCAGTCTCTGAAAGAGGGAATGGAGAAGACGCCCAACCTTGCTTCCGGTGCCCTGCAAGGGCTCAACGATTTTGATAAGAGCGGCTACAACGGTCCCTCTCCGCCCCCGGGCTCCACACACAGATATTTTTTCCGGGTCTACGCTCTTGATAGCAAGTTGAATTTGCCGGCCGGAGCCAAGAAAGAAGCCTTCTCAAAAGCCCTGGCCGGGCATATTCTGGCATTTGGCGAAGTGATGGGCACTTATAAACGTTAGCGACCGGCGGCTATGCCCTGAGAGGCGGCCCAGTCGGCCAGATCCCCTTTGGCTATGGCCACAGCCATCAGGTCCGGAAATTGGTCCGGGGTGCAGGCAAAGGCCGGTGCGCCCAGTTCCGCCATGTAAGCGGCCATGTTGTGATCGTAGGCCGGCGCACCTTCATCGTTGAGGGCCAGCAAGGCTATTAGTCTTACGCCGGAGCCGGCGATGCGGTAAAGCTTTTTCTTCAGTTCATTTCCATTGCCGCCTTCATAAAGGTCGCTTATCAGCACCAGAATGGTCTCGGAAGGACGGCTGATGAGAGTTTCCGCATAGCCGAGGGCGCCGTTTATGTCGGTGCCGCCGCCCAATTGGGTGCCGAAAATGACATCCACAGGGTCGGCTAGTTTCTCAGTCAGGTCCACTACGGCGGTATCAAAGACGACCATCTTGGTGGAGACGGCGGCAATGGAAGCGAGAACTGCTGAAAAGATGCTGGCATAGACCACTGAGGTGGCCATGGAACCGCTCTGGTCCACGAGCACGATTATGTCTTTCAGGCTGGAGCGCTTGCGGCTGAAACCTATTTTGCGCTCTGGAATAATGGTTTTTAGATCCGGTTGATAGTGCTTGAGATTGGCATTGATGGTGCGATGCCAGTCCATTTCACTGAGTCTGGGGCGGCTTGTGCGCCGGGCCCGGTTCAGGGCGCCGGTGAGGGCCTGTCGCATGGGGTTGGCTAACTTTCTGGTCAGTTCATCGGCTACCTTTTGCACCACCAGTCTGGCAGTGGCCTTGCTTTTGGCAGGCATGGCCGAGGAAAGGGCGGCCAGTGTGGCCACCAGATTGACATCGGGAGTGAGGGTAGAGAGCAGTTCAGGCTCGGTCAACATGCTCTTCATGTTGAGCTTTTCCAGAGCGTCTTTTTGCATCACCGAGACCACGGTGGAAGGAAAATATTTGCGAATATCGCCCAGCCAGCGCGCCACTCTGGGGCTCGATGCCCCCAGTCCGGCCGAGCGCTTATTCGGTTTGCCTTTTTCCTCGCCTTCTTCTTCCTGATCATAGAGCATGGAAAGGGCACCATCCATGGCGGCATCGTCGCTGGTCATGCCGTAGCTGAGGCGGCTTTCTGCGGCAGCGCCCAGGACCAGTCGCCAGCGTCTTATGCGCTCTTGGTCCCTATCCTGGTCGAGGTTCAGGTCTGCGCTTAGGTCATTGATGGTCATGATTCACTCCCAGCATGAGCTGAACTGTTTTGAGAACTTCAGTCAGTAACCGATCGTCGTCCGCGCGCTCACTGGTTTGAGCCAGGGCTGTTTTTCCTGGGCTTTGTACCCGCTCTGAAATCTGTCTTCGCTCCGAGTAACTGAAGGCTCCGAAGGTCTTGCGCAAAAGGGGCAGCAGTTCTTGAAAGGCATCCGTCTTTATGCCTTTAACCCAGTCGTCCACTATGTGGAAGAAGATCGGATCGTGGATCAAGACCTGGGCGTTATTTGTAAGAAAGCCTTCCAGCCATTGACCGCTATAGCTATGGGCGGAAGCGGCGGAAAGAGCGAAGTGCATTAATCTGACTGTTTCTTCCTGGCTCAGGTAGCTGCATTCGTATAAAAGTTTGGCGCTTCTTCCCGATATCAGTGCCGGTATATTGCTCTTGCTCGCCAGACGATGCAAGACGGCACGACTATCTTCCAGCAGTTCCTTCTTATCGAAGAGGCGCAACGCTTCTTCCATGAGAGTAACTTGTCTTTGCATGCGCCTGGCTGCATCTTCATCAAGAGAAAGACAGCTGCTCTCCAGATTGACGATTATTCGTTCCGTGATACTTGTGATCAGGGTATCCATAGACTGCGGGTTGTGTCCCCGCACATTGCCGTAACGGGCAATGCCCACCAGGACAGGCAGAGCTTCCATCAGTTCGCCTAAATCGAAGCAGGTGGCGCTGCGCTCTCCGACCAGGGTCATGGTCTTCTCCACTGCTTCCAGAAGCCCGCCGTCAAGACTGAGGGAAAGAACATCCACCAGGTGAGCGAAAGTGGGGCTGTTTGTGCCTAGATCGATGGCTCTGGTGGTGGCCGCTTGCCTGACGTCCTTGCCCCAGATTGACGCCTCCACTGCTGCCAGACTCAGTGACGGCTGCCACTGCAATTTCCAGGTTTCATGGAAGGTGCTGGTTTTGATTTTCTTCTTTTGCTTTTCGCCCCAGGCGATGCCGAGAATCTGCAGGCAGGAAAGGAAACTGCTCCTTTCCAGATCCAGCGGTTTGCGCAGGTCCAGCTCCAGTAGTTTTTCCAGGGCTTCTTGCTTGAGCTTGAGCCTTGTCGATGTCTTTTGCAGGTCCACCATGAGTGGCGTGCCAGGTACTTCGGCCGGCACATGCCCCAGTTTTTCCCCAACCAGGAGTTTCTTTTCGATGAGGGCAAGCGGCATTTCATTGCCGGAAAGAACACAGGTGACCAGGGCTTGCTGCAACTCAGCCAGCCCGGCATGGTGCAGGTTTCGCATAGACGCCAGACTTTCCACCAGCCGCACGGCGTCGATCACTTGCGCGGAGGAGGCATCGAAGTCTTCCGCTCTCAGTAGTTTCACCGCCTTCACCAGCCAGGATAAAGTGGTATCACTGCCTTTATCGCTGTGGAAGAGATGTTCGTACCAACCGGGCGAAGTAATACCTGCTCCATAACCGCTTTCGAAGGAAAGACGGCTGTTTGTCCAGGGGATCCAGGTGGCTTCCACCTTCAGTTTTGGTAAGTCTTTCAGGTTCTCTTTCAGTAGCTGGTTGTCGTCTTTGGCTTTGACGGCTTGAGCAAGTGCCGGGCCGTGCCAGGCGCCGCAGACAACGGCGATGCTCTTGTAACCTTCCTTTTGAGCCTGTCTTATGCAGGTGCGCATGTGGGCTTCGCGCAGGGGCTCTATATAATAGTCTTCGTCGAAAAGTTGCTTGTCTTCATCAATCTTGCTTCTCTCTTCTTCTTCGTCTTCTCTGACTGCGGTTCTGAGAGCCGTCATGGCTTCGCTTACCGCTTCGAATATCTGGCTGTCGCTTCTCTGCTCCACCAGTTGTTCCCACCACACTTCACCTTCTTCATATCCGGCCAGTGAGGCCAGGGTGCCTATGGGATCGAGGCGGATTTTGTCTGCTTCGGTGAGGTTGCTCAAGACCTGGTCGATATTGGCCGACTGCTTTTGTTTGCTCTGCATGGAGAGCCAGTGGCTCTGGGGCAGATCGATAAAGCGGCAGGGAATATGGCTTTGATTGGCATAAAGCATGGCCCGCCATTCCGGCGAGAATTCGGCAAAAGGGTAGTAGCAAGCCAGCTTCGGCATTTCTTTGGCGTATATGAGCAGCGCCACCGGCGGTATCAGTCCTGGTCCGCCCGCCTCCTCGCCATCCGCTTGCTCTTCTTTTGAAGAGGGTTGCACGTACTTGATCAGGGCTTCCGCTTCCGGCGGACCTTCGATTAAAACTATGTCCGGCTTGATTTCCTGAAGGGAGGCTTCCAGGCTGCGGGCTGAGCCCGGACCATGATGCCTTATGCCAAGAAGGTGAACTTGGGCCGAGTCGGTCTTATTCTTGCTGGCGATAGTGGTGGTCAATTTCTAAACCTGGCTCTCCGCTTCCTAGTCATTTGCCTTCGTTATTGTTTCAAGCAGTCTCTTAAATCAAATGCCTGAGGGAGCGATAGAAATCCTTCCAGCCTTCCCGCTCTTTCAGCACTGTTTCAAGATATTCTTTCAGCACCAGGCTGTCCTGCACCGGATCTTTCACTACGGCACCGACTATGCCGGCGGCCAGGTCTTCCGCTTTCAAGTCGCCGTCGCCGAAATGGCCGGCTAGAGCCAGCCCGCTATTCATGACTGAAATTGCTTCGGCGGTGCTCATTGAGCCGGAAGGGCTACGCAATTTGGTTTTGCCGTCGAGGGTGGCACCGGCTCTCAGTTCTCTGAAGATCTGCACCACCCGGCTGATTTCTTCCAGGGCCGGTTTCTCGGCCGGCAACTCCAGGGCCCGCCCCAGGGCTTCCGTGCGCCGAGCTACAATATCTACTTCTTCTTCCAGCGTGGCGGGTACCGGCAGAACCACTGTATTGAAGCGCCTCTTGAGGGCGCTGGAAAGCTCGTTCACTCCCTTGTCCCGGTCATTAGCCGTGGCGATGATGTTGAAGCCTTTTACGGCCTGAACCTCGGAGCCCAGTTCGGGAATGGGCAAGGTCTTTTCCGACAATATGGTGATTAGCGAATCTTGCACATCAGCGGGAATTCTGGTCAATTCTTCCAGCCGGGCTATTTTGCCGAGCTTCATGGCTTCCATAATCGGACTCGGCACGAGAGCCTGCATAGAGGGCCCTTCGGCAATCAGGCGGGCGTAGTTCCAACCGTAGCGCACGGCTTCCTCGGCTGTACCGGCGGTGCCCTGCACAAGCATGGTGGAGTCACCGCTGATGGCGGCAGATAGATGCTCCGCCACCCAGGTCTTGGCTGTACCTGGTACACCCAGAAGTAAGAGGGCTCTGTCCGTGGTGAGAGTGGCTACGGCAATTTCCATAATGCGTTTATTGCCGATGTATTTGGGGCTGACCTCATAGCCGTTTTCCAGCTTGCCGCCCATCAAATAGGTCAGCACTGCCCATGGTGATAATAACCAGCGCGGCGGTTTCTGCCGTTTATCCACGGCGGCCAGTTGGCTCAATTCCTCTTTGAATTGTGCTTCGGCATGCTGTCTCAGGAGATCCGTGGTCGCTTCCATTCTTGGCTGGTCCTTTTGGTTTTCTGTTTGAGTTTTCCGATTGAGTTTATTGATGGGTTTAGTGAGGGGGAAGTTTTTCTTTGAAGGCGGCTTCAATATCCTGGCGTAAATTGAGGGTTTCCGCTATTTGCAAAAGAGGGCGGACGAAGTAAGAATTGAGTTCGCTGTCTTCAGTCACCTGGTAGAAGTCAGGGGCTCTCTCGGCGGCCGAAAGGTGCATCTGTGAGGCGAATTTTTTCACATTGGTGGTGAAGGTGTAGCTCAGGGCCGGAACCTTCTCACGACTCTCCTTCAGTATGAAGTCTAGTATTCGGGCGGTGAATTCCTTGCTCCAGTTGAAGTCGGTTGACTCCAGGTAATTCCAGAGATCTAGTCTGGGTGCCCCGAGACTACCGGGCTTGGCCCAGCGGGGCAGCCGACTTAAGATAAGCGCCTCGGCCAGATCCGCCGGTAGGGTTTTAAGAAAACGCAGACCGGCACTGGTTTCTGTCAACTTGTCGGAAGCGTGGTTGACCAGTTCTTCCTGGAAGCGTCGAAGTTCCCGAGCCTGCTCCGGTTCCTTTTCGCCTGTGGCGGCAAACATAGCGAGGGATTCCAGCAAGCCTCGGGTCAGAACATCGCTCCACTCATCGTTTGCCAGAATCAGTTCGACAATTTTGGGCGGCGGCGCCAGGCTGCTCCAGAAAGAAGGAGCCACTCTGGAAATGAGAATGAGGAGTCGCCTGGCACCGGCTCCCATATTGCTGTCGAATGTGTTGGTCAGACCGGAGAGCGGTAGATCTTTCATAGTCTCATCGAGGGCTGCGGCATTTCCCTCGTCAGCCAGAGTGATCTCCAGCTTGCCTCCCTTTAGTTGAACCTGCTCCCCGAGAAAGTCTTGCAGGCGCTTTTGCAGCGCTGAGCCGCAGATTCGAGTGAGGAAATCGCAAGCCAGTTCTCGCACTTCTTTGCGCTTGTCTTTGAGGGCGACTCCACTCAAAAATTCTTCATCGGTTATGCTCAGGAATGGCTCCAGAGCTTTCAGGAAGGTGACCCTGCTCTCTACTGTTTCACTGGCCCATGAAGCAGCCAGAGTCTCTCTGGCTAGATTTGCATCAAGACTGCGCAAGAGTTTTAGACTTTCCAGCCGTTCGGTGGGAGACCCTTCTTCAAACAGTTTTATCAGCTCGGCCGCTTCCGCTTTCCTGGGGGCAAAATACATGTGCCAATCAGGGTTGACCTTTACCAGCCAGGGAAGAGCTTCGCCGCCGCAGGTCAGTAATTTTTCCCTCAGGGCTTCTTTATCTTTGAGTTTCTCAAGCAGTCTGGGAATGCTATGCCGACTGAGACGGTAGCCACCTTCTCTGCAAAGATCAAACCAGCGGGCTAGAAAGATCTGCCCCACCGGGCTCAAGTCGTCTATCAACTGATTCAGCATCGATAGGGCCGCCGCCGGTGCCTCTGGTAAGTGCTCCGGTCGGCAGGGCTCAAGGTTCACCTGGCTCAGCCTCTCTTCTTCCGCTTGGCTGGGCTGACTGCCGATGGCTCGCAGTGCCGTGCTTATCAGGGCTAATTGGTCCAACATTAACTCTTCCTGGGTCGCTGCGATTTTCTTACCTTCCGTTTCTGCTCCAAGGGCGGCTGCTCTTTCCAATTGCCGCAGGGCATTTATTGTTGCACCGTCAGTAGTGCGGGGTTGGGGTAAGTTGAAGGACCGGCTCCTGGTGCCGAGCACACAGGTTGCCACCAACTCCTGAAAGAGAATTCGGGTTTGACTCATACCTGCACCCCACGATTCAGGCTTGCTTCCTTATCTGTTTTGTTTTCGGATCTGGAAAGCTTCAGATACTGACATTCATTAGTGAGTGCCGCCAGGGGTGAGAGCGTATGACCGTCAAAGAGTCCGAAGAGCGTCAGAGCTTTGCCGGTACTGAAAGCTAGCACCATCCATAAATCCGCCTGGTTGCCGGTTACTTCCGTATGGGTGCCGTCTTGATCGCGCAACCACCAGCGCCCTTCGTGCTGGAAGAGGAGAGCCTCTGTAAAAATTACCGGCATGTTCTGGTGAAAGGGGCAAAGACTGAGCCACTGACTCCATTTTTGCCTGGTACTACCAGCAGTAGCACCTTCCGCCGGCTGAAAAATTTCGGACAGGGCTTCCCCCTGCGCTTTGATCAGCGCTCTCAGAGGGGTGTTGGAGGGGAAATAGACTATTTCTCCTGTGAAGCTTTTGCCCGGCACAAGCAGTCTTTCGAAAGGTTGAACGCCGTGGGCGAAGGCTAGAATCAGCGCTAATTTACCGCTTTCCTTGCCCAGCAGATAGGTCCTTTGCACCCGCAGTCGGTCTTCCTGTGTGACATACTGGCCAAGCACCAGAAATGTATCCTTGAGCCCATCTTCTTTGAGCAGTTCTTCCTGACTGTGAGTGAAGCCAAGCGCGGAAGCAATGTCCTCCTGCAAGGAAGAATTCAGCTGCGCTTTGTTCTTGTAGGCCTGGGCGATCAAGCGCAGTTGCCCCAGGTTAAGGAGGAGATTTTCCTGCCAGGGGTCGGAGTTTGGCGAGGCCGCTCTGGTTGTTGTGTAGCCTGCGGCTTCATTCAAACGCCTGGCCAGTCCCGGCGCCTGCGCGTCTACCAGGCGGGCCGCTCTTTCTTGCCAGAAACTGTTGGGTTTGCTCTTCAAGTTGGCGGTGCCCTGCCGCACCAGATCTTGTAGAAAGAGATTGAGTTCATCAAGACCGGCCTCAACCTTGTCCAGGCGGTCCTGCCTTCTCTTCTCTTTGGCTTGCAGAAGTTTTTCCTGTTCTTCCTCTGAGCGCGGTGCCTCCTCTCGTTCTTTCTTCTTTTCCGACTTTTCCGAGCGGGAAGCAAGCCATTCGCTCACCCAGCCCGGAGCTTCGGTTTTGGCGAAGATCTCATTTTTTTGCAGTGCCAGAAGGAAGAGGGCCAGTCCGTGCTTGCAAGGGAATTTCCGGCTCGGGCAACTACATTTGAAGGCCGGTCCGCTCAGGTCTACTCTGGTCTGGTAAGGTTTGGCGCCGCTGCCCTGACATTCCCCCCAGAGCGCTCTATCGCTTGCTCCCAGATTTTGCCATTTCTTCTCAACGGCAAGTTCCCTGCCGCTTTTGGCGGAGGAGGAGTCGGGAGCCAGTTCTAGAACCTGCTCAGGAGTGTAGGCGGCTTTCAGATCGCTCATGCAGCAATTATAGAAGCGCCGCCCCTGCCGATTGGTGCTTGACTATTCTACTTTAAATAGACTTTTGCCTTTTAATCTATTTTGATGACGTTGCGATGGAACCTGGTGATGATATTGGGATCTGGGCAGAGTCTGAGTTTACCCTCTACCTTGTCGTCATAAGGAATATGATTGAGAACATAGCGAATACTTTCAAGCCTGGCGCGCAATTTGTTGTTGGCTTTGACAAGAATCCAGGGGCTGTATGAAGTATGGGTCTTGCTGAACATTTCTTCTTTATAGTGGGTGTACTGCTCCCACTTGCTTTGTGCCTGTTCATCAATTGGGCTTAGTTTCCACTGTTTGAGCGGGTTCTGCTTTCTTGATTCGAAGCGCTTGGCTTGCTCTTCCTTGGCAATGGAGAACCAGAATTTGATCAAGATCAAACCGTCTTCATAGAGCATATGTTCGAATTCCGGAACCTGCTGCATGAAGCGCTGGTATTCAGCTTTGCTGCAAAAGCCGTTCACCGGCTCGACTACGGCCCGGTTATACCAGCTCCTATCGAAGAAGACGATTTCTCCCGGGTTGGGCAGTTGCACAGAGTAACGCTGAAAATACCATTGTCCCTTTTCGGCGTCGGTTGGCTTGGGTAGTGCCACCACTCTCATGGCTCGGGGATTCAGGTGTTCGGTGAAACGTCTGATGGTGCCGCCTTTGCCGGCGGCATCGCGACCCTCGAAGATGATGGCGATACGTTTGCCGTTTTCAGCCACCCAGCGTTGAAGCTTCACCAATTCGATTTGTAGCCTGACCAATTCGTCTTCGTACTTGAGCTCGTCAAGCACATCCTTCAGTTTAATTTCGCGATTACGCAGTAGCGAAATGAGACCCTTATTGGTATTGAGGCGGCTCAGATCGTCATGGGAAAGCGGAATGGTGGCGCGCTTGATTTTCTTTTTCTTTTGCTTGCTGTCGAGTTTGTCGGTATCCACTGCCAGACCCGGCGAGATGGTCTGCTGGGCACCCTTGCCGTTGTTTCCCGCGGCCTGTGTTTGACCGGCAGCGGTTGAATTCTCGTTGTGGCTGTTTTTATCGGTCAGAGACTCGGCGGCGATTTGAAAGTCTCCGGAATCGTTTTGTTTTGCCGTTGCTCTGTTGTTCTTTTCGGTGTTTTCCGTCGCGATCAAGGTTATACCTGATAGAGGTTTCTTGCCGCCATCGGATTTTTTGTCTCCAGCCATCAGTACTCCTCGTCGCTTGCTGTCGCCAGTCTACACTGAGTTATGCCCAGAGCATAGGCATTTTGCTCGCCGCTTACCTTAAATGAGGCTGCTTCAGTTATAGTTGGTTGTCTTATCGGAATTAACTCCTTCGAGGGCTGTCATGAGAGTACCGAATTCATTTTTAACCGCGCTTGCTCTTTCTCTTTCCCTGGGATGTGGGCTGCTTGAGCCGGTAGCTGCGCAGGTGAATGAGTTCAATACGGTGGTTTTCGGCAATAAGATTCCACTCTATCTGGATGATCCTACAGGCGGCATGCCTCTGCGCACCACCACCAATGATCACAGCGCTTTTGTGCCCCGTATAGCCGGTGCCAAAGTCTTGCTCTTCAGTCCCTCCGGCAATACATTCTTGACCGTGGAAGGTGATACGGCTTCTCTCTGGCGCAGCGACAGCGGCTCACAGCTACTGGCTCTGCAACACGGCGGACCGATTTCCTGGGTGGGCTACGGCCGCGACGGCTCCTTCATTGTTACCGGAGGCAATAGCTGGTTGCGCACCTGGAGCCCCAGCGGCGAATTTCGCAAACAGTTTGAGTTACAGGGGCAACTGATGAAACTGGTGGTCAGTGCCGACGGCCGTTACCTGGTGGCCGTCACCGCCGATAGTATTCAGCTCTGGAGCACGGCCGACGGGCTTTTGCGCACAAAAATTCCAATCACCAATCGCATTTCTTCACTTGTCATTAGCCCCGATGTCAGTCAAATTGCCGTACTGGACGGCTCGAATTGTGTACTGTGGCGGGTTACCGATGGGCAAATCATCGGCACCATCGCCCATCAATTGCCGATTCGAGCTGCTATGTACAGCCCCGACGGCAGCAAGCTTCTGGTATCCACTGCCGACTGGTCCTATTTGTGGGATCCGCGCGGCTTCCGCAAAATTGCCGATGTGCAATATGGCGGCGGCTACCGCTAACTAAATATCTTCATCGTCGTAGAGGTAAACGTCAAACCAGATAGGCAGGCGCTGATTGGCCAGGCGGCGCATGATGTCGGGTGTGAGAGCCGGCGTCGTATTCCAGGAAGTGGCATGCCAGCCCACCACCACATCAACCATGAAGCCCTGGTCTTGTAATTGTTTGAGCACGGTACCGGAGCCTGACAGTTGGTCCATGAGCCAATCCAGGTGGGCGATGGCATTATTGCTTTTCACTTTCTGCCGACTGCTCAGAAGCCAGCCTCCGGATGGAGCTTTCTTCCCTGGTTTTTTCGTCCAGCCGTAGGCATCATCGCCTTTGCGCCAGGATACCGAAGGGCTGATCTCCAGCAAGTCGGTGATTTGCTCGGGATTGAGTTCGGGATGATAAATGCGCAGAGTGGCGCGCACTCTTTCCGGTTGGGTGTCTACCGCTCTCTGAACTGTCTCTGAAGGTTTGGAAGTCAAGGTTGTCCCTCTCCAGAAAGTCTTTTCTGGCCGCATTTGTCCTACCGGTTCATTTTAGCTCAGATGTCCTTAAAGGTCCTGAGCCGGCTGTAAAGGAGAGACGAGGGCAGACCTTCTCCTGCGAGCCTTGCCGTACTTTCATCATTGTCAACCGCTGGAAATGGCACTACCCTCAGTGTTTGAGCCTGGAGGTAGTGGTGATGAAACCGGTTACTCTAAAGGTGTCCTGTTTGAATGAGCCCGGTGCTTCTGACACTGTCGCTCCCGCAGCGTCTTGCGCCGGAGCCGATGGTCTGAGAGTGGGTATCAGCTCCTTTGCCGCCTGGATGCTTGGAGTCGGTTCCATAATTGGTTCCATGGCCTGGCTTATCCACGGTCCCATGCTGGCGCGAGCCGGTTCACTGGCCTGTTTGACGGCCTGGTTCATCGCCGGCATTATGGCCTTGCCTTTAGCCTTGATTCTCATGGAATTGTCTTCCATGTTTCCATCAGCGGGCGGACCCTATGTATATAAGTTCTACGCCCTCAAGCGTCTCATTCCGGGAAGCGGTGAGTTGCTCGGCTTTTTGACCGGCTGGCTCTTCTGGATTGCCATTATCGTGGGCGTTGCCTGCATGGCTAACGGGCTTGCCAATCTGCTTTCCACCATGCTTTTTGGCTCCACCACCGCTTCACCTTTCTGGTTCTCACCACTGGTCATTCTCCTGTTGTTTGGTGCTACTACCCTTTTGAATTTGCAAAAGGTCGATACAGCCGCTCGCATCAGCAATCTCTTTACCTTCCTCAAGTTGGCTATGGCGCTTGTCTTTGCCCTTCTGGTGCTCTGTGCGCCCGGTGCTTCCATGAGCAATGTGCTGGCCTGCCGCAATCAGTCCGTACCTTCCGACTTCTGGAGCAGCGTTGCTTCCGTGCTGATGCTGGCCATGGCCGGCTTCTCCTTCCTGGAAATGACCGGCTGTACCGCTGCTGAAACCAGGGACGCGCAGCGGAGCGTTCCCCGGGCCATGTTTATGACACTGATAACGGTGGCAGTTATATACATTTCCATGTGCGTGGCGGTGAGTGCCTGTGCCAGGTATTCTCTCAGCATCGACAAGTCTACCCTGGTGGTGGCAGGTACTCTGGTGCCGGCTACCTGCCCGGGTCTGGCCGGTTTAATTGGCGGACCAATCTGGGGCAATATCTTCTCGGCGGCAGTGGTGGCATCCATTGTCGGCTGCGGTTTTACCGCTCTCATGGGCATCGCCCGCGTCAGTTATTCCATGGCATTGACCAATCTCTTCCCCCGGCAGTTTGCTCAGGTTTGCAGCCGCTCCGGCGTGCCCAGGTATGCGCTCTGGTTTCAGTTCTGGTGTTTAACCGTCATCGGTGTGGGCGCCAGTGTTCTTGGTCGCACTGGACTCTTCCCTGATGCCTACACGTTTCTAGCGGAAGTCTTTGGTTTTCTCTATGCCTTTGTGGCCATGCTCTATGGACTTTGTGTGGTCTCCCTGCGTTATACCGACCCTCACAAGGAAAGAGCGTTTCGCATCGGCAAAAGCGGCAATGTTGCAGTCTGGCTTCTAGCTATTCTAACTTGCGTAATCTGGGGTTATGCGGCATTCTATTGCGTCAAAATGGTGCATCAGGCTGCCGGCGCTCTCATCTTACTTTGCGGCGTGCCGATTTATTTTCACTATAAGCGTGTCAACAGCCGGTAGTCGTTAACTTTCGACACTTGGCACTAGCGGCGGTTGTATCTTAGCGACCTTGATTATTGTCTCGGCGAGGTCCGCCGCGGTCTTGACCTTGACCGCGACCGCCCTGTCCTTTGTTACCACCGGGACCACCCGGTGTTTCGGGGCGGGGGTCGCGAATACGACCGGATATAACATCAGAAACTATCTGATGCACTCGGTTGTATTCGGGCGTACCGGGCGTAAGAATTCTTGCCACCACAGACTGTGCCAGAGACTCATTGGCTTCTCGCATTTTGTCGGCCTGACTGGTATCGCGTCCGTCTTTGCGGGCCTTGAAGGCGTCCTGGTCGGCTTTCTTGCCGAAGTTGACGGCGTCCATGAGGGTCTTCAAGTCGGTCATGTTTTCTACGCGAGGTGCCAGAATAGAGAGCATCTCCGCATGCTCAGGAGCATTTGTGGTGGGATCAAGTTTGCTTAACATGTTTTTGACGGCTATTTGATCCTGTCCGCCCAATTCCAGCAGTCTGTCTACCAGCTTGGCATTTTGCGGCGTACGCACAGTCATAGCTTGCTCAAGCACCGACATTCTGTCAGCCACTGAATTGCGCTGAGGGGTTGATTCGCGGTAACGAGGATTGGCCATCTCTACCTGGCGAGACAACTCCAGCCAGTGCATCAGATTGGTGTCGAAGTCGTGAGGGTATTCGTATAGTCCGGTTTCCGCATTGCGGGTGGAATAAGTATCGCGCAACTGCCTGGCATACCAGGAAGGCAGCGCGTCTGTCACTACCTGGCCGTAGTCGATTGCCTTTTGCTGTTCGGGCGGTAGCATCTCATTTGCAGCTTTTTGTCTTTCTAAGGCTGTTTCCAATCTGTAGGCAATATGGTCGGTGACATTTTCCGGCAATCGCCCGTTCGTTTGCGCTTTTTCTGGTGCAGCCAGGAACCGGCGTAAAGTTGAGACGTCCAGTGGCGAAGTCTCTGGGTTTGTCACCAGCGCTTTCACTTCCGGGCGACCAAGCACGCCGCTGCGACTCATGCCCATGGCGGCCAGGTTGGTCAATTCAGGCGGAGCGCCCGGCTTGTCCACTGGTGAATGCAGATACTTGAGCCAATTGAGGAACTGAGCGTCGGACATGGAACCGATATGGTCGCTCAAAAGGTGAGCTCTCGCCTGTTTTGCCGTGCCGGTAGCCGTTTCGAAGTCTTGAATGAGACGCTCGGGATAAACCGTTACCTTGCCTGGTTCATGCACCACCGATGGGGTGTCACCGGCTTCGGTTGTTCTTGCCGTCTGCGGCTGAGCATCTGCTACCGGTTCAGCCGCTTGATTGGAGCGGAAGCGGCTGAAATAATCGGTGCCCAGGC
>Ga0268298_10003192_pt1 | contig 17003 bp, 10 predicted proteins | sample WWTPWeurt_MetaG_FD_194462 | JGI IMG/M metagenome (GOLD analysis project Ga0268298, IMG submission 194462) | Activated sludge microbial communities from WWTP in Nijmegen, Gelderland, Netherland - WWTP Weurt | ecosystem: Engineered > WWTP > Aerobic digester > Activated sludge | place... | reverse complement strand
CAAGCTCATGCCGATCCACGCCCGCTTCGACGACGGCACCGAGATCGTCGGCGCACGCTTCGACGACGGCGCGCGCCCCGAGCTCGTCTTGATCCTCCGCGCCGGAGGCCCAGCGGCGAAGGACGTACAGCTCACCGTCAAGTCCAGGCTCACGTCGCGCTCGCCGCTCTCCACGACGATGATGGACCCCATCGAGCGCGAGGTCGGCCTCCCCCTCCCGATCGCTCCCGAGCGCTGGAAGAAAGGCTTTTTGTACTCCGACCACGTCCCGATCCGGAAGCGCCCGGGCCGCGAGGTCTTCGCGGCGTCCTTCTGGTCGCGGCGTCGCGGCGCCTTCCCCAAGCCTGCGGACGGCCGCAAGACCGTGGAGGTCCTGACGTTGCGATGAACCGAGTCGGCCTGTGCGCTCGACCGACCGCGGAAGTGTTAGCGTGACGGGGATGCCCGCGTTGCCCCTCCGCCCCATGCCCAATCCCGCCTCCTCGTCCGCGCGTTCGCCTTCGATCTCCCACGAGCTCACCCCGTCGCTCGACGATTCGGGGGGCGTATCCGAACGCCGTGGAGTCACCCGCGGGCTGCTCCTCGCGAGCGGGCTTGTCCTCCTCGGATCGCTCCTCGCCGCGTGCGGGGGCAGCTCCGCGAGCGACAACGCCCGAGAGGCCCCTCCGCCGCCTCCGACAGGCGGTGAGACAGCCGCCGCGACCGCCGCGCCGACCTCGGAGGCCACGCCTGCGCCCTCTGCCACAGCGGCGGCCGACGACTCTGGCCTCTTTCGCATCGGCGAAGTGACACCTGCAGTCGAGCCGCAGGCGGCGGCTGTCGCCTCGGCCGCCCCTCAAGACCCCGCGTCGAGGGCCAAAGAAAAGCCCAAACACGCCCTCACGAGCCCCCTCCCTGCGGGCGCGGACCCCAATGCTCGGGGAGCCTCCGGTGGAAAGGGCGAGAAGGCCAATGACGAAGGCGGCCACGAGGCCCCCAAGCCTCCTGCCGCGGCGGTGGTCGACTCCAATGGCAACCTCTCCGAGGCCGAGGTCCGCGCCACGATCGTCTCCAAACAATCCACCTTCCGCGAGTGCTACGACCTCGGGGCGAGCGGCGGATCCAGCTTCTCTGGCACCGTGCAGCTCAAAGTGTCTATCGGCGCGACTGGCGCTGTCGTCTCCGTCGATGTCCTGACGAGCACCACGAAGAATGCCCAGGTGGACTCCTGCGTCACGCAGGCGGTACGCCGTATACAATTCCCTGCCAAGGGCAACGGGGCAGTCGTGGCGTTCCCCATCGAGTTCGGCCGCTGACGCAAAAACAGCGCAAAAAGCTCGGGGGATCGTGCCTTTGCGGGGCAACGAGCCTGTGTAGGATCGCACCATGAAGGTCGGCAGCCTCGTCGGCGACCGCTTCCTGGTGGAGGCGGTGGCCGGGTCCGGAGGGATGGGCACGGTGTTCCGCGCCAAGGATCGGCTCGGGGACGGCAAGGTGGCGCTCAAGGTGCTCCACCGCGCGGACGGCGTGGCGGCGGCCCGCTTCGCGCGCGAGGCCGAGGTGCTGGCGACGCTGCGCCACCCGGCGATCGTTCGCTACGTCGCGCACGGAGTCGCGGCCGGCGTCCCCTACCTCGCGATGCAGTGGCTCGAAGGTGAGAGTCTGACATCGCGCCTCGCCCGGACAGGGCTCTCGCTGCGCGAGGCCCTCGTGCTCGGCCAGAAGGTCGCGTCCGCGCTGGAGGCCGCGCACGCCCGAGGCGTCATTCACCGCGATATCAAGCCGTCGAACCTGTTCCTCGAGGACGGTGAGGCGGAGCGCGTGAAGGTGCTCGACTTCGGGATCGCTCGACAAGGAGGCGACCGCGACAAGCTCACCATGACCGGCGCCGTGCTCGGCACGCCCGGCTACCTCGCGCCGGAGCAGGCGCGCGGCGATCGTGAGCTCGACGCTCGCACGGATCTCTTCGCGCTCGGCGCCGTGCTCTACGAGTGCGTCACCGGCACGGGACCGTTCGTCGCGGAGGACATCATGGCGGCGCTGCTCAAGGTGGTCCTCGAGGAGGTCCGACCCCCGAGCGAGCTTCGATCAAGCGTCCCTCCTGCGCTCGACGCGCTCCTGTTGCGCATGCTGGCGAAGGAGCGCGTCGAGCGTCCCCAGAGCGCCGCCGCCGTCGAGCAGGAGCTCGCGTCGATCGAGATCTCCGGGAGCGACGCGCCGGTCCACTCGGCGCGATCCGCGCGGGCCCTCACGGGGAGCGAGCAGCGCGTGATGTCGCTCGTGATCGGCGCGTGGGCTCCTCGCGCTCTCCAAGGGCTCGACGCCGCGATCGATCCGCCGCCCGCCCCCCGCTTGACCACGCTCGCGGAGGCCGTCGCGGAGCACCAGGGCACGCTCTCTGTCCTCGCGGACGACACCGTCCTCGTCACGCTCACGGACGCGCCCGCCGCGACCGATCTCGCGAGCCGCAGCGCCCTTTGCGCGCTCGCCCTTCGATCGAAGGCCCCCGCGCTCGAGCTCGCGATCGTCACCGGCCGCGGCGACGCGACGGCCAGCGAGCCGACAGCGGGCCTCGCCGAGCGCGGCGCCAGGCTCGTGCGCTCGGAGTCCGCCGGCGCGATCCGCCTCGACGACGTGACGGCGGGCCTCCTCGACCAGCGCTTCGAGACCGACCGCGACGCGCGCGGCCTGTTCTTGCGCGGCGAGCGACCCGCGGACACCGGCCGCACGCTGCTCGGCAAGGCGACGCCGACGGTCGGCCGCGATCGTGAGCTGGCGCTGCTCACGAGCCTCTTCGACGAGTGCGTCGCGGAGCCCCTCGCCTACGCGGTGGTCATCACGGGCGCCGCGGGCATCGGCAAATCGCGCCTTCGAAACGAGCTCCTCCGGCGCATCCGCGCGCGCGGCCCCGAGGTCGAGATCTGGATCGGACGCGGCGAAGCGATGAGCGCGGGCTCCCCCTTCGCGATCCTCGCGCAGGCGATCCGTCGCGCCGCGGGCCTGCTCGGCGGCGAGTCGGACGCCCTGCGCCGCCAGAAGGTCGACGCCCTCGTTCGGCGTCACGTCGAGCCCGAGGACGCGCGCCGCGTCGCCGAGTTCGTGGGCGAGATGGTGGGCGCCCCGTTCCCCGGCGACGCGAGCCAGGAGCTGCGCGCCGCGCGCCAGAGCCCGGCGCTGATGGGCGATCAGATGCGCCGCGCCTTCGTGGATCTCGTCCGCGCGGAGTGCCGATCGCGCCCGCTCGTGCTCGCGCTCGAGGACCTCCACTGGGGCGATCGACCGAGCGTCGATTTCGTCAACGCGGCCCTCGGAGAGCTTGAAAACAAGCCTCTCCTGGTGCTCGCGCTCGCGCGCCCCGAGGTCGACGACGCCTTCCCCGATCTCTGGTCCGAGCGCCGCGTGCAGCCGATGCGCCTCGGCGATCTCACGCGCCGCGCCAGCGAGGACCTCGCGCGCCGCGCGCTGGGGGCCTCCGCGGACGACACCGTGATCGCTCGCATCGCCTCGCAGGCGGGGGGAAACGCGTTCTATCTGGAGGAGCTGATCCGCGCCGTCGCCGAGGGCCGGGGCGACGATCTCCCGGAGACGGTGCTCGCGATGGTGCAGTCGCGCCTCTCGCGCCTCCCGGCCGAGGATCGCCGCGTCCTGCGCGCGGCCTCCATCTTCGGTCAGGTCTTCTGGCGCGACGGCGTGCGCGCCCTCCTCGGCGGGCCCTCCTGCGACGAGGCCGCGCTCGCGCTCCGCCTCGACGATCTCGTGAGCGGCGAGCTCATCGCTCGTCGTCGTGAGGCCAAGCTCTCGGAGCAGGTCGAGCTCGCCTTCCGTCACGTCCTCGTGCGCGACGCCGCGTACGCCATGCTCACCGAGCGCGATCGCGCCGTCGGCCACCTCCTCGCGGCGACGTGGCTCACGCAGGCCGGCGAGACCGACGCCCGCGTCCTCGCCGAGCATTTCGAGCGCGGCGGCGAGCCCGAGAGCGCCGTTCGCTTCTGGGCTCGCGGCGCCGAGGTCGCCCTCGAGGGCAACGATCTCGACGCGGCCCTCGTGCTCACCGACCGCGGCGTCGCGTGCGGAGCTTCGGGTCCCGCGCGCGGCGAGCTCCTCTTTCTGCGCGGCGAGGCGCTCGGCTGGAGAGGCGAGCTCGCGCGCGTCGAGGTCTGCGCCGAAGAGGCGATGTCGTGCCTCGCGGACGGCGCCCCGCGCTGGTACGGCGCCGCGGGCCAAATGGCGGAAGCCAGCGGCAAGCTCGGTCACCACGATCGCCTCTCGAAGCTGGCCGAGCAGCTCCTCGGCGCCGGTCGCGAGGAGATGCTCCCGGAGGAGGCGATCGCGCTCGTGCGCACCGCCGCGCAGCTCCTCCTCGCGGGCCGCCCGAACGTCGCCGCACCGCTCATGGATCGCCTCGACGCGCTCGGCGCGCCGCTCGAAGAGAGCGACCCCGCGATCGCGGGCTGGATCAACCACGCCCGCTCGATCCGCGCGCTCTTCGCGGGCGATCTCGGTGAATACGCGCGCCTCAAGGCCGAGGTCGTCCGCGCCTTCGAGCAGGTCGGAGACCAGCGCAACGCCTGCTCGCAGCGCGGCAAGCTCGGCTACGCGCTGCGCGAGGTCGGCCTCCACGGGCCCGCCGTCGCCGAGCTGCGGCGCACGCTGGAGGCCGCGAAGCGCATGAACCTGGGCCAGGTGATCGCGGCCGCGAAGCACAACCTCGGCCTCGCGCTCGCGTACCAGGGGGCGCTCGAAGAGGGCGCCGCGGTGGAGCGCGAGGCGATCGAGGCCTTCCGCGCCCAGCGCGACGCGCGCCTCGAGGCGGCCTCGCACATGTATCTCTCGATGATCCTGCTCCGGATGGGTGACGTCGAAGGCGCCTTGAGCGCGGCGGACGCAGGAGCTCTGCTCGCCGCTCCGAGCTCGCCCGCGATGGTCCACTCGCTCACCGTCCTCGCCTCGGTGCGCCTCGCGTCGGGAGCGCCCGCCGAGGCGCTCGCGATCATCCAGCGCGCGATGGACCTCTACCTGCGGATCGGGGGCGCGGACGAGGGCGAAGCGATGCTGCGCCTCGTCCACGCGGAGGCTCTCGCCGCGACGGGGGATCTCGCCGCGTCCCGGAGCGCGCTCGACGTCGCCGTCGACCGCATCCGCGCTCGCGCCGAGCGCATCCGTGATCCGGAGCAGCGCGCGAGCTTCCTCCGCGATCTCCCCGAGAACGCGCGCACCCTCGAGCTGTGGGCTGACGGCGGGGCCCCCGGCTCCCCCGCATGAGGGCGCTGCTTCGAGGCTCCCCGACAGCGCGGGGCCATCCAGGATGCATGCAGAATGCGAATCAATGTTCGTTGACCGGATGCGCCCCGAGTGAAACGCTCGCCCCGTGAGCGACAGCGGTGGCGCCCGAGCGGACGAACAGCCCAGCGTGCTCGGCGTGAGGCTCGACTGCTACGCTGGCGTGACGGCGGCTGTCGCGGAGGGCATCCCTCTCCGCGACGTGCTCGCTCAGGAGCGCGTGGAGGAGCCGGCCTGGCCCGCCGCCGATCGCGCCTGGAAAGAGGCCCTCGCCGAGGCCCCCGATCTTCACCTCCGCTACTTGAAGCTCCGCAGACAGGCCGAAGACTGCCTGTCGCGGCGCGTCGACCCCCTCGCGGAGGATCCCGAGGCGTGGGCCGGGTTGCTCGGAGAGGTGGCCCTCAGCGACGACCCGGATCGCGTGCTCCGCTCGCTCGGACTGCGCATGACGGACATGGCCCGGCTCGGCCGATCCTGGAGACAAAAGGCCGAGAAGGACCCCAAGATCGCCGAGCGCCTGACGGAGCTCGCGGGCAAGGCGAAGGCCCCCAAATCCGTCCGATGCGGCCCCACGATCCTCCAGCGCTTCCCGTGGAGCCCGCGCCCGGAGACGACCCCGAGGGCCCGCGACAAGGACCCTCGTGTCGCCGCTGCGATCGATGCCCCGGGCGCTCCGGATTTCCCCACCACCGACGTCGGCCCTGCGGGCCCTCCGCGCGAGCAGCTCCCGAGCTACCTCGTCGCCCAGTCGAGCAGTGCACTGCCTGTGATCCAATCGCCGAGCATGGCCGAGCCGAGCATCGCGTCGCCGAACATCGCGCCTCCGAGCCTCGTCTCTCCGAGCCTCGTCTCTCCGAGCGTCGCGTCGCCCAACATCCGTTCTTCCACCTCGCCGCGGCCGGGGAGGGCAGTGACACGGGAGATATCGCTGAGCGCCTTGCCGGGCGCGCCGTCGCTCCCCTTCGCGCCCAAGACGGGATCACCGGGGAGCGTCGCGCGAGCGCCCGAGAGACCGGCGCTCGGGGCCGTTCGCACGGACACTGCCACGCTGGACGCCTCCGCCGACAAGGACGCTCCCGGGTCTCCGCCGCCGGTGAAGGTGCGCGTGGACACAGGCACCGTGGACGCCTCCGCGGCCAGGCCCGCCGCGCCGCCCGAGCCCGAAGGCGTGATCGGCGGGCTCACGCTCGCCCAGTATGCCTCCTTGTCGGCCGAGCTCGGCGCCGACCCTCAAAGCGCCTCTTCGATCCTCGCCAAATACGGAGTCGCCGACGAGCCCGCGCGCCGCAAGATCGCCGACGCGTGGAACGAGATCCTCCTCCGCGACGCCGCGCTCCGCGCCCGCTGGATGCAGCTCACCCTCGAGTTCCGAGCCTGGCTCTCCCAGCAGAAGCGCGCCGCCGGACCCTGACCGCGCCGCGCTGTCCGCCGATCCGACGAGCGCTGTGGGCCCCTGCCCTCCATTGACGCGCCCGTTGGGCCGTGCGCTAGTCGAGTGGCCATGAGCAACGCGGATCAGGCATTGAACGGCTCGGACGAGATCTACCGGCTCCGCGCGGGTCCTTACAGGGACGATCAGCTCGTGGTGTGCTCCTTTCGGGGGCGCGAGGCCCTGTCGAAGCTCTACCAGTTCGACATCGTGGTCACGAGCGCGGCGCTCGACGACACGCTGGAGCGGACAGTGCTCGGCCGCCGGGCGATGCTCTCCCTCCAGCTCGGCGACGTCCACCGCGATTTCCACGGGATCGTGTGCGGGATCGAGGCGCAGGGCCTCCGCGGGAGCGAGGGGAATCGGCTCGCCCAGCACCGGATCCGCCTTGTCCCGCGGGCGTGGCTCCTCCGCAAGCGCAAGGGGTCCCGGATCTTCCAGGACATGCGGGTCGATCAGGTGATCGCGAGCGTCCTGCGAGACGCCGGGATCCCCTCACGCTTTCGGCTCCAGCACCCTCACCCTGTCCGCAAGTACTGCACTCAATACGCCGAGACCGACTTTGACTTCATCGCTCGCCTCGCCGCCGAGCACGGCATGTTCTTCTACTTCGAGCAGCCCCGCGACTTCGCCGATGGCCCCGGAGAGGACCTGTTGGGCGCGGCGGCGAGCCTCGCGGGCGGCCTGGCCAGCGAGGCCGGGAGAGCCGCCGGCAGCGCCCTTGGCGGGGTGATCGGAGGCCCTCTCGGCGGCCTCGGCGACGCGCTCGGGGGAGGCCTCGGCAGCGCGCTCGGGGGAGGCCTCGGCGGCGCCATGGGGGCCCTGTTGCACGGTGAAGTCCTTGTATTCTGCGACAACGCCCTCGCCTATCCGCCGCTCGACGACGACGCCGTGGCGAACGTCGCCGGTCGCGTCGGCGGCGCTGTCACGGACGAGCTCTTGGGGACCGCCCGGAGCCTCGCCAGCAGCGCTCTCGGAGAGATCGCGGGCGCGGTGACCTCCGCCGCCGGCGACGCGGGCGGGATCGCCATGCAGGCGGCCTCGGCGCTCGGGTTGCCCGCGGACATCCCGGGCGAAATCGTGGGCGCCCTCACCTCCAAGGCGCCCGCGCCCTCGCTCCATTATCGGGAGTCCGAGGGGCTCCGCGGGCCGAGCCGGGACAGCGTCGCCGCGTTCGCCTCGCGGCAGGCGCTGCGATCGACGTCCTCCGCCTACCGCGAGTACGATCCGGAGCGTCCCTACACTGTCTTTTCGGGCACGGGACAGGCCCGGGGCTCCGGGGTCGACGTGGCGTCCTCCCTCACGGGAGCGGCCATGTCAGCGCTCGGAGGGGCCCTGTCTGGAGCGCTCCCGGGGGCCGTCTCGGGGGCTGTCTCCGGCGCGATTTCTGGTGGCGTGTCCGGCGTCGTCGGCGCCGTGGGGTCCTCTCTCGGACTCGGCCCTTCGGCGCGCGGCGCGGACGCGTCTCCCGGGATGGAAGTCTATGAGCACCACGGGCGGGACCTGTTCCCGGACTGGCCGTATGCGCACGACGAGCCGCGCCGGATCCTCCACCAGAGCCGGCGGCGCGCGCACGTCGCGCAGGGCAAGAGCTTCTGTGCGCGCCTGCACGCGGGGCGGAGGTTCGTGCTCGAAGATCACCCTCAAGAGCACATGAACAGCGAGCAGGTGATCACCTCCGTCGAGCACCACGGCGTCGCGCGACCGTCTCCGGACGAGGCGCCGAGGCCGGCGGTGTACCGCAACACCTTTCGGAGCGTCCCGGCCGATGTGCCTTTTGTGCCGCCGAGGCCCGAGCACAGGGTGGTCCAGACCTGCCTGACAGCCACTGTCGTCGGCCCCCCCGGCCAGGAGATCCACGTCAACGCAAAGGGGGAGATCAAGGTGCGCTTCCACTGGGATCGCGCCGGTCGGGGAGAGAACAGCTCGTGCTGGATCCGGACGATGCAGGCGTGGGGCGGCGCGAGCTGGGGCACCCAGTTCATCCCGCGCGTGGGGATGGAAGTGGTCGTCGCCTTTGACGAGGGCGACCCGGACAGACCGCTTGTCCTCGGCTCCGTCTACAATGCCACTCACCCCACCGCCTTCCCCCTGCCCGTCCAGAAGACAAGGAGCGGGATCCGCACGCAGAGCTCGCCGGGGGGCCACGGCTACAACGAGCTGTCGTTCGAGGACTCCTCGGGCGGAGAGCAGATCTTCCTCCACGCCGAGCGCGACATGGACAGCGTCGTCAAGCGAGACCGCACAGCTCGCATTCATCGCGACGATCGCTCCGAGATCGAGCGCGATCGTGCGATCACCGTCCACGGCGTGCAGACGACGCGCGTCGCCGGAGATCGCACGACCGAGCTCTCTGCCGCCGACCACCTCCGGGTCGGAGGATCCCGCCACATGGCCGTTCGGGGCGACCTGACGGAGCGCGTGGAGGGCCAGCGCACGCTGCGCGTCGAGGGCCGCGAGCACGCCGAGATCGTGGGCGAGCGACGCTCTGTCGTCCATGGCGAGCTCGTGCACGAGGTCCGCGGCGCGGCCACCATGCTCGTCGGAAAGCACGAGGAGAAGCGCTCTTGCACGCTCGTGGTCGAGGGCGTGACGCAGCTCACCGGCAGCGAGATCGTCGACCTCGCCTCCGACAAAGAGCTCGTGCTCCGCTGCGGCAAGAGCTCGATTCGCCTCTCTCCCGAGTCGATCGAGATCGCCTCTCCCAAGGTGACAGTCCGCGGCAAGGACGCGCGCCTCCTGCTCCAGAACGGGAAGGCCAAGCTCAAGGCGAAGTCTCTCTTTCAGGTGGTCAGCGACGACAAGGTGGTGCTCAAGTCCTCCGGCGCGAGCCTGGGGCTCGGCTCGCAGGCCAAGCTCGACGGCGCGAAGGTGCTGTTGAACTCGCCGGAGGCCGCGACGGACAACATCCAGGTGGACGAGCCCAGGCCGACGATCATCGAGCTCGTCGATCAGGACGGCCACCCCATCCCTTACCAGCGCTTCCGGATCGTCCTCGGCGACGGCTCGCACTACGCCGGCTTTTTGGACGAGAACGGGAAGGCCGAGGTCGACATCGAAGAGCCGGGAGAGATCGTGTTCCCCGATCTCTCCAACGTCGAGAGCGCGTGACAGGCTGTGATCGAACGGGACATCGAGGAGAGTCGGAGATGGCGCAGCCGGTGGCGAAGAGGGGCGACAAGGTCGTGGGCATGGACACGCACGTCGTGCTGATCCCGGGTCCGGGCGCGTCGATCCCCACCCCGCAACCATTGCCCTTCAGCGGTCCTCTGACATCGGAGCTGAGCAGCACGGTGCTCGTGGACAACGCGGAGGCAGCCACTCAGGGCAGCCAGGCGCGCAACACGCCCCCTCACGTGCCGATGGGCGGATCGTTCAAGTCGCCGCCCTCCAATCAGGCCACCGTGAGAGAGGGCAGCTCCACCGTCCTGGCCGACAATCGCCCCATCGCGCGAGCCAACGATCCCGCCGACTGTTGCAATGATCCGGTCGACGCGCCCACCGGCCACGTGGTCGCGGCGGGCACGGTCCTCGCGGGCTGAGGTGGTCCGTCGCGGTCATCCCCCCACGATGACGAGGCCGTTCACGGCGATGTCGGCGCGACGCCACTCCGCGGCTTCCTGATTGGGGCGCACGTGCCGCCGCGCCTCGGTGGATCCCTCCGAGGGGGAGAACGTCACGTGGTCGTCCGGGACCGTCCAGCGCGACCCGAAGATGCGGCGGACCTCTCGATACAGGTTCCGCGCGCGTCGATAGGACAGGCTCACGTTGTTCGACTCCGGCCCTGTCGGGCTCGCGTACCCCGTGACGGTCACCCTCGCGTCCCTCGATCCCACGAAATTGGCCTGATGCAACGCCAGACGAGCCCGCAAGAGCGCGAGCGAGCTCGGGCAGACGACGTCGCTGTCAATGTCGAAGAAGGAAGAGACGTTCGCGCCTGTGCCCACCCAAGGCCCTCGCGGCGGGGCGACATGGACTCGGTCCCGGAGGCGTCTCTCGGCCTCGTGTCGACTGCCCGAGATGACGCCGCTCGCCACCGACTGATCAATGCCTATCCCCGAGCCGAGGATGATGCCGAAGCCTCCGGCGGCGATCCAGAGCGCGGGGAGCCGCCCGTCTCCCGTGATCGTCATGTAGCTCGAAGACAGACCGTAGGTCACCGCGAAGAACGTGAGCTGCAAGACCTCCATGGAAACAGGGCCGATGAAGGAGCTCAGGCTCCAATCGTCGTCCGCGTCGAACCCGCTCCAGCTTCCCATGTCTCCGAGGCTCAGGCTGATGGACGGGCCGGCCGACACTGACACGTACGCGATGGCGAGCTGACCCTCCCAGAAGTAGCCCCCACGGCCGTTGAGCTTCCTGATCTCGAACGTCCCGACCCTGCCCGTGACCCCGGCGATGAGCTCGCCCGAGGCGCCCACCGCGCTGATCTTGTATTCGTAATGGTGCTGTCCGGCCCCGGTCCCCGCGCTCGCCCGAGGCGCCCACCCCGTCGCTCTCTGCAGCGCCCCCGTGTCGCCCGGAAAGGCGTCGATCATGCGGTGCACCCACAAGGAGAGCGCCCCGACCGTGGTGTTCGCCGCCTCGACCCGAGATCGAAAGGCGAGCTCCACGAGAGGGGCCTTGACGAGGGCGATCCTCCTCAGTTGCTGCCCCGTATAGCCGTCCAGCCCGAGGGCCGCCGCGCGCTGCGAGCTCCCCGGCGACCCGCCGTAGCCGCCGTCGATCACAGACTGCATTCTTCGAACGACGCCGTCGATGACGTCGATGTCCGTCGAGTCGAGCGGCGCTGTCTCGAGCGCGACCACGAGGGGGCGAGTGTTCCCGGGCACCCCTTGGATGATCTCGTCGGACAGCCTCGGCAGGATGCCCACTTGCCCGACCGTCATGTCGAGCACGGTCGTGGGAGGGTCGTTCGTGTCATTCAACGCCGAGCCGACGAAGCGGATCAGCGTCGTCTCGCGGCCCGAGGGGGCCGTCCCGCGGGTCGCCACCATCGAGCCTTGAATGACGCGCCCGCCCATGGAGAGGACGAAATCGTAGACCGTCTCCTGCGCGCGCGTTTGGTCCCGATCCCCGGAGAACCGCCCTTGCAGCAGCTCTCCGCGCCCTGTCCCGTCGTCCTGATTGAGCTGCATCCACCCTTCGATGTGCAGCCCGGCGCGGTTGATCTGCGCCGTGTAGCGGAACCCCGCGCGCGGGCGCCCATGGAGCGATTGATCCGTGGACTCGTAGCGCCCTGTCACCTCGATGCCTGTGTTCTCGTCGACGGTGGGGGGCGCGTGCGGGGTGACAGTGACTGTCGTGCGCCCGTTGGGGGTGGGGTTGGCCGTGTCGCACATGATCTCCGACGCCTCGTTTCTTCGGTGACCTACGACTGGTGCGCGCTGACCAGCGCGGAGGCCGTCGGATCGTCCATCGTCCCGTTGACCGTGAGCCCATGATCGCGCTGAAAGCGCATGATCATCATTTGCAGCGCGTATTCTGGCTCCATGGAGACAGGGGCCTGGTAGCCCAGGTGCTGCAACCGCTTGAGCGCGCCGGACGCCGTCTGCACAGGATCCATGTGACCGACGTTCACGCGCACCGAGCCCCCCTCGTCGAACACGAGGCGGACCTCGCCCGAATGAACCGGCACGCGGAAGGACACGTTCCCTTCGCCGTCCGAGCTGCCGGTGATTTCGGCCGGCGTGCCTGTCACTCGATAGGCCTTGTTGGCGATGGGGCGGCCCTCCGGATCGCGGAGCTTCAGGCTCACGTGGGTGGTGGGGACGTTCGCCGAGAACCTGTTCGTCGTGCCGTCGTTGACGGTCAAGGGACGCCGGGGCGGAGCCTGCGGGAGGAAGAGCACATCTCCTGGAGCCAGCACCTCCGGGTTCTCCCGGACGCGCCGCAGCGCCTCGTTGCTCGAGTGATTCCACACCTCGGTCGCGTCGAATCCGAACCGATAGGCGAGCTGCGAGAGATAGTCGCCCTGGCGAATCACGTATGGCCGCATGCTCATGCGGCGATAGAGAACGCCAGAACCCTCGCCGGGTCAACCCCGCCCCCGGGCTCCGAATACGGCCCACGCGTCGCTCCTTCGCTTGACGCCTCCGACATCGTTTGTCATGGCTCGGCCCCGTGAAAGCCGCAGTCCTCTTCCTCGCCCCCGCCCTCTTCGCCTCTGTCGCCCTCGGTTGTGGCAAGTCCGCGGACGCCACGCCCGCCTCGGGCCAATCCGGCGCCTCCGCCGCGCAATCCGGGACCGCCGCCGCCCCCGCCGAGGCCCCCGCCGGCCGCGTCGTCGACGTGAAGGTGACCGACAAGGGCTTCGAGCCCGCGCAGATCGAGGCGAAGACAGGCGAGACGGTGAGCCTCCGCTTCACGCGCGAGACGCCCAGCGAGTGCCTCAAGGCGATGGCCATCCCCTCGCTCAACATCAAGAAAGACCTGCCCGTGAACCAGCCGGTCGTCGTCAACGTGAAGGCCGACAAAGAAGGCAAGATCGTGTTTCAGTGCTGGATGGCGATGTTCAAGGGCGAGATCGACGTCAAGGGCTGATCGTCGGGACCGCGTCCCCCAGCGGATGCCGCCGCAACGTCGGGACCGCGCCCCCAAGCGGATGCCGCGCGCTGCCCCGGTGCCGCCCATAACTTTCCCCTTCGCCCTCACCGCGCTATTCGACGGCCTGTGCGCGCCGCGGCCCTCATCCTCTGCTCCGCGCTCGCGATCCCCACGTGCGCGAGCGATCCGCCGCCCGCTCTGACCTCCACGTCGACCACCAGCGCGGCCTCCTCCGCGACGGTCGCCACCACGAGCTCCGTCGCGCAAGAAGCCCCGCCGGCCACCGCGCCCTGCGACTCCGGCCACGGCCTCCTCGTCTTCGCTTCGCCCGAAATTCCCGTCGCGGGCAAGCCGATCCGCATCGTCGCCGTCAGCGAGTCCCCCGCCACCGGATCGCTCGTCGTCCGCGACGCCGCAGGCAAGATCCTCGCGACCGCCGAGCGCACGAACGGCCCCCCGTACGCGTGGCTCACCGAGCTCCCCGCCCCACAAGCAGGATCGTTTCGCGCTTCGATCGAAGACAAATCCGCGATCCTCGGCTGCAAGGACATCACGGTCGCGGCCTCCGTCGATCCGCCGACGTTCACCTTCGCGCCCGCCGTCTGGAAGCCCGAGGCCGAGTGGACGCGCGCCACCGAAGACCTCTTCTCCGCCTGGATCGAGAAGCTCTTCGACGCCCCGCTCGAGGCCTCCCTCTCGTGGCCCGTGCTGCACGACGTGCTCCGCGATCCCGCGCGCAACTTCCTCCACGATCACCTCGGCCGCGGCGAAGACGACGACGGAAAAAAAGCGATCGCGATCGATCCCGACTGCGCCGATCTGCCCTATTTCCTGCGCGCCTACTTCGCCTTCAAGCTGCGCCTCCCCTTCGCGTGGTCCGGCTGCACGCGCGGCTCCGGCGGCGCTCCCCCGCGCTGCGTGAAGTGGCGCTACATCCAGGGCGCCCGCGCCGAGCCCGCGAACGATCCGCCGCGCGCGTTCGGCGCCTTCCTCCGCACCACGCTCGCCGACGCTGTCCACTCGGGGAACGGCCGCGTCCCCGGCACCTCCGACGACGGGGACTATTACCCCGTGCCGCTCACGGCCTCGTCGCTGCGCCCCGGCACCATCTTCGCGGACCCTTACGGCCACGTGCTCATCGTCGCCAAACGCCTTCCGCAGACGGCCGATCGTGGAGGCATCCTCCTCGCCGTCGACGGTCAGCCCGACGGCACGGTCGCGCGCCGCCGCTTCTGGCGCGGCAACTTCCTCTTCGCCCTCGACCCCGCGCTCGGCAGCGCCGGCTTCAAGCGCTTCCGCCCCATCTCGCTCGACGGCCGACCGCACCCGCTCACCAACGACGCGATCTCCAAGCACCCGGACTACGGCGACTTCGGCCTCGATCAATACGCGGGCACCGTCGACGACTTCTACGACAAGGTCGAGGACGCGCTCTCGCCCGAGCCCCTCGATCCCGAGCGCGCGCTGCTGGAGACGATCGACGCGCTCGAGGAGCAGGTCAAAGGCCGCGTGAAGAGCGTGCAGAACGGCGTGGAGTACTTCGACAAGGGCGGCAAGCGCATCGACATGCCGGACGGCGCCGAGATCTTCGAGACCACCGGACCGTGGGAGGACTTCTCCACGCCGTCGCGCGATCTGCGGCTCCTCATCGCGATCGACATCGTGCAGCGCTTCCCCGAGCGCGTCGCAAAACGCCCCAACCGCTTCGCGATGCCCGCCGGCAAGAAGGTCGAAGAGGTGCGCGAAGGCCTTGAAAAGAAGCTCAAGGAGGAGCTCGACCGCCGCAAGGTGAGCTACACGCGGAGCGACGGATCCCAGGCTTCGCTCTCCCTCGCGGACGTCACCTCGCGCGCCCTCGACCTCGAAATGGCCTACAACCCCAACGACTGTCCCGAGGCTCGATGGGGCGCGCCCAAGGGCAGCGACGAGGCCCGGACGTGCAAGCGGCACGCGGGCGGCGACCAGCGCCTCAAGATGAACAAAGCGCGCGTGTGGTTCCACGAGCGGCGGCGTCCGGCGCGAGGGACCTGACGTCCTGATCGATCGCACACAGTGATCGACGCGGCCTCGCCTCTGCTAGGCTGATCGGGCGCGTCGCATGGCCTCCACTCCTCGCCTCAGCCCAAGCACGATCCTCCGCTACGAGCGGCTCGAGGGCATCGCGGAGCGCAGCATCGAGGACCTCGTCAAGCTCACCGCGCAGCTCCTCGGCGTCGAGCGCTGCTTCGCGGGCTTCGTGCACCAGAACGACGGCTGGCTCCGCACGGTCGTGGGCGTCACGCCCGGCGAGGCGCGCGAGCACGCGGCCCTCTGCGCGTACGCGATGCTCCAGGCCGGCCCCACGTTCGCGGACGACGCGCGCAAGATCGAGATGCTCTCGCACGTGCCGCTCGTGAGCGCGGAGCAGGGCGTTCGCCTCTTCGCCGGCGTGCCCATCGTCACCGCCGACGGCGTCGCTCGCGGCGCGCTGGTGCTCGTGGATCGCAAGCCGCGCGTGCTCACCGACAGCGAGAAGCAGACCTTCCTCTCGCTCGCGACGCAGGTCAAAAACCAGGTCGAGCTCAACACGCGCATCGAGGAGCTCCGCGGCAAGCACATGTCGCAGATCAGCGCGCTCTCGATGCTCAAGGGCCTCCTCAAGGCCGCCACCACCTTCGCGATCATCGGCACCGACACGAGCGGCCGCATCACGCTCTTCAACGAGGGCGCCGAGCGCGTCTTCGGCATCTCCGCGCAGGAGGCCGCGGGCCTCACGCCGCTCGCGTTCCTCGACGCCCGCGAGGTGAAGCAGCTCGGAGGTCAGCTCACCGCCACGCTCGGCCGCTCGATCCAGGGCTTCAACGTGCTCGTCGCGGAGTGCGAGGGCGACGCGCCCGTCGAGCACAACTGGTCCATGCGTCGCTCCGGAGGCGGCGTCTTCCCCGGCCTCCTCGTGGCGGCGCGGGTCGTCGCGGACGACAACACCCTCGCCGGCTACGCCTTCATCGCGCGTGACATCACCGAGCAGCGCGCTGTCGATCGCATGAAGGACGACTTCGTCTCGATGGTGAGCCACGAGCTCCGCACGCCCCTCACGGCGATCCGCGGCGCGCTCGGCCTCGCGACGGGGGGCGTCGCCGGCAACGTCCCCGAGGGCCTCGGCGAGCTCGTGCACATCGCGCACTCCAACACCGAGCGCCTCCTGCGCATCGTCAACGACATCCTCGACATCCACCGCCTCGAGTCCGGCGCGCTGGAGCTCACGCCCGCGCCCATCAACGTCCTCGACGTCGTGAACCGCGCGGTCGAGCAGACGAGCCCGGTGGCGGCGGAGTACGGCGTCTCCTTCCACGTCGCCGGGAGCGCGCAATCGGCTTTGATCCTGGTGGATCGCGATCGCTGGGTGCAGGTCCTCGTGAACCTCCTCTCCAACGCCGTCAAGTACTCCCCGTCCGGGGATCGCGTCGACATCGACGTCACTCGCCGCGGCAAGATCGTCCGCGTCACCGTCACCGATCGCGGCCCCGGCATCCCCGAGGAGTTCCGCCACCGCGTCTTCGAGAAGTTCGCGCAGGCCTCCACGGGCAACATGCGCCTCTCCGGCACGGGCCTGGGCCTCTCGATCGTCAAGCTGCTCGTCGAGCAGCACGGCGGCCACGTCGGCTTCGATTCCATCCGAGGCCGCGGCACCACGTTCTACGTCGACATGCCGGCGCACGAAGCGAAGTGACGGTTCGGATGGGGGATCCGAAGACGATTTGAACCGTCTTGCAGCTTTGGATGGGGGGTC
>Ga0268298_10003189_pt1 | contig 17010 bp, 17 predicted proteins | sample WWTPWeurt_MetaG_FD_194462 | JGI IMG/M metagenome (GOLD analysis project Ga0268298, IMG submission 194462) | Activated sludge microbial communities from WWTP in Nijmegen, Gelderland, Netherland - WWTP Weurt | ecosystem: Engineered > WWTP > Aerobic digester > Activated sludge | place... | reverse complement strand
GACCCGAAGCCGGGTTGAAGCCGCCCGGTACGCTGTGTGGTTCCGGACGGGGCGGCCCGGCGGACGGCGGAGCAGGGGCCCCGGCCGCAGGCCGGGGATGCGACCCGAAGCCGGGTTGAAACCGCCGGGATGCGTCGACCGGCGCGTCCAACTGAGGTTTCGAGGATAATTTTCCCCATGCCCTCGCCAGCCCGTTTCCCGTCCTACCGCGGCCGCTTCGCGCCTTCGCCCAGCGGGCCGCTGCATTTTGGCTCCCTGGTGGCGGCGGTGGGTAGCGCCCTGGACGCCTGGACCCAGGGGGGCGAGTGGCGCGTGCGCATGGAGGATGTGGATCGGCCGCGGACCGTTGCCGGGGCCGCCGGCGCCATTCTGCGCACACTGGAGGCCTTTGGCTTCGCTTGGGACGGGCCTGTCCTCTACCAGAGCGAGCGGTCGGAGGCCTATGCGGAAGCGCTGCACCGTCTACTCCAGGCGGGGATGGCCTATGGCTGCGCCTGTTCTCGCCGGGAAATCGCCGATTCCGCCCTGGGCGAAGCGGTGGACGGGGGGCTCGTGTACCCGGGCACCTGCCGGGGCGGTCTGCCGCCCGGGCGCGCGCCCCGGGCCTGGCGCCTGCTCACCGACGCTGGGGAAACGGCCTTCGATGACCGCCTGCAGGGCCGGATGGCGCAACGCCTCGCGTCCGACGTGGGGGACTTCGTCCTGTTGCGGGCCGATGGCTGTTACGCCTACCAGTTGGCGGTGGTGGTGGACGACGCCGCCCAGGGCATCACCCACGTTGTGCGCGGGGCCGACCTCATCGCTTCGACGCCGCGTCAGCTTTGGCTGCAAGCCTGCCTGGGCCTGCCGGCCCCAGCCTACGCCCACCTGCCGGTGGCGGTGAACGGGGCCGGCGAGAAACTTTCCAAGCAGACCCGCGCCCGGCCCCTGGATCGCGCGGCTGCCCCAGCCGAGCTGTGCCGGGCGCTGGACTTCCTGGGGCAGCGGCCACCGCAGGAACTGGCATCCGCTCCGGTGGCCGAGGTGTGGGCCTGGGCCCGGGAGCACTGGTCCTTCGCCGCGCTCCCGCGGCAGCGGGCGATCAGGGTTTGAGGCCGGGATCTTCCCGCCGCGACAGCCGGGGGCCGAATCCGGCCAGGCCGACCAGGGCGCGCACCGCGCCGTAGCTGATCCAGCGTAGCAGCCGGGAGTACCAAGGCAGGCGGGCGAGGTCGCCGGGGAGGATTTCCACCGCTCCGGTGGCCATGGCGGCGTCGAGACGTCCGTGCAGTTCCCGGGCGAAATCCGGGTCGCGCACGGCGAGGTTGCCTTCCTTGGCCAAAAAGAGGCTGAAGGGGTCGATATTCGATGACCCCACCGTCGCCCAGCGGTCATCGACCACGGCCACCTTGGCGTGGAGAAAGCTGCGCCGGTACTCGAAGATGCGGATGCCGTCGGCCAGCAGGCTGGCGTACAGGGTGCGTGAGGCGTACTGCATGAGGGGATGGTCGCTGACGCCCTGGAGCAGGATGGTCACCGCCACGCCTCGCCGGGCGGCGGCCCGCAGGGCGTGGCGGAAGCGGAAGCCGGGCAGGAAGTAGGCGTTGGCGATGAGCACCTGGCCGCGGGCCGAGGCGATGGCGACGAGGTAGGCATCGAGGATGTCGTTGCGGTGGCGGAAGCTGTCGCGGCGCAGGAAGGCGGCGATCTGGCCTTCCGCCTCCGGGCACTCGGGCGGCGTCAGGCTGCGGATGCGGTAGCGCCGCTTGAAACTGGCCCACACGACGATTTCCCACATGCGCGCCACGGCGGCGTGAACCTGCGCCACCACCGGCCCTTCCACACGCACGGCATAGTCATAGCGGGGGCGCATGGTGGGCGGCGCGTTGTCGTCGTCCACCACGTTGATGCCGCCGACGAAGGCCACGCGGGCGTCGATGACCGCCAGCTTGCGGTGCAGGCGCCGCAGGCGGTGACGCCGGAAGTTGAAGCGGGTGAGTTCCGGCCGGTAGAGCAGGGCGTACACGCCCGCGGCGCCGAGGCGGGGCAAAAAATCCTGGGGAAAATTACGCCCGCCGAAGCCATCGACCAGCACCTGCACCCGCACACCCCGCGCGGCCGCGTCGATGAGGGCGGCAGCGACGGCTTCGCCCACCGGGTCGGCGGCGAAGATGTAGCTTTCCAGAAAAATCTCCTGCCGGGCGGCGGCGATTTCCGCCAGCAGGGCAGGGAAATACTCGCGCCCCGATTCCAGGAGGGTGAGCCGGTTGCCGGCGCGGTAATCCGCTTTGCTGGCCACGGAGTCTTAGTTGCCGTCCCGAACCAGATGGGCCGAGAGTGCCGCGTGGTCGGAAATCATCGACCAGGGACGGCCGTGATGGACTTCGGTGCGCTCGACATGGAAGCCGCGCACGTAGATGCGGTCGAGGCGAAAGACGGGCAGGGCGGCGGGAAAGCTCTTTACCGGGCGCCCGGCGATGCCGCCGAAGACTTCGGTCAGCCCCAGGCGCTGGGCCAGATGGTCGTCGGCCCGATTGCGCCAGTCGTTGAAGTCGCCGGCGATGATGAGGGGCTCCCCGGGACGCGCCAGGGAATCCAGGTAGTCGGCCAGGGCCTCCATCTGCTTCTTGCGCGAGCGCCCAAAGAGGGAAAGATGGACGCAGACGCAATGTACGACGAGCCCCTGGGCGACGGCGATGCGGCAGTGCAGCAGGCCGCGGCGCTCGAATTGCAGGTGGGTGACGTCCTGGTTGTGGCTGTCCAGGATGGGGAAGCGCGCCAGGATGGCGTTGCCGTGGTGGCCGTGGTCATAAACCATATTGCGGCCGTAGGCCGAAGCCTGCCATGCGTCGGCGGCGAGAAACTCGTGCTGGGGGGCGTCGGGCCAGTCGTTGTGGTTCTCTGCATGGCCGAGGTGCAGGCCCTGGACCTCCTGCAGGAAGACGATGTCCGGCCCCAGGTGGCGCAGACGGTCCCGCAATTCATGGACCATCATGCGCCGGTTGAACTGGGAAAACCCCTTGTGGATGTTGTAGGTGGTGACGTGGAGGGCAGTCTGTCCCATGGGGGATCAGGACACCGCCAGCATGCGGTCCAGGGCCACTTTGGCGGGTTCGGCCTCGTGGGGCGGTACGCGGATGGGGTTGACCACTGCGCCGGCAGCCAGGTTTTCCAGGGTCCAGGCCAGATGTTGCGGGTCGATGCGCTGCATGGTCGAGCACATGCAGATGGTGGTGGCCATGAACTGGACGATCTTGTTGTCCGGCAGCACTTCCCGCGCCAGGCGGTCCACCAGGTTCAATTCGGTGCCCACCAGCCAGCGAGTTCCCGCGGGAGATTCCTTCACCGTGCGCACGATGGCCTCGGTGGAGCCGACGTGGTCGGAAGCGGCGCAGACCTCGAAGGCGCATTCCGGGTGGGCGATGACCCGGCCCTCCGGGTACTTGGCGCGGAAGGCGTCGATATGGCTCTTGCGGAACATCTGGTGCACCGAGCAGTGCCCTTTCCACAGGAGGATGCGGGCGTTCTGGATGCGCTCCGGCGTCAGCCCGCCGAGTTCCTGGTCCGGATCCCAGACTTCCATGGCCTCCAGGGGCAGGCCGAGTTGGTGGCCGGTCCAGCGCCCCAGGTGCTGATCGGGGAAGAAGAGGATGCGCGGGCGGCGTTCGAAGGCCCAGCGGGCAATGGTGCCGGCGTTGGACGAGGTGCACACGATGCCGCCATGGCGGCCGCAAAAGGCCTTCAGGTCGGCGGCCGAGTTGATGTAGGTGACGGGGGTGAATTCGGCTTCCACGTCCAGCACTTCGCCCAGTTCCCGCCAGCAACGCTCCACCTTGGCCAGATTGGCCATGTCGGCCATGGAACAGCCGGCGGCTAGGTCGGGCAGGATGGCCGTCTGGGCCGGGCGCGACATGATGTCCGCCACCTCGGCCATGAAATGCACGCCGCAAAAAACGATGAATTCGGAATCGGCCTGGGCCGCCAGGCGCGAGAGTTTCAGGGAATCCCCGGTCAGGTCGGCATGCTGATAGACGTCGGCCCGCTGGTAGTGGTGGCAGAGCAGGACGGCCTTCTTGCCCAGTTGCGCCCGGGCGGCGCGAATGCGCTCCTGGCATTCGGAATCGGAGAGATCGTTGTAGCGGTCGAAGGGAAGCATGGGGTGAGGCGGGTTGGGCGGTGAGGGGGAGAGGGCTTCTCTATAAAGCCCTCAGGACTGAATCCAGGGCAGGCCAGCGTGGCGCCAGCCGCCTACGGTGCTGCGGTGGCCGGCGGCGTCCTTGTCGCCTTCGAAGCCTTCGAGGACGTTATACGCGCTGGCGAAACCCGCCGTTGCGGCGGCCCGGGCTGCCGCGTCGGAGCGGGCGCCGCTGCGGCAGATGAAGAGCACCGGGGCCTGGGCGTCCACCGCGCGGGTCAGTTGGGCCAGGAAATGTTCGTTGCGGGCGCCGCCGGGATAGAGGTTCCATTCCACCTCGACCGCGCCGGGAATGCGGCCGACCCAGTCGAGTTCGGCCCGGGTGCGCACATCGACGAGGCGAGCCCCGGGGGCGGATTCGAGGACGGTGGCGGCTTCCTGCGCCGTCAGGGCGCCGGCGTAGGGAAGCTTGAGGGCCTGGGCGCGTTCCTGGGCCAGGGCAAGGGTCTCGGTCAGTTTTCCCATGGGAGTCGCCACGTGGAAGGGCCTTGCAGTATAAAACAGTCACCGCTCCCCGGGGCGTTGCCCCCGCCACGACGACCTTCGTCCATGTCCCGAGGCGCCGTCTTCAGTCGGCAGCAAAGCGCACCATAACGGTGCGCAATCGGACATGATGCACCACCGCGGTGCCGTTCTCCGGGGGGTACCTTCTCGAACTCTTTGTGGCAGAATGCAAAGCTTTCGTCAGGATGCGTGGCATGTTTCCTGCTAAAAACGCTCCGCTTTCGCATTCGATTGTCGCCGGTATCGCCGGTATCTTGTTTAGTTAGGAGACTGACCCCCATGGCAACCCCGCAAGACGTGATGAAGATGGTCAAGGAAAACGACGCCAAGTTCGTCGATTTCCGTTTTACCGATACCCGTGGCAAGGAACAGCACGTCACCGTGCCGGTCTCCGCCTTCAGCGAAGACAAGTTCGAAAACGGCCATGCCTTCGATGGCTCCTCCATCGCCGGCTGGAAGGGCATCCAGGCCTCCGACATGCTGCTCATGCCGGACGCCGACACCGCCTACGTCGATCCCTTCTTCGACGAAACCACCGTGGTCATCACCTGCGACGTGGTCGATCCCACCGACGGCCGTGGCTACGACCGCGACCCGCGCTCCATCGCCAAGCGCGCCGAAGCCTACCTGAAGTCCTCCGGCCTGGGCGACACCGCCTACTTCGGCCCGGAACCCGAATTCTTCATCTTCGACGGCGTCGAATGGTCCGTCGACATGTCCGGCTGCTCCCTGAAGATCCACTCCGCCGAAGCGGCCTGGGCCTCCGGCGAGAAGAACGAAGGCATGGGTGCCTCCGGCCACCGTCCCTCCGTCAAGGGCGGCTACTTCCCTGTTCCCCCGGTCGACAGCCTGCACGACATCCGCTCCGCCATGGTCCTGACCCTGGAAGCCTTGGGCGTGCCCGTGGAAGTGCATCACCATGAAGTCGCCAACGCCGGCCAGTGCGAAATCGGTACCGTGTTCAGCACCCTGACCAAGCGCGCCGACTGGACCCAGATCCTCAAGTACGTGGTGCATAACGTTGCCCACCAGTACGGCAAGACCGCCACCTTCATGCCCAAGCCCATCGTGGGCGACAACGGTTCCGGCATGCACGTTCACCAGTCCATCTGGAAGGACGGCAAGAACCTGTTCGCCGGTGACGGCTACGCCGGCCTGTCCGAGTTCGCCCTGTACTACATCGGCGGCATCATCAAGCACGCCAAGGCCCTGAACGCCATCACCAACCCGGGCACCAACTCCTACAAGCGTCTGGTTCCCCACTACGAAGCCCCGGTCAAGCTGGCCTACTCCGCCAAGAACCGTTCCGCTTCCATCCGCATCCCCTTCGTGGCTTCCACCAAGGCTCGCCGCATCGAGACCCGCTTCCCGGATCCCATCGCCAACCCCTACCTGGCCTTCTCCGCCCTCATGATGGCCGGCCTGGACGGCATCCAGAACAAGATTCACCCCGGCGATCCCGCCGACAAGAATCTTTACGATTTGCCGCCGGAAGAAGATGCCAAGATCCCGACCGTCTGCGCCAGCCTGGAAGAAGCCCTCAATGCCCTGGACAAGGACCGCGAATTCCTGACCAAGGGCGGCGTGTTCTCCAACGACTGGATCGATGCCTACATCGACCTGAAGATGGACGAAGTGAACAAGATCCGCATGACCACCCACCCGGTGGAATTCGATCTGTACTACAGCTGCTGAGCGCTCAGGCGCGCCGCGAAAAGGACGGGCTTGCCCGTCCTTTTTTTTGTCGGCTGGCTTGCCCAGTCAGGCGTTATGTCCGGTACACTGATGCCGCCTCCGGGACCGATGACGATGACACGTACTGCTCCAGCCCTGATCCTGCTTCTGTCGGCCGCCTCTCCGGTACTGGCCAACACGATCTACAAGTGCACCGACGAGCACGGCGGCACCCTCATTTCCAACAGCCGCGTCAACAAGTCCTGCCAGGCCGTGGTCAGCGGGCCGGATTCCAGCATTCCCCCACCCAAGACGCGCTCGCCTGCGGCGGCGACACCTTCCCCCGCCGGCTTTCCCAAGGTGGGCGAGGAAACCCAGAAGTCCCGCGACGGCGACCGCCGCCTCATCCTGGAGCAGGAACTGGCCGCCGAGCAGAAGAACCTGGAAGCCGCCCGCAAGGATCTCGCCGAGCAGGAGGCCCTGCGCACCGGCGACGAAAAGAATTACCAGAAGGTCGTCGACCGCATCCAGCCCTACAAGGATCGGGTCGCCCAGCACGAGCGCAACATCCAGGCGATCAACAAGGAACTCTCCAACCTCCGCTGAGGGGCCTTCCGCCTCCCGCCGCCTCAGGGCTTCGGCGAGACCCCCCGCCCTTCGGGCGTAGAATGCCCCCATGACTTCCGTCAGTTCCCGTTTTGCCGGATTGGACCTGCTGGCCTCGGCGGTCCTCGTCCTCGATGCCGAGCTCCGCGTGCGCCATCTCAACGGAGCCGGTCAAAATCTCCTCGCAGTGAGCGAAAAAAATCTGGTCGGCCATCGCCTGACCGACGTCTGCCCCTGTTCGCCTTCCCTCCAGGCGGCTCTGGTCAACGCCGTGAGCAACAACTGGAGCTACACCGGCCAGAATGTCGAAATCGAACGGGCCGACGGCGATCCGCTCCACCTGAACTGCACCGTCACGCCCTTGCTGGTGGAAGACGCGGGCGGCGCCCGCCTGCTGGTCGAACTCCACCCCATCGAGCAGCAACTGGCAGCGAGCCGGGAGGAGCGGCTCATCGAACAGCAGCAGGCCAACCGCGAACTGATCCGCAATCTGGCGCACGAAATCAAGAACCCCCTGGGAGGCATCCGCGGCGCCGCCCAGTTGCTCGAACACGAACTCAACAATCCCTCGCTCAAGGAATATACCCAGGTCATCATCAAGGAAACCGATCGGTTGCAGGATCTCATGCAGCGGCTCCTGACGCCCCATCGGGCCATGCAACCGACCACGGTCAATATCCACGAAATTCTCGAACGGGTGCGCAGCCTGCTCATGGCGGAATTCCCGGGTTCCCTCGACGTGCGTCGCGACTACGACACCAGCCTGCCGGAACTGGTCGGCGACCGGGAACAACTCATCCAGGCCGTGCTCAACGTGGCCCGTAACGCGGCTCAGGCCATGCAGGGCAGCGGTCAGATCATCCTGCGCACCCGGGCCATTCGCCAGGTCACCCTGGTCAAGAAGCTGTATCGCCTGGCCCTGGCCATCAAGGTGATCGACAACGGCCCGGGGATCCCGGCCGAGATCCAGGAACGCATGTTCTACCCCCTGGTTTCCGGGCGCGAAGGGGGCAGCGGCCTGGGGCTCACCATCGCCCAGAATTTCGTGCAGCATCACCAGGGCACCATCGAATGCAACAGTCGGCCGGGAGACACCTGCTTTACCCTGCGCCTGCCCATCGAGCCCGCGTAGTGCGGCGGACCCACCGCGCTTCCTTCTCCTGCCCCGGGGGAGAGACGGGGAGGGCAGCGTCACCTTCTTCAGTGGACTGCTCCTTGCTTGAAGGGAGGCGTTCTTTCCATGGGTGAAGCCAAAATCATGAAACCGGTGTGGATCGTCGACGACGACCGTTCAATCCGCTGGGTGCTCGAAAAAACCCTGGCCCGCGAAGGCATTCCCTTCAAGAGCTACGCCTCGGCGACCGAAGCCCTTTCCCAGCTCGACCACGGCGCCGAGCCTCCCCAGGTCCTGCTGTCCGACATCCGCATGCCCGGCCAGTCGGGCCTTGATCTCTTGCAGGAGATCAAAGCCCGTTTTCCGGCGGTTCCGGTCATCATCATGACCGCCTATTCCGACCTGGAAAGCGCCGTTGCCGCCTTCCAGGGAGGCGCTTTCGAATACCTGCCCAAGCCCTTCGACGTGGATCAGGCGGTGGAATTGATCCGTCGCGCCGTCGATCAGTCCATGCACCAGGAAGGTGCGTCGGAGGAAGTGAGCCTGGCGCCGGAGATCCTCGGTCAGGCGCCGGCCATGCAGGAAGTCTTCCGGGCCATCGGCCGCCTGGCCCTTTCCCACGCCACGGTACTCATCACCGGCGAATCGGGCTCCGGCAAGGAACTCGTGGCCCGTGCCCTGCACCGGCACAGTCCCCGGGCGGAGAAGTCCTTTGTCGCCATCAACACGGCGGCGATCCCCAAGGATCTGCTCGAATCCGAGCTCTTCGGCCATGAGCGGGGCGCCTTCACCGGCGCCCAGGCCCAGCGCCGCGGGCGCTTCGAACAGGCCGACGGCGGCACCCTCTTTCTCGATGAAATCGGCGACATGCCGGCGGAACTCCAGACCCGTCTCCTGCGGGTGCTTTCCGACGGCCATTTCTACCGGGTGGGCGGTCACTCGCCCATCAAAGCCAATGTGCGGGTCATCGCCGCCACCCACCAGAATCTGGAAACCCGGGTGAAGGAGGGGCTGTTCCGGGAAGACCTCTTCCATCGCCTCAACGTCATCCGCATCCGGCTGCCGGCCTTGCGCGAGCGGCACGAGGACATCCCCCTGCTCACCCGGCACTTCCTCCAGAAGAGCGCCAAGGAACTGGGGGTGGAACCCAAGCGCCTGTCGGAAGCGGCGGTGAAGTATCTCTGCGCCCTGGATTTCCAGGGTAACGTGCGGCAACTGGAGAACCTCTGCCATTGGCTGACGGTCATGGCGCCGGGGCAACTGGTCGAAGTCAACGACCTGCCGGCGGAACTGCGCGACGCCCCCGCCGCCGCCGTCGCCACCGACTGGGAGAGTGCCCTGGAAGCCGAAGTCGATCGCCTGCTGGCGCGGGGGGTGGGGGACGTCCATGGTCTTCTGTCGCAGACCTTCGAGCGCATCCTCATCGCCCGCGCCCTGGCCCATACCGCCGGACGGCGCATCGAAGCCGCCAACGCCCTGGGCATCGGCCGCAATACCATTACCCGCAAGATCGCGGAACTCGGCATCGACGCCGGACGGGAGGCGGCGGAGTAGTCCGTTTGCGCGCTCCGCGGGAGCGCAGGCTGCGGGCCGGGAGCGGGCGGGATGACACCCCGGGTCGCCGCCGGGCCGCGGTTTCGAGTCGCGGGGCTCTACAATGCCGCCATGCCGCTCATCGACCCCGCCCGCCTCGCTCCCCTCCTTGGCCCCTGGGCCGGACGGTTCGACGTCGATGCCCTGGCGGAGTGCGACTCGACCAGCAGCGAGGTGCTGCGGCGCGCCGAGGCCGGGGCACCGGCCGGTCTGGTGGTGGTGGCCGACCGCCAGACCGCCGGGAGGGGGCGCCGGGGCCGCGTGTGGCATGCCGAACCCGAGGATGCCTTGACGTTTTCCCTGCTCTGGCGCATCGAGGGGCCCCCTGCGCGGCTGGCGGGCCTCTCGCTCGCCGTGGGGCTGGCCCTGGTCCAGGCGCTGGAACACCTGGGCTTCCGCGCCCTGGGCCTCAAGTGGCCCAATGACGTGCTCGGTCTTTGTTGCGGCGGCTGGGCCAAGCTGGCCGGGGTTCTGGTGGAACTGAGCAGCGGACCGCGGGGGACGCAGGCCGTGATCGGCGTCGGAATCAATTTGCGGGCGCCGCAAGTGGGTCTCGACCAGGCGGCCGCCGGGCTGGCCGACCTGGGCCCGGTGCCCGACCGGCATGAGGTGCTGGCGGCGCTCCTCGCGTCCCTGGGCGAGGTTCTGGCGCAATTCGCCCGGCAGGGCTTCGCGCTCCTGCGGCCGGCCTGGGAAGCGCGCCACGCCTGGGCCGGGCAGAGCGTCCGGGTCATCATCGACGCGGGAAAGGAGCTGACGGGAAGCTGCGTCGGCGTCGACGTGGACGGCAGTCTGCTGCTTTCCGGCCCGGAGGGCCCGCAGCGCGTGGTCGCCGGTGACGTGAGCCTGAGAGCCGTGAGCGGAGGCCCGAGCGCGTGATCTTCTGTATCGACAGCGGCAATACCCGCATCAAGTGGGGCATGCACGATGGCCGCGCCTGGGTGGGGCAGGGCGTCTGCCGCCAGGGGCGGGCGGCAGACCTGTCCGAACTGGTGGTCGCCTGGCCCGAGCCGAGCCGCATCCTGTTGTCCAATGTGGCCGGGCCCAACGCCCAGGCTGCCATCCTGCAAGCCCTGGGGGCCTGGGGGAAGGCGGTTACCGTGATGCGCGCCACGGCCTGCGCCGGGGGCGTCGTCAATGGCTACCGGCAGCCGGAAACCCTGGGGGTCGATCGTTGGTGCGCCCTGGTGGGGGCGCGGCGGCGCCTGGGGCGAGCCGCAGTGGTGGTGGGGGCGGGGACCGCGACCACGGTGGATCTCCTGGACGGCCATGGCCGCTTTCTGGGGGGTTTGATCCTGCCGGGGCTGGAACTGATGCGCGAATCCCTGGCCCGCGGGACGGCGGGGCTGGCCCGGGCTTCCGGCCAGGTGGTCAGGCTGCCGGACAATACGGCGGATGCTATCGCCAGCGGTGCCGTCGAAGCGACGGCGGGGGCGGTGGAACGGGCCAGCCGCCGCCTGGGGGACGCCCCCTGTCTGCTCTTCGGCGGGGCGGCCGCTCCCCTCAAGGCGGCATTGACCCTGGAGGTGATCGAGGAGCCGCTCCTGGTCCTCGAAGGCTTGCACGTCCTCGCCGCCGATAGCGCCTGAATCGGGACAGTTCGATCCTTCGCTTCGACCCCACGCGGTTCCGCGCGGCCGCCCCGATCCGGTGAATGCGTCTCCGGGGCAACACGTGCAACGGGCCTATCGACGGGCTCCCCCCGCGGCGGGCGAGAAATCAAGGTTGAATATCCGGCCCGGCCGGGCGACAATCCGGCCACGACGACCACCCGAGGGGACGCCATGCTAGATCAGGTGCTCAACAACCTGCCCGGCTTTGCCATGTATTTCGCGGCCGCCATTGTCATTCTGGCCGTGTTTCTCGTGCTGTATGCCTTCATGACCCCCTACGACGAGCTGACCCTCATCCGCCAGGGCAACGCCGCGGCCTCGGTGAGTCTGGCCGGCACCCTCCTGGGGATCGCGCTGCCGGTGGCGGTCGCCGTGGCGGTGAGCCACAACCTCTACACCATGGCGGGCTGGGGCACGGTGGCCTGCGTCATCCAGCTTGCCGTCTTCGGCGTCGCCCGCCTCGTCCTGCCCCATCTGGCCGAGGATATCCCGGCGGGCAAGGTTGCCTCCGGCGTCTTCGTCGCTTCTCTGTCTTTGGGTATCGGCGTCATCAACGCCGCCTGCATCGTTTAATCACCTGGGAGATCGCCATGGCCCTGATGGACTTCATCAAGAAACAATTCATCGACATCCTGCAATGGACCGAGGAGGGCGACGGCGTCCTCGCCTGGCGCTATCCCATGCAGGATTTCGAAATCCAGTACGGGGCGAGCCTCACGGTGCGCGAGTCCCAGATGGCGGTATTCGTGAATGAGGGCAAGGTGGCCGACGTCTTCACGCCGGGCATGCACAAGCTCACCACCCAGACCCTGCCGGTCCTGACCTACCTGCAGAACTGGGACAAGCTCTTCGAGTCGCCCTTCAAGTCCGACCTCTACTTCTTCTCGACCCGCAGCCAGCTCGACCAGAAGTGGGGCACCCCCAACCCCATCACCATCCGCGACAAGGAATTCGGCATCGTCCGCCTGCGGGCCTTCGGCATCTACTCGTACCACATCGTTGATCCCAAGGTCTTCCACCAGAAGATTTCCGGCACCCGAGACACCTACACCCGGGACGAACTTGCCGGACAGCTGCGCAATACCATGGTCGCCGGCATGACCGACCTCTTTGGCGAATCCGGGTTGGCCTTCATCGACATGGCGGCCAACCAGGACGAATTCGGCAAGGCCATGAAAGCCAAGATGGACCCGGTCTTCGCCGATTTCGGCTTGGCCCTGGATTCCCTGGTGGTGCAGAACGTCTCCCTGCCCGAGGAATTGCAGAAGATCCTCGACCAGCGCATCGGCATGAACATGATCGGCGACATGGGGCGCTACACCCAATATCAGGTTGCCAACAGCATTCCGCTGGCGGCCCAGAACGAAGGCGGCATGGCGGGCCTGGGCGCCGGCCTGGGCGCCGGGGTCGGTTTCGGGCAGGTGATGGGCCAGGCCATGGCCCAGGCCATGCAGCCCGGGGCAGCGCCCGCCGGAGCCGCTCCTGCCGCCACCCCCTCGGCTGCGGCACCCGCCGCCCCCGGGGTGTCGGCCGACGATATCGTGGCGACCCTGGAAAAACTGCACGGCCTGGTCGAGAAGGGCATCCTCTCCAAGGAGGAATTCGAGGCCAAGAAGGCGGAGCTTCTCAAAAAACTCTCCTGACCGGCGGCGGCCCCACGCCGCCGCACTTTTCCCATGGCCCGGACCGCCGCCTGCCCCTCCTGCGGAGCCCCCGTCGTCTTCAAGTCGGCGGCGTCCATCTTCGCCGTCTGCGAGTACTGCCAGAGCACCCTGGTGCGTCACGACCAGGCCCTCGAGGACATCGGCAAGATGGCGGCCCTGGCCGAGGACCGCTCGCCCTTGCAACTGGGCAGCGAGGGCCAATGGCAGGGGCTGCACTTTGCCCTCATCGGCCGCATCCAGCTGCGCTACGGCGAGGGCTTGTGGAACGAGTGGCATCTGCTCTTCGACGACCAGCGTACCGGCTGGCTTTCCGAAGCCAACGGCGAATACGTCGTTTCCTTCCTGCATCAGCTGCGGGAGCCGCTGCCTCCCTTTGAGTCCCTGGCGCCCGGCGGGCGGCTGACCCTGGCCAGCCGGGCCTGGACGGTGACCAATATCGAGGACGCCGAATGCGTCGCCGGCCAAGGGGAACTGCCGTTCAAGGTGGGGCCGGGCTACAAGGCTCCCGTGGTGGATCTGCGCTGCGGCGACAATTTCGCCACCCTGGATTATTCGGAAACGCCGCCCCTGCTCTTCGTCGGGTCGGCGGTGGCCTTCAAATCCCTCAAACTCAGCCACCTGCGCGAAGGCATGCCGGAGGAGGCGCCGACGGTGGCAGCCCAGGTCTTCCGCTGCCCGAGCTGCGGATCGGCCATGCAGGCGCGCTCCAAGGAAATCCTGACCGTCGGGTGCGGCAGTTGCGGCGCCGTGGTCGACACCTCACGCAACGATTACAAGCTTCTGTCCAAGGCCCTCGGCATGCGGGACGAGAAGCACCTGCCCCGCATTCCCCTGGGCAGCACGGGTACCCTGGACGGGCAGCCCGTGGAAGTGATCGGCTTCATGGTGCGGGAATCGGTGTGCGAGGGCGTGGCCTACGCCTGGGGGGAATACCTTCTGGCGGCCGGCAACGGCACCTACCGCTGGCTGACCGAGTACGACGGGCACTGGAACGTGGTCGATGTACTCTCCCAGCATCCCAGCGGCGGCAATGACTTCCAGGATGTGAATTTCGAAGGTGGCCGTTACAAGCACTTCGCCACCAGCAAGGCCGAGGTGATCCAGGTCCAGGGCGAATTCAACTGGCGGGTGAAGCGCGGCGACGTCTCCGCCGTGGCCGATTTCGTCGCCCCGCCCCTCATGCTCTCCCGCGACCGTACGGCCAAGGAAGTGAGCTGGTCCCGTTGCCTCTACGTGCAACCGGAAACGATTGCCGGCGCCTTCGGCCTCAAGGAGGCGCTGCGCAGCCCGGTGGGGGTCTATGCCAATCAGCCCAACCCCTGGGAGGAGACCCACGGCCGGGTGTGCAAGATGTTCTGGTGGGCCTTGCTCGTCGTCGTGCTCCTGCAGGCCTATTTCGCCTTCCTGGGGGGCAGCCCCGTGCTGCTGCGTCAGCAACTGGCTTTCCAGCCCCACGGGGAAGAGGACACGGTCGTCTCCCAGGCCTTCGTGGTCAAGCCGGGGACCAAGAAGCTGGTGGTGGCCCACGAGACCGACCTCTACAACGACTGGATCGGGCTCAACGTCAATCTGGTCAACAAGGCCACCGGCGAGGCCTGGCCGGCGCCGCGGGAGGTTTCCTACTACGCCGGAGTCGACGGCGGCGAGAGCTGGTCCGAGGGCAGCCGCGACAACGAAGTGGTCTTCGTCGGCATTCCGGCGGGAACCTACTATCTGGCCATCGACCCGGATTATTCGGAGACGCCGCGGGACGTGCACAGCCGCCTGGAAGTAAAGGCGGGCTCGTCGGGTTGGTCCAACTTTGTCCTGGTCCTGCTCTTCCTCGCTGTCTTCCCCATTTTCACCCGCCTGCGCCGGGGCGCCTTCGAGGTTCGCCGCTGGGCGGAAAGCGACCACGCCCCCGTGGCTTCCGAAGATTCGGACGACGACTGATGTTCAGGAAATTCACCCTCGTCATGAGCCTCGCCGCCGTATCCTTCTTTGGCTACGCCCAGCACCAGGGCTGGAATCTCTTCGACGATGTGGCCAATTCCGACGGGCGTTCGGGCAGCGGCAGCAGCCGCCTCTACCACAAGTAACTTGCAACACGCGCTTCTCGTCTCGGTCTTCATCGTCGCCTCCTGCGGGCTCGCCTACGAGCTGATCGCCGGGGCGCTGGCCTCCTACCTCCTGGGCGATTCGATCACCCAGTTCTCGACGGTGATCGGCACCTACCTCTTCGCCATGGGCGCCGGCTCCTGGCTTTCCCGCTACATCACCCGCGATCTGGTGCGGCGCTTCATCCAGATCGAAGTCATGGTCGGTCTGCTGGGGGGCTTCTCCGCCGTCGTCCTCTTCATGGCCTTCGTCTGGCAACCGGCCCCCTTCAAACTCCTGCTCTACCTCTCGGTTTTTGGCGTGGGGGTTCTGGTCGGCCTCGAAATCCCCCTGGTGATGCGCATCCTCAAGGGGGAACTGGATTTCAAGGATCTGGTTTCCCAGGTGCTCACCTTCGACTACCTGGGGGCTCTTGCCGTATCGGTCCTCTTTCCCTTGCTGCTCGCCCCGCAACTGGGACTGGTGCGCACCGGCCTGCTGTTCGGCCTGCTCAACATCGCGGTCGCCCTCTGGGCCCTGCTGCTCTTTCGCACCCGCCTGCCCGCCGGCCGTGCCCTGGCCGCCCAGTGCTGGACGGCCTTCGCCGCCGTGGCCGCCGCCTTTGCCGGAGCGGGGCAACTCACCACCCTGGCCGAAGCCCATCTGTACGCCGACGAAATCGTCCATGCCGAATCGACGCCCTACCAGCGCATCGTCGTCACTCGCTGGCGCGACGACCTGCGCCTCTTCCTCAACAACAACCTGCAATTCTCCTCACGGGACGAATACCGCTACCACGAAGCCCTGGTCCACCCCGGCCTCGCCGCCCTCCCCGGCGCCCGGCGGGTGCTCGTCCTGGGGGGCGGGGACGGCCTGGCGGTGCGCGAAATCCTCAAGTACCCCCAGGTCCAGTCGGTCACCCTGGTGGACCTGGACCCGGCCATGACCCGGCTCTTCTCCCAGGCGCCTTCCCTGGTCGCCTTGAACGGCGGCGCCCTGGCATCGCCCCGGGTGCAGGTGGTCAATGCCGACGCCCTGAAGTGGCTGGAAGAGGCCGATGGCCATTGGGACTTCATCGTGGTCGACTTCCCCGACCCCGCCAATTTCGCCCTGGGCAAGCTCTATACCTCGGCCTTCTACCGCCTCCTGGAAAAGCGCCTCTCGGCCCGCGGTCTCCTGGTCGTGCAATCCACCTCACCCCTCTACGCCCGCCAGGCCTTCTGGTGCGTCGCCACGACCCTGGAAAGCGTCGGCCTCACCGTGTATCCCTATCACGCCCTGGTGCCTTCCTTCGGCGAATGGGGCTTCCTCCTCGCCGGTCGCAGCGCCTATGCGCCGCCCGCGGCCTATCCGGTGCCAACGCGCTTCCTTACCGCGGAAACCACGCCTGCCCTGTTCCAATTCCCGGCCGACATGGCGCGGGTGCCGACGCAAGTGAATCAGCTCAACAACCAGGTCCTGGTGCGCTACTTCGAGGCCGAGTGGCAGAAGGTGCAGCGCTGAGAGGCGATGGAGGCCCTGGGCGTCTCCACCTATACCTACACCGCCCAGGGCCTGCCCCTCACCGTCACCTCCCCGGCCGACAACGCCGGCGTGCAGCCCGCCACCACCTTCGGCTACACCGCCTTCACCCCGACAGGCTTCCCCACCCTCTATCTCCAAACCAGCGCCACGGCCAAGGTCGACGCCACCAACACCGTGGTCACCGCCACCACCTACAACGCCGCCAACAAATACGTCCCGGCGACCGTGGTCGTCGATTCCGGCACCGGCAAACTCAACCTCACCACCACCTTCACTTACGACAGCTTCGGCAATCTGACCGTCGTCAACGGCCCCCGCAGCGACGTCACCGACACCGTGACTGTCGCACCAAGGAGCGGAGTGGGGGGGATTCAAAGACCTTGGCATTCTGGGCACTGTTGAACATGTTTGGGAAGACACCTTTCCAGGCTTCGACAACATCCGCGGCGCATATGCCGAGACGAAGTC
>Ga0268298_10003188_pt1 | contig 17010 bp, 13 predicted proteins | sample WWTPWeurt_MetaG_FD_194462 | JGI IMG/M metagenome (GOLD analysis project Ga0268298, IMG submission 194462) | Activated sludge microbial communities from WWTP in Nijmegen, Gelderland, Netherland - WWTP Weurt | ecosystem: Engineered > WWTP > Aerobic digester > Activated sludge | place... | reverse complement strand
ATATCCGTTTTGAAGAACATCTGGTTGTGGAAGGGGATTACAGTCCCGAAAGCGGACGTGCCGCTGCGCGGACACTGCTCGATGAACGCGGCATGCGTGTGCAGGCCATCGCCTCATCCAATGACCGTATGGCATTTGGTGTGCTCGAGGTTTTACAACAGCGCGGCATTCAAGTGCCCGATAGTATCGCCGTCACCGGGTTTGACGATGTCAGTGAAGCCCAATCTGTGAGCGTGCCGCTAACCACGGTCCGTCAATCATTTTATGACATGGGTCAACAAGCTTTTGGTGCGCTGATGAAGCGCATCGACGGCGGTCATGTGGAGCCTGTTACGATCACGCCTTCACAGTTGGTTGTCCGCTGGTCATGCGGGTGTATGCCCGACAGTGTGCAAAAAGCGGTCGTGCTTCCCAAAGAGGTTTCGCATACAGGACGTTTGGAGAATAAACGTGAAGCGGCCATCCGCGCTTTGTTCATGGCGGCTGCCATCCCTGAAAATACTCCGCTGCGAGATCAATACCGCGATGTGTTCGGTCGTGCGTGGGATGTTTTCCTTGCCAGCCTGCGCGATAACGATAAAGGTGACGCCTTCCTGAAAATGGTCCTCGCGATCGTGGAAGTCTTGGAGCGTAACGGGCATGAACCTGTAGTTTGGCATAATGTGTTTTCCACGTTCCGGCGTTACTCGCTGGGAGGGATCTCAAGCAATACCACCATGCTGCGGGCGGAAAATCTTTTCCAGCAGGCGCGCATGTTGGTCGGGGAACTTTCCCAAAGGGCGCAGGCGTCCCGCCGCATGCAGTTCGAGCAGCGTGAAGAAGCCCTCGGTAATTTTGGCTTTTCCATGGCTCCTGCCATGACCTTTGAAGAGATCGGCGATGCCATCACGAAGAACTTCCCGATCCTTGGGCTGCATCGCTGGTATGTGATGTTCTACAGCGATGTGAGCGCGCCCAGCTCGGTCACATCACCGGCACCGGAAAGTTATCGCCTGCTTTTGCAATACGAGAATAATAAATTCCAGATCCCCCGCGAAAAACCCTCACTGGCCACTGGGCGGCTTGTTCCGCGTGGAAAGACCCCGGAAGACCGGCGCTATTCGGCGCTGGTAATGCCGCTGACTTTGGCAAGCAATCGTTTTGGTTTTATGTGGGTTGAAATGGGTCCCGAAGATTGGGATGTGTACGTCCGCTTGAAGAATTTGCTTTCGAGCGCCCTTCTGCGCACCATGCTTGTTCAACAGCGTGAGCAGGCCCAAATGGAAGTGGAACGCTTGTTGATCGAAGCGCGTGAAAGGGCGGTGGAACTTGCCCGCGCGCGAGATGCGGCGGAAAAAGCTGCGGCGCAAAATGCAAAACTTTTCGAGGCCGAGCAGTCACGACGTCAGGTAGTGGAAGCGCTCGCGCGTTCCTCACGCCAGCTCTCCTCGCTTACCACGCTTGATAAACTGCCCCAGCAGATCCTCGATCAATTACAGCAAGTGCTTCCTTACGATGCCGGGCTTCTTTTCATGGAGGATGTGAACGGGGTGCCGCGCATTCGCTCTCATCGTGGTCTGCCAGAGAACGCGGACGTTTCAAAGTTCAAGATGAAGGTCAATGACTCAGATTTCTATGTGTCGGTGGCCCGTAAAGGCGAGATCATGCTGGTCAGCGATGTGGATGCGGTCAAGAACTGGACCCAGCCCGAATGGCTGCCGCGTTTCCGCTCCTGGCTGGGCGTCCCTTTGTATCTCAAAGATAATGTCATCGGGCTTCTGGCTCTGGCGCGAACAAAGAACTCCTTCAACAGCGAAGACGGACTGCTGGCTTCAACCTATGCAATGCAAGCCACTGTAGCTTTGGAAAATGCCCGCCTTTATGATGAAGTGACCGGTATCAGCCAGATGATGGAGCGCATGGTCGCCCAGCGCGTGGAAGAATTGAATACCGCCTATCAATCGCTCGCACAGCACGACAAGAATAAATCTGCGTTCATTCAAGTCGCTGCGCATGAACTTCGCACTCCGCTGACCGTCATCAAGGGATATCTCGGTATGCTGCACGCCGACCAAAGTATTCGCGACAACGCCATGCTCTCGCAAGCCATCGAAGGCGTTTTGCAAGGCACCAACCGCCTGCATCAGATCGTGAACAGCATGCTCGATGTGGCGCGACTTGATAGTCAGGTCATTACGCCGCGGGTGGAGCCTGTCAACCTGAACCTGATCCTGCGGCTTGTGCATAAAGATTACACCGAAGATCTCGCCGCTCGCAAGCTCACCCTCACCATCGAAGACGATACTCAAAATGTGCCCCACGTGCTGGCAGACCCGGAACTTCTGAAGAAAGCCATTGATCATGTGGTTGTCAACGCCATCAAGTTTACGCCCGATGGCGGCTCGATCTCCATTTCAGCAGAGACCGTGGAAGACCCCCACTTTGGAAAATGTGTGGTGACCCGCATCAAAGACTCGGGCATCGGCATTGACCCTGAACATCACAAAGTCATCTTTGAAAAACTTTATCAACTGGGCACGGTCGAACTGCACTCATCGAGCCGCACGAACTTTAAAGGCGGCGGCGCGGGGTTGGGGCTTGCCATTGCCTCGGGCATTGTCAAAGCCATGCAGGGCAGTATCTGGGTGGAAAGCCCCGGTCACGACGAAGTGAACCACCCCGGCAGCACCTTCTTCATCCGATTACCCGTGCTCAAGGAATAAAAAAAGTTTCTTCTTCAAGAAGAAACTTTTTTGTTTTACGGGTCAATTCATCTTTTCCCTAAAATCGTAGATGCCGTCTTTCACTGCCCAATCGGAATGGCAATTGGGACAATGTACACGCTCTTTCATCTCCTCCAATGCAGCATGTCCGCATTCCGGGCATTTGAACAACTCGATCATCCCAACCGGAAAACTGCTCCTGCCTTCTGCAGCTTTTTCCTGCATCCTGGCTTTTACGAACACGCTCGGTGTGAATTGCCACAGCGCACCCGTCGGTTGGAAGAGTCCATCCAGCGCGGCGAGCAGACCAGCCGGGATGAGCCGCTTCAACAGCCCCAGGCGGAAGTGTGACACGGTGAGAGTCTGCTCGATTTGAAAGCCCAACTCTCCAAGCCAGTTACGGATCGCCTGTGGGTGGAAGTCAAAGTTTAATTTTACGAACTCCACCGGCTCCAGTGTGAATGGATTCCAATCCTGTTTGCCGAGCCAGTATCTCAAAATGGATTTGAAATTCAGCTTGTTGGCAAACTCAAGAATGAAGACCGAGTCAGCCCGCATCACATCCCTGATCTGCTTTAGTGCTTTGGGGGCATCAGCCATGTGGTGCAGGGCGCGGATCATCGTGGCGGCATCGAACTGACGGTCGCGGAAGGGGAGGCGGTAAATATCCGCCGCCACATAAATATATTTTTCCGAACGCCCCAGTTTGGTTTGAGCCTGAGCCAGCTGCGTGGTTGAATAATCCAGGACGACAATGCGCTCGAAACCTGAGTAGCGCGGCGTGTTGCGTCCAGCGCCTGCGCCAAGCTCAAGCATTAATTTGCCGCCGGCAGGCAGCATCCGTTTAAGGGCAATGGCTTCAGCGCGGTCTTCGTATTCGCGCCCGCCCTGCTCCCAAAAGGATTGCTGGTAATCGGAGCCTTCGTAATTACAAACAGGAGGAGTGTTGGTCATATTGTCTTTTGGTCTTAAGGACAGATCGTCTTTAGTCAAATAGTCGGATAGCCAGTTTTCCTGACTATCCGACCGGCAAACAAGTTGATGAAAAGACTAGCGTCCCACTGCCCGATAGGTGTAACCCAATTCTTTCATTACTGCGGGGTCGTAGATGTTGCGTCCATCATAGATGACCGGGGTTTTGAGCATGCCCTTCACCTTTTCAAGGTCAAGCTGCTTGAACTCATTCCACTCGGTGACGACCATCAACGCATCGCAGCCCTGTGCCATTTCATAGGAGTTGTTGAAGAATTGCACATTGGGCATGATCGGGCGGGCTACATCCATTGAAACGGGATCATAACCGCGGACGATCGCGCCTGCCTTGTGCAGGGATTCAGCGATGTCGATCGAAGGCGCATCGCGCATGTCATCTGTGTTTGGCTTGAAGGCCAACCCAAGCAGACCAATGGTCTTGCCCTTCAGGCTGCCACCGACCATGCCTTCCACATGCTTCACGGCAGTGGTGCGACGGTCATAGTTGACATCCATCACATCGTTCAAAATGCGCGGGTTAAGTCCTTTTTCCTTGGCCATGAAAGCCAGCGCTTCCACATCTTTGGGGAAGCAGGAGCCGCCCCAGCCAAGACCGGCATCCAGGAAGTGACGACCGATGCGGGCGTCGTAACCCATACCCGCGGCAACTTCCTTCACATCCGCACCGACCACTTCGCACAGGTCGGCCAGTTCGTTCATGAAGGAGATCTTCGTGGCGAGGAAGGCGTTACTGGCGTACTTGATCATTTCTGCTGTGCGCAGGTCAGTGATGACGATGGGCGCGCGCAAGGGCAGGTGCAGGTGGGCAACCTTATTGGCGGCATCCTTGTCCAGCGAGCCAATCACGGTGCGGTGCGGGCTGGTGAAGTCTGCGATGGCGGAACCTTCACGCAGGAACTCGGGGCAGGATACCACCGAGAACTGGATCGGCTTGGGCTGGGCACCCTTCACGATATCAGATACCCAGTCACCGGTCCCGATCGGAACGGTGGACTTGTTGATGATGATGATCGGCGCGGTCATATTCTCCGCGATCGATTTGGCAGCCGCGGCCACATATTGCAGGTCGGCAGCGCCTTTTGCATCGGAGGGAGTGCCGACCGCGATGAACGCGTATTCCGCACCTTCCAACGCCTCTTTGTAAGAGGTGGTGAAGGTGATGCGCCCCGCGCTAACGTTGCGCTTCACCAGTTCATCCAGCCCCGGCTCGTAGATGGGCATGATGCCCTTCTTGAGATTTTCCACACGCTGTTCGTTCACGTCCAACGCGGTCACCCGGTTTCCGAGATCGGAAAAACATGCTGCTGTAACAAGGCCGACGTATCCAACGCCGACGACACAGATTTTTTTCATGGCTATTCCTTTTTATAAAAATTTTTTTTCGTGAGCCGGGTCTGCAAAATTATCTTTTGCCGATCCAGTTATCCACGCTTTTTACCAGGTCATTCAGATCCATGGGTTTGGTAATGTAATCACTCGCACCCGCACCGATCGCGCGTTTACGGTCGGCGGGCAGGGCGTGGGCGCTGAGTACGATCAAAGGGATAGCCGATGTACGCGTGTCCTGTTTGATCAGGTTAATTGCCGTCCATCCGTCCATGCCGGGCATCGAGATATCCATAATAATCAGGTCTGGAATTTGCTTGATAGCAGCGTTTGTTCCGTCCCGCCCATTTGCCGCCAGAAAAGTCTCATAACCGCTCTTTTCGAGGATGAAACTCACGATCTCGTAGGTGTCCATGTTGTCTTCGACAACGAGTACGCGCCCTTTGCTCATGCCGTAAATATACTACGTCTCACGATTACGGGCAATGAGTATAATTATCGTAATCATGAAAATTCTATTCGTAGCTGACGGTCGTTCTCCCATTGCCCTAAACTGGATTCGGCACTTTGCCGGGCAGGGAGATGAGGTCTATTTGGCATCCACCTTTGCATGTAATGTGGATTTTCCGCTCAAAAGGCTTGAAATTACCCCCGTAGCCTTTAGCTCGGTCAAAAAGGCGGGCGATAAACCGGGCGGGTCATCGCGGACCTTGGGACTGCGCACTGTTCTCAGGCAGTGGCTCGGACCCCTGACCATTTTCCGCTCCGCGCGAAAGTTGCGCGCCCTGATCCGCGAGATAAAACCAGATATTATCCATGCTTTGCGCGTGCCTTATGAAGGGATGTTGACCGCTGCTGCCTTGCGCGGTCTTTCAGAACCCAAGCCGCCTTTCATCGCCTCCATTTGGGGCAACGACTTTACCCTGCACGCGCCGTCCACTCCATTCATGAAGTATTACACGCGCCTGACCATGCAAGCCGTCACGGCGCTGCACGCCGACTGTGCGCGCGACATTCGCCTTGCCCGCGAGTGGGGATTGGGCGAAGATAAACCCACTTTGGTCACACCCGGTAACGGCGGAATCCGGACCGAGATTTTTTTTCCGCCGACCGAGCCAGTCAAAGATCCAGTGGTTATCAATCCGCGCGGATTCCGGGCATACGTCCGCAACGATGTTTACTTTAAGTCCATTCCGCTTGTGCTGGCAAAATGCAGCGATGCGCGATTCGTGTTCGCCTCGATGGCGGGTAATGAGCAGGCTGTTCAATGGGTGAGGGAGTTGGGTATTGAACACGCAGTGACTTTGAATCCTCAGATGTCTCATGCTGAGATGGCTGATGTGTTTCGCGCTGCGCAGATCGTGGTTTCGCCGGCCATTCACGACGGCACGCCGAACACGCTGCTCGAAGGTATTGCCTGTGGCTGCTTCCCCATTGCCGGTGACTTGGAATCCATCCGTGAGTGGATCACACACGGGCAGAATGGTTTGCTGGTGAATCCCAATGATGCTCAATCGGTCGCCGATGCGATCTTGCTGGGATTGGAAAGAGAAGACCTGCGGCAGGATGCCGCAGGTCAGAATGCAAAGATCATTTCTGCTCGCGCAGAGTACGAAATGAATATGAAAAAGGTGGAAGGCTTTTACGATTCTTTGAGGTCGTGATCGATCACATCTCTTTGGGGGCCCGCAGGTTTTCCAAACGATTGCGCAACTCAATGCGGCGTGAGTCTGCCGCGTGACGGATATCTGTCATAAATCCCTGCCCACGGTCGCGGATCTGTCCGCGCAGGTTCTCGCCTGATTCAGGCGCAAGCAACAAGGCCACAGTGGATCCAACCAGTGCGCCGACGAAGATCCCAATTAGAAAGCCGAACATTCTACGCATGTGAAATTCTCCTTCAGGGTGATATTCTCTTTCATCAAATTATACTGCGAATTGCGGACGTGCAGCGCGGGCGGAGAGGGTTTTTCATTGCGGCTTTTCTATTTGAAAAGCGCGAAAGATACCGTAAAACCCAGTGAAATATGAAAAATGATGTTAGAAGCAAATGAGAGGGCGATGCTCTCGCTTGACGATGCTTTCCCGCGAATGGTAATATAAATTCATGTATCTGAGAGGAAGTAAATGGAGTATGAACCGCAGAAGAACGAGACCAAATTGGTTTCGCATCATTCTGCTGAGCCTGTTGGTGTTGGGCGGGGCGTATGTGAATCGCTTTGTCATTGCCACCCAGCCTTCACCTTTTGTATCGACCCCCACGCCCACCCGCGCGCCTGAATCATTCATCACGGAAGCCGAGGGACTGTTCGTGGAGGGTAAATTGATCCAGGCTATGGAAGCCTATAAACAGGCGATTGCCTCGCGTCCGGGTGACCCATCTGTGCATGTGGCTCTGGCGCGTGTGCAAGTCTTTGCGGGGCAGTACAAGGATGCGCAGATCAGCGCCGAAGACGCTCTGCTATTGAACAATGATTATTCCATGGCGCACGCTGTGCGCGCCTGGGCATTGGATTTTCAGGGCGAGTACCTTGAAGCCGAAGCCAGCATAAAACGCGCTCTTGAGCTGGATGATCAAAATGCACTTGCTCACGCCTACTATGTTGAGATCCTTGTGGATTCGTATTACAACGGAACCGGCCAGGTCAACGCGATCGAGAAGGCGATCGAGGCTTCCAATGTGGCGTTGGCGCTTGCTCCCGACAAACTTGAAACACACCGTGCGCGCGGCTACATTCTGGAAGCCACGGGTAATTATGAAGAAGCCATTCGCGAGTACGAGATCGCGGTCGGGATCAATGGCAATATTCCAGACCTGCATATTGCCCTCGGTCGTAATTACCGCACACTCGGCATTTACGACCAGGCGGTGGAAGAATTCACCCGCGCCGATGCGCTAAACCCCGAAGACTCCACGCCCGACCTGCTTATTTCCCGCACATACGCCACCATCGGCGAATATTCAAAGGCTTTGCAGTTCGCCGACTCGGCTGTGACGAACAACCCGTCTGATACGAACTTGCGCGGCAATCTGGGCGTGATGTATTATCGCAACTCGTACTGGCCCGAAGCCATTGAGGAACTGGGGTATGTCGTTAATGGCGGGCTGACAAAAGACGGCAACCAGATCGAAGCCGCGAACCTCACGCCTGATAATGGGCGTATCGCCGAGTATTACTTTACATACGGGCTTGCCCTGGCACGCATGAACCAATGCGGCGAGGCCTTGAAGATCGCGCAGATGATCCAGGCGCGCATTCCTGCAGATGAATTGGCCATGGAGAACGCCGCCGAGGTGATCAATCGCTGTCAGCAAAATCTAAACGCGACCCCTGAACCGATTCCTTCCCCGACCGAGTCTGCTCCTGCCACCCCCGAGCCGACCCTAATCCCTGCACCCACACCATGAACATTTATCGAAGACGGCAACTCTTTCGCCGACGCAATGAACCCAACGTGTACCGCATGTTCTTTTGGGTTGTGCTGATCCTCGGAGGGATCTGGCTGATCCGTTCTGTGAGCATGGGCGAGATCAAGCCGCTCTTTGAGCCCACGCCCACACCTACGCGTTTTGCATCGTCTTACGCGCTTGAAGGTGATGCGCAATTCACCGCCGGAGAACTGGATGCGTCCATCACCGCGTATCGTGAAGCGGTCAAAGTGGACCCGAACAATGCGCAGGTGCTGGCACAGTTGGCGCGCATCCAGACCTATTCCTCTGCGATGTTGGTCGGCGATGATGCTATTCGGGAGAGGCTTGCCGAAGCTTTGGAGTCGATCGATCAGGCTGTAGCCATTGCGCCCGATGACAGTATGGTGCAGGGGATCCGCGCTTTTGTGTTGGACTGGAACGCGAACCCCAGTTTGATCGATGGGCGCGAGGCGCAAAACTATCTCAACCAGGCCGAAACGGCCGCTGTACGCGCCATTCAACTGGATAACCGCAACACCCTGGCTCGCGCTTTCTACGCCGAGATCCTTGTGGACCAGCAAAAATGGACGGCGGCCCAGCAGAACATCGATCAAGCCTTGGAGGAAGACTCCTCGCTGATGGATGTGCATCGCGTTCACGCTTATGTTTTGGAATCTTTGGGAGAATACTCACTGGCGATCGAAGCGTATAACCGCGCGATCGAGATCACGCCGAACCTGACCTTTCTGTATCAGTACGCGGGCGCCAACTACCGCCGGTTAGCTTTTGACAGCCCCAATGAAGAGATCCAAAACCAGCTGTATGAAAAGTCGCTGGAATATTTTGCGCAGACCGCGCGCATCAATGAGCAGCTCGGAATCAACGACCCCAGCCCGTATATTTCCATTGCAAAGACCTATTCTCAAATGGGGCAGTTCTTCATCGCGATTCGAAACGTGCAGAAGACCATCGAGTTTGAACCGAACAACCCTGTGCTCTATGGTGAGTTGGGAGTTTTGTATCACAAGAACCGCAACTACGAGACGGGTATTCTTGCGCTTGAATGCGCTGTGCGTGGATGCACAGCAGAGCAATCCTGCCCGGCGCGGGGTGACTGCGGCTCGAACGACATCCCTGCCGATGTGCCCGGGCTGCCGCTTAGCGCGAGCACGGTCTATTATTACGATATTTATGCCTCTGAGCTGGCGGCTCTGAGCACGCTAAAAAAGAATTATTGTGACAGGGCTTTGGAGATAGCCTCGGAGATCGAAGCTTCAGAGTTCGACAGCGATCCCAACATCGCTGCGGATGTGGTGGTGGTGCGGAATATTTGCAAATCCCTGGCAGATGACACGGCGCTCAACCCTGAACCGACAGAAGTCAGCACGCCCGCGCCAACCGCGACCCCGTAGGGTGCCCATCCTCACAGCGGCAGAGATGCCGATCGTGACTTGGGCAGCTCCCGGCTAGGTGAGACGCGCCTTCTCCTGTCCTGCATCAGAGTTTTGTAAGAATTTTTACGACCCCCCTTGACTTTGCCCTTATATCTAGGTAATATTGAAATTAGCACTCGCTGATATGGAGTGCTAATTTCATGCTTATCTAAAAAATATTTAAATCCTAACAGGAGAAAAGAAATGGCAAAAATATCATTCAAACCGTTGGGCGCTCGCGTGCTCATCGAAACCATCGAACAGGAAGAATTGACCGCCGGCGGCATTATTCTTCCCGAAACTGCCAAGGAAAAACCCCAACAGGGCAAGGTTTTGGCTGCTGGTCCTGGTGACCGCAACGAAAAGGGCGAGCGCATCGCCATGGATGTGAAAGCCGGTGATGTGGTGCTCTTTGCCAAATACTCCGGCACCGAAGTGAAGATGGATGGCAAGAAACTGCTCATCCTGCGCGAGAGCGACCTGCTCGGCATTGTTGGATAAAAGAGTTTGGAGCTTTAACCACAAAGCATAAATTTCTTATGCCCTTCGTGATTAAAGATTTACAACGAACTCATAACTAGAAAAAAAAGGAAGTGAATTATGGCAGCTAAACAACTCGTATTTTCAGAAGATGCACGCCGCAAGCTTAAGATCGGCATGAATGTTGTTGCGGAAGCGGTTTCCGCCACCCTCGGACCCAAGGGACGCAATGTGGCGATCGACCGCAAGTTCGGTTCTCCCAGCATTACACACGACGGTGTTTCCGTTGCGAAAGAAATTGAACTCGACGATCCGTTCGAGAACATGGGCGCCCAGCTCCTCAAGGAAGCCGCCCAGAAGACCAATGACATTGCCGGTGATGGTACAACCACCTCCACCGTTTTGGCTCACGCCATTGTGAACGAAGGCCTCAAGGCTCTCGAAGCCGGCTACAACCCGATGCTCCTCAAGAAGGGCATTGAGCTCGCCACCGAGACCATTGTCGCTGAACTCAAGAAGAATTCCGTCAAGATCGATACCCGTGAAGAGATCGCTTCTGTGGCGACCAACTCCGCCGCGGATGTGGAAGTCGGTGAATTGATCGCTGACGTGATGGACAAGGTCGGCAAAGACGGCGTCATCACCGTTGAAGAATCCAAGACCATGCAGTTCGAAACCGAATTCGTCGAAGGCATGCAGTTCGACCGCGGTTACCTCTCCCCCTACTTCATCACCAACGGCGACCAGATGGAAGCCCAGATCAGCGATGCCTACATTCTGATCTACGACAAGAAGATCTCCGCCGCTCAGGACATCGTTCCTTTGCTCGAGAAACTCGTCCAGCTTGGCAAGCGCGAACTCGTCATCATCGCTGAAGACGTGGATGGCGAAGCCCTCGCCACCCTGATCCTCAACAAGATCCGCGGCATGCTCAATGTGCTCGCCATCAAAGCCCCTGGCTTCGGCGATCGCCGCAAGGCCATGCTTCAGGATATTGCCTACCTCACCGGTGGACAGGTCATCTCCGAAGAGACCGGCCGCAAGCTCGAATCCACTACCGTGCAGGACCTTGGTCGCGCTGAGAAGGTTGTCTCTGACAAAGAGAACACCACCATCATTGGCGGCAAGGGCAAGAAGGGCGATATCGAAGCCCGCATCAAAGAGATCCGCATCGAGATCGACAAGAGCACCAGCGATTACGACAAGGAAAAACTTCAGGAACGTCTCGCCAAGCTCAGCGGTGGTGTTGCCATCATCCGCGTGGGTGCCGCGACCGAAACTGAAATGAAGGAAAAGAAGCACCGCGTTGAAGATGCTCTCTCTGCCGCCCGCGCCGCAGTTGAAGAAGGCATCGTCCCTGGTGGTGAGATCTCCCTCATCAATGCCGCTGGCAAACTCGATAAACTCGCCAAGGCTCATGCCGAAGACGAGAACGAAGAGATCAAGGTCGGCATCAACATCATCAAGAAGGCGCTCGAAGCCCCGATCCGCAAGCTGGCTTCCAACGCAGGGCAGGATGGCTCCGTTATCATCGACACCGTCCGCCGCACCGCCGCCGAGAAGAAGAACCCGAACATCGGCTTCAACGTGCTCACCGGCGAATACACCGACATGATCAAGGCTGGCGTTATTGACCCGGTCAAGGTTGTGCGCGGCGCGCTCGAGAACGCCGCTTCCATCGCCGCGATGATCCTCACCACCGATGTGCTCATCACCGATATGCCCGAGAAGGACAAGGCTCCTGCCATGCCTCCTGGCGGCATGGGCGGCATGGATTACTAATCCGATCCGTTCACAATTTTGTAGGGACACGGCAACGCCGTGTCCCTATCTTTTTAATTTATAATTCCCGGAATGTTTTCACACCCCCGCTTCGTTTTGATACTTTTGATTCTGATCCTCACTATGGGATTGACCGCCTGCGGTTCCTCCGTAACACCGAACACGCCCACTCCCGAGTTGCCCACATCCACGCCTGTGCCTCCCACTGCCACCCCGCCCCCTTCGGTGGCGACCATCAATGGCGAGTACCTGACCCTTGCTGAATTTCAAGTGGAACTTGAGCGGTATAAAGCCGCGCAGACTGCGCTGGGTCTGACCGTTACCGATGAAGAAGCGAACAAGGCTGTGCTGGAAGACCTTCTTTCGCAATTCTTGTTGGCGCAAGCCGCAAGGGAGGCGAATTTCAATTTAACAGAAGCAGACCTCCAGTCACGCATTGATGCGTTGGCGAATCAACTGGGAGGCGCGGAATCTCTTGGTCAGTGGCAGTCTGCCCACGGGTATGACAATGCATCCTTCCGAATTGCGCTAAAGCGTTCGGTGGAAGCCGCGTGGATGCGTGACAAAATCATTGCGGATGTGCCCGCGACCGCTGAACAAATCCACGTGCGCCAGATTTTGACCTATAATGAGGCAGATGCCCAAGCCGCGTTGGATCAATTAAATGCAGGCGCGGACTTTGATGAACTGGCCGCGTTGTACGATCCGATCACACTTGGCGAATTGGGTTGGGTGCCGCGCGGGTATCTGCTCGATGCGAAGGCGGACGAGGCGGTTTTTGCCTTGCAGGCTGGAGCGTATAGCAGTGTGATCGCTACTGACGCGGGGTTTCATATTTTCAAGGCGCTCGAACGTGGAGATCATCCTCTCTCGCCGGATGCGCTGTTGACCGTGCAAGAGACAGCTTTGAATAACTGGGTCGCTGAGAAACGAGCGCAAAGCGAAATTACATTAGTCCCGTAAAACCATACACTTGTTTTTTGGAGTAGCACGATGAGCATATATAACTATGATGATGCCCCCGCGCCGAAGAAACGCGCCAAACTGGAAATTTGGGATTTACTGAGTATTTTTGTTTTGATCTTAACGGCTTGTCTGGTTGGGTATTTTGCGTTGATCTTTTTCATGCCCAACTCGGTGATGAATCCCTTCCCTCCCGATCCGGCTGCCTTGAGCAACTTTCCCACGCCAACCATCACCCAGATTCAATTTGAGCCGACATGGACTGCGACATTTGCTCCGGTCCAGACCGAACCGCCGACCCTTCTCCCAACCTTTACACTTGAGCCGACCCAGACTCCGTTCTCGCTGGTTCCCCCAACAAAAACCCCCACTCCTACGAAGACTCCCAAGGCTCCCTTCTCGGGGACTTTCAAAGCAATCGACAGCACGATCATCCATCCTGAAATGGGCTGCGCCTGGCAGGGTGTTGGCGGTACAGTGGTGGATGCCAATAACGCGGACATGCTGCGCATGACGATCCGCCTCGTTGGGACATACAACGGCAAATCAAAGAATGAACTGACCGTCAGTAGTATTGCTCCGGCTTATGGCAAGTCGGGCTTCGAATTCTTTTTGAGCAATACCCCGATCACTTCGAAGGGCGAGTTGTATCTGCAGTTGTTGGATCAGGCCGGACTTCCGCTTTCAGACAACCTTTACATTGACCTGTCGAAGGATTGCTCGAAGAATCTGATCTTGGTCCGCTTTGTGAAGAATCCACAATAGGCACTGTGTGAAAAAGATAAGCCGATTTTTTTTGATCGTGTTCGTGTTGTCCTCTGTCAGCGGGTTGATGTTTCTTACGCTGAAGATGGGTGCGGGTGAATTTGTGCCAACCACGCAAGTGCCCGGCGCAGATCCGGGTCCTACCCCAGGTGATTCCGGTGAAGTGGAACCGTCTCCGCAGGGATCCAGAGATGCCGGTTCCATCGCTTTGGCGGGTTCCATCATTACATCCATTACTTCTCTGGTGGGGTTTGTGACGACGACCATCATTACCTGGCGCAAGGAAAAGCGCGATGCATCTCTGGCAGATGTGGAGCGGAAAAAATTGGAAACCGAATTGGAAAAGAGCCGGCTGGAACTTGAAGAGCTGAAAGAAAATCAGGCAAGAAGAAAGAACAAAAAATAAAAAAGTCCGCTGCTAAATGCAGCGGACTTTTTTATTTTAGACTTCCACATTCCAGTCCAGATATTTATCCACTTTTGCGCGAACGACATTATCAAAAAGTTCGCGGAGTTTGGCGGTGACCGGTCCCATTTGACCATTGCCAACGGGGCGGTAGTCCACTTGGGTGGCGGCGACGATCTGGGCTGCTGTGCCGGTCATGAACAGTTCTTCGGCGATGAATATCTCGGTGCGGTCAATGGATCGTTCCACCACCTGAAGCCCTAATTCGTTTTTTGCCAGTTCGATCACGCAACGGCGGGTGATGCCCTCGAGGATATTATCTGTGGAAGGCGGGGTGATCAGAGCACCATCGCGCATCATGAAAATATTCATGGCTGATCCTTCCGAGACATGGCCGTTGCTGTCCAGAACGATCGCTTCATCAAAACCGGCGCGATTCGCATCGGTCTTGATCAGGGCTGAGTTTGCGTACGCGCCGGATATTTTTCCCCGCGCAGGAATGACGTTGTCGTCGATGCGCCTCCACGAGGAGAAGGTCAGATGGGCGTTCGCATCGTTCTTGACGTATTTGTCGAACGCGGTCACGAACATGGAAAACTCATCTTTCAGATCATGCAGGCGCACGCCGATACCCATGTCTGCTTTGTAGATGGTGGGACGCAGGTAGATGTCTTGCTGCCAATTGTCGGTTCGGAGCAGATCAAGCGTGAGCTGGATCAATCCCTCTTCATCGTAGGGGATGCTCATCGCCATCATGCGGGCTGAATTTAAAAGTCGATGATAGTGATCGAAAGGACGAAAAACAAAGAGGCGTTTTTTCTCTTCATTCCAGTATGCGCGCATACCGCTGAACACCGTTGTTCCGTATAAAAAGCCGTGAGTGGCGATATTGATTTTTGCGTCCGCCAGTGGGACGATCTTGCCCTCAAAGAACGCATGCTTCGAGAGATCCACCAGACACCTCCAAGTTGAATTACTTTTGAAAAACCTTTCAGGAAATTATAACCCATGAGGCGAACCGTCTTTTTTATCGTGAAGTTTGGTTATCTTTGCCGCAATTTGAACGGAATCGAATACAATTGTGCAATTGTCGTTTGAAGGTATAACTTTATCCATTATCAAGGAGCGTATCATGGCTGAACCTTTGTATTTCCAATGGCAGAACGAAGTACTGCGCAGGGATATTTACGGTATGCGCATCCCCAAGCTGATCGATTTCCTTGTCTTTTATAAAGAGATCGATATTTGGAAGGAATATAAAGGACGGGATATTTCCGAACTCAAGGCTGATGTGGATGAATACGTCAAGGCTCAGGAAACAGCGGCGGTCGCGGCGTATAAAGCATATACCTCTTTGCGGGGCTATTTCATGCTCCCAGATGTGCGGGCGTATTACTCCAAGTACAAGCCTATAGACGAAGAGCAGATGAACTACATCAACAATCTGCATAGCGGATTCATTCAAAGTTGGCCGAAGGATATTCGGGGGGAGAGAGGGTTTGTCGAAGGACAGATCCAGTATTGGGTAAATATCCGTAACGGCGTCAAAGAGTGGATCAAGGGCCGGAGACGCTACCTCGATAATATGCTCCCCGATCACCCGAGCCGCCCGGCCAAGGCACAGGAATTGGCCCTCAAGGAAAATTCTTCGCTGCCCATGGCAGAGCAGGAACTTGACCAGCTCCGTGCTTTTCTTGCTACTTACGACAAGATCGAACAGCGTAAACTCGCCTGGTATAAACTGACCAAAAGCGACCCCGGCTTTACCACCCCCGAAGCGGAATTCCTCGTTCACTACAAACCAGATAAACCCATCACGGTCACCGAACTCGCGGATTGGCGTTCTCAGCAGTATAGGGACTCGCTGGCGAATAAGAATCAATATGAACTGCTTGAAGAGATCTACAAGCGGTTTCAAAATGAGCCAAAGAGATTCCCGTATTGGCTTCAATACATGGTTGTGCATTACTCAGGCATGCGTTACGCCAGCGCGCACGGTTCATGGGCTGACCCCAAGGATCTTTTGTTTCGCCTGCAATCGCCTGCGGTGGCGCAGAATGTCAGCAAGTTGGATGATGTTGAGATCGAAAAAAGATGCGCGGAGAAGGTCGCCCTGTACGAGTCGGCGGGCGCGAAGAAACCCAAGCTGGCTTTGAGCACAGACAAGGAATGGCAGTACAAGCTTTCTACTGCCATGATCAATGTCAAAGCCAAGAGCGCCCCTTATCGCCGTAAGGGATTGATCGCCTTATTGACTGAGGAGTTAAGTTACGACATCCGCTCTCGCAGCACTGAAGAAGTGCTGAAGACCATCGAATCCATGCGCGCCCAATTCCCAAGGTGGATGTGGAAGGAGATCGTTCGCTTTACGCCGCTCAGGACCAATCATGCTGAAGAAGGTTGGGAGAAGCTGTCACCTGAAGATGAAGCGGAACGCAATAAACCTGAATCTGGAAATATGCGCATGTTGATGGACGCATGGGAAAATGCCGACCTGACCGCCTGGCGTGCGGAGCATGCCCGTTCGCATGAGTTGATCGTCACCCGCGCGGTCTGCAACGAAACCGCGGAACATATCCAACATATCCGCGGGCATCAGCCTCCAGGCGGGTTGACTCCCAAACCCAAGTGGTACGCAACGAACGAGACTGAAAATAAACTGCCCGGTGAGATCCGACCGTTTTATGTGAAGCCAACATCAGAGAAGGACTATGTGCCCGGCGCGAGTATTTTCTGGCTGCGCTTTGT
>Ga0268298_10003187_pt1 | contig 17021 bp, 16 predicted proteins | sample WWTPWeurt_MetaG_FD_194462 | JGI IMG/M metagenome (GOLD analysis project Ga0268298, IMG submission 194462) | Activated sludge microbial communities from WWTP in Nijmegen, Gelderland, Netherland - WWTP Weurt | ecosystem: Engineered > WWTP > Aerobic digester > Activated sludge | place... | reverse complement strand
CGCCGTACAGATCGGATTGCGTAACCTTGAAGGCGAAGTTAAATCCGCGAGCGGTGAGGAAATCACGGATGATCGCTTCGGCGTTGTCATTTGGCTGGCTCAAGAAGTTTCTGCTGTTCTTCACCATGTCGGCAGTGTAGAAGAAATAATTTTTTGTGCCGACCGAAATCCATTGTTTACCGTCTGAGACGGCGTACTCGGTGGTTTCGGGTTGTCTGCCCTTTGCGGCATACACTTCACCTTGGATCCCAAAACGGGCAGCGAGCGCGAGTGCATCTTCAACAGTGGCTGGTGGATCATTCTGCATTTGAAACACATACACATTCGCGGGCGCATCGGGTAGGGGCAGAGCAAGCGAGAGTCTGCCGCCGCGAAAATCAAAGCCACCAAATTCTTCAGTAGCGGTCGGATCAGGATTGGCAGAAGGTGTTGGCGTGCTGTTTGCGGCGGGCTGAGGCTGGGGCGCGATGGAGCGGATGACCCAGATGAATAACAAGGTCAGGGTGGCGAAGCCGACTGTCCAACCGATGGTGACCGCGGCCTTCTTAACTGAAAATAAACCAAACCCCGCTTTTGGTCGATGGGCGTTCATTAGTTTTTTCTCCAATTCATTTTGAAACGATACGCTGGCATCCACCTGATCGGCGGCTGCTTTGAGCATTTCTGCCAGTGCGCGTTCTTCAGCGTTCAAGTGATCTTTGTCGTTCATGGTTCCACCTCGAAAGCAAGTGAGGTTCGTTCACGCAGGTCTTGCAGTCCACGCGTGACAAGCATTTTGGCGGCGGCTTCGCTCTTGCGGAGCACGTGTCCCACCTCGGCATAGGTCAGTTCGCTGAAAAAACACAAGGCGATGGCATCTGCCCGGTCAGGGCTGATCTGCCTCAGGGCGTGGGTGATCGAAGCAAGCCTTAGGCGCTGATCTGCCAGTTGGTCGGTTTGCAGGCTTGGGCTTGGGATCTGATCGGCCGCGTCGATCGGGACCTCGGGCTTGATTCCGCGAAAATGCATTGCCTTCTTTCGGGCAGCGATTCCCAATATCCACGCCGCGAAGGAGCCTTCTCCGCGAAACGAGCGGATGCCCTCCAGCGCAGACATGAAGGTCTGCGAGGTAAGGTCTTCGGCATCTTTGACATTGCCCGTGTGCGCCATGTGATAGCGATAGACTCGCGTCACGTGGCGGCGGTAGAGTTCACCGAAGGCTTCGGCATTTGTGCGAGCTTCAAAGGCAAGGTCAACTTCATCGGCAGGCGGGCTGTGGGGATGAGTCGTCATGGTCGTAGTCATAGACCTCCTGTTATGAGTATGTTGCAGGAGGAGTTGAAAAAGTAACAGGGAAGTTTACGGCCCGGGCAGGGTCATCTTGAAACGCACGGCCGCGAGGCGCAAAAAGAAGATGATCGCCGCGCCCATCACAGACGCCGCGAAAGAGGTAACTTCAAAATATCTCAAAACGATAAATGCACTGGTGCCCACAAACGAGCAGGTGGCGTAAAGTTCGGTGCTTTGGCGAAACACGTTCGGGATGCGGTTGCACAACAGGTCGCGGAGCACACCGCCAAACATGCCGGTGACCACTCCCATGAGCACAGCCACGATGGGTGAGAGTTCCAACTGCAGGGTGTAGGTTGCGCCGAGAATGCTGAACAAGCCAAGCCCAATGGCATCGGCGATGGTGAGCAGTCTGTTGGAGACCCGGTCAAGCCGGTAGAATGCGACAGCCCCCACCAAAAATGTGACCACGGTCAGCCATGGATCGATCACCCAAAAAACGGGCGTGCGGCCCAAAAGCAGGTCGCGCATGGTTCCGCCGCCAAACGCGTTGACGAAAGCGATGGTCGTCGCGCCGACAATGTCCATCTCATGTTTGCGCGCTTCCAACGCGCCGGAAACGGCCGATGCGCCCACGGCGATGTAAGTGAGGATGATAAGAATATTTTCCACGCAGGTTAATCTGGGTAAACTTTCCAGCCCAATTCTTCGAGTTTTGAGACATCAAGCTGTTCTTTCGGCACGTCCACAGAGACGGTCGAACCTTCTGCCAGCAATTCATTCGTCTCGGCGTCGTAGATCCCCGCCCACGCTTCGGCGATATTGCGTTTGCTCTTGCCCGCCTTGCCAACGACCTTCAACATTTTATTGATCGGCACGTTCTTGCGGTATTTCACTTCGAGCTTGCCGGTGAACATGAACCGTGGATTTGCCGGATCGCTGCCCATTTGCGCGCGCCCCGAAACTTCATCGATGATCGCGGCGACAATGCCTCCGTGCAGGACACCGGGGTAGCCTTGAAAATGTTCAGGCGCGATGTACTGCGTTTCCACAACGCCCGGCTCGACTTCGTAAATGTGTAAATGCAAACCGATCGGATTTTCCAATCCGCAGATAAAGCAGTGACGTGAATTGGGTTGTTTTATTTTTGACATGGGACGGATTATACTCGGCGCATGTCTCAGCCTAAAATATTTATCACCCGCATCATTCCTGACCTTGGCTTGGATCTGGTCAAGGAACATTTTCTACCCGACGTCTGGTCTCACGACCTGCCGCCTGCACGCAGTGATCTGCTCGAAAGAGTGCGAGGCGTGGACGGTTTGCTCTGCCTGTTGACCGACCGGATCGACGGCGAACTGATGGACGCGGCAGGCAGTCAACTCAAGGTGATCAGCAGCATGTCGGTCGGCGTGGACCATATTGACGTAGCTGCGGCCACCGCGCGCGGAGTTCCTGTGGGGAACACGCCGGGCGTCCTGACCGATGCCACCGCCGATCAGGCTTTTGCACTCCTGCTCGCTTCTGCGCGGCGCATCACAGAAGGGGAGAGATTTCTGCGCGCAGGCAAATGGGTCACATGGAGTCCATCCCTTTTGCTCAGCGCGGATCTGTCTGGGGCGACCTTGGGGATCATCGGCTTTGGAAGGATCGGTCAAGCCATTGCCAAACGCGCGCAGGGATTCGACATGCGGGTGATCTATCACAGCCCGAATGCGAAACCCGCTTATGGCGCTCAGCCTGTCGAACTCGATACGCTTCTGCGTGAGTCGGATTTTGTCTCGGTCAATGTTCCGCTCAAGGTAGAGACGCGACATCTGGTCAATGCGGCGTTTTTGGCGAAGATGAAACCATCTGCGATTTTGGTCAATACCGCTCGCGGAGGTGTGCTTGACCAAAATGCTTTGTATGCCGCGCTGAAGTCCGGGCAGATATTTGCCGCCGCGCTCGATGTAACCGACCCTGAGCCTCTGCCAATGGATTGTCCGCTGTTGGAGTTGGAAAACTGCCTCATCGTTCCGCACCTTGGAAGCGCCACGCATAAAACCCGTGGGATGATGTCTTTGCTTGCGGCGCAGAATTTGGTCGCGGGTATGAAGGGCGAACGCCTGCCAAATTGCGTGAACCCTGAAGTTTATAAATAATCCACCACTCCCCGAAGAAGACAGGAGAAAAATGTTCGAAAATTTCAGCAAGACCTATCACCAATTCCCCCGCACGTTCTGGGTGGTGGTAGGGACTCATTTTATCGATGTCATTGGAAACACGATCCTTAATCCATTCTTTGCATTGTATGTCACTCAAAAATTCAATGTTGGAATGACCGAAGCCGGATTGATCCTCGCCACCAATTCGATCGCGGGTCTGGTTGGCAGTACGATCGGCGGCGCAATGGCAGATCGTTTTGGCCGGCGCGGGATCATTTTGTTCGGTCTGATCGTTAGCGCCTTAAGCGGACTCACCCTTGGTTTCGTTACGCAGTATTATCTTTTCTATGCCGCGTCTGTTTTTGTGGGTTTGATGGGAAGCGCAGCCTTCCCTGCCCACCATGCCATGATGGCAGATATCCTTCCGCCGGAGAAACGCGCCGAGGGGTTTGGCATATCTCGTGTGGTCAGTAACTTTGCATGGATCATCGGTCCCACCATCGGGGGCTTCCTTGCTTCGCTGAATTATTTGTATCTCTTCCTTTCGGATGCAGTTATCAGCATCACAGTTGCGATCCTTGTTTTCAGGCTTCTGCCTGAGACCAAACCCAAGCCGCAGGAAAAGACCGAGCATGAATCACTCCTGCAGACCATCAGCGGTTATCGTTCAGCGTTGATCGACCGGCCTTATCTCGCGTTCATCTTTGCTTCCATCTTGATGATCCTGGTCTATCAACAGATGTACAGCTCCCTGTCTGTCTATCTGCGTGATATGCACAATGTGGATCCGCAGTTCTATGGCTTGATCATGTCCAGCAGCGCGATCACGGTCGTGTTGTTCCAGTTCTGGGTATCGCGTACCATCAAGAAATACCCGCCATTCCTGATGATGGTCACAGCGACATTTTTCTACATGATTGGTTTTACCATGTACGGATTTGTCAACACGATCCCGCTCTTTATCCTTGCAATGGTGATCGTGACCATCGGGGAGATGGTCGGCATGCCCACGAGTAATGTGCTCGCTGCGTCCTTCGCGCCCGAGGATATGCGCGCCCGTTACATGGCGGTCTTCGGGCTGACATGGACGGTTCCCTCCATGATCGGTCCGTGGGCGGCGGGGCTTGTCATGGACAACTATGATCCCAGATATATCTGGTATATCGGCGGGGTGTTAAGCATTATTGCCATGCTCGCGTTTTACTTTTTACACCTTCGTCTCGGCGCACGAAAGCAGTTCCAAACCGATGATGATCCCGGGTCTGCGGTCCCGGCGGATTAAGGTTCAATGCACCGACCCGGAAAATAAAAAGAAACCCGTGAAGGATAACTTCACGGGTTTCTTTTTATTTGATTTAATTTATGCTTGGGCGAAGGTATCGATCAAGAGCTTGAAGTTCCCGCCGACGGGGTACAAGATCGGGCAGGTGCAGCCACGCTTAATGTATTCATCCACTTTGGCTTTGGCTTCAGAGGGTGTGCCAGAGGCTGTGATCTTGAGCACCAGTTCATCCGGGACAAGGTCCTTGGCCTTCATTACCTGTTCTTTTGTAGCAGGCCAGCCCAAAATGGATTGGATCTCATGCACAACCTCGTCGGAGACGTTGGATGCCTTGGCGATGTGAGGCTGCTGGGCGATGTATTGACAAAGCAGCATCTTGCTGTAATTGATGGCTTTGTCGTGGTCTTCATCCACCGAGCAGACGATCAACTGCGGACGGTCGAAGTCTTCCATCTTGCGACCGGATTTGTTCAAACCCCTGGTCAGCAGTTCCATGGCTTTGTCGTTGTATTCAGGAGCAACGCAGTAATTCAACACTGCGCCATCTGCAACTTCGCCGGTGAGTTCCATCATCTGGTCGCCGGTCGCGCCGATCATGATCGGAATGTTGCGCGGTTCCCTGCGACCGTACACCACATCCAGTTCGATGCCGTTCACATGGATAAATTCACCATCGAAGGTCACCCGCTCAAGGTTGAGCAATTTTCGCATTACCTGTACGGTCTCTTTCATCGCGGTCAGGGGCTTGCGGCGGTCGATGCCCACATTCTTGGCTAGCGGGTCCCACCATGCGCCGAGTCCGCAGATCACTCTGTTCGGGGCAAGATCGTCAAGGGTCAGGAAGGTGGCGGCGAGCAAGCCAATGTTACGGGTCCAATTGTTGATGACGCCCGATCCGACCTTGATCTTTTGGGTCACGGCTGCATAGGCAGCCATCGGTACGATGGCGTCGCGCACGAGGCGGCTTTCTGCCTGCCACACGGCTTCAAACCCTTTTTCTTCAGCATACTTTGCGTAATCCAATCCATCGCGCAGGTCGTGCGAATCTTGCAGGTACAGGGCAACACGTTCAGTCATTGCGTTCTCCTTGAAATAAAATTTTGCAGGGACAGGGCCCCTGTGAATTCCAGGATACTAGTGGTTTAAGCCTTCCATCTTGCGGATGAGCTCAAGGTCTTCAGGCAGATCAAGGTCTAAACCCAAGGAGGGAATTTCGACCACTTCGAGGCGGGCGCCGGCCTTTTTTGTGCGCTCGCAATGTCTTTGAAAAGAGCCTTCACCAAAATCGTATTCAATGATTCCCGAAGGAACCATCAAAAGTGCGTTCGTGCCTTTGCCGTGGCGGTCTGGTGCGATGACCACGACCGGAGGCTTGACAGCGCGGTCTACCAAAGCGAGAACATCGTCACGGGTTAAAAGGGGCAGGTCAGCAGGAAGCACCAGCACTCCGCGGGTCGCGTGGACCTGGGCAACCACACTGGCACGAGCCAGCGCAGTATTCAAATGTGACTGACCATCTTCCTGCACGGTCTTTGCTCCATGGTTGCGGGCGATGGTCAGGGCTTGCGGGTCACGACTCACCACCAGCACTTGATCTAATTCCTTGATGCTGGAAAGTGTTTTCAGCGTCCGCTCCAGAAGTTCCTGGTTTAGGCTGGTGCGTTCATCTTCGGTCAGCGCTGCAGAAAGACGAGACTTCCCGCGGCGTAATGGTTTCACAGGCACGATTGCCCAAATGGTCATGGTTGGATACTCCCGATAAAGTGTAGCACATCCGTTGCCAATCGGGCACGATCTGTAAGGTTGTTCATAAGAGTATTGGTTACCAGTGTCCTTGCTTCAATTTTATCTGATAACTCGGCATCAATATCATCCAAAACATATCCGCTCAGCAGGCTTCCGTAGTGCCTCGCGACCGCGAGTGCAGAAGGTTCAATTCCGAGTTCGGCATACATCTTTGCTGCGGGTCCCTTCACCGTTTTTCCGCCAATGATCGGAGAGACCGCAATTACTGGTCTATTGATCTTCGGGATGACGCGCAGAATGGGGTCAACGCTGACCCACGGATTGGACGGGCAAATGACGATCGCATCGGCTGAAGCAAGCGCGTCATTCACGCCCTCGGCTGGTCTGGCGAATTCGACTCCATCGAACCTGAAGCCTTTTACTTTTGGCTCGCATCTGCGATGAACGAAATATTCCTGAAACGCTAGTTCCCCTTCATCTGAATCCACTATGGTACGCACAGGCGAATCGGTCATTGGCAGCACGGTGTGCTGAATGCCCCACGCTTGGCAAAAATCTTTTGTAATTCTCGATAATGATTGCCCTTCCTTGAGCCTTCTTGTGCGCTCAAGGTGAGTGCCAAAATCCTGATCGCCGAGCCGGAACCAACTGGGACCGCCAAGCCGCTCGATGTTTTCGATCGTTTTCCAGGTTTCTCCTGCGCGCCCCCAACCGGTTTCCATATTTGCCAGACCTGCCAGTGTGTAGCAGACGGTATCGATATCCGGGCAAATATACAAGCCGAGGTGTTCAAAATCATCGCCGGTGTTGACGATGACGGTCAGGTCTTCGGGGGGGAGGATTTGGGCGAGTCCGTGCGCAAGTTTTGCGCCGCCAACGCCGCCTGCCAGTGCTGTGATCTTCATGAGTGTTTTATGTTAATCATCAAAGGTCTTTACGATCTCTTTCAAAGATTTTCTTTCTTTTATCTGCGGTTCTTCCTCGGGGTAGCCCAGGAAATACATGGCTTGAGGCTCCCATGAAAACGGAAGGTCCAAAACAGTTCGTACGGCTTCGGGCGCGTACAGCGGCCAGCATATCCAGTTGCCGCCCAGCCCTTCGGCGTGAGCCGCCAGAAGAAGTTGAAGACCGGCACTTGCTACAGACTGGGTACCCATCACTTTTTCCTGCTCGGTATCCACGCGGACATCTTCCACATCCCGACAGAGAATGATCGCGAGGGGGGCTTCCTCAATGCGCCGCAGAGAGGAGTTCACCCGTTTCTCGATGTCTGTGTCCGTTGCGCCTTCTGCCTGCATATCTTCCCGCATCTTCGATGTGATTGCCAGCCCAAGCCGCGATTTTACACTTCGGGCCTTTTGTTTGACGATGGCAAATCTCCATGGCTGGCGGTTGTGCGCGGACGGGGCGTATGTTGAAGTGGTGAGAATGCTTTCGATCACCGAATCAGGTATCGGGTCCGCTTTGAAGCGGCGGATCGAGCGGCGAGTCCGCAGAAGGTGGTGCAGGTCCTGATTAACGGGCATCGATCTTGATCGGCAGGATCTTATACGTTACACGCTGTTCGTTCGGTTTTCGCCAGGGATATTTTTCCTGCCCGGTATATTTTAGGCATAGTGCGTCAATGTGTTCGTCTGCGCCTTCGGTGGTGTGGCTTACTACTTTGCCTTGAATTTGAATGTAGCGGTAAGGGTCGGCAGGGTCGGCGATACACAAGGCAACATTTTCCCGGTTTCGCATGTTCTTGTCCTTGATGCGTCCGACCGCAGTGTTGATGAGGATGTGATCTTCGTCTGTGTTGAACCAAACAGGTGTGACCTGCGGACTTCCATCAGAATTGATCGTCGCAAGAAACAGGTGCGCTTTTGATTCGTTGGAGAGCAGGTCTTGTAGTTTTTCGGGAATATTAAGCAAGGTTACCTCGGGGTGATTTTGTTCGTTCGATCGCAGTGTATCAAATGCGAATTAGATTCTTGTTAGTTTTTGTTTGAAGATGTCTAGCGGAATAGATCCATTTCCTTGGGTCGGATCAATTCTTTGAGCGAGCCTTCTCCCAGTGGATAGGGGAATCCGCGCACATGAACGGCAGGCTTGCCTTCGGCGGCCTGTCCCATCATGAGTGAAGCGGCCGCGGCAAGCTCATCTGCAACGCCGACGACTGTGACACGCAGGGTGTAGCCGAAGAGATCTTTCCAGCCGCGTTCATCGACCAGGGCGGGAATTCCGCTCAAGCCGATACACATGCCCACGGTGCCGTTGCGCCACGCCCGCCCATGCGAGTCGATGATCATCACGCCGACAGATCTTCCTGTCTTATGTTTAATTTGTTCGCGAAGTTCGCGTGCCGAGCGGTCTGGGTCTTCAGGCAGGAGCAGGACAAACTCCTGGTTTTCATTCCCGCTTCCCGCCACGTTCGAATGGTCAATGCCGGCGTTGGCGCACACAAATCCCAGCTTGTGTTCCACAATAACCGTTCCCGGCCGGACGCGGAGCACTTCGTTGCTTTCCTGCAGCATAAGCTCCACCACACGCGGATCTTTATCTGTAGTCTTTGCGAGTTCCACTGCGCGTTCAGATGGGGTGATGGATGTGATGTCCACCATGCGTCCTTCGCTCTTGCTGACGATCTTTTGCGCGACGACTAGAATATCATCGTCTTGCAGGTCTATACCGCTTGCGCGCATCGACAAGACAAGAATATCCGCCAAGTTATCACCTTGGCGGACGAGGGGCATGTTTTGAAGAGGTGTTATGGTGAGTGTCATGAAAACAACGTTGAACGATCAACGTCTAGCGTGAAATACCTGTGATCTTGATCCCTGCATGCGTGGAGCCATACTTCTTGTTGATGCCGATCAACACGCTCGTCAATCCTTCCACGACCACAGAGTTTTCAATGGGACCCGCATCCCATCCGCGCAGACCTGCGGCTTCGACCAGTTTGATAGTCTCAGCGCGGGCTTCCTTGCTGGTGCCGGTGACCAGCACATCACATTCCACATCGGCGTTGTCGAGCAGATGTTCGTGTGAAATGTTCTGGAAAGCGGCGCATACCTGTACGTCATCACCGAGGATCTGCTTTGCCTCCTGCGCGGCAGAACCGGCGGCGGGCATTTGAACGGTTGCCACCTTCGGCGGGACGAGAGGCACGGTCACATCCACAAAGATCTTGCCCTTGAGTTCATCTTTGATGCCTTCGAGCGTGTCGCGGTGCGCAGAATACGGGACGGTGAGCACGGCGATATTCGCTTCACGCGCCGCCTCAAGATTGCCCATCCCTTTGACGGAGATTCCCTCCCCGAGCATTCCCATGATCTCCTCGGCGGCTGCGACCGCTTTTTCAGCGCTGCGCGAGCCAACGATGACATCGTAGCCAGCCCGCGCCCAACGGTACGCGAGTCCTTTGCCTTCCTTGCCTGTTCCGCCGAGTACGGCGATGGTTAATAAAAGATGTGATTCAGTCATTGGGTCTCCATGGTTTCATTGAAAATTCAACGTTGATTACATCACTTTTGCTACTTCTTCTTCGTAGCGTTTCCAAATGCGGGGTGCGATCGCCAGAGCTTCAGCGGCAATGGCTTTTTCATCGAGTGTTGTAAGTTGACGATCTTTCATCAGAACTTTTCCAGCCACGATGGTGGTCGTGACCATGCTTTGTTGGAAGCCAAAGACAATATGCCACGGAATATTGCCCTCGGTGAGCGGGGTGAACGGCGAATAGTCAACAAAGATCAGGTCGGCGAATGCGCCTGGCACGATCTGCCCGATCGGTGCGGCCGGGAAGAATTGATTTGCAAGCGCGGCGTTGTTGTAGATCGCCATTTGCTGCACGTCATATCCTCCCATGCGGCGCGGATCACGATGATGAGCCTTGTGTAAAAGATAGGCAGCCTTCCATTCTTCCCACATGGCATTTGAAAAGCCATCGTTGCCGAGGCAGACTTTGATCCCCGTCCGCATCATGGATTCGACTTGAGCGACGCCCACGCCATTGTTCATGTTCGAGCGCGGCTGATGGGTGAGCCATGTGCCGGTGTCTTTCAATATCTCCATCTCACGCGCATCAAAGTGGACTCCATGAGCCGTGATCGTCTTGGGTCCGAGGATGTTGTGTTTGAGCAGGCGGTCAATGACCCGCATCTCGCTTTTTGCGAGGCTGTCATATTCGTCTGATTCATGTTCAGCAGTGTGGACGTGGAAGCCGGTCCCTTCGGGAGCGGCCGCGCGGCAAGCCTGCAGGGTAACGCCTGAAAGTGTAAGGCTCGCGTGCAGTCCGAAAGTTCCCGCCAGACGGGGATGTGGATTCGCAGCTAATTTTTTGAGGAAACGAACGTTCTCATTGATGCCGCTGTTCGCTCTTTCCACCCCGTCACGATCTGTCACTTCGTAGCACAGCACCCCGCGCAATCCGCTTTTGTCCACGGCGTCGGCGATGATGTCAAGCGAACCATCGATGTAATTCGGGGAAGCGTGATGATCGATGAGGGTTGTCGTCCCGTGTTTGATGGCGTCAACAAGACAGACGAGAGCCGAGTAGCGGACTCCCTCCGCGTCGAGCGACCGATCCAACGGCCACCATAACTTACGCAGGATCTCAGGGAAGTCTTTGGGCGCGGGGCCGGGGATCGCCATCCCGCGCGCGTAGGCTCCATAAAAATGGGTATGCGCGCAGATGTTGCCGGGCATCACATATTGTCCGCGGGCATCGAGCGTTTTTGCTTTTGGATACTTTGCCGTCAGCGCCTTTGTTGTTCCTATCTCTTTGATGCGGTCGCTTTCGATGTAAATGGCGTGGTTGGCGAGAACCCTGTTTTTCGATTCCCAAGTGACGAGATTTGCATTTGTGATGAGCATATTTATCCGAATCCGTATTGACTGGGGTCTGGTAGTTTAGCGCCTGATGCGCCCAATTCCCATAAAATATTGTAGGCGGCCTCGCGTAATTCCGGGTCGTCTTTATACATGGCTTCGTAAAGATTCTTGAGTATGTCTTCGTTGGGAGTGTACTTGAGGTAAGGAAGTGCGGCGAGCCTTGCCTCGGGGTTGTCACTCTGAAGCGCCATTAGCAGGATATCGGTGGCGGGCGCGCCGGGTGAAATTCCGGTGCCATGTTTGCCAGCGAATTCGATCAGCCACGGAGACTCCGATGGCGCTTTCAATTTACGTGGTGCGTGGGTGCCGGGATGCGCTCGTGCTTCGAGAACCTCGGTCGCGGCATTGCGGACCACCCATTGATCGTCATCGATCTGCACTCGCTGCAGGATCTCAGTTGCCCAAGCCTGATGCACTCTGCCAAGTCCATACACGACTGCGCGGCGCAAGAGAATGTCGTTCAGGGTTGTGCCTTCACGCAGCATTTCAAACCCTTCTTTCGGGTCGTTGGCAAGCGCTTCGGCGGCGGCTCGGCGAATGTCTTCATCGCCATTGAGCAGGGTGTGCGCCACGGCTTCAAGCGCATCATTGGTTCCAATGGAAACAAGCGCCATGCACGCCGCGCGGCGCACAGACAAACTCGGGGCATGGATGGCTTGCTCCAGAATTTGAACTGCTTTTGCGTCCCGCATTGCGCCGGATCCAAGTACTGCAAGTTGAACCAGGTCAAAGGAAGGAGTGGTGGTGAGTTGTCGGAATAATGTTTGAGCGCTCGGGTCATTACTGACCACAAAAGCCGCCATGGCTTGTCCGCGCATTGCAAGCGGGATCCCATCGGTCTGGAGGATGGTAGCAAGCATGGCGTATAACTTTCCGCGCCATTGGGCATTTCGGGGAGCGTCGCGCAGCCAGCGGGCCGCAGCAAAAAGCGGACGGTGCATGGGCAGGCGTGAAAAACCCAGCATGGTTTGCACGAGCTTGCTCGCGTCACCGTGCGCGGCTAAATAGCGCATGGCTAAATATTTACCCGACCAATCGGTTTGATTGATGATGGTCTCTTCCGCGTTGACATTGGCCAGCGCTCGCCCGGCCAAATATCCCGCGAACACGGGATGAATGAATCTCATCCGGTTATCACGATAGGAGACCAAAAGTCCGCTTGAGGCCATCTTGCCGATCAGGCCGGTGGAAGCGGTCTTGATGACGACCTTTTCGTTCTTCTTTTCTTTCTTTGGTTTTTCGGATTCAGGTTTTTCCGAGATCGGCGGGTCTAATAAGGCATCGCCCGATTCTTCCGGCATGTCTTCGGGGATCTCAAATTCCTTCACCCATTCTCGTGCCTTGCGCGGATCGAATACTGATTGCGAGCTCAAGAGCACTTGCATGGCCAGTGTTTCCAGCGCGGCAAGCGGAGTGTTGAGCGGGGCAATGCGGCGGATGTGAGTGGCGATGAAATCCAACACATGGGGACCGAGGCTGTCGCCGGCATAAGCACCCCAGGTCTTTAGGGTCAACTCAAGGGGAGATAAACCTAAATTGTCAGAAGCAAGCCAGGTGTTAAGCAAGAGCGGGTCTACCTGCTCTGGACCTGTCTGCGCCCACGCTTCCAATGCAACCGTTCGAGACCACAACTCGCCCCATCGATGAATGAATTTTTGACTTTGCAGGGGAGACCAGGTAACAAGGGCGAGGGGTGCGAAGCCAAGTCCGATCAAGCCGTCGAGATATTCTGGCGAGCCGGTTGTAACAATGCGGGTCTTGGGGTGGGCTTGCAATAATAGTTTGAAGAAGTCTGAAACGAGTTGTTGGTTTTCAGGCGGGACTTCATCGAAGCCATCAACAAGCAGAAGTATGTTTCCGTTCTTGAAGGCGTTTTCAAAGAAGGCGGGCAGGCGTCCGAGATCAAGCATTGGCGCGTCTTCAGATGCCGCGTCGATCAAAGGGCTTAGGATGTTCCTTGATTCGGGTACCGGGAGTTTCAACTCTGCAACATGAACAAGCAGCGGAACGGCGTCCTGTAGAGCGGCGAGTTCTTCACTTCTGTTCGCGGCAAGAGATGCGAGGTGAGCCATGGCGCAGGTCTTACCCGTGCCGGGCTGACCGATAATGACAAGGTTGGAGTTGCCAAGCAGTGCTTGCGGAAGGGTCAGTGTGGGGGCATGGTATGCTGCTGCGATCTCAGGCCAGGCGGGCAGGTATGGCAAGGTCTGGGAGGTTACATCTTCCAGCAAATGTGTCATACCGGGCTCAATGGATTGCGGCGGGGTGATGACGCGAGGTTCCTGCAGGATCTCATCCAAAGCAAAGAGCGGAGCGGCAAGATGCATTCCCTGTGCACGGCGCAAAGTGTTGCGGCGATGGTTCTCTTCGACCGAGCTTGTTTTGCGGGCTTGGGCAAGTTCTTTTTTCTCAGCGGCGGCGGCGCGATATTCCCGCCAGAGCGGACGCGCCTGGGTCATGAGCCACCAGAAAACAGAGGCTGTGAGGAAGCCGATAAAAAATGAAAATGGATCGATCGCGAATCTGAACATGGTTTTTAGTTTGAGTACAGAATTCGTCCACAAGATGGGCAGTTCATCAATTTTGATGAACGTGCGCTTTGTTGCAAGGCGGCGTTCAGTGTTGCGCCGCAGGAGGAGCAGAAGTTATCGGTGACTTCAGTGACAGCCACTCCGCGTTTTTGCTGCCGAAGGTCATCGTAGATCTGAAGCAGGGCTGCGTCGATCGGGCCGAGGACGGCTCCGCGCTCTTCGGTCAGTCTTTCCACTTCCAAGGTCAATGCGGTTTGGTCGGCGATCATTTTCTGGTGTTCATTACCGAGCCGAGCCTGTAATATCTCTAGTGCAGTTTTGGCGGTTTCCATTTCCATTTCGCTTTGCTCGGCATTGACCATTGCTTCCAACTCTCGCTCTTCCAATGTGATGAGATGTTTTTTTAGCGAGGCAATTTCTTTTTGAAGGTCTTGCAATTCTTTGGGATTTTTTACACTGCCGCTGTATAAGCTGGCTTCAGTTTGTTGTATCTTAATGCTTTGCGCCTTTACCTCGGCTTCTGAGTTCTTGAGTATTTGATTGACTCGATCATGCTCGGCTTTGGTTGTCTCTGCCCGCTTTAGCGCTTCTCTTAGTTCCGCATCGTTTTCCAATGCCTGGCGGATGGCTTCCAGTTTTGTACGGGCACGGTCTATTTTGCTGTCAACTTGCTGCAGGCGAAAAAGTCCTAGCGATGCGCTCATAGGTTGAATTATATACGAAGTGTGAAAAAATGCCCCATCTTCGTTGGAAGATGGGGCGGCTGGTTTTTACTCTATCGAGACATTGAAGTAGTTGTAAACGGCCTGGGTCAGATTTCCGAAAAGCGGGTTGATGTTGTCCCAGACATTGTTGACCGGATGATACGAGTAGATGGATAGGACGAAATTTCCACCCGGAGTGTATACAATTCCGGCGTCTGCTGTATCGCGCACAACCCCGTCGGAGGCAGGGACATATCCATGCTTGTGGGGGACGAGCGTGCCATCGGGGACGCCACCCTGGATCAGCGAGCCGAGTTTGTCCTGCGCCATGAAATCGATCAGGAGTTGACAGGTGGCAGGCGTGACCTTGTCTGGAAATGCTGCGACCAGTGCGCCTCCGCCGTTTTGAGCGCAGAGATAAATATCCGCCAATAGAGTGCCCATCTCAGAGGGAGTGGTCTGTGAATATGGGTCGGGGTCGGCGAAGACATCGGTGCGGGAGTTGCCCGGGGTGACGGGTCTCGGTGAAAGCGGCGGTGCGCCGAGATAGAAAAACCCGTTCAGGAAGGTGCTCTCCAAGCCGATCTGTCTCATATTTTCTGTGACGATCAACGGTCCCGTGTTCGGGTCAATGCGTTCGAGAACAAGGTCGGTGGCAGAATTATCTGACCGGCCCAGCACGCGTGAGATGATATCTGAAACGGCGGCGTCGAGATTACTTCCACGGTTGATCAGGTAGGAAGCCACAATGGGAACCTTGATGGTGCTGGATGCCGTGAAGGCGATATCCGGTTCGACAGAGATCTCTTCCTTGTTATTCATGGCAAAGTGGATCTCACGCCCGGTTTGCAAGTCCACCATATAGAAGCCTATCAATCCATCGAAGTTGGAGACTTGCACGATCTGCTTGAGCAGGATCTCAAGATTTTCAATGGTCGGGCGGGCGGCGGAACTGCGGGTGAAAGAGAGCGTGACCGATCGGCTGGTGGGAGAGCGCAATGCGTCACTCACGAGCAGGACGGCGCGATCAAGGTCAAGAGTCTGTCCGGGGGCGCCGGGCAGGAATGAGGTCCCGCCGGGGATCGGCTGGGCAGGGCTGGGCGGCAGGTCGTAGCGCAAGGCTACTTCGTTCTGCAGGTACTCGCGCAGACGTTCCTCCGAGAGCGAGGAACTCAAAGGGATCTGGATCTCAGATGGGGTGCGGTTCCATAAAAAGTCCCAAAACCCGCCCCAAAAGGAGTTTCCTGTGCGGTTGAGGTCGGCGGCGGCGAGCATGGTATCGATATCGGGTTGAAAGCCGATCACGCCCGGGTCAATGTGGATGGTGGCGTCGCTATAAAGAATCTCGATCGGGGAGGTGTAAACCTCAAGCAGTCTTTGCGATGCCTCGGTGGGGGTCAGCCCGCCGACGGGTACGCCGGCGATGGTCATGCTGGCGGGGTAATTATTGCGCTGACGGCTGTATCCGATGAGGGAAACGATACTGAGAACAAAGGCGGCGATCAAAAACAGGATCGATACCCCCCTCAGAATGATGTTGGTGTTGCGATTCCTCACTATGCCTCCAAAGTAATGACAAAAATCACCAAAAAAGTATAACACACCCAAACAGGGCATTGTGCTAGAATACATTTGTTGGCATTGGCTGACAATCCCATCGAAACAAGGATCGATATGCTCCGCTCTTTCCTGATCTACCTGTCCAAAGCCGCCTGGGCTCAAAAACTTGTCACAAGTTGGAGTTTTGCCTGGCGCACTGCCTCCCGTTTCATCGCTGGCACGAAATTGGAAGATGCCATGCGGGTCGTCCGTGAACTGAATGCCAAGGGGATCAATGCCACGCTCGACCACCTCGGCGAGCACACGAGCACACCCGAGGAGGCGCAGCAGGCGACCGATGATATTTTTGCCACACTGGATGCGATCGGGGCGGACGCCAATGCCCGCGCAAATGTCTCGATCAAACTGACGCAGATCGGTCTGGGGCTCGACGAAAGCCTGTGCGCCCAAAATCTTGAGCGGATCGTCGCCCGGGCAAAGCAGAACAACACATTCGTCCGCGTGGATATTGAAGACACCCCATACACAGATAAGACCATCAATCTATATTATAGAATCCGCGAAAAGGGGTACACCAACATGGGAATGGCGGTGCAGTCCTATCTGTATCGCGCGGAAGCCGACACACGGAGAATGGTTGGCGATAACACCACCATTCGTTTGGTCAAGGGTGCGTATCAGGAACCTGCCGACAAAGCCTTCCCGAAGAAAGCAGATGTGGATGCGAACTACGATCTGCTGACGAAGATCTTGATCGATGGCTCGCTCGCCAATAAAACCCAGTTATCCAAAGACGGGCGCATTCCGCCCATCCCTGCCATTGCCTCGCATGATGAGAAACGCATCGCTTTTGCCAAGCAATACGCGGAGAAGTCTGGTCTTCCGAAGGACGGCATGGAATTTCAAATGC
>Ga0268298_10003186_pt1 | contig 17025 bp, 14 predicted proteins | sample WWTPWeurt_MetaG_FD_194462 | JGI IMG/M metagenome (GOLD analysis project Ga0268298, IMG submission 194462) | Activated sludge microbial communities from WWTP in Nijmegen, Gelderland, Netherland - WWTP Weurt | ecosystem: Engineered > WWTP > Aerobic digester > Activated sludge | place... | reverse complement strand
AGTTGGCAGGTGATGACATACCCATGGAAGATGCCCCGGAATGACTACCTCGATGAGCAATCCGACCAATGCCTATACGGTGCCGTCCGTATCAATCGCTACGGCGCGCACCGGGGCATCGAGCAAGGCTAACGAGTTCGGCATGCGCACCATGCAGGAACGCGCCTACGCCAAGCGTGGCGAGCAGTATTTGTTGATCAAATCGCCGCCCGCCTCGGGGAAATCCCGGGCGCTGATGTTCATTGCGCTGGACAAGCTTAACAATCAAGGGTTGCGGCAAGCGGTGATCGTGGTGCCGGAACGTTCGATCGGCGGCAGCTTTGCCGATGAGCCCCTGAGCCGCTTCGGTTTCTACTGGGACTGGCAGGTCATGCCGCAGTGGAATCTGTGCAATGCGCCGGGAATCGACGAGCCGCGCGTGGCGAAATCAAAGGTCGAGGCGGTTCGTAAGTTTCTGGAAAGCAGCGACCGCGTGCTGGTATGCACGCACGCAACCTTCCGCTTCGCGGTGGAGGAACTGGGCATCGAGATATTCGACGACCGCCTGATCGCCATCGACGAGTTCCACCATGTCTCCAGCAATCCGGACAACGTGTTGGGCGGCCAGCTGGGCGAATTTATCGCCCGCAACAAGGTGCATGTGGTGGCCATGACCGGTTCCTACTTCCGTGGCGACAGCGAGGCGGTGCTGGCCCCGACGGACGAAGCCCGTTTTGAGACGGTGACCTACACCTACTACGAGCAGTTGAACGGCTACCGCTGGCTCAAGTCGCTGGATATCGGCTACTTCTTCTACACCGGCCGTTATGTGGAGGCTGTGGAAAAAGTGCTCGACCCGGCGCTGAAGACCATCGTTCACATCCCTAACGTCAATTCGCGCGAGAGCCTGCAGGACAAGGAGCGCGAGGTGAACGAGATCATGCATGCGCTGGGAGAGTGGAAGGGTGTGGACCCGGCGACCGGCTTTCATCTGATCCAGACCCGCGATGGGCGGACGCTGAAAGTGGCCGATCTGGTCGACGACAGCGATCCGGCCAGACGCACTCGTGTGCTTTCTGCGCTGAAAGACCCGGCGCAGAAAGAAAACCGTGACCACGTCGACATCATCATCGCGCTGGGTATGGCGAAGGAGGGCTTCGACTGGATCTGGTGCGAGCATGCCCTGACCATCGGCTATCGCAGCAGCCTGACCGAGATCGTCCAGATCATCGGCCGCGCCACCCGTGATGCCGAGGGCAAGGAGCGGGCGCGTTTCACCAATCTGATCGCCGAGCCCGCCGCCGACCAGGCTGCTGTGGCGGAGGCGGTGAACGACATGCTCAAGGCCATTTCCGCCAGCCTGTTGATGGAACAGGTGCTCGCGCCGCGGTATGAATTTACCCCGCGGAATGTCGGTCCGAAGGAAGGTTTCGACTACGGCGAGGCAGGTTACAAGGAAGACGGCCACAATATCGGCGTCAACAAGGACACTGGCCAGATCCATCTTGAGATCAACGGGCTGGCGGCCCCGCAAAGCCCCGAGGCAACGCGCATCTGCCGGGAGGACCTGAACGAGGTCGTGACGAGTTTTCTGCAGGACAAGACCGTGCTGGAGCGCGGCCTGTTCGATATGGAAAACACGCTGCCCGAAGAACTGACGCAGTTGCGCATGGGCAAGATTGTGCGTGAGCGCTATCCAGAACTGAGCGACGCTGATCAGGAAGCGATCCGCCAGCACGCGATTGCGGCGATGAACATCACCCAGCAGGCCAAACTGGCGTTAGCGCAGGCCGATGCCAACGGTACGGAGCCCATGCAGGGCAGCACGGCCTTGCTCGACGGAGTACGCAAGTTCATCAACGTGCGCGACCTCGACATCGATCTGATCGACCGCATCAATCCTTTCGACGCTGCCTATGCCGTGCTCGCCAAGGCGATGGATGAGAAAACGCTGCGTCAGGTTCAGGCTAGCATTGCCGCCAAGAAGGTGAGCATTTCGGAAGAGGAAGCCCGCGAACTGGCGAAGCGTGCGCTGCAATTCAAGCTAGAGCGCGGCCGTTTGCCGGACATCAATTCTGCCGACGCGTGGGAAAAACGGATGGCTGAAGGCGTGGCCACTCTGGCACGTTATCGTGCGCAGGCCAAGGCTGCACAGGCATAGGGACCGTCCGATGGCTGAAATGAATGATGACGAACTACTGGAGGCGCTGGGAGTCGAGGTTGCTCCGCTCCAGTCTTCCAGTAGAACACCGCGTGAGGAACGCATCATCGCCGGGTTCGAGGACATCCTGCGTTTTCATCAGACCCACGGTCGCGTGCCGACTCATGGAGAGGATCGCGATATTTTCGAGCGCTTATATGCGGTGCGCCTCGATCAGCTACGCAAGCTGCCGGAGGCAAAATCCTTGCTGGCTGATCTAGATCGCCATGGTCTGTTGTCCGGAGCCGCAAGCCCTGCCGCCAATACGGATGAACTGGACGAGGATGCGTTACTCGCGGAGCTTGGCGTCGCTATCAACGACGTCTCTGCAGCGGCCGATGACGACATTACGGTACTGCGCCATGTCCGCTCCAGTGCAGAAAAGCGCGCGGCGGAAGAGATCGCAAGTCGCGCTGCTTGTGCCGATTTCGAGCGGTTCGAACCACTGTTTGAACAAGTCAGAACTGACCTGAAATCGGGCGCCCGCCAGATGTACCCTCTTCGGGTCAAATCTCAGGACGAGATCAAGGTCGGAGCTTTCCTGGTCGTTGGAGGGCAGATTGCATATGTCGCAGAAGCGGGGGAGGAATTCGCGACGCAATTCAGCGATAAGCGATTCGATTGCCGCTTGCGAGTCATTTTCGACAACGGCACCGAAAGCAATGTTCTCCAACGCTCACTGCAGCGCGCGCTCCACCGCGACGAACGAGCGCGGCTGATCCTAGCCCCAGAATCAGGGACATTGTTCGGCGATAGTTTGGATGACGGCGATATTGAAAGTGGCACGATCTATGTGCTGCGCAGCATGTCATCGCATCCGTTCATTACGGAGCATCGCGAACTGATTCACAAAATTGGAGTTACAGGCGGAGAGGTGGAAACCCGCATTGCGGGCGCAGAAAAGGACGCCACCTACCTGTTAGCCGGTGTTGAAATTGTGGCCACCTATAAACTCGGCAACCTGAACCGAGTCAGGCTGGAAAACCTCTTCCATCGCTTGTTTGCTTCGGCACAGATCGATTTGACGATCGAGGATCGCTTTGGACATCCGGTAAAACCAAGAGAGTGGTTTCTGGTGCCACTTCAGGTTATTGACGAAGCGGTTCAGCGGATTTTGGATGGGTCGATCACTGATGTGACGTATGACCCGAAAACGGCCCGTTTGGTCGGTTAGGCGTGTTCGGAATCTTGTCGGTACCGCTTTTTCGTTCGCGAGCTGACCGACCATGAATGCCAGCTTGTTGGCTGTTTATGACGAGGTACGTTGAGGGGTTGTTACTTGCTGCAGTGTGGTTAAGGCACCTTCCAATGCACCTATCCGCTCTGCTACCCGAGAGCCTTCCTCGGCCCGCGATGCGTGAACAGCGGCCAGTTTTTCCACAGCATTGAATTTTTCAGCTTGAGCGACCTGCAATTGAGCGAGAGTTGCTCGAAGCTCCGCCTGGGACTCTGCGAGGCGTGCTTGAAGAGATTCAACTGCTTCTTTCTTTGATTGCTCGAGTGACTGGAAGTCTGCCCGGGTAACAGCAAGCGTTTTCTCAAGTTCCTGGCGAACAAGATCGGCCGCTTGATACTCCTGGCGTGCTTCAACCAACTCGGCTTCCAACCTAGGCAATCCCTCTAGACGGAGCGTGATCTTGGCGACTTCGGTTCTGGCGGTTTCTGCAGACTGACGCTCGTGAACTGCGTCATCTCGGATGCTTGCCAACGAAGTTTCGATTTCTCCCAGGCGTCCCTCTAAAGCCGATTTCTCGGTTCTCAGTATCGCGATCGTGTTCGCCTGCTCTTCCAGTTGGATACTCTGGCGCTCGTTGTCTACCGCGAGTTCTTCCCCATAAGTCGTTGCATCGCTCAATCGAGCCTCAAGATCAGAGCGCCTGGATTCAGTTTCGCTTCGGACAAACTCGAGAATGCTTCGCTGCAGCGAATGAGGGAGGTTCAAGGCAGTTTCGATGGCCATGGCCTGCGTCTCCTCCCATTGTTGGAATAGCTTGTGGATCGTGCCGTAGCTTCCGGAGCCATGCTTGTCTCGAATGAGGCGTGGTGTCGGCTTACGCCCCTCCGCCCGCATTGATTCAGCGTAACGAGCAACTTGCTCGTAAGTGATGGTGGCTTCACGAGGCATCGAATTTTTCCTGTCTGATATGAAACGTACGGTACGAATTGATATGTATGAATTGGTTAGTGGCCTGGATGTCAGTCCTGGTCAGCTATCTGATTTCGTCCCAACCAAAGGCGAAGAGTTGGACGAGCGACACCAACCAGCTTCGCGATGGCAGTCTGGTTAATTCCGAGTTTTCGGTAGCGCTCGATCTCGGCGCGCTTCTCATCGAGTTTGTAGCATTTTGCCAGCGCTCCCTGAGGGCGCCCAAGTTGCTTTCCAGACGCCTTTCGCTTGGCCAATGCCTCTTTTGTGCGCATGGAAATAAAATCGCGCTCAATCTCAGCGGCTAATCCCAAGATCGTCGCCGTGATTTTTGATTGCATGGAGTTGTCGAACTGAAGTCCGTTCTTGACGATGATGATCGACACTTGTCGCTCAGAGGCGAACTTCAGGATTTCCAGTACTTGAAGCGTGCTACGCGCCATCCGGCTGACCTCTGCTACCAGCAGTACGTCGCCTTTGTCCGCAGCGGACAGTAGCTCTCCGATTTTTCTGGAGGTCCAGGCTACGCTGCCGGACGCGGTGTCTTCGACTACGGTGTCGGCTTGAATCCCTCGCTCTTGGCAGTATTGGTGGATGCCGTGCAGCTGATTTTGCGTGTCCTGTGCGCTCGTCGATACCCGCAGGTAGATGTAGATGGCCACTTTTTACTCCTTGGAAAAAACAAACCTTGTTCGCAATTCAATCTACCGATGTGCGGCAGGTTTTTCTGTTTTTTCCCATCACCACAGTTGCCAACGGAAAACGGTGGATATTTCTTTCCACGCAGGCAAACATCGGCGTCTGTAACGGACAAGATGAGCCGATGTCCGATACGGATTAGCAGGGCATCGAGTTTTTCGCACGGGTATTCATCAATAGCTCTTCGTCGGAAATCAGGAGCGTTTCAATCATGTGAAAGACCCTGTCCGTATCTGGTGTTTCCTTGGGAGTGAAAAAGTTGCACAACTGAACACCGAAGATGGTGCAGACGTACAGAATTTCAGCGTCCCACATTTTCAGTTCTGCGAACATTTCACGGGCCGATTGAAATCGATCGCCCAGTGCACGCTGGAGAGCCCAGTTTGCCGCGTCGACATAGTCGACTTCCATCTGTTCGGCGAGGATGTCTATCTGGTCGAATAGAAGCCAGTCTTCATGGCAGTCCTGATTGAGAACAAGATTGACGTCAGGCCAGCGCTTCATGGCCAGAGCCAACCAGTCGACGCTCATCCAGTAGGGGGAGGGGGTTTTCCCCTTAAGAGGAAATGAGTCGCCCGGAATGACGGGTTTCGAGGGGATTGTTAGATCCGGCTTGTTCATGATGCATCGTCCTTTTCATTGGGTTGGTGGTTATGTAAGGGGGGTACTACTGACTTCGTTGCTTTGCGAAGACCGTGGCCAAATGTTCCGCAATAGCTGGTGCTAATTGATGGGCGGTAGTGACCTGCTTGCATTGACACAGCAAGCATGGCTCGTTGATGTTCTGCGTGATTCGGGAGGTCGGTCGATCCCTTGATTGGAGCGGGCACGCCTGAATAGAGTTGGTATTCCTCTTGGAGGAAGGCGTGTCTGAGACCGTGCGCTGAAATGTCGAGTAAATCCTTGGTGGCCGCAATACGGCGCATCAAGTGGTAGAAATGAGCTTGAGCTTGCTTCCAGGTCTTATCTGGCCAGCGTAGGCGGCCATTGATATGCGGATGCACCATCGCTTTTGCATCCTGGAGCGCTTGGCGTTGTCGCTCGTTACGGATTTTGACAATCCGCTGTTTCCCCCCCTTCGTTCCGTGGGTGACTAACAGATGCTCATCGTCCAGAGCAGTCGCGACAGCTGGGCGAAATTCAATCGCCTCTTTTACCCGCAAGCCGAAATTCCTCATGAGACGAAGTAAGAGTTCAAAGCGTGGATCAATCTCCTTCGCCAGCGAAAAAATCTCGTCCAGATCAATCCCGCGGCTTTCCCATGAAAGATCTTCCTGCACTGCAGTCTTCCTGGCGATAAGTTCATGGTCGTCCTTGAAGTACTCGTAGATATCCAGTACCACTCCGCGCTTATTGATCCAGCGGCAGAACTCGCGAAGATTGGAGAAGAGGCCGTGGATCGTTTTTGCGGACAGACCTTTTTCCCTCCAATGGCAAGCCAGTGCGTGGGTGTGTTTCTGTTTGAGTGACGTCGGGCTCTCGAGGCGGAACCCAAGCTCGTAGAGTTCTGCAAAACACCGGCGCAAATTGCTACGCCGCTCGAGTCGTGTCTTCGGACTGCAATCTCGTGGAATTCCTTTGGTGATTGAGTGAACTTTTCCGTTGTACTGGTTCAGGATCCGATCGAGCTCATCCTGAAATCGCTCTGGAAGTATCTTGTCCGCTAGGGATGTTCTACTCACGACACTGACCTCAAACTTTCATTCTTGTGAATGGAAGGTTTTTAAAAATCTCCGGAAGCCTGCAACGATGCGAAACTTGAAAGTCGTCTGGTTTTTCCGAGTGCTTGAGGCGAGTGTGTTCTGATTGGTTATGCGTTTGTTATTTTTGAGAGAATATGAGAGTTTCTGAAAGTGATCTTCTGGCCGGTGACAATTGGTCTTCCGCTCGGTAGTCCTGGAAGCGTAGGTTGTTGATCCGTGTTTCGAGGCTCATATGGTGAGCCTCTGCCAATGTAGGCTTGCGGTCAGTGAATACGTTTTATGGAAAATAGATAGAACCCGGGAATGAGTACGAATCCGCAGCGAACCCTTGCGCTTGCATCTGAGTACTTTGCGATGCTTTCCGATCTTGCCTCGCGCGGTGAGTCGGTAAGCGTTGGCGATCTGCGGTCACTGCTGCAGAAGTACCACCCAGAAGGGGAGCGTGCGCCTGAAAAGGTTGCGGAGCTGCTGGAGCAATTCGGCCTGTTCGAAAAGGCTGTCGATTCGGACACCTCCTGGGAAGTGCCTCACGTCATCGGCGAGTTTCTTCGCCATTTGTCGATGCGACAGCGGCTCTCGGCGCCGGGGCTTCTGGGACCAATCATTGAGGAAATTGCTCGGCTGTCCGAGGATTTGCGACTCGCTTTTGAGTCCGCTGACCTCGATCGTATTCGTTTGACCAGTAATAGCATCAAGCAAGCCCTTGACGCTGCTCGTGGCCTGTCGCGAAGTAACTCTCAAGCAATTGGGAATGAGGTCATGCGCATCAAGACTCGGGAAGATCATCGGACGCTGCGCGAACGCTATCTATTCATTACCCATCTCCACGAGAAGCACCTGACACCCTTGGGTGCGATGGTTGAGGTTGGTGGGGAAATGGAAAGGCGGGCTAACGAGTTGATTGCTGTTGCCAGACTCGGCCGCACTTCAATGCCCGACGATCCGTTGGTGCCAGAACTGACCTCAAAGATCATTGCCGCAGTCCGTCGACTTAAGGACGATGCCTGGAGCGATTTCCATTCATCCTTGCGTGAAGTGACGCCTCTGTTCCAGCAGGTCCGCCGGGATCACGCTCTTGCAGTCGTGATCAGCCGCCAGCTTGACCTCGTGGGGCGAGAGGGAGCCAAAGGATTGGATGACGTGGATGCGCGCCTGCCGATTGCCCGATGGCGTCCGGAAGGGGTGTTTAGCTCCTACGACCTTGAAGACTACCTGGCCGGCGTTGCGAACTATGTGGCCAATCCAGATCCCGGTCCGCTGGCATCCCTTGGCGATAGCGTAGCGCCGCCGGTTCTCGATGCTGCGGAGGTGATCGAGGCACTGCTGGCCGCCGGCGAACAGCGAGATCTGCTGGCATGGATTGTCCGGACGTTCGGTGATTATCCCGACCAGCAGTTGCTGCAGGCTTTTCACAACATCTCCAATTCCCCGGAATTCCAGTGTGCCCACGCCGACCAGCCCGTTCAGGCAGAGACGGCCGAGGCGATATACACCTACTACCCGCTGCAGGCCATCAATGCTTGACCATCTCGAAAAGCTCGAAGACATCTTTCACGAACTATCGCGCGGCCGACACTTGTCTGCAGCGGACGGTGACTTATTTGCTGCGCTTGAAAAACATCCATCCGATTACCAAGCGGTGTTCAAGAAATTGGGTTTCGATCTGGTCGCGGACGCCCGCGGCTTTTACTACTTCTTCGGATCGCGATCTACCGCGAACAGCGTTAAGCGTTTGGCCCTATTCCTATACATCCTGATTGACTGGCTCGCCGACAGAGGGGAGGGGATCACCGCTGCGCTTGCCGGAAAGAGCTTTAACGTAGACCAGCTTCCGCATCTGGCCAGCGAGCGGTACCGTGGCTATCTTGGGCACGTTGGCATTTCTACGCCGGCCGACATCGCAGAAACCCTCCGGGCGATGGAGAACTTCGGTTTCCTGGTGCAGGGCAGTGACGGTACATTCCGGTTGCTACCGCCGGCTCACCGCCTCATTGACGCCTGCGTGGCCGCCGGTCTTGAAACTGGAACCGAATCCGCCGAGGAGGCTGCGTAATGCTGACGCCCGGACCGAAACGCATCATCCTGATCCGTGCTGGTCGCTACGACTACGCGGAGGTCGTGTTGGGACTATCTGCCCACTTGGTCGGTCAGAACAACGCCGGGAAGACCTCGCTGATAGCTACCCTGCAGATGCTCTACGTGGCGAACTTCAACGAGATGAGCTTCAGCCGTCCGTGGGAGGAGACGCGCCGCTACTATTTCCGACTCGATACCTCGACCATTCTGTTCGAGACCGTGACCAGCGATGGTCGCTTCGTGACCGTCGGCCTTCGTGGCAAAGGCCAAATGGGCGGCTTCCAAGTCGAGCGGTTTGCCTTCGAAGGCGCCTACCGGAAGGACGACTTCATCGACGACACAAACCGCGTCCGTCCTTTTGAAGAGGTGAAGCGCAGCATCGTGGCCGATCGCTTCTTCAAGGAGCTTGAGCCGAATGAGATCCGCGCCGCGTTGATCGGCGAGCTGGGCGTCAAGCAACTCAACATGGGCATCGTGCCGCTCCGGGATGTCGGTCGGTATGGTGACTTTGCCTACTTGTTCAAGAATCTGCTGCGCCTCAACGATCTGAGCCAGAAGGACGTCAAGGACACCCTGCTGACCGTCTACCGGCATGGTATCCGGCATGCCATTGAGGTTGATTTGAACAAGGAATACACCGACGCCTACAGCGCCCTCATGGTGGAGAAGGCGAAGCTGGCCAACATTCGTCAAGTGGCATTGATTGCGCACCACCTGAAATCCGAGCAGGACAAGCGGATCCGTGCGAGTCGGGATATTCCCGCACTGTACGTGGCCGTGGGCGGGGCGAAGGCGCGGCAGCGGACTGCGCTTTTGACGGGGCTCGAGAACGACCAGGAACGGCTCCGCGCCGTCGCGACGGCCGCGACCGATGCCAAAGAGGAGTGGGATCGTCTCAACGACGAGCACGAGGAGATTGTCAGGGCCGGAATGGAGCTTGAGAACTGGTTCAAGGAATACGCTGAGGACGAGGCTGCCCTCAAGGACTTCCTGCCCGACTTCGAGGCGATCCGCCGCAAGAGCCTTGAGAAAGAGATCGATGCACTGACGGCACGCTTGGCCACGGTCGGAGACCCCGTGGAAATCGAGGCGCGCTTGCGTCTGACGAAGGCCAAGCTTGCCGCAACGATCGAGCGGCGGGATAAACACGCGCTACTGCTTGGCACCCGCCTGCAGGAGCGGTTGGGCCCGGACATGATGAGCGACCTTGGGCGGATTTTCCACCCGGAACTGCTGCGGCTGCCGCTGGAAGGGGGGGGCGTTGCGCTGTCCGACGAGGACGCACTGCTTGCTCTGTTGCGCCGCATTCACGGCAAGATCGCCGATGGCCGGCTGGTCATCGACGGGGTGTCGATCCCCCTTGATCTGGTGGCATCCCGCGAATCGGTGCGTGTGGCCGATCTGGCCACGCTCAATGAAGAAGTCGTCGAGCTGGAGCGTGACGTCAACAAGCTGGACCAGGACTTGGCGACCGCGAAGGACACGGCAGCGACCCAAGCGGCGCGCGACCGGCTGAGGGCAGACCTGAAGGCTGCCGAAGCGCTGTACCAGCGTTTCGTTCGTCACGGTGAGGCGGCTGCGAAGCTGCCGGACCAGAAGAAGGCTGATGCCGCGCAGAAGAAGGCGAAGGCGGTCAACGTAGCGGCCAGGCAGCGCCTCGACCAGAAGGGGATCGAGCGCGAGCGCCAGAGGACGTCCATCAATGGCGACATCCTGACGAAGAACGAACTGCTTGTTAAGTTGGACAACATTCGCCCGGTGCCACCGAAGCCATCGTGGCCGATGGGTACGCCGGACCCGGAGTGGCCCGAAGATGCGATCGAACTCTCGACCCTGTACTCTGCCACCTACAATCAGTATTTTCAGTCCGAGGCGGTAGTCCTGCGCATTCTCCAGGAGGCCGAGCTGCTGCATCCGGACGGCTTTGCCGGAAGCACCGACGACGAGAAGATCGAGGCCGTCATCGAGGCCGTCGACTCGCTAGGCGAACGCGACAAGGCCTACCGCGACCATCTCAGCAACGTCATCAAAGGGATGCGGGCGACTTTCCAGCGGATGTTCGAGGCGCTGGACAGCCTCTCCGACTCAGCCGAGAAGTTCAGCCGGACGATCGGCAATGTCGCGATCTCCAACCTGCGCGGCCTGTCCGTTAAGATCGTCGAGAACATGGAAGTGACCCGCAACTATCGGTCGGTGGTCGAGGCCGGCGCCGGCGACCTTTTTTCCGATCTTGCGGACAGCGAGAGTGCCATCGACGCAATCCACCAGACCATCCAGCGGACGCCGGTGCTGCGCCTGGCTGATTGGTTCGGGGTGCAGTTCGTCGTAAAGACGGCCGACGGCGCGGAGACAGCGTACAACGACCTTTCCAAGATCGAGTCGAACGGCACCACGATGTCAATCAAAGCGCTGGTGAATATCGTACTGATCCAGGCCATGATGCGTGAGCGTCGCCCGTTCATCCTCCCGTTCTATATCGACGAAGCGAACCAGATCGACGAGTCCAACTTGCGCGAGATCGTGGCGCTGGCGAACAACAAGGGCTTCTGCCCGATCTTCGCATCCACCGTACCGGTGGCGGCGGCCGAGAGCATCTACATCGTCCGCATGACGCCGGATAGCCGCGCCATCATTGACCCGAAATCGCGCATCGAGCGAAGGGCGAAGGATTCGGTTCGTGCAGACGCCGCTTGATGCCTTTGCCGGATTGCTGGCCGAGCTGATTACCGCCGGGTCAGTGCAGGCGAGCAGGGTGTCCCCTAAGGCGCGGGCACGGTTGGCGCCGCTATTCTCCGCCGAAGTGCTGGTGGAGACGCGCGCCGGCGCCGGACGGCGCGTCGAGGTACGAACCCCGGAGACGCTGGCGAAATTCATCTCACGGCATTACCCGGCAGGCCTGTTCGCCGACCCGTCTGCCGACGAGGTTCTAGACCGGCGAACGTTAGCGCTGTCCCGATACCGGGATACGAAGGCCCTGGGCGGCCTCGACTTTGAGATCGTCGAATACCGGCTAGCCGGCAAGGCGCCGCTGCTGATCGGCAGCACCTCGATCGGCCGGTCAGGTGTGTGTGGCGACCTTGGGGCGTTCGTCCTCCACGACGCGCGCACAGCCGACCGTGACGTGCGGTTCGCCGGCGTCGTGGCCACGGTAGAGAATCCGACTGTCCTTATCCGCTATGACTGGGAGGCTGCTGGCGTCGACCTAGCGGTTGCCACCTACGGGCGCATGTCTCGTCGGATGATCGACTGGCTAGCCAGCGAACCCATGGGAGACGCCTTGGTTGTCCATTACGGCGACTACGACCCGGTGGGGCTCAGCGAGTTTTGTCGACTTGAAGCAGCGCTTGGCCAGCGCGCCAGCCTGTTTATTCCGGACCAGATCGAGCGACTGTTTTCGCAGTATTCAGACCGGGATCTGCTATCTCGTTCGTCAGGATTGCTTCCAGCCATACAACAAAGCAGTAACGCGGAAGTACGGCGAGTAGTTCAGCTGATGGCTGTGTCTGGTGGCGCGGTTGAGCAGGAAGCATTACTGATTCCCACTATAGGAATTGGGTCTTAAGGCTACAAGATATTCAACAAGCGAATGGGACAGCACGCCTCCCAGAATTTGTCCGTGTTGAGCAAATGCTGTCCTTGCGTGATCACTTGCCTTGATCGGCGCAGTTCCTTCGAGGAACGAAAGAATCTCGGCGCGTTTTTCAGGGCTAAACAATTTGGCGTTGTTTTCCGCGTCAGCGTGTCGTTGAGCAGTTATGCGAGTGCGCTCAGTGTCTTCTCGCTGGCGCTCCAGAGCTGCAGCGGCGTCTGCGGCCTGTTTTTCCAATACCGCCTCTTTTTGTTTTAGTGCCGAAATGATGTCGGCGTCAGGTCCACCGCTCGCACGGTATCGGTCATAAATTGCATTAAGCAGTGCCCCGCGTTTTCTAATCGGTTCTGTCTTCTCTAAAACGGAAATCTCATAGCTGGCCGCCTGAAGCCAGATTGAAGGCAGCGTTGAATCGTTTGATTCAATCCCGCCGCCATCTTGCTGGTGGTGATCAGATATAGAGTTATTCAGATTTTTGGTAGACCTAGGTCTGGCCAAACACGGTTGAGGCATACCCGGCTTAGCCGTGCCCGGCGTCTGCGGCTTTTTTGGATTGGCACCTGATGAATCAGTGAATAACGCTCCCAAAGCGGAGCTGTCTGGAATTGGTGAAAACACCAATTTGTGTCGAAATCGCCCGCGATTGTCTTTGAACTCGGATCGTTTGAGATAGCCTGCCTCTGTGAGTTCAACATTCATTCGGCGCCATTTCTCTTCTCCAATACTGAGCAGCTTGCGTATTCCTGCAACGTTCAAATCAAAATTGTCACTCCGGGTGGATATAAACCCTGCAACCGCGCGGGTATCAAGGCTTAGGCGCGCGTCTTCAAAAATGCGTGGCGAAACTGGTCTCCACCCTCCAGCACTGAGATCTAGGCGCAGAATCGTCATTTCTGCTCTCTCAGTGCGTTAACTACTGCATTGATAGAGGTCCTGCCAGACATCCCGTTCGGCCGCGTACACGTAGCATGGTCTTTCGCAAGATAAATTTTGCAGAGCATCTCTTGTGCCTCTTCTAGGGACCTCGGGCGCCTTGGAATTAGACCAAGCTTCAGCCAGCGGTAGAAGGTGGCTGGACTTGTCTGAAGCCAACTGACAATTTGCTTGTCGCTCACAGGGTCTCCTTCTTGTTCAGGAGTGATCCCTGCTGAGCACGCCAAGCGGGGACGGTAAGTCCGGCTTTTGACGCTGCAGCAATTTCAGAGTTTGTGGGTTTCCCCCTGCGCTTATTGCTAAGTGGAGCAGCGGTCTGCTCGCGTAAGATCGCAGGGGAGGGCGGTGAGTGTCGTGCAGCGAGCCATTCTTCGGTAGTTTCTTTTCTGTACAGCCAGACCCTACCGACCCGTATTCCTGGAGGCAATTTTTCTGGGCTGCGACTGCGCCAAGAACGAATAGTGCTAATCGACTGACGTAGGCGGGCAGCAAGCCCCGCGTCGTCTAAATCTGGAAAATTTTCGGAGTGGGCATAGGTGCCCGATGTGTTAGATAGGTGCTTCGTCATTTGCATTTTCTCTTGCAGAAAATGCAAACCGCTTTTGCTGAATTTTTGCGCAGTAGCCTCTCTCGTCAGGTGACGTCAGCCGAGAGGCGTTAAGTGCACAGAGGGGGTTTGCGATGGCCGCCGTGCGCTTCAGCGCAGGCAGAACGGAATCACCAGAAGCCTTGGCGAGAGGGCTGTATGAGTAAGACTGGCGTTTGCTGAAAACTGGCGCTGGAGGGCTGTCAGAACGACGGCGCGCAAGGAGGGGAGCAACTCAGCAATTTGGCGAGCAGAGAGTCTCAAAGTCGCGCTTAGCATCATGGCGGCAAACTGAAGCGCTGCTTGAAATGCCTCAAAGGCTTCTTCGGCTTTTTCTTGCGCACTAAGCGACGATTCTGCCAACCAAAAAATGGAAGAGCCGATCGCCGGTCCAATCAAGCCGCAGAGACCGATTGCGAACGCGAATTCTGTGTCACCAACGCTGAGTAACCAAACTGCGGCGATCAGGACAGATAAGATGGTAATTGCCACTAAGACCTGAAATTCTTGCCCACCTCGTCTAACGGCAGCGGCTTCCATTTTTTCGGCCCCCCCAACGAGCAAAAATGAAAAGCGCGCGCCCCCCGAGTCGGGAGGCGCGGACTGCGAAAAGGCAAGGTGGTGGGTCGAAAAGTGCATTAGGAGAAAATTACCAGTGCTGCGAATTGCTTGCAATTGATGTGGAAGGTTTGCGAGAGTTTATGAGAGATATTGAGAGCAAATTTATTTTTTCGTCGCCAGCTTGTCTGCCAATCTCGTCGCTCTCAAGTGGGTGTAGCGTTTCAACATTTGAAGCGTTTTGTGGCCGCTAACTTCTGCCAGTTCCAGCAAAGAAAAATCGCCCCGCTCCGCTAGGCGAGAAAGAGCTTCATGACGAAGGTCGTGGAAAGTGAAATCTTCAATTTCGGCGCGATCACATGCATAGCTGAAGGCGTGGTAAAGCGTCATGCGCTCAACGGGGAGAACCAGGTCGCTTTTTTCCTGAGGGAGCTTCTTGAGAATTTTGACTGCCGTAGGTGATAGAGGTACTGCTCTCGGCTCTTTGTTTTTGATCGTATCTGGATCGAGCAAGAACGCCAGGCGGTTCTTGTAATCTATTTGCTGCCACGTGAGTGAAAGCAATTCTCCTTGCCGCATTGCAGTTTCTACCGCAAGTTCGACCGCTGGCCAGAGCCACAGATTTCGACTGTTCTTGCACTCTCTCTCGAAAGCAGTCCACTCATCATGATCAAGGCGGCGGTTGCGTCCTTTCCCCTCTGACGGTTTGCGAATTTTGTCGACAGGGTTTCCGCGGGGCAGCGCAATCCCTTTTTCCGTCTCCGCAAACCCCAATACTTTCGAGAGCATGTATAGCTCTTTGCGGACCGTACTTTCTCGGACGGGCTTTCGCTCTGAGCTGCCTTTGAGCCGATTGTCACGGTATGAAGCCACAGTTTTTTGGTCGATGGCTTTTAGGCTGTACGCCCCCAACGCTTCTTCTAAACGGTCTAATTGGAAACGCCAAGCCTCCTTTTCGTCCGGGCGCACTCGATAGTGTTTCGGCGCAAAGTCGGATCTGAAATCTTTGATCAAATCCCTCAGCGTCGTTCGCTCTGCCTCATGTGTTGGCAGGTAGGCCCCTCGACGAATATCTGCCTCGACTAGCGACGCCCATGCTTCAGCTTCCGCTTTGGTTGGAAACGTCTTGCTTTGTTGAGGGTGCCCGCGCCGTCTGACGATCGCTTGCCAACAAGTGCTGATGGTGTCATTTCGCTTCGTGATGGAAGCCATGGGGTTTTCTCAAGGTGTCACGGATTTGTCACGGATTCGAATTTATATTACAACGAATCCCGGTGAAACCGTTGCTACACAATAGAAAACGATAGTAGAAATAACGCGCCTGGAAAGCGTGTTTGGGATAATATCCCAACGCGGGTTCGAATCCCGCCCTCTCCGCCAAAAACCCTTGAAGCACAAGGCTTTCAGGGCATAGGCAAAAATCAAAAAGTCCCGTGCCTAGTATGTAGCCAAGTTTAAGGCCAAGAAATTACGCCCCGACGAGGGGCTTTTTTCTTTCTTGCTGGCGGTAATGTTGTCCGGACTACTACATGAGTAGCATCTGGCCAAAAAAAAGCCGGTGGGCAATACCCAAGCCCCTCTCACCACAAAAAAAAGCCGCCACGGCTCACTGTGAAAGCCGGGCGGCGCTCTTGAAGTCAATCAGGCCGCGTCTGCCTCAACATGGGTTGCGCCGAGGATATCCCCGTTGCTGTCACGGGCAACGCTCACAGCAGTTTCCCGGGTCGGCATGCCAACGATCTCGACCTTTATCGGCGCATCGCTGCTGCGCTCGGTGCGATCTTTCAGCCCCGCGGGCGCGGACACCGACAACGTGACCGAAGACGCCTTGCCAAGTTGCAGAGACGAACTAACAGCTGCGTTCAACTGCGCGACGAAAAGGGCGGCGTCCGTCTTGAACGAATATAGCAACTCGTCAGGGGTCGGAAGCTTGTCGCCGGTAAATTTCACGCAGTCGGCCTTTTCTGCAGACCTGAGCCCGTGCAACAAAGCGCGGCCGACGCCATAAAGCATTGAAAGGCCCAAGGATCGCTTGTAGCCATCCTCCTTGTTGTTCGCGTCGTCGATGTAGCGCCGCAGCCCGGAAAAATCCCGGGCGTTAAACATTTCCGTAGCGAGTCGGCTCGCGGCCGCAACGGTTTCGTTATCTATGCGAATGCCGCGAAAGTCAGCTGCTGCCTGATTTTGATTCTGCATTTCAATCTCCTGTTTGATCGCTATTTCCAGCCTGTAACCCAAGGGCCGTGCGAAAGCGCTGGATGCCGTCGCGGGGCCTTTTTCACGAATGACTCACTAAGCTTGCTTGGTTGGTCGACGTTGCGGACCGGTGGTTTCTGTTTGTCATCGCCAGATGTCTTATCGCTGACGATTTCTCCATCGACGTTTGAAGAGAAGAGGTCGCCGTTCGCCGGTTGGATCTGTTCTTCGAGATCGCTCCAGAACTTGGCTGATTTCTTGCCGAGCTCGAAATAGGCTTCAAGCCATGCCGCATAGACCGCACAGTCCCAGGCCTCGATTCGTTTACGAATTGGCGTCCATACGGACTCATCGCCGCGC
>Ga0268298_10003185_pt1 | contig 17025 bp, 12 predicted proteins | sample WWTPWeurt_MetaG_FD_194462 | JGI IMG/M metagenome (GOLD analysis project Ga0268298, IMG submission 194462) | Activated sludge microbial communities from WWTP in Nijmegen, Gelderland, Netherland - WWTP Weurt | ecosystem: Engineered > WWTP > Aerobic digester > Activated sludge | place... | reverse complement strand
TTTGTGCCTATGAGTTCTTTCAGGAAGACCTTGCCTTTGACGGTTTTGTTGAGGGCGGGCATGAACAGGGGATATTCGGTCAATTGCTCCAGGGCACCCAGGTGGGCGGCGCTGTAGTTCGTTCCCTGGGACAGTTTGCCGCTGCGCTCAAGCTGTTCCCGCACTTGGGAGGGCTGAGTTTCGGTGTTTGTGTGGGCGCTCATTTGTTTTACCTCTTATGAGTGTTTCAATTGCGAACCTTACTGTAGATATTAAACACCTAGTGAGTAGGAAAAAACAAGTAACTCGGCAATAAATATTTTCAAGTGGTTGGGAGGCTGAATGGTTCAGTCCTGGTAGTCGCCTGCCGCCGCCAGAGGGTTCTGGGGCATAGCCCGGCTTTTGCAGACGGGGCAGAAGTAGTCGACCTCGAGGCTGTGACCGCATTTTCGTCCCACCAGTCGGTTGCCCACGCCGGTGTATTTTTGACCCCAGTCGTAGAGGGCGCCCACTATTTTGCCCAGGTCGCGACCCTTTTTGGTCAGGTGATAGGAGAGTCTGGGAGGGTGTTCGCTGTAGAGGCGGGAGTCGACCACGCCCTCTTTCTCCAGATTCTTCAGGCGTTCGGAAAGCACGCTGGCGGTTATGCCTGGCAGTGATTCTTGTAATTCATTGAATTTAGAGCGTCCTAGAATCAGGTCCCTGACTATGAGTAGGGTCCATCTTTCGCCCAATAGCTCCAGCGCTTTTGCTACCGGACAAGCTTGCTCGTAGTTCCTACCCAACCGCCTTATATCCTTATTGGTCTTCAGGTAATGCTTGCTATATCTACGGCGACCAGATATCTTACCTCTCGGTCGTCGGTTGAAACGCAGATTTACTTATGATGATACCTCAAGGTAGAGCAGATGCGCCCAGGTCGCTCTTTTGTTTCTGCCTATCGTTGAGTCTTCTCTTTCTGCTCCTTCATATGGTGCCGTACTGGTATCTGCATCCTCTTAAGATCTGTCCCGACCAGGCGGTCTATCTGCAGATGGCCTCGGCAATTCTTTCCGGGCAAGTGCCTTACCGCGATTTTTTCGACTTTAACCCGCCCCTGATTATGTATCTGAGTGTGATACCGGTGGTAGTGGCGAAACTCCTGCCCTGGCCGGTGCCGCTGTGTTTTAATTTCACAGTTTTAGGTCTTACGATCTTCGATACGGTTTTGCTTTCCTACCTGGTTGTGCGAAACCAGACCGTCTTTCCTCTGCATCAGTTTTTGCCCGTCTTGTTCGTCTTTGCTGCCTACGGCAGCTCTGTTGTTTTTGACATGGGGCAAAGGGAGCATCTCTTCGTCTTGCTGTTTTTGCCCTATTGTTTTATGCGGGCCCGCTCTCATTTTCAAGCAGTGGCCGCCGACCATAGCCCCAAATGGCTGCGCATGCTTTTGGGCTTGATGGGCGGGCTGGCGCTCTCTTTGAAGCCGCAATTTCTTCTTTTCGGTCTGGCGCTGGAGGCTGGTTTGTGGTTGGAGAGCAAGAGTCTTCCCTGGCGCACAGTTGAAACTAAGACTCTGGCAGCGGTTATGGTCGTATATATTCTGGCTGTGCTTTGTTTGCCCGGGGAAGCTCTCGCAATTTATTTGCAGGAAGCAGTGCCGGTCTATTTACTTGGCGCCAGTTGGAATGGGCGATGTTTGCTACATATGCTTTTGTCGTATGAATACTTTCGGGAGCCGGTCTGTCTTTGTTTGAGTACTTTGCTTCTATCCCTGGTCAGTCGCCTCGGCCGCTATTGGGCTGTGTTTTTGTTGCTTTCTCTGGTGGGCTTCTTCCACTATTTGAGCGGCGGTCAAGCCTGGACCTACAGGCTTATACCCTTGCAATTCTTCTCGACGGTGTTGCTTGCCTATCTGCTTGGGTGCTACGTTCATTTTGCCTTGAAGGGGCACAAGCTTGCTTTCAGTCTTTTCTTGCAGGCGGCTCCAGTTTTGCCTGTGGCCAGCCTTTTCTTCTGTACTTTTCGCATCATATCTTTCTATAACGAGAGTGTCGGTTCGCCCGGGTACGATCTTTCTCCCCTTGGCTATGCCATGGTTAATCCCCGTCAAGACTTCGATTCTGCCTTTTTCTCCATGGTTTCGAACAGTTTGCCCCAGGAGAAAGTGGTAAGCATTGGAACCGCCATTAGACCGGGTTTCCCGGCGCAGTTGCAAGCCCTGAGACCGCCGGGTAGCCGATATTATTACAGCAGTCTGGTTATGCTTAAGGAAGCCAGGGAAAGGCATCCTCGCCATGCTCGCTATTTGTTGGGTCTGGAAGCGAAGCAGGTGGCCGCCCTGGGCGAAGATATTCGCAGGCAGAAACCACGGCTGGTCTATATTCAGACAGAGCCCATGGCCTCCATTCTTGCCCCCTACGATTTTAATAAATATCTTGAAGATTATGAGCCGGCCGGTTATGTAGAAGGTTCACAGGTATACCGGCGCAAGTAGTTTGAGCATGCATTTCCTCTGGTACTATATCTGTTAGATTCATGAGGCCAAAGCACTTGCCGGTAATGTCAGTTCAAACTTTCAAGGAGCGCTTTCGGGCTCTCTTTTTGACATCAGAGGCGGTGGCTTTTCTCGTAGTTACACTGCCGGCCTTTTTGCTTATCGGGCGCGATTATTTGACGCGCCGCGGCGATCTCTCGCCCCTGGTGGCCATGCATCTTGTCACCAACCAGCTTGTCACGTCCGAGCAGGTGCCCTATGTCGATTTTCTCGACCTGGCACAGCCGATAATTTATGAGTTATACAGGTTGCCGGCCCTGCTCAATGAGGGGCTTGGTTTTTGCGGTATGCCGATGCGCCTGGAAGAAGTCGTCAAGCTTATTGTGCTTGTTCTCACCGCACTTTCATCTGTTGCCTGCTTCTTGATTCTAGGGCTGGCCAGGAAGAGTTTGCAGGCTCGGGCGGGCGCTGAGCAGTCCGATAAGGAGGAAGAAGAGTCTCTCACCGATGCGCTCGGTCTGGCCCAGGTGGCTTTCCCCCTGGCGCCGGTATTGCTGACTTATATGGGGCGCTTTCAACTGGGTGAGGTGCAGTTCCTTATGGCGCTGGCCTTTATTCCCTGGATTGCCATTCGCTATCTGGCGTATCGGGGCTGGCAGTTGCCGACCTTTGTGGGGCTCTTCCTCGGCTCCGTCACCGGTCTGGCATTTTCCCTGGAATTTCCCTATTTGCTCGCCCCCCTGGCACTAGAGGCAGTGCTCTCGGCTTCCATGAAGAAGCTGAAGCCTGTTTTCTGTATGGATAATCTCGGTCTGGTTCTGGCCGCTTTGGTGGTGGCGTTGCGGCTGTATAAATGGCCGGAAGCGATGCAGGCGGCTTATTGGAACTGGATAATGCCGCTGCGGATGTTGCAGTTTGGCGAGCTTGACGAAATGATCCATGGACTGGGCACTTCCCCGGACTTGTTCTATGTTTTCTATGGTTTTATTGCCGTCTTCATTCTTTTCGTGCTGGGCGGAAAGCGTAATGCTATTTATGTGCCGGTCATCGCCGGTAGTGTCATCGGCATAGCCTTCTTCCTGCTGGAGAAGCAGGGCTTTACTCGCGATATTCTTCTGGCTATGGCTAGTATTTTGCTTGGTCTTGCCCTTTTTCTGTGCGATTTTATTCAGCGCTTCTGTCGACGTTTCGTTACTGTGGAAGGGCTCAGAAAGCGTGTGTCTCTGCTGCTTCTGGCATTGCCGATCTGTGCCTATAGTGCTTTCTATCTGGTGCGAATCGAAGCCGACTACAGCGAAGGAATTAATCCTAATCCGAAGGTCAAGTCGCCCGGTCACGGTGACATCAACTTATACGTGCAAGCTCATTCCCAGTGGCGCCATCCTGTAGCTATACTCTGTGACTACCCTGATTCCACTTATCCGCTTCTTTTTAACCTGGAGCGCACACCGGGCACTTATCTAATTAATGGTAGACCGATTCGGCAGTTGATGCGTCTTGAGAAGCTCAACCTGCTGAGCGGTCACTGGAAGGAGCTGAACGATACTATTCTGCGCAATTTGGAAGCTGAATTTTCCAGTTCAAGGGCCGATCTAGTCTTAGTGAGCGGCTGTTATATGCAGGATTATGTGCGGCAAAATAAATTGCTTGATCTATTGCGCGAAAACTATGACCAGGGCTCTCCCTGTATATTCCTCAGTGATAATCGGCAGCCGAGAGAGTTTATCGGTTTTTATTACGGCTATGATACCTGGCTCCGGAGGAAATCCAAGTGATTGTGCTCCGGAAGCAGCTTCCAACCGTTTTGGTTGCCCTGGGCTTATTGTTGTTGAGTGGTGCCAACTTCCTATACTGGTCCATGCATCCGCTTGCCATTAGCGCTGATCAATCGGTGTATGTGCAGAGCGGTGTTTTGCTCTTGCAGGGAAAAGTGCCGTATCTGGATTTCTTTGACTTTAATCCGCCCCTGATTATTTATCTGAATGTGATACCTGTGCTGGTGGCGAGAGCCTTCGCTCTGCCTCTGCCCATGGGTCTTAACATGACAGTTATGACCTTGCACGTTTTCAGCACGCTCTTTTCCGCTTTCTTGTTGTACAAGTATGCAGGTCGGTGCCGACAGGCGGTACGATTGGTTGAACTCCTGCCGATGCTGGCCATGTATGCCTGGTTTTCGCAAACTTTGGTGCCGGACTTCGGGCAAAGAGAGCATCTTTTTACCATTGCCTTTATGCCCTTTTTTGTGCTGCGGGGGTTACGACATGCCGGAGCAGAACCGGACTGGCGCATTAGCTGCCTGACGGGAGCGCCGGCCGGCTTGCTGATGTCATTGAAGCCGCAGTTCTTTCTGATCTGGATCTTTTCAGAGCTGGGATTCCTCTTTCAGTCCGTCAGTGGTGATCGGGCTCGCCGCTATCTTTCTCGCAGCAAAGGCTGGCTCTCGCCTGAGCTTTTGGCACTTGCAGTGCCGCCCCTAATCTATGCCGTCAGCTTCGCCTTTCTTCCAAGGCAGGCCTTGAAGGTCTTTATCGATGTGGCTCTAACAATTTATTCTTTCGGCAACAACTGGGGTGCGCGCAGTTTTATGCCGATGCTGGTTGGTGAATATCTCTTTGCCTGGCCCTTTTACCAGTTTCTCACCGGCGCACTCATTTTTCTGATATTGCGAAGGGAGAGTATCTGGCTCTCACCGGTAATCATGATCTGTCTGGCTTGTATGTTCAATTACTTGAGCGGTGGTCAGGCCTGGACTTACCGATTGCTGCCGTTTTCTCTCTTCAGCAAGCTTTTGCTGGCTCTGGAGGTCGGCATTCTTCTGCGCTATGTTTACGACAGGTTTAAGGACAGATTCCGCCAGACTAGTGTTCTTGCTTCAGTTCTATTTTTGCTTTGCAGCGGATTTCTTGCTTATGGTTTCATGGCCGATGCCGTAGCGGAAGTGGTCAATGCCGAGGGCGAGATTTTTGATTTGAAGGAACTGGGATACTCCGGCAGCAATATGCGCGGCGAGTTGGATGCCACCTTCCTCTGTATGGTCGAGAACAGTAAGTTGGGAGACAAGGTGCTTTACATAGGCTCCGGTATCAGACCGGGCTATCCCGCGCAGTTGCAGTGCGGCCGTAAACCTGGCAGTCGCTATCTGTACGGTTATCCCCTCACCATGCTTGATCAGGCAAGAGAGAATAGACCCGATTTGACGGCACGTTTCAAGGCTCTGGAGGCGCGCATCATTGCCGAACTTGGCGAGGATATAAATAAGAATAAGCCTAAGCTGGTCTTTGTGCAACTCTGTCCCATTGCCCTACTTCTTGAACCGTATCATTTCATTTCTCGCTATTTGCAGAACTATTCTTTGATCGGGGAAGTGGATGGTGCAGCCGTTTATAAGCGTACCGGCAGCAAGGTTGACTTGAAGAAGTATTCGGTGGGACAGCGAGAAGAGATGGTACTGCAGGTTATCTGCGGGCAGAAGACGGCCATTGAAGTGGCTTATGAGAAGGGCTTGCCGGTGCAGCTTGTGGAAGAATGGGTGGAAAGAGCCAGAAGCGGTATGCGCAGCAACCTGGATGATCGCACCCTGGACGAGAGGGGCATAATGAAGCTCAAGATTGATGAATTGAACAGTGAAATCTGGCAGTTGAATCGTCAGATAGACAAGCTCAAGAACGGTGGGCGCTGATTGCTAGTTAAATCGTGTTTGAGGTGTTTAGCTTTGGACTTTGCTATAGTCTGAAGTGTTTACCGGTAGAGATAAAAAGTCTTGAATAAAACCCCTGCGCTTCTGTTAGCCCTCACCAGTGCCTTGCTTGCCGCTCCGGCTTTTGCAGATGCCGTTAGTTGGGAAAAGGTTTCGAAGGAAGCTCTGGCTGCCAGAGAGGGCAAGGAGCTTGATAAGGCCGTGGGTTTGTACCGAAAGGCGGTGGAGGATGCCCGTGCCAGCGCCCTGGAGCCTAAGTTTGTCGCTCTTTCCTTGAACGACCTGGGGCTCTGCTTGCTTGCCGCCGGGCAGAAGGGCGAGGCGGAGAAGTATCTGCTGGAGGCTATTGCCGTTCGTGAGAAGGCTTACGGCGGGCAGGAGCCCACCCTGGTGCCCACTCTCGGTAATCTCGGTCAGTTATACAAAGGTGAAAAACAGTGGGACAAGGCTCGTCAGTCTTATGAGCGGGCCATTGCCATTGTTGAGAAAAATAGCTCGGACAAGGACGTCAAACTGATTCCTCTGGTCAACGCCCTGGCTGCCCTTTCCATGGAAGCGGGCGCCAATGAGGAAGCCCTCAAGCAACTGACCAGGGTGAAGGAACTGGCCGCGGCCAGCGGCGACAAAGGGGCGCAGATTATCGCGCTCAATAATATGGCTGTGGTTCTGCGCAAGCTTGACCGCAAGGACGAGGCCGAGGCTCTCTACAAGGATGTTCTAGCTCTGCAGGGCGACAATTCACCTGCCGATCAGGCTGGTCGAGGCGAGAACGCCGAGGCTAACAAGGCGGCGGCGCTCACCAATCTGGCCCGGGTCAATCGTGAAAAGGGGCAGTTCGAGGCGGCCAAGCCGCTCTTGATGGAAGCTTGTGAGCTTTTGCAGAAAGGCAAAGACATAAGGCCGGAGAGCCTGGTCACGGCTTATGACAATCTAGCCACGGTGTCTAAGGAACTGGGCGATTATGCCGATGCCATAAAGTATTACAGGTTAGCCCTTTCTCAGCAGGAAGGCATAAAGGACACCAGTGCCGATGTGAGGGCCTCTCGTATGACCAACCTGGCACTTGCTCTGGTCAGCTCAGGCGAGATGAAGGAATCGGAAGAGCTGTTCAAGAAAGCGCTGACCTTGCTGGAAGAAAAGTATGGCAAGGACAGCATTAAACTGGCTCCGGCACTGTCGAACCTGGGCGAACTTTATCGCCAGCAAGAGAAATACGATGCGGCGGAGCCCTTGATGAAGCGCTCTTTTGAAATAAGAGAGGCTTCTCTGTCGGCTACCGATGCCGGGCTTGCCGATGGAGCCAACGATCTGGCCCTGCTTTATAAAGAGATCGGGCGCGAGAGCGATTCCATAAGTTATTTCGAGAAGTCTCTGGCCGTGCGTGAAAAGAGCCCGGACAGTCCGGAACTAGCTACGGCATTGAATAACCTGGCTCGTTCCTACAGGCAGTCGGGTAAGCTGGATAAGGCGGAAGAGCTTTATAAGCGGGCGCTTGCCATGAGAGAGCGCCTGTCCGGCCCTTCCGATCAAAGTGTGGCGGCGGTGCTGCGCAATTACGCCGTGCTGCTCAGGCAAATGGGTCGAAAGCCCGAAGCCAGAGCCCTGGACAAGCGGGCGCAAGCCATCGAAGACAGCGCTCAGTAGCCGAAGACAGCCCTCTGCTGCGGCGCTAACCTCTAACCTTGCCTGATTTAATTAGCCGGCGTCGTCATCGTCGTCGTCGTCAATGACTGTGCAATCGATATAGGCGACGCCTTTGGGTAAGGTACCGAGGCGTTTGGCTGCTTCCTTGGCCAGATCCATGACTCTGCCATGGGCATAGGGACCCCGGTCGTTTACTTTGATGACGATTGATTTGCCGGTCTTTGGATCTTCCACCAGAACTTTTGTATGGAAGGGCAATTTGAGGTGGGCGGCGGTCAATTTGTTCATATCAAAGGTTTCGCCGGAGGCCGTCTTTCTGCCGTGAAAGGGGATGCCATACCAGGAGGCGTTGCCGCTGAAGTTTTTGGGATAGCTGGCGGTGTTCTTGCTCTTGCTCTTACCTGCCAGAAGCTGACCATGGCCGTTCTCATTTGCCAGGGCGCGGCTGTGTGCGGCACTGACCAGTGTGACGAGAGTCAGCGAAAGCGGCAGGAAGAGTTTAACCGTCATTTTTCAGAATCCCCTTTAGCATCGGAACTATCCAGATTGATTTCCACAGTAGCCTTCGACTTGCCCGGATCTTTTTTGATGTCGGCGTAGGGCGTGGATACGTTGACCGAACCTTTCGATTCGTCTATGTCTACTTTTATGCCCGGTAGATTGACCTTTACCCTGGTATCTCCATCGCCACTTCCTGCTTCGATATTGACTGATTTATCTTGGCTTTCAGTTGTCTGATTGTTGTTGTCATCATCGTCGGCTTTCTTTTCCGATTCCTTTTCCACCACCGTGGTTTTGCCGTCAGCTCCCACCGTCACTGAAGTTTCCTCTTGCTTGGTGACGGACGGGCTGGAGTTATCGCTGTTTCCGCAGCCGCTCAGGGTCATGGCGGTACTCAGAACGCTTATGCAGAGGAGAAGGCTGAAAGTTCCGGGCAGAGGTCTCTTGGTCATTGTCGTTTCCTTTAAGGCGGTTGGGCGTTCTGGCGCTTTTTTTGGGCCGATAGCGGTGGCCGAATTAATATGTTAGTGTCACAAGATTTTAGCTAAAAGGCTATCATAGCTCTCTGTTAAAACCGAATCTGGAGTTTCATGGACTTTTTCCACTTCTGCTTCTATTTGATTGTCTCGGCAGTCTGTGCCGGGCTGGCGGCGCGGGTTCTGCCCGGTAGTAAAGTGAAAGACCGGGCTAAGGAAGTTTTTTCGCCGGCGGGCTTTCTCTCCAAGGCGGTGGTCGGTATTATCGGCGCCTGGTTGGGCGAGATGGTGCTTGGTCCGATTGGCCCCAGTTTGGAAGGCGTGCGTCTTGTACCGGCCGTTGTTGGTTCGGTTTTCTTTGTGCTGGCCCTGTCGCTGGTTTCGCTTCTGGTATCGAAGATAGTGGCGGTCTGTAATTTGCCTTCGCTTATTAAGGGGCGGCAAACCAGTCGCTGAGGCGGCCGCTCTTACCTGGTCATGTAGTTGTACTCGAAGGTGAAATCCACGTCCACGGGAGCCTCCAGGGAGGGAGGCAGCGGTGTCGAACCGGAAGCCCCTTCCAGGGCTGCTTTGATTGCATCCACGTCAACGCCGTCTCCGAAGACTTCCATAATCCTATCGTTGACTATTCGCCCCTGCGAATTCACCTGGAAGGCCACGGCTGCCCTGTAGGTGGTGCCATTGCTTTGCGGCTGCCAGTGTTCCTTGATTGACTGTTGCAGGCTTTGCATGAAGTAACCGCTGTCCGCTTGCACCTGTGCCTCTGCCCTCTCCTTGATGTTCTGGGGCAGAAGCTGCCAGGTGAAGGAGGTGCCAAGCAGGGCTTCTTCCTGCCTCTTTACCTGCAAAAGCGGTGAGAGATCTTCGGCTTGTCTGGCATAGACGGAAAGGGCCAGGCTGCCTGCCAGGTAGCCGATTATGGGTAGCGGTAGGCAGAGGGCCAGGCGCCTCAGTCGTTTGCGAGTAGTGAGGCTGAGGCTCTCTGGGCTGGTTTCTACCAGTTGATCTCCCTTCATTATGTTTATAACCGCCCCTGAAAAGAGCGATAGCGAAAGGGCGGCGCCGCCGTACAGAAGCAGGCAAACTGCCGGATGATAGGCGGCTTTGGAAACGATGAAGAGGCAGGCCAGCCCGCCAATTAGATAAAGCAGGGCAAGCAGGTAGCGACTGCCCGGCACGAAGCCGCGGCTTTTACTTTTGACCATGGGCGTCTCCCGGCAAAGCACTTAAGAAAATTCCCGCAGCAATAAAGCTTGTTAGCAGAATATCTTGGCAACCCGCCGGAAGCACTGGGAAAAACCCTGAGCCTTCACCCTACGATGACCACCGGTCGCAAGTGGGGCTCTTTTACCACTTCTCTGAGAATTTCCCTGGTCACCGGTGCGGTTTCGCCTTCGCCCAGGAAGATGTAGCGAAAGACATAGCTCAGGGGGTTACCCTCGGTCCAGCCGAAGTATGCGTGGGGAATTGTCTTGGTCTCATCCCGCAAGTGCAACAAGATGGCGGCGATGGCGTTGGGAATGGCCGCGCTATGGCAGCGCAGAACTTTATGCCCGTTGATGAGATGTCCTTCCACTCTCAAGCAATTGTCGAAAAACTCCGAGGGATCGGAGAGGGACACCTCAAGGAAGATAAAGCTGGCTTCTTCGTCGGTCAATTTGTGAATGCGGCGGGTCTCCAGTTCTTTCGTCTCATAGTGGGTGCCGCCCGGTCTGTGGGCCAGTAGATTGATCTGCCGGTTGGGCATGGCCAGTGCTTCTTCAACGAAGCTGGAGGCCACCTCGTCGAAGTTTACTTCCAGAATGCGCAATTCTAATGAACGCATTGCCCTTGATACCAGGGAAGTGCACAATATGGCAGCAATGAAGAAGGAAGCGATCTGCAAGCCTTCCGGTCTTTCATACATGTTGGCGATAGTGGTGTATATGAAGATGATGAGAATACTGAGAAAGTGCGTGCGTTTGAGCTTGCTTTCTTTCCAGGCGGAAAGCACCACTGCCAGTGAGGCGGAGGTAAAGAGAACGAGAACACCGGTGGCGTAAGCACCGGCCTGGGCATCAACATTTGCCTTAAATAGAACGGTGACGGTGAGAGAAACAAAAGTGAAGAAAAGCACCAGTGGACGAAGGGCCTGCGACCAGCTCGGGGCCATGCCGTAGCGAGGCAGGTAGCGCGGCACCAGGTTAAGAAGACCGGCCATGGCGCTGGCTCCGGCAAACCAGAGAATGGCGATGGTGGAAAGGTCATAGATGGTGCCGAAGCCTTCACCGCCGAACTTATGAGCGAGATAAGCCAGGGCTCTGCCGTTGGCGGCGCCGCCCTCTTTGAACAATTCCGGCGGAATTAAAACCGTTGTGATTACGCTTGATATGAGCAGCAAGACGGCCATAATCACGGCGGCCGTGGTGAGCAGCCGACCGGTGTTCTTGATGCGACCCTCTATTTCTCTGTCGTCGGCGGTTGTTGGCGCTTCGTTCTTATTCTTTCCACCGGCGGCGGGTTTTTTGTCGTCGCCTTTGACCAGGGGCATGACTGCCACACCGGTTTCAAAGCCTGACATGCCCAGGGCCAGCTTGGGAAAGAGCAAGAGCGACACCCCGATCATGCGCGGTATGGAATGAAATTCATTGAAGAGGGCATTGTGCCAGTTTGACAGGAGCTGGGGCGCCTTGATGATTTCCTGGATGGACCAGACTGCCACAAGACCGTTGGCCGCCAGGTAGACGCCGACGATCAGCACCGCCAGACCGATGGCTTCCTTGAAGCCTTTCAAAAAGATCAGGCACAGTGCCAGGATGAGGGCCGAGGTGACCATTACTCGGTCTTGCATGAAGCTGGGGCAGAGCGGGTTTTCTACTATGTGGGCGGTGGCGTCGGCGGCTGAGAGGGTAATGGTGATGATGAAGTCGGTGGCGGCAAAGCCTAACAGCATGAGGATGAAGGCCTTACCGAGCCAGCCCGGCAAGAGCTTTTCCAGCATGGCAATGCTGCCCTGTCCGAAGGGGCTGGCTTTTGCCACCCGGCCGTAGAGGGGTACCAGTCCGAAGAGTGTGACCAATACCACGATACCTGTTGCCAGGGGGGAGAGGATGCCGGCGGCCAGAAATGCTATGCCCGGCTGGTAGCCAAGGGTTGAGAAATAGTCCACACCGGTGAGGCACATGACCTGCCACCAGGGGGCTTTGTCATGACCGGTATGTTTGGGGTTGGCGTTGGTTCTCACTCCCTGTAAGAGCCACCGGCGCATGCGGTTTGTCTGCGTGCGGGCTCTTTTTTCTACGGTGATTGTACTCATGGGTTTTCCTTGCGCGCCCGCAGGCGAGATATTTCTTCTGCTATTAGGGCAAATTTCTGGTCAAGCTTGTGTCAATTGCGACCATGCTTACATCAAGAAAGAAGCAAGAAAGAATTGAGAAAGCGACAAGGTGCCAGGTTCGGGGCTTCGCCGGCACAGGTACAATAAGCCTCAACACCGCTCTCTGGGAGTGTCATGGTTCGACCGCTGAGTAAAGGGCCTGGTTACGAAATACAGTTTGCGGCGCTCTTGCACAAGCTGAGACGTCGCTATCTGAGTCGGTACAAAAAGCTCTCCGGTGAGCGCTATGCGGAGCAAGTGGAGCGTTCCGTCTTTGATCTGGCTCTTGCTTTTCTTGGCAAGCCGGGGCAATTTTCTCTAGATTTCGAGTGGCAAGAGGCGCTGGCCTTTGCTCCCCTCTACGTTGAAGGTCTCAAGTGCAGTCTGGCTGAGCAAGGAACCGTTGCCCAGGAGCGAACTTTGCTGGCTTTCTATCTCTCGCGCTTGTACGAGACTCTGCGCTTTGGCTTTGAAAAACGCCCGTCTGCCTCTTACTACACGCCGCCCCGGCTGGCCTATGCCATGGCTGCTCAGCTCTTGAAGCGCCCCTTGAAAATAGGTGCAACTGCTCCCATAATCTACGACCCTTGCATGGGCACAGGCTGCCTGCTACTGCCCTTCCTTGATCTTCTTGGCGGTTGCCGGGATTTTACTGAAAGAAAGCTGGTTCTCAGTTGTCTCAGGGGCATGGATCAGGATGCGCATGCTCTTGCTCTGGCGCAGATACTAATGGCCTTTGCCATTGCAGAACCTGCTTGCGAGCACTGTGAGCCGGCTTCCTCTTTTAAGCAGGAACTGACTGCTTTGCGGCGCTCCAGGCGCTTTCGGCGGGGCGATAGTTTGAAGGAAAGGGCGATACCGGATTTCGATTTACTTGTAGCCAATCCGCCCTGGCAGAGTCTGAAGGGTACAAAAGATCTTGGTGCCGGTAATATCAGTCGACTCTTTCTCGAGCGCGCTGCGGCTCCCTTGCTCTACCAATCGGAAGCAAGACGAGTGGCTCTGCTTCTGCCGGCCTCGTTGCTGGCGGATAAGTCGGCCGCCGCCTGTCGCGGCAAACTACTGGCGGCTAATTTGCTTGAGCAACTGCGCTTGTATGATAACGGTGATAGAGGTTTTCCGGCTCATACTTCTTTGAACTACAGCCTCTGGGTTCTTTCTAGGAAAGAAGACCATGACGGCATTTGTGTTCAGGGCCGGGATGGGACGCGGCTTTCGCTTTCAACTGAGAACCTGCTTGCTCTCTCCGGTCCCGGCTGCATTTTTCTCCTTCCCGAGCACGAGCGAGAACTCTTGCTCTTGCTCAAACTTAGAGAGGCTCTCGATTTTGGGCACTTACTGGGCGAAAGAGGGCTCTTTCAGCTTGGCCGTGAATTTGATATGACCACAGACAGAGCTTGCTTTCTTGCCGCCGAGCAACTGAGCGAGGGCGAGCGAGCCGCCCTCTTGCCCCTTCTGGAAGGGCGCATGGTCAGCCGCTACGGACTTTCCGGGCAAGCCTTCGTGACCGGATGGGGGCGCAGTGCCCGCTGGCAAAGTCTGAAACAAACCGTGGCGGGTGGCGCCACCGTCGGCAGTGCAAATGGCGACGCCTTACCCCTGGGGACGGCGGCGATTAGGCCGCAGTTTTATCTGAAGGAGGAGGCGTCCTGCCGGTTTGAGGGGTTGAGCCGGCTCAAGCTCTGTTTTCAATCCACCGGTAGTAGCGCCAACCGCCATTTAATGGTGGCAGCAGCGGTGCCAGACTTACCCTGCGGAAATTCGCTCTCTGTTCTTAAGGCAAGCCCGAGCAATGCCTATCCGCTTAGTTCTCTTTTTTGTCTGCTAGCAATTTTGAACAGTTTGGTCTTTGAATTTCAGTTGCGCAAACGCCTGTTGGGCAATAATCTCAATCAATTTCTAGTGGGCGACTGCAGCCTGCCGCGAGTTTTTGAGCAGTTCCTGGCCGGACAGCCGCAAGAAGAGCGTCTCTCGACCCTTATTCTTGCCGCTGCGGCCGAGAGCCTGGAGCAGGGTCTGAACCCCCGCTACCTGAGCGAGCTTGTGGATGAAGGGCTAATTTGCCTGGAGCAATTGGCAGACTGGCGGCGTTTTAAGGCTGAAGACCCTGAAGGTTTTGCCGAGCGCATGGAATCCACAGTGGCGTCTCTTTATCAGCTTTCTGCAGCGGAAATGCAGATAATAAAAAGGAGTAACCCGCCGCAGGTTGTGCTTGGCAACAATTGATGACCGGAGCCCAACAGAAAGGCGGCACTTTTCATTGACTTGGCCTTTGCCGGGCCTCGATAATAGAGCCTGGCGGAAGCAATAGTTGGCGGTTTTAATGAGAAAGAGCAGCAACGACTGATGCACCAGGGCAATAGTTCGGCTAAGCATGTTTCATCTGATTTCGTTTCATCTGATCATTGTGATGCTTCTTCCCCAGACGGCTCCGGTGAGGGACGCGACCATTGCTTTTCGGGAAATTCCGCCGTTCCTTACGGCTTGTTTTCCCTGGTGTCGGTGCTGGTGCTGGGATTCTTGCTGTTGAGAGATCTTCTGGATAAGTCTGGGGACCTTTCTACTCTTTTAAGCATGCATCTCTCCCTCGCTCAGACTTTTCTAGCCGGGTCCAAACCTTACCTGGACTATTTCGATTTCTCACCGCCCCTGGTATTTGAGTTTGCCAAACTGCCTTATTTGCTGCAGTCGGCTCTCGGGACCTGGTTGCCCATGCGCGTCGAGAGCCTCACTAAGGTTTTGGTCGTGCTTGCCATGTTGGGCTCGTCATTGTTCTCAGCCGCCATCATGGTTTCTGCTCGCAGGCAACTTGTCGAAAGACTCAATTTCAACTTGCCCTGGCAGGAAAGGCGCAGATTCAGCCTGCTGGAGAACGCTCTTTCCGTCATGATGGTTCCATATCTGGGGGCGCTCTGGTACTTCGCTTGTTTTGTCAGGCTGCAAGTCGGCGAACTGCAGTTTCTCTATGCCCTGGCCTTAGCGCCCTTTCTTCTCCTTGCCTGGCTTGCTTCCGAGGGCTTGAATTTTCAGCCCTGGTTGCGCTTTCTTCTGGGATTTTCCCTTGGAATTGTTTCTTGTTTTGACTTTCCCTTCTTGCCCATCAGTGTTGTCTTGATTCTGGTCGGCATTTTTAGCAGTCGCTCTCTTTTGCAGGGTTTACTCTCGCTCTTTACCTTTCAGAATGCCGGTTTTCTCTTCGCTCTCTTGCTTGGCGGCTTGCACTATTTCGGTTTGCCTGATGATGTCAGGCATGCCTTTGAACACTGGGTCTATCCCATGAAAGTAATGAGTTACCAGACCTTCGATCAAGACATGGCCCCCTTCGGTAATTCACCTGAGCAGCAATTGCACTACTACCTGGCCGTCCTGGCCCTGTTGGCGGCGGCCGCTCTCATGCGCTTTCAACCGATTCTTGCTTATTTAGCTCTGGTTTGTCTGGCCGGACTGGCTATCAATCTACTGGAGAAGCAGGGCTTTAGCCGTGATCTGCTTCTGGCCGACTTTGGCTCGGTGGCTGTCCTGACGGTCTCAGCTTATTTTCTCTTGAGCCGGCTGCCTCTGCTATTGCGGCGGCGCATCAATACTGCTGGAAAGCTCCCCGCCTATATCTTTCAAACCGTTCTGCTTGCAGTCGGCGTCAGTCTCTCCCTCTTCCTGCTAAAGCGGGCCGATCTGGCCTATGCGGAAGGGTTGAATCCGCACCCGGTCTTGCACCGCTCCGATAGCTCGGATATCAATATCGCGGTTGGCGAAAATTCCAAATGGAAAGAGCCGGTTTTTATTTTGTGTGATTATCCCGATCCTGCCTATCCGTTGTTGTTCAATCTGGAGCGTCCGCCCGGTGCCTATCTGGTTAATGGCAGACCGATGCGTTTACTACGGGCTCTCTTGCGATTGGGACCATTGACCGGCGATTACCTTGAGTTTTACGAGCACATAAAAGATAGTTTGCGCTTTTCCTTTGAGCAGCGTCGACCGCAACTGGTATTTGTGCATGGTACCGATGCCATGGAGTTTCTCACGGCGGCCGGTTTGAGACCGCCTCTGGAAGCCGAGTATGACCGCATCGAGGATGTAATTTTCTTGACGGACAACGTGGCACCCAGAGAATTCCTGGGTTTCTATATTGATTTCGCGCAGTTCAAGAGGAAGCCGAATGGTAAATAGAGACCGACAATTGGCTGCCTTCTTTCAGCGAGACTTTACGAAAGTGGCGCTGGGGGTGCTCATTCTCGCTCTTTGGGTAATGGTTTTGCAGAGACTGGTTTACTGGTTCCTGCATCCCCTCTTTGTTGATTCCGATCAGTCCGTCTACCTGGCCATGGCCAGGTTGATACTCCAGGGTAAACTGCCCTATCGAGACTTCTTCGATTTTAATCCGCCCCTGGTGATGTATCTGAGCGTAATACCGGTATTGGTGGCAAAGTTCTTCCGTCTGCCTGATCCCTTTGCCCTGGCCATGACCATGGAGGCCTTGCATCTGGTCAGTACATCGTTTATGGCTGTGGTGATCTATCGCTACCGACAATATGTGCCGTCCCTTGTTTTTGTTCCCTTGCTGTTTGCCTATGCCTATTTCACAACTACTCTGGAAAACGACATGGGTCAAAGAGAGCATGTCTTCACGCTCATTTTTTTGCCCTTCTTAGTGCTGCGAGGGTTGCGTCATGCCGGTGCCAATCCCGGAAAGATTATAGCCGCCGGTAGCGGTTTGCTTTGCGGCCTTGTGCTTTGCCTGAAGCCGCAATATCTTCTTCTGGCGGTAATGGCCGAAACAGGTTTCCTGCTTGGGAATGGGGCTTTGCGCAACCTCAAGTCTCTGGAAATGCGCTGTCTTCTCGTGGCGCCGCTGTGTTATCTGGTCGGGCTCTTAGCACTGCCTGGCGACTGTCTGCGT
>Ga0268298_10003183_pt1 | contig 17033 bp, 16 predicted proteins | sample WWTPWeurt_MetaG_FD_194462 | JGI IMG/M metagenome (GOLD analysis project Ga0268298, IMG submission 194462) | Activated sludge microbial communities from WWTP in Nijmegen, Gelderland, Netherland - WWTP Weurt | ecosystem: Engineered > WWTP > Aerobic digester > Activated sludge | place... | reverse complement strand
CCGACCCCGCGACCTCCTTCCTCCGCGCCGCCCGCAAGGACCTCGCGGCCGCCTTCGACTCGCTCGGCGAGCCGGCCCAGGCGGCGCGCTTCCACGCCGAGCTGGCGGATACCATTCCCCCGGCCACGGCGGCGGCGCGGCCCGCCACCTAGCGGAGGCGGCCCAGGGAACCAAACGCGGGCGCATGACGTCTCCGGAGGAGCAGCCGCCGGGGGGTCCGGTGGCGGCATCACCCCAGGAGGTCCCGCGATGCACCCCGACCTAGCTCAGACCCGGCGGCGGACGCTCCGCGCCGCCGCCCTGCTCCTTCTCGCGCTGCCCCTGCGGCTGGGCGCCCAGGCCATCAACACCGACCGCACCGGCGTGGCGCTGGGCGGCTACGACGCGGTGGCGTACCACGAGGACCAGCGCGCGGTGCCCGGCACCGGTGACCTCACCGTGCACCATGACGGCGCCACCTATCGCTTCAGCACCGCCGCTCACCGGGACGCCTTCGTGGCCGACCCGGCGCGGTACCTCCCGGCCTACGGCGGCTACTGCGCGTACGGCGTCTCCCGCGGGTACAAGGTGAAAGTCGATCCCGAGGCCTTCACCTTGGTGGAGGGACGGCTTTACCTCAACTACGACAAGGGGGTGCAGGGGCGCTGGCTCAAGGACATCCCTGGCTATGTAGCCAAGGCGGATGCCAACTGGCCGGGCCTCAAGGACCAGCCTCGGCGCTAGCGCCCCCGCCCCGGCCCCGACGCACGACGGCCCTCCCCGGCAACGGGGAGGGCCGTGTCCGTCCGCCACGCCGTCGCCCCTTCAGTCGGCGACGCGGCAGAACGCCTTGATGACACCCTGGCCCATGGTGAGCAGGCTGAGCAGTTGGGCGTGGTGGGCCAGGCCCTCCACGGGATGCGTGAGCAGGCGCGCCAGCCATCCGGGATACTGCGCCTCGCAGCGCACCAGGTCGCCCACGCCGGCCTCGAAGTACTCGCGGTTGGCGTTCACCGTCCCCACCATCACCTTGTTCCCGAGGACGAACTCGAGGTTGATCCGGTCGGCGGCGACCTCCACCCGGCGGTCGCCGCCGGTGACGCTCGAGAGCACCAGCACCCCGTTCTTCGCGAGCGCCTGCATGCTCTCGAACACGATGGGGGAGAACCCGGTGGCCTCGAAGACCAGGTCGAAGGGGCCGTGCCGCGCCGCCCCATCGAGCACCGGGAGGTCGCGGGTGGAGCAGTACCGCGCCCCGAGCGCCTCGACCAGCTCGGCGTTGAGGTACGGCGCGCGCTCCAGCCCGAACACCGTCACGTCGAGCCCGCGGAGCCGGAGCGCCATCGCGGCCAGCAGGCCGATGGTGCCGGCGCCCATGACCGCGGCCTTCCGGGGGCGCCAGACCCGCAGGCGCCGCTGGATCTCCCAGGCCTGCGCGATGCCCTTCTCCACCACGGTGGTGGGCTCGAGCAACACGCCCCGCTCCCCGAGCGAGGCCGGCAGCTTCACCAGGAACTCGGCGTCGTCCACGTAGTACTCCGCCAGGTACCCGTGCCGCAGGTTGATGCCGCGCTCAAAGTAGGTGTCGTCGGTGGTCATGTCGCTGGTGCCGATGACGTCGTACAGGCTGTGGCCCGGACGCCGCACCGTGGCCACGACGAGGTCACCCGGCGCGCACTCGGTGACCATCGGCCCCACCTCCACGACGCTCCCCAGGCTCTCGTGCCCGATCACGAGCACCTCCTGGCCCGGGGGCGCGGCGCCGTACTCCGCGGCGTTGATCTCCTTGTCGGTGCCGTCCACCCCCACGCGCAGCACCCGGACCAGCACTCCGCGGCCCCCCGGAACGTCTTCCACCCGGGGGCGCGGCAGGGTCGTCAGGTGGGCGGAGCCGGGGCGGCCCGGGATCACCGCCACCGCCTGCATCGTGGCGACGGCGCTCGTGGAGGATGGCTCGCGGGGGGCCAGGGTGCCGGTCATGCGATCGCTCGCTGGAGAAGAAGGTCGGGACCGCGCGAGGCGACGGTCGCGGGCCGCGCGAAGGGTTCGGCGTGGCGGTCTTCGCGCGTGATGTCATCGGCGATCACCCGCACCTGCAGCCAGCGGCCCAGGTCGAGCAGGAGGGCGCGTGCCTGACGGGCGATGCCCTGACGGCGCGCCCCAGGCTCGACGTACATCCCGGCGAGGTGGGCCAGCGGCGGCTCGAAGGGGCCGGCGTGGCGGAAGCGGAGCACGAGGTAGCCGACGGTCCGGTCGGCCGCGCGGATCAGCCAGGCGTGCCAGAGCTGGTCATCGCCGAGCATCCGCGCCGCCTCGCGCGCGGCGTGGGCCGGCTCCAGGGAGATGCCCTCGAGGCGCCGCCACCGCACCAGGTGACCGGCAAGGAGATCGGCATCCGCGGGGCCGAGCTGCTGGAACTGGGTCGCCATCGCTGCCTCCCGGACCGGACTACCGGTCGATGAGCCGCACCACGTGACCATCGGGATCCTGCACCAGAACGCCGTCGCCCAGGCCGAGGTTCCGGGCGCCGAGCATGGCCGGGGCCCGGGAGAGTCGCGGCACGCCCGCCGAGTCGAGCCGGGCGAGCACGGCGTCGAGGCGGTTTACGGCGATGGTCGTTTCCCAGTGCAGGAGGTCGTTGGGCCGGGCATCGGCCGGATAGGGGCGGCCGTCGGTCGGCGCGAGGTACTCCAGCAGCTCCACCCCGGGGCCGGCCGGGCTGCGCAGGCCGGTGATCCGCAGCCGCGCCCCCTCGACGTTGTTGAGGTGCTCCTGCTCCTCGCCCTGGTTGTAGCTCTCCCCCGCCACTCGGAGGCCGAGCAGGTCGCGGTAGAACGCGAGGCTCCGGTCGGTGCTCGCCACCACGATCGCGGTGTGGTCGATGCCGAGGAACAGCCCGTGGCCACGGTGCCAGCGCGGGTCGCCCTTGTCGGGGGGAAACTGCAGGATCTCCAGCGGGTGGCCGTCGGGGTCCTTGAAGTAGAAGGCGCGGATGCCGGCGGCCCCCGGAATGGACTTGGGCAGCAGCTGCGGGCCGGTGGACGCGCTGCGGACCCGGTGGGCCCGGAGCCGAGCGTAGGCGCTGTCCATGTCGCGGACGATGATCGCCACGTGCTGGAACCAGCGGTCGTGGCTGCGGGCGTCGATCGGCGCGGGCCGTCCTGGGGTCGAGGCCGCGAGGTATTCCGTGAGCTCGAGCTGCTCCTCGCCCAGCCGCAGCCGCACGAGGCGCAGGCGCACCCCGAACACACCCGTCAGCTCCTCCCAGCGGCGGCCGGCCACCTCGGTGTCGGCCACCACCGTGAACGGCAGCACCGTGGTATAGAATGCCAAGGAGCGGTCCATGTCGCTCACCGTGAGCCCCACCACCGGCACCGCCTGCGCCGCCGGCAGCCCGACGCCCGGGCCGGTCCACGGGGCCTGGCCCGTCGCGGGCACCGCGAGACAGAGCGTCGAGAGCAGGTAGTACCAGACCAGGTACCGCGTGCCGCCGGCCAGTACCACCAGCATCCGCGCCCGCCAGCCATCCATCCGCGCGGTCAGCCCGCTCATGCGAGCCTCCCGAGCAGGTGGTCCCCGACCCGGAGCGCGTTGGCCATGATGGTGAGCGCCGGGTTCACGGCGCCGCTCGAGGGGAAGAAGCTGCCGTCCACCACGTAGAGGTTGTCCACCTCGTGGGCCCGGCAGTGCGGGTCGAGGGCGGAGGTCCTCGGGTCGTGGCCGAAGCGGATGGTCCCGTTCTGGTGCGCCACGCCCGCGAGCGGGATGCGCTGGCCCAGGAAGAGGTTCCGCGCAAAGACGCCCTGGTGACACTCGTGGCCATGGACACCGCAGGCCCGCTGGCCCTCGAGCAGCTGCTTGAGCCTGGCCGTGAGCCGCCGGTGGCCTTCCTCGTTGTTGGGGCGGTAGCTCAGCACGATCCGGCCCTCGCGGTCGAGCGTGACCCGGTTGTCGGGGTCGGGGAGGTCCTCGGAGGTCAGCCAGAAGTCGAGCGAGTGCCGGCCCATCAGCTCCAGGGTCCACCCCGGCGCGATGGCGGGCGCGCCGGCGGCCAGGGTGTCGCCGTCGAGCTTGCCCACGAACGAGATGTGGCCCATCGGGTAGGCCCACTCCGGTGAGCCGAAGTAGAAGTCGTTCAGCGCCAGCGTCTTCTGGAAGACCGTCGGGTTCGGGCACTTGGAGAGTGCCATGAGCACGGAGTTGATGTGCCCCATGTAGTGCCGCCCCACCACGTCGGAACCGTTGGCCAGCCCGCGCGGGTGGCGGTCGGAGGCCGAGCGGAGCAGCAGCGCGGCGGAGTTGATCGCGCCGGCGGCCACTACCACCACGTCGGCGGAGTACCGCTCCCGCTGGCCGTCGCGCTCCACCTGCACGGCGGTCACCCGCCGGCCGGCGGCATCCGTCTCCAGGCGTGAGACGAAGGCGCCGGTGAGCAGGGTGACGTTGGGATGTGCCAGCGCGGGATCCACGCAGACCACCTGCGCGTCGGACTTGGCGTTCACCAGGCAGGGGTGGCCGTCGCAGGTGGCGCACCGGATGCACGCGCTCCGGCGGGGCTCCCGCTCGTCGAGCATCACCCCCATCGGCACATGGAAGGGGCGCAGCCCCTGCGCCGCGAAGTCCTCGTGCAGCTGCTGCAGCCGCGGCTCGTGGGACACCGGCGGGTGGGCGTACGGCGCGCTCGCGGGCGGTTCGGTCGGGTCCTCGCCCCGGACGCCGTGCACCTGGTAGAGGTGCTCGGCCTGGGTGTAGTAGGGCTCGAGCTCGTCGTACGAGATCGGCCAGGCGGGCGACACGCCGCCATGGTGCCGCAGCTCCCCGAAGTCCTCACGGCGGAGGCGGAAGAGCGCCGCGCCGTAGAACTTGGTGTTGCCGCCCACGAAGTAATTGGTATGGGGGTGCAGCGGCTTCCCCGCGGCGTCCCGCCACTCCTCGCGGGTGTTGTAGCGGCCCTCCAGGTTCACCGCGCGGGTGCTCCAGTTCTCCCGCTCCCGCGGGACGTAGCCCCCCCGCTCCAGCAGCAGGATCCGCTTGCCGCTCGGCGCCAGCCGGTGCACCAGCGTGCCGCCCCCGGCACCCGAGCCGATGACGATGATGTCGTAGTGGGTCAGTGACACGGGGCGTGCCTCCCGCGCCAGGCGCTGTCGGCCGGGTCGGCGAGGTGCGGCTGGGCCGGCCGGAGCCGGCCCGTCGCGTCGATCTCCTGCGCGATCCAGCCTTCCTCGCGCCGGGTGAGCAGGGTATGGCCCGCGAGCAGGGCATCCACCAGGATGCTGCGGGCCTCGAGCGTATCGGGCATGGGATTCCTCCTGCCCCGTAAACGCCCGCGGCGGCCGGAGGTTCCCGGCGCCGGTCGGCCCGAGCCGTGCGGCGCGGGCCGGGGTGGCGCCTCAGCGGCTGGCGGCGGTGGCGCCGGCAAAGGGCACGGTGCCCGGCAGCTCCACCCGCAGGCGGTAGAGCCCCGTGCTGGCCGTGATGTAGAGCGTGCGCAGGTCGGCATCGCCCCAGGCGAAGTTGGCCACGTGCTCCGGCAGCGTCACCGTGCCGAGGTGCCGGCCATCGGGCGCCAGGATGTAGATCCCCTCGGGGCCGGCGGCGTAGAGGTTGCCGCGGGCATCCACCTTGAGCCCATCCCAGGCGTCATCTTCCGGGACGGTGCGGGTGATATCGAAGAACACCCGCCCGTTGGCGACCGTCCCGTCCTCCCGCACGTCGTACCGCATGATCACCTTCCGTGCCGGGTCCCAGTTGTCCACGTACAGCGTCCGCTCATCCGGCGAGAAGGCGAGCCCGTTGGGGCCGCGCAGCTCCCGGGTGAGGAGCGTGAGGCGTCCGTCCTTGAGCCGGTAGACCCCGCTCCAGGGCGTCTCCTTCGCGGGGTCCTCGAAGACCCGCGGCAGCCCGAACGGCGGGTCGGTGAAGTAGAGGCCCCCATCCGACCGGAAGACCAGGTCGTTGGGGCTGTTGAGGCGGTGCCCCTCGAAGCGATCGGCAAGCACCGTCAGCGCGCCGGTGCGCTCCACCCGCAGCACCCGGCGGTGCCCGTGCTGGTTGATCAGCAGCCGCCCCTCCCGGTCGAGCGTCAGGCCATTCGAGCCCGGCTGGTGGTAGCGGCCGATGTCCACGCCCGCGTAGCCGCTCTTGGTGCGATACACGCTCACCTGGCCGTCGGGGCTCCAGCGATAGATCGTGTTGGTGTTGGGGTCGCTGAAGAGCAGGTAACCGCCCTCCGCCACCCACACCGGCCCCTCCACGAACTCGAAGCCGCCCGCGAGCCGCTCGGCCTGGACGCCGGGAGCCAGCACGTCATCGAGCCCGGGGTCGAGCCGGGTGATGCGGGTGGCCACCGGCGTCCCGACGCGCGCGGCCCCGGGGGGAAGGAAGTCCAGCGTGGCGCTGCGGATCCAGATGAAGTTGGCCGGCGGATGCGACACCGGCGCATTCATCCCGAAGATCGCCAGCTGGAACTGCTGCCCCGGGCGGGCGTCGCGCGTGAGCACCACCCGGTTGGGGGCGTTGAAGCCCTTGACCAGCTGGCCGCCGGCCTGGCCGAGGACCAGCGGGAGCGTGCCGTTGACCCAGACCTCGGCGTAATCGTCCACGACCAGCTCGAAGACGATCGTCATGCCCGTCGGGTCGAGCGCGCCGACCCGGGCCGGGACGGTCACGTTGATGCGGTACCAGTTGAAGGAGAACCGGCCGTGCCCGCGGCGAACGGCGATCGACTCCGCGGGAATCACCGGCCAGGCGCCGTCGTCGAACTCCGCCGGCCCGGCGTGGGGCGTGATGTCGTGGGTGCGGTTGGGCGGACCGCTGGCCCGCAGGTCCGGACCGGGCTCACGGTGGTCCACCGCCACGAAGGCCGCGTCGCTGTAGCGCCAGCTGCCGCGCACCAGCGTTGTGCCGTCGCTGGTGCCCAGGTCGATGACGGCCACGGGCTTGCCGGAGGGGGCGTCACCGGTCACCTGGGCGCCCAGGCCGGCGGGGGGCACCACCGCCAGGACGGCCATGAGCAGGATTGGGTTGCGCATGGCTACCGCACCTTGACCACGTAGTAGGTGAGCGGGCCCTGCACCTCCTGGAACCAGTGCGGGGTGCCGTTCGGGACGGTGATCACGTCGCCCCGGCCGATGCGGCGGGACTGGCCGCCGTCGATGGCGTCGCCGCGGACCTCGTTGGGCTCGGTGGTCTTGCCGCCCACCACCGTCCCGCCGGTCACCAGCGTAGCCGAGCCGTCGAGCACGTAGATCACGTCGGTGTCGAGCGCGTGCACCTCCGCCTGGCCGGCCTTCTCGCGGCGGCTGGCGTGCACCATGTAGTTCCGCCCCGCGCCGTCGAGCAGCACGCTGCCGCGCTGGAAGGCGGCCCGGACCTCGTCCCGGCTGAAGTAGCTGACCTCCGGCTGGTGCATCGGGGCCGCCGCCGACACCCGGGCGGTCACGCCCGCCGCGCCGGCCAGCGCCACCTCCTCGTCCTCCTGCGCGCTCGCGGCGCCGCTCACGCCCACCGCGCCCACGATCTCGCCGTCGAGCACGATCGGCACGCCCCCGATCAGCGGGGTGAAGTCCACCGTCGTCATGGCGGTGCGGCCCTTGTTGATCAGCTCCTCGAACACCCGGGTGGGCTTCTTGAACAGCGCGGCCGTCCGCGCCTTGCCGATGGAGATGGTGGCGCCGGCGGCGAAGGTGCCGTCGAGCCGCTCCAGCGCCATCAGGTGGCCGCCGTCATCCACCACCGCGATGACGCCCGTCCCGGCGCGGGTGCGGGCAAAGGCAGCCGCCGCCGCGATCACGTTGCGGGCACCCTCGAGGGTGAGGCTCCGGTGCTGGGCCACCTGGGCGGTGGCGGGGGTGGCCAGGCCGGCCACCACCAGGGCGAGCACGGCCAGTCGGGTCATGCGCATGGGGGATCCTCCCGGAAACACGACCGCCGGCCGGGGACGCCCGACCGGCGGTGTGCCAGTGACAGGTTACTTGACGATGGTGTCGAAGCTGGTCTCGCCCAGCAGCACTTCGGCGAAGGAGCACCACACCTGCACCTTGGCCACGTCCTTGATGTAGGCCGGCAGGGTGAGCGTGCGGTTGGTCTTGTCGCCCTTGATGCGGAACTGGTTGAGGAGGTACGTGTTGCCCTTCGAGTCGACGATCTGCCAGCTCGGCGCCGGGGTGTCGGGGATGACGAAGTCATCGGACACCTTGAGCGAGATCCGGCCGGCGTCGACCGTGGCGGTGACGGTGCCGGTGTTGGCCTTGACGCCCATGAACGGCTTGCTGGTGAAGCTCTTCGGCGCGTAGGTGGCCGCGGTCGTCATCCCGACCAGGGTCACCAGCATCGCGACAGCCGCGAACATCCTGCGCATTGCATCCTCCGGAGTGTGGTCTCGCACCGGCGCCGTGCCGGTGCCGCGTGGCCTGCACCGCGAGAATGCCGCTGCCCCCGGATCGGTTCCCGCCTCAGCCGGCGTGATGCTCGCAGAAGATGCAGCGCACCCCCTCCACGTGGCTCAGCTTGGCGCACAGGCGCGCCCGCGGGCCCCGCAGGCGCAGGAACGCCTCCGCCGCGGCGAGCATTCCGAGCCCCGGCGCGAGGAAGTAGATCCACCACCCGGTCCAGGTGCCGGCGAACACCGCCGACCCCACCGTGCGCGCCGGGTTCATGCTCATCCCGGAGTAGGGCGCCTCGACGGTGATGTACAGCCCCACCAGCACCGCCGCACACGCGCCGGTGTACCTGGCCAGCGCGGGCGTCGCCGCCACGTGCAGCACCACGAGCATCAGCACGAACGCGATCAGCAGCTCGGCCAGCAGCGCCACGAGCACGCCGGAGGGACCGGGCACCGTGACCACGTAGTTGACGGTCGGATCCGCCAGCCGCTCACCGAAGATGAGCGCCGCCACGCCCGTACCCGCCAGGGCGCCGGCGAACTGGGCCAGCACGTAGCCCGGCAGGTCACCCCGGGCCACCTTGCCCAGCCGGTAGAAGGTGAGCGTCACCACCGGGTTGAGGTGTGCCCCGGACCGCTGGCCCCAGGGGCCATAGACGTTCACCGCGAGCGTCAGCGCCATCGCAAGGCCCATCGCCAGGTTCCGGGCGAACATCCCGGGCAGGCGCTGGACTACCGGTGAGCCGGGATGGAAGAACAGCACCGCGAACCCGCAGGCCGACACCATGAACAGCCCGAGCCCGAACGCCTCCGCCAGGTATTCAGGCAGGTGGTCCCGCCACCGGGGCCTCATGGCCGGCCGGACGGCGGCGCCAGCACCACCCGGTCGAGCCGCAGCAGTTCGCCCAGGGACCAGGCCTGGAAGGGGCAGCCGCGTGGCGTGAACGGGTGCTCGGCGTCGGCAATCTCCGCGAGGTGCCCGAGGCCAAGCCGCGTGAGCTGCCCCAGCAGCGGCTCGAGAAACCGGCCCCGCGCCTCGGCACGGGCGGCGGGCGTGTCGCCGCGCACCCGCACCCAGGCCTCGATGAAGGGGCCGGCGAGCCACGGCCAGACGGTCCCCTGGTGGTAGGCGCCGTCGCGCTCCACCGGCCCCCCGACGTACCGGGGCCGGTACCCGGGCGTGTCGGGGGCCAGGCTGCGGAGGCCCATCGGTGTCCACAATCGCTCCTCCACCCCCTCCAGCAGCTGGCGGCCGCGCGCGGTGTCGAGCACGGGCCAGGGGAGTCCCCCGAGCGCCAGCACCTGGTTGGGACGGAAGGCATCATCGACCGCGCCGGGCACGTGGTCCGCGTCCACCACGTCCGCCAGGTAGCCGCCCGGGAGCCAGAAGCGCTCACCGAAGGCCCTGGTCGCCCGCTCGGCGATGGGGCCCCAGCGCGCATCCGATGTAGCGCCGATCCGCAGCGCGTTGATCCACAGCGCCTGGATCTCCACCGGCTTGCCGATGCGCGGCGTCACCACCCACTCGCCAACCCGGGCATCCATCCAGGTGAGCTGCACCCCCGGCGCTCCCGCGGCCAGCAGGCCATCCGCATCCATGCGGATGCCGTAGCGGGTGCCGCGCGCGTGGCCCTCGAGAATGGCCCCGACCGCGGTGAGCAGCCGCTGCCGCTCCGCGGCGGGCACCCGCCGGCGGGCCTCGAGGTATTCATGCACCGCCACCACGTACCAGAGCGAGGCGTCGACCGTGTTGAACTCGGGCTGGTCGCCTCCCTCGACAAAGCGATTCGGCAGCATCCCCTCGGACACCTGGCCCGCCCACTCCCGCAGGATGTCGCGGGCATCGTCGAGCCGCCCGGTCGCCAGGCAGAGGCCCCGGAGGGCGATGAACGTGTCCCGCCCCCAGTCCGTGAACCAGGGATACCCCGCGATGATCGTCTTCCCCGCCCCGCGACGCACCAGGTACTGGTCGCCCGCGCGGACGAGCGGATCACCCAGCGCCCCGCGCCGGGTCGCCTCCGCGTCGATCAGCCGGGTGCCGAGGGTGGCGGCCCGGCTCCGCCCCGGCGCCACGTGGCCCTCGATCCCCTCCGCGAGCAGCACCCAGACGGCCTCGCCGCCGGTGAGATCCCAGCACAGCTCCCCCGGCGACCAGAGGTCCATCCGGTGCTCGAAGCCGCGCTCCCGCTCCTCGGCGAGCAGGAAGTTGCGATACCACTGCGGGTCGTGCTGGTAGTCCGCCGCCGCGAGGCTCTGCACCGGCGGCAGCTGCGCATACGGCTGCCACCGCACCCGCTCGCCCTCGACCACGGTCTCGGCGCGGAGCGCCGGGTTCTCGTGATGCAGCGCATGGCTGTCGCGCCCCGAGAGCAGCGGACGCACGACGAGCCGCCCGCCGCGACCGGCGGCGTTCACCCGCCAGCGCAACACCGCCGCGGGCCGCTCGTGCGGCAGCACCAGCTCCTGGGTGATCTCGACGTCGCCGGCGAGCCGCCACGTCCAGCGCGGCCAGGGGGCAGCCGCAAAGGCCGCCAGCCGTGTGTGGCCGTCGGGATGGAACACCTCGGGCGCGTAGTGCTGGGTGGTCAGCGGGGTCCGGACACCCGCCCGCTCGTACCACGCCTCGAAGCCGTCCACCAGCACCGCGCGACGCGACGGCACCTCGACCGCCGGCGTGAGCACCCCGTGGTACCGCCGGGTGCGCCAGCCACCGACGGTCCCGCTCGCGAACCCACCGAGCCCGTCGGTCTCCAGCCACTCCGCCTCGAGCGCGGGGATCATCCGCCCTCCTCGAAGCCGGGATAGAGCGTCATGCCCCCGTCCACGAAGAGCGTGGTGCCGGTGACGTAGTCGGCCTGGTCGGAGACCAGCCAGGCGGCGGCGCGCCCCAGGTCCTCCGGCTCGCCGATGCGCCGGTACGGCACCAGCCGCATCAGGGCGGCATACGCCTCGGGCGTCTCCCAGGCGGCGCGGTTGATCGGCGTCCGGATGGCGCCCGGCGCCAGCCCCATCACCCGGATGCCCTCCGCGGCGTACTCCTGGGCAATGCTCTTCATCAGGAGGCTGACGCCCCCCTTGGAGGCGGCGTAGTTGGCGTGCCCGGCCCAGGGGATGACCTCGTGCACCGAGCTCACGCACAGGATCTTTCCCAGTGCCCGCGAGCGCGCCGGCTCCGGCCCGCGGCGCCGGAACTCACGCACCGCCTCCCGGGCGCAGAGGAACTGGCCCGTGAGGTTCACGTCGATCACCCGCTGCCACTGGGCCAGGGTCATGTCGTGCAGTGGCGCGTCCTGCTGCAGCCCCGCGTTGTTCACCAGGATATCGAGGCTCCCGAACGCCTCGCGGGCTCCCGCGAACAGAGCGACCACTTCGGCCTCGCGCCCCACGTCCGCCCGGAGGGCCACCGCGCGGCGGCCGCGGTCCCGGATCTGCCCCGCCACCGCCTCCGCCGCCTCCGCCGCGGAAGAGTAGTTGATGGCGACGTCGGCGCCGGCGTCCGCCAGCGCCAACGCGATCGCGCGACCGATCCCGGAGCTGGCCCCCGTGACCAGCGCCCGCTGGCCCTCCAGAGGCGCCGGCGTCTCAGCGGGCCGCATGTTCGCCTCCGCGCCGGGGATGGGCGGCACGCGCGGGCGGCCCCGCGGCCGAAGGCACCTCCGCCCGTGGCGTCCGCGGCATCAGCAGCTTGGCGATCAGCCCGGTCCACCCGGTCTGGTGCGATGCCCCCACGCCTCGCCCGGTGTCGCCATGGAAGTACTCATGGAACAGCACCAGGTCCCTGAAGTGCGGATCATGCTGCTGCTTGGGATGGTCGCCGAGCCCCGGCCGGCGCCCGTCCGCCCCGCGCAGGAAGAGCCGGGAGAGCCGACGGGTCAGCTCCTCCGCCACCTCGGCGAGCGTGAGGTACCGCCCCGAGCCGGTCGGGCACTCCACCCGGAAGTCGTCGCTGTAGTAGTGATGGAACTTCTGCAGCGACTCGATGAGCAGGTAGTTGACCGGGAACCAGATCGGCCCCCGCCAGTTCGAGTTCCCCCCGAAGAGCCCGGAATCGGACTCCCCCGGCTGGTACCGGACCGTGAGGGGCATGCCCATCACGTCGAACCGGTAGGGCGCGGCCTCGTGATGGCGTGACAACGCCCGCACCCCGAACTCTGACAGGAACTCGGTCTCGTCCAGCATGCGGCGCAGCAGGGCCTTCATCCGGTGGCCTCGCAGCAGGCTGAGCAGCCGGCGTTCGCCCATCCCGGGCGTCTCCCACCGCGACACCAGCGCCGCCAGGTCTGGCCGGGCCTCGAGGAACCAGCGCAGCCGCGCGGTGAACTCCGGCAGTTCCTCCAGCAGGGCCTGATCCAGGGTCTCCACGGCGAACAGGGGGATGAGGCCCACCATCGACCGCACCCGCAGCGGGACCATCCGCTGGTCCGGGGTGTTGAGCACGTCGTAGTAGAACTGGTCCCCCTCGTCCCACAGGCCCACCCCGCCGTCGCCGAGGTTGGTCATCGCCTCGGCGATGTGGAGGAAGTGCTCGAAGAACTTGGTGGCGATGTCCTCGTAGACCCGGTTGTGCCGCGCCAGCTCCAGCGCGATCCGCATCAGGTTGAGGCTGTACATCGCCATCCACGCGGTGCCGTCGGCCTGGTTGATGAACCCGCCGGTGGGGAGCGGCGCGCTGCGGTCGAAGACGCCGATGTTGTCCAGGCCGAGGAAGCCGCCCTGGAAGACGTTCCGGCCCTGGGCGTCCTTGCGGTTCACCCACCAGGTGAAGTTGAGCATCAGCTTGTGGAAGACCCGCTCCAGGAAGGCCAGGTCGCCGGCATCGCCGCGGCGCTTGCGGTCCATCTGGAACACCCGCCAGGTGGCCCACGCGTGCACCGGCGGGTTCACGTCGCCGAGGGCCCACTCGTAGGCCGGCAGCTGGCCGTTGGGGTGCATGTACCATTCGCGGGTGAGCAGCACCAGCTGCCCCTTGGCGAACTCGGGGTCCACCAGCGCGAGGGGAATGCAGTGGAAGGCGAGGTCCCACGCCGCGTACCAGGGATACTCCCAGGTATCGGGCATGGAGATGATGTCGGCGTTGTTGAGGTGCCGCCATTCGGCGTTCCGCCCACGCCGCCGCCCTGCCGGCGGGGTCGGCTGGGCCGGGTCGCCGGCCAGCCACTCCGGCACGTCGTAGTAGAAGTACTGCTTGCTCCAGATCATCCCGGCCAGGGCCTGGCGCTGGACCAGGCGCGCGTCGGGATCGGGCAGGTCACGCTGCAGCCGGTCGTAGAACTCATCGGCCTCGCGGATCCGCAGGTCCATCACCCGTTCGAAGTCCCCGAACCCGCTGCCCTCGGGCGAGAGCCGCGCCCGGAGCACGTGCGTGCCGCCCGGCGGGATGGTCACGCGCGCCCAGGCCGCCGCCTTGGTGCCCCGCTCCTCGGGGTTCACCGCCTCAGCGCGACCCTCCACCACCCGCGCGTGGAAGGCGTCCTTCACGTAGGCCCCGGTGGCCGGCGCGCCGAAGAGCCGCGCCACGTTGGTCTCGTTCTCGGTGAACAGCCACTCCACCCTCCCGTCCACCCGCAGCCGGTAGTCGCCGTGGCTCGGGTGGGGGGCCAGCACCGCGTCATCGGTCCGGCGCAGTTCGGGGCGGGCCGCCCCGGGCGCCCACGACCACGTATTGCGGTACCACAGCTGTGGCAGCAGGTGCAGTTCGGCCGCCCCGGGACCGCGGTTGTGGACCGTCACCCGGAGCAGGATGTCGTCCGCGCCGGCCTTGGCGTACTCCACCACCACGTCGAAGTAGCGGTCGTCGTCGAACAGGCCGGTATCGATCAGCTCAAGTTCGGGCGCGCCGATGCCGCGCCGCGCGTTCTCCTCCACCAGCTGCCGGTAGGGAAACGCGCGCTGCGGGTACTTGTACAGCATCTTCAGGTACGAGTGGCTCGGCGTGGCATCGAGGAAGTAGTACAGCTCCTTCACGTCCTCGCCGTGGTTGCCCTCGCCGTTGGTCAGGCCGAAGAGCCGTTCCTTGAGGATGGGGTCCTGCCCGTTCCACAGCGCGAGCGAGAGGCAGAGCCGCTGGCCGTCGTCGGAGAACCCCGCCAGCCCGTCCTCCCCCCAGCGGTAGGCGCGGCTCCTGGCGTGATCGTGCGGCAGGTAGTCCCACGCGGCGCCGTCAGCGCTGTAGTCCTCCCGCACCGTCCCCCACTGCCGCTCCGCCAGGTAGGGCCCCCAGCGCCGCCAGTCCACCGCGCCGCGCCGGGTCTGGTCCAGCCGACCGTCCTCCGCCGTGATCTGTCGCACGCCGCCTCCGCTTGCCTCGCGCCGCGCCCGGGCAACCTGCCCATGGCCGTGCGCGCTCAACGCCGGGGGGGCCCGGGGGGTTCCCGCTACCATCCCGCCGCGGCCGCTGTAGGTTAGGGGACCCTCTCCCTTCCCTCGACCGGACGACCCCCATGATCCGGATCGTGCGCCGCGACACCGGGGCGCTGCTGCTCGAGACCGACACCGACACGCTCGCCGGCGTGTCGCTGCCGTATGCCGTCCTCCTGTATGCCGAGCTGCCCGGCGCGGACCTCACCGGCGCGCGGCTCCGCGGCGCCGACCTCTGCTCCGCCAACCTCGAGGGTGCCCGCCTCGACGGTGCCGACCTCCGGGGCGCGGACCTGAGCGGGGCCTGCCTGCGGGCGGCGAGCTTCGCCGGCGCGCGCCTCACCGACGCCCGGCTCCTCGGCACCGACCTGAGCGGCGCCAGCTTCCGCGGCGCGGACCTGGGTCGCACCAGCTTCAAGCTGGCGGGGGCCGCCACCGCACCCGCGGACTTCCGCGACGCGCGGATGCAGCGAAGCGGCCTCGACCATACCACCTTGGCCGGCTGCGATCTGTCCGGCGCGGATCTCTCGGAGGCTCACCTGGGGGGGGCCAACTGGGCGGGGGCCAACCTGCGGGGGGCGACGTTCAGGGGGGCGCTGCTGGAAGGGACCAACCTCGCCGGCGCGGACCTGACCCACGCCGACCTGACCCACGCCGTGCTGCACCGGGCCGACCTCACCGCGGCCCGGATGGCCGACGCCGCGCTGGGGCGCACCATCTTCGCCGCGGTGCCGAGCCTGCCGCTGGCGCTCGGGCTCGAGGCCACGAGCCACTCTGCCGATTCCTCGCTCGACCTCGCCACCCTGGCCGGGATCGCGCACGGCCTGCCCACCGCCTTCCTCGAGGGGATCGGCCTGGCGGAGGCGGTGCTGCGCCGCCTGGCCGACTAGCCCGCGGCGTCCTTCCCGCCCTCGGCGGCCAGGCGCGCGGTGATGCGGGCCATCAGCCCGTCGGGCACGGCCAGCCGCTGCAGCTTCTGCCGCACGCCCTGCAGCACCCCCTGCTCGAACCGGTACTCCGCGGCACACACGGCACAGGTCTCCATGTGCGCCCGCACCAGGCGCAGCTCGTCGGGCGTCAGCTCCCGGTCGAGGTAGTCGTCGAGCCGCGCGAAGACCTCCTCGCAGGTGAAGCGATCGGGCGGATGGGTGCTCATGCGCCCTCGCTTCCCGCGACGGCAAGCGCGGCCACGATGCCCCGGTCCACTGCCACCGCCCAGAGCGCCTGCTGCAGCATCCGCCGCCCGCGGTGCAGCCGCGACCGGATCGTCCCCACCGGGACACCCACCATCTCCGCGATCTCCTGGTAGGAGAAATCCTGCATGAAGTAGAGCGACGCCACGACCCGGTGCTCCTCCGGGAGCGCCGCGATCGCCGCCTCGACGTGCTCCGTCTCGAGCCGACTCATCACTTCGGCTGCCGGGTCCTCGCTCCGCGCGTGCAGCCCCAGCGCCGCCGTCTGGCAGTACAGGTACAGCTCGGGCGTGTCATCGAGCGCCAGCTCCGTGCCCTGCCGCTTCTGCTTCCGGTACCGGCTGAAATAGCAGTTGGTCAGGACCCGGAAGAACCAGGCTCGGAAGCCGCTCCCGACCTGGAATGTGTGAAATCCCCGGAAGGCGAGCAGCGCGGCCTCCTGCACCAGGTCCTCGGCATCCGCGGGATTCCGGGTGAACCGGAGCGCGGTCCCATAGGCCGCGTCGAGGACCGGCGCCAGCAGCGCCTCGAAGGCCGCCGCCGGGGCCGCCACCTCCGCGGCGCCCCCGTTCAGATCATCCATGTCGTTGGCCGGTCATCGCTTGGAAGCCCTCATCAGGCAGCAGTCTCCCCCACGAGGCCCCGGGCCTCGAGTGGTAACGCTGGCGCGCCCCGGAAGGTTCCCCGGTGCCGTTCAGACCATGGCGGACCGCCGGGCGGCGAGCATCCGGCGGGCGGCAAGCGCCGGTGGCGCTGCCTCCACGATGGGCACCGGCAGCGACTGCTCCAGGTCCTGCAGCACGTTTATGCACGCCACGAACGCGTCGTAGGGCGACTCGTACGGACTAAAGTACTTGTGGACGTCGCCGTCCGCGAACCACTTGGTGCACATGTAGTACAGGTGATCGCTGGTGGTGAGCCGGCGCCACCGCTCCAGCAGCTCCGGGTCGCGGGCGGCGAGGACCGCCTCGCGCATCCCGTAGATGCGCTGCTGCGCCGCCTCCTGCAGCCGGTTCCCCAGCCAGGCGGTGGTGTCCCGCTCCACGTCGGCCCAGGAGGTGGGCCGGGTGAAGGCGAGCGGTGCCACCGGCGCCCGCGCCGCCAGCGTGCCGGGATGGGCG
>Ga0268298_10003182_pt1 | contig 17042 bp, 13 predicted proteins | sample WWTPWeurt_MetaG_FD_194462 | JGI IMG/M metagenome (GOLD analysis project Ga0268298, IMG submission 194462) | Activated sludge microbial communities from WWTP in Nijmegen, Gelderland, Netherland - WWTP Weurt | ecosystem: Engineered > WWTP > Aerobic digester > Activated sludge | place... | reverse complement strand
CTCTAATTCTCCCGTTAGCCGCTTTCGCGGTTCCTTCTCTTATCGTGCTGTCGCACGATACTCTGCTGAAGCAGAGATCGTTCAGTCATCCCAGCGTCAAACATTATGGTGATTAAAAGTAGTACCTAATATAGTGTACGTTAGCCGCTTTCGCGGTTCCTTCTCTTATCGTGCTGTCGCACGATACTCTGCTGAAGCAGAGATCGTTCAGTCATCCATTAACTCATTAGCTAATTAGCTAATTTCCTAATTGTCACAATTATCTTTCCATTATCTTTGGAAAAAATCGAAGCATGAAACCGGCATTTACAGGATTCTATTTCTTGATGATGGTATGCTTTGCCAATGCGCAAAGCTGGAAAGAAATCACGCGATTTAGTCCGCAGCAAACCATTCAGAAAATCCGCTTTCTTACCTCCGAACTTGGGTATTGTGTTAGTTCGTTGTACAATGGCTCTACGATGAATATCCACAAGACCACCAATGGTGGCCTCAGCTGGACGGATCAGAGCTCCGGCTATTCCGGAACCCGGTTTATGGACATTTTTATCCTCAACGAACAAACCGCTTTCATGAGTGGAAACGATGGCCTGATTATCAAAACGACCGATGGGGGAAATAAATGGGTAACCAAAACAACCGGCACCAAAGAACAACTCTGGGGATTGCATTTTCTGGATGACCAGACGGGATTTGCCTGTGGTGCCTATGGAATGATTCTTAAGACAGAAGATGGCGGTGAAAGCTGGTTCAGCATTCCCACCGGCCTCAATAATTTATTGTATTCAATCTGTTTTGTGGATGATAAAAAAGGATTTGCTTCCGGTTCCAATGTTTTGTTGAGAACCGATGATGGGGGTGATTCCTGGACTGCGGTCAAAGACTTCCCATTCACCCCGCCTGCTGATTGGATACGTCGCATCAAATTCGTAAATACTCAAGTGGGATATGCCTGTGCAGACATCGGTAGAATTTATAAAACAGTGGATGGTGGGACTAAATGGACCAGCTTGAATTCTGGTGTCCAGGAACCACTGATGGATTTGGATTTTGCAGATGCGCTGACCGGTGTGGTGGTGGGATTCAATGGCACCATTCTAAAAACGACGGATGGAGGGCAGTCCTGGACTCAGATGCCAAGTCCACTGGGTCCGGAACATCTTTTCTCAGTGGATCTGGTCAATCAAAACAGCGGATTCATCTGCACCTATCTGGGCAGGATTTTGAGAAACGACGAATTACTCAGCACGGTCAACATTGAAGATCGTGAATTCCAATTATGGCAAAACCAATCTACCGGAATTATTGAAATAAGAAGCAACAAACAATTTGATGAAAAATCCATCGTTTTCTTTTCAGCGGATGGTAAAAAAGTGAATGCAGAACTGATCGGAAAAACGGAGCTTGCTGTTCAATATCGTGTTCAGGGATTTCCTACCGGACTGTATTTTGCCAGGTTGACCATTGACAAAAAAAGTAATAGTTTGAGTTTTGTGGTTTCACAACAATAAATCTAATTTTATGATAAGGAAAATATTAATCACACTTGCGGTCGGCCTGATCATCATTCAGTTTTTTCAGATTGACAAAACTTCCAACACGGACCAGTCTAATCACTTGAACACAAAATTTCCGGTACCCGAAGATGTAGGGCTTTTGCTTAAAAATGCCTGTTACAATTGTCACAGCAATTCAGTGCAATTCCCATGGTACAGCAGCATTCAACCCATAGGCTGGTGGCTGAATCATCACATAGAGGAAGGTAGAGGAGAATTGAATTTTTCCAATTTTACCGCCGGACCCATCGCCAGACAAAATCACAAGTTTGAAGAAATAATCGAGGTGGTAAAGGAAAAAGAAATGCCCTTACCTTCCTATACCTGGTTGGGACTTCACCCTGAAGCCAAACTAACAGACAGTGACCGTGCGAACATCACCATGTGGGCACAGATGCAATTGGATTTAATTGCCAGACAGTATCCTGCTGACAGTCTTAAGAGAAAGAAAAGATAACGGCAGTTTCATCAAACTTCAAAGAAAAATGACCGTCATTTTTTAGTCATCTTGCCATGTATAAAAAGTTTATTTTTTTAGGATTAATTCTTCAATCAGTTACTCACATGCAGGCACAAAATTTTAAACCGGGGAGTTATCATCTGCGTGGAATCATGGAAATGGCTGCCGGATTTGAATTCAGGGAAGACAGTACATTTCGTTTTTATTATGTCTACGGCGCATCTGACCGTTATGCGGAAGGAACCTATTCCATTGAAGGGAACATCCTCAAACTGCATTCTGACAAAAACGTTCAGCAGGATTTTCCGGTCCGCAAACAAACTCAGGAAGACGGACCCATTACCATTCGCATTGTGCATGACAATCCAATGATGATCGACCGGGTGCGATGTGCTGTTTTTTACCAAAAAGAAAAAAGAGATTTTGAATCGGACCGTGAAGGATATATCAGGACCGATTTAAAGGAAGCTGATGATATTTATTTACAGCACCCCATGTTTCCGGATGTGATGTGTCAGATAAAAGACGCGCAAAATAAAAATAATTATTTCGAAGTGGGACTCAATCCTTCTCTGCAGAAAGTAAGTTTCAAAGGTATAGATTTTCAGATTGAAGAAGATTTTATCAGCTGCTTTCCAAATTATTTTATGCCTATTGAGCATATTCGATTTTTTAGAGAAGAATAATTTTTAAAAAAATTTCCTGATTTTATAAATCCTTAAATTAACATTCATTTACATGCCAGTAGAGCTGTGTTAGGGGCATATCTGAGAATAACTAAAATGCTATTACAAAGCAGACAGATATAAAGGGTCAAGTTAAAATTTTGGGAGAAACTAGTTTTGTGGACCCCGTTATTCACTAAAGTTGTCTGTGGTTTGTTTCTTATATGTTCCCATGATGGACAAATTTAAATGATCTTGGAAACACTACTTTATTTTTAGTTATATTTGGTCCACTATATTGGGGATTTACAAATTCAATTAAAGGACAAACTTAAATTAAGTGAATTAAATTAACCCCAGGCGTTTATCTAGTAGTTATAAATCCAAAAAATGGAAACACATTGCAAAGAAGAATTTCTGTTAATTAATTTATTTAAATGAAACGATACTATTTTAAATATTGTATATATATATGTATCTTTTATGGATTTTGTGATTCTACTAATCATGCGTTAGTAGCACAAGATTACTATGGAGCTGCTTGGATAGTAGGTTATAGCAATGATAGTACATTTTTGCCTAAGTACGGAAAAACTGAAATTAATTTTTCAAGTGGTAATATTAATGTTGAATACAAGTTTGGTGAAAAGTTACCAGAATTGGGGTACACAAACGCATCTATAGGTAATAAAAATGGAACATTGAGATATTTTACTGATGGTTTTAGAATTTATGATAATAAGCAAAAAGTCATTTCAAATGGAGATAGTATAAATTACGGACGTGTTTGGCGCGACTATGTTGGTGGATATCCGGCTGAGTATAATCATTATTTTATTCCAATGCCAGGGAAAGAGGATATTCAAACCGCATTAATTCATTTTACAATTAATTATCATCCTGATTTTATTCAAAGGTATTTCTTTGCTCCTGTATTCAAATTTTCAAGAATAGAATTTGACAGGATTTCCAAAGAAAATTTAGTTTCAATTAAAGATAGCATTATTACACAGGGTGATTTTGTCCAATCTCATATGGCATTAACAAAACATGCAAATGGAAGAGATTGGTGGATTATAATAGAGGATTATCTGAGTAACAACCATAGAGTTTATTTATTGGATACATCTGGAATAAGGCTTTACGCTAATCAAAAAATTGGCGTTCCTGCAGACAGTTTTGATTGGACTGGAAATAGTATCTTTACACCGGATGGAGAGATGTTTATCAAATATTTAAGAGGTTATCAAATTCAAATATTTGACTTTGACAGGTGTCTTGGAATTCTTTCAAATCCAAGAATTGTTATTAATAAAAATGCTTTATTTAAGGATTATTGTTATGTGGTTGTAAGTCCGAATAGTCAATTTTTATATTTAAACTCTGATTCTATTATCTGGCAATACGATTTGCATGCAAAAGATATCCAGAGTAGCGAGACTATAATTGGTGAATGGGATGGTTACTTATTTGAGAATAGGTTAACTACCTCATTTAATCAATTATCTCTTGCGACAGATGGAAAGATCTATGTATCGTGTAGAAGCAGTAGTATATATCTTCATGTGGTAAACAATCCTAATGAAAAAGGATTGAATTGCAATTTCCATTTAAGGCAAATTGAACTACCTGCTTTTATGTTTGGCAATTTGCCTGCTCCGCCAAATTATAATCTATTAGTAAAAACGAAATCTTCATGTGATACACTTTTATCAAGTTCTAGTAATAATTTGAATGTCGAAATTTCAATTTACCCAAACCCAGTTTATAATTATTTTAAAATAGGTTCAGATCTTCATTCTTACCTATACGTGCGATTACTTGATTTAATGGGCACTATTGTCAAGGAGTATCAAAAAAATTATAATAATTATTATGATGTGTCAGATATTCCAGCTGGAATTTATTTTATACAAGTTAGGTTAAATAATCGAGATTATTTGAAAAAAATTATAATTAATTAGTGTTTAGATATGCTAAATGGGATGTTTCAACACAATGAACAGAGTTATCTGTTGTGGTATATTTTTTTTGGAAGGGCTGACCGAATATTTTTTCCTACATTCACTAAAAGAAAATGACTTGCTTGTACAAGTCACTTTCTTAAACAATTTACAATAAAGGACTACAACAAATTGTTGCCTATTGGATTTTAAAGTTGTCCTAAATTCCATCTTATTATCATTGTTCTTTTTTGTCTTGATAAACCCATTCTATGCATTAGAATTTCTATTCCAAGTCAAAAAATTTCAGCTTTCGCGGTTCCTTCACTTATCGTGCTGTCGCACGATACTCTGCTTACAGCAGAGATCGTTCAGTCATTTCTCATTCTCTTACTAGCCGCTTTCGCGCCTGCCTGCCGACGCAGTCAGGCAGGGTTCTTTCCCTTGAAGCACTGTCGTGCTTCATTCCGCATTGCGGAAATCGGTCAGTCACCTTAAACAGTCATAATAGCTCCTGGCCTTACTGTCACAAATATTTTAGCTTAGCAGCAAGCGAGCTCAAACTGTATTTTGTTCTAAACGCTTTTTAAATCAGGTTTAGCTAAAATGAAAAAGGCCGGGCTGAATTTCTCATTCGATAAATATATGAGGCATTGGAATCTAACAAATACTGCTTAATAAGAGGTTAGTTTCTACTTAATTCCCTTAAAATATACCTGGCCTGATATTAAATAAATCCAAATATCTTAAAACTGCCGTAAATTTGCATCCCACCAAGACTCCACCGCACCATGCCTGAATTTTGTCATCTGCACTGCCATACCCAGTTTTCATTGCTTGACGGTGCTACGGACATCAAGTCCATGATGGCTAAGGCAAAAGCCGATAAAATGAAAGCCGTTGCCCTTACGGACCATGGCAATATGTTCGGATGCTACTCCTTCGTGAAGGAGGCTCGTGCAAATGGATTGAAACCCATACTGGGTTGCGAATTTTACATGGTCGAGGACAGGCGTAAACAATCTTTTCTGAAATCCGGAGGTGAGAAAGACGAAAGATTCCACCAACTCCTGCTGGCGAAAAATGAAGAAGGATATAAAAACCTTTCCAAACTTTGTTCGCTGGGTTACATAGAAGGGCTATACGGTAAATTTCCAAGGATAGACAAAGAGCTTATCCAGCTTCACCATAAGGGACTCATCGCGACCAGTTGTTGCATTGGGGCTGAAATTCCGCAAGCCATTATCAAAGGAAAAATGGAAGAGGCTGAAAGGCTCTTACAATGGTGGCTGAATCTTCTGGGAGAGGATTTTTATATAGAGATTCAGCGACAGCATGGCAATGATGACCTTGATGGAATTGGCATCAGCCAGGAACAGGTAAATCAGCATTTATTGGCATTGGCCAAAAAATACAATGTCAAAGTCATTGCGACCAACGATGTCCATTATCTGGAAGAGAAAGACTCCATACCGCATGACATCCTCTTGTGTGTGAATACCAACTCGTTCGTAGATGAAGAATCGAGATTTAAATTTTCGAGTCCGGAGTATTTTTTCAAGACTCACGATCAAATGTCTGAACGGTTTGCCGATGTCCCTTTTGCGCTTGACCATACCATGGAGATCGCCGACAAATGCTATACGCCCAATCTCGAACGGGACATTCTGCTTCCTGCTTTTCCGATTCCTGCTGAGTTTCAGGATCAGGCCGGCTATCTGAGACACCTGGTTTATGAAGGTGCAAAAAAGCGCTATGGCACGATCACTGCGCAGGTAAAATCCCGATTGGACTTTGAGCTCGAAGTCATTGAGAAAATGGGGTTTGTAGGCTACTTCCTGATTGTTCAGGATTTCATTCAGGCTGCACGTAATCTTTCAGTAGGTGTGGGCCCGGGAAGAGGATCAGCTGCAGGATCTGCCGTTGCCTATTGCCTGACCATCACCGACATTGATCCGATTAAATATAATTTACTCTTTGAGCGATTTCTGAATCCGGAGCGTATCAGCATGCCCGATATAGATATAGATTTTGACGACCGCGGCAGGGATAAGGTGCTGAACTATGTCGTAGAGAAATATGGAAGAAATCAGGTAGCCCAAATCGTCACCTTCGGAACCATGGCAGCCAAATCCTCCATCCGTGATGTTGCCAGAGTCAAAAGACTGGATCTGTCATCCGCAGACCGGCTTGCCAAACTCGTTCCTGCCAAACCCGGCGTTTACTTAAAAAACCTGCTGGATCTGGAACAACAGGTTTCGGATGATTTTACACCGGACGAAAAAGTCAAAATCACAGAGCTTAGAAAAATATTTCAGTCCACAGGACTGGAAGCTGAAGTATTGAAAACTGCGAAAGAACTGGAAGGCTCTGTCAAAAGTGTAGGCGTACATGCCTCTGCAGTGATCATTGCACCCGAAGACATCATGAACTTTATCCCGGTATCCACAGCAAAAGATACCGACTTGTGGGTCACCCAGGTAGAAGGGAGTGTGATTGAGTCAACCGGATTGATTAAAATGGACTTTCTTGGTCTGGCTACGCTCTCCATCATCGACGATACCCTTAAAATCATTAAAAGAAGGCTTGGGGATGACTTTAAGCTGGAGATAAAGGAAATACCGCTGGACGATCCGCTCACACTGGAGCTCTTCCAATTGGGAAATACGATTGGTGTGTTCCAGTTCGAATCCGAGGGAATGAGGGGGCATCTTAAGAATCTGAAGCCGGGCAATATTGAGGACATCATTGCCATGAATGCACTTTTCAGGCCGGGACCGATGGATTACATTGACGAATTCATTGCACGAAAGTCCGGTAGACTTCAGGTGGTGTACCCGCATGAATGGATGAAAGATTTGCTCAGTCCTACTTATGGCATCATGGTCTATCAGGAACAGATCATGCAGGCTGCACAGATCATGGCAGACTACAGTCTGGGAGAAGCAGACATTCTCAGGAGGGCGATGGGAAAGAAAAAGAAGGAAGAGATGGACAAGCAAAAATCCATATTTGTAGAAAGGACGACTGCCAAAGGAATTGAAGAAGCCAAGGCGGTGGAAATCTTCGACACGATGGCTAAATTTGCTTCCTACGGCTTTAACCGTTCCCACGCTGCGGCCTACTCCATTCTTGCTTTCCAAACAGCTTATTTAAAGGCGCACTATCCTGCAGAGTACATGGCAGCGGTGCTTACGTCCAAAAAAAATAAAATGGATGATCTGGGCCATTATCTGCACGAATGCAACCGGATGAAAATTAAAGTACTCGGTCCTGACATCAACGAGAGTGAAATAGATTTTACCGTAAATGCAAAAGGTGAAATTCGTTTTGGCTTATCCGCTTTAAAAGGGGTCGGAGAAGGACCGGTAGAGGAATTGATCATAGAGAAAGAAAAAAACGGCCCTTTCAAAGATTTTGGAGATTTCATCAAGCGCATGGGTACTCGTTCTGCCAACAAGAAGGTCATCGAAAGTTGTGTATATGGAGGTGCTTTTGACAGTTTTGAAGGCGTGCACCGTGCACAATATTTTGCCCCCTTCGAAAAGTACAATACCTATGTGGAGTATATGATTCGTTGGGGACAGCAATATCAGAATTCACAAAACAATTCACAAGGTTCCTTATTCGGGGCATTCGATACTCAGGAGGTGATGCCCCCTTCTCCTCCGCAGGCAGAACCCTGGAACAGCATAGAAAAACTGGAGCATGAAGTAGAAGTTGCAGGCATTTATCTAAGTGCGCATCCACTTGATGACTTCAAGCATGAAGTTAAATATGCGACCAGTTGCACCCTGGATGCTTTGCCACGATATCAGAAAGACGAAACCAATGGCATCAAACTCCGTTTGGCGGGTGTGATCAGCAATGTACAGCACAAGACCAATAAAGCCGGCGAAGGATATGCGAGTTTTACTTTACAGGACTACCATGGAAATTTTGCGTTTAATGCGAATAAAGAACTCTACCGGAACAAAAGAAATTTGCTGGAACCGGGGGTTTCGATTTTGGTAGAGGGGACCTACGGTAAAGATACTTGGCGCAACAGTGACGAGTGGTTTTTTAAAGTGGAGAACATCATGTTGCTCAGTTCTGCATTGGAATATACTGTCCAAAAGTTATTGATGTACATCAACCTTAGATCTGTCAACAAAGACATGATCAAGCGTCTGGACCAAACATTAAAAAAACACAAAGGACATCAAATCATACGCTTCAATATTCTGGATACCGAACAAGAGTTAAGTCTGGCATTTCTGGGTATAAAGAGAAAAGTAACTGCAAGCGGAGAATTGTTTTCTGAATTGGATGAATTGGGTGTTCATTACAAAATCAATGGCAAAGGATAATTTTAAAGATGAAGTCTTATCGTCTGACAAGTTTGTTTTAGTGTAAAGCATACATGGTGAATGAAAATATGAAGTCATCATAACTCATAACAATTACCTTGTTGTTATGAATTTGATTTAACCATTCAATGCGTTTGAATTTCTATTCCTGTAGCCATCCTACATTTTCTCAAATACTTACTTAGACCTACTTATTTTGCACATAGTTATTTTCCAAAGGAACTATGGGATGTGGCAGTTTGTAGGACGGATACGATAAAATAAAAGACTATAAACTATTGGCCGCTGTCATTCAACAAACACCCGGACTCAAAGACAGGCTGGAATCATGTACTGCACTAACAGGTAAAGTTATAGCGGTCAAAACCAAAATGGGTCACCGCGGAACGCATGGTCTCATTTACATTCAGGACCAATTCGGCACTACAGGAACCAATGCCTATTTAAAGGTAAAAATTAATGTATCCGGATTTGACAGCAATGGAGATGGTTAAACAGATGCGGAATTATATGGGAAGTAGGAATGAAAATTTAAGTGTAACGTTATTTTGAATTATGTTTTGTAAGTCAACACAAAATACTTAAAGTTTAAATCAATATTAATTATATTTGAATTTAGAATAACCTACTTTACTAATATTAGTAAAATATTGAGGCAAATATCCTCGTCTCTTTTTCTTAGTTACTAAACCATTATGGTATAAAATTAACTCTGGAATTTCACCAATTCGATACCTGCGCATATCGTTATTCAGTTTATCATTAAAATACAATAGAATTTCTGAATCAAAATCCAACAAATTGCAATTCTTAGATAAATCCTTCGTTTTATGACGATGGACAATTACATCATATTCCTCACTGTTTACAAAATGAATTTTAAGTGAATCCCATTGAATCGGCTCTAAAATTAATTGAGTATATTCTCCTGAATAGTTCGAATTTTCTGCACAGCTATCATTAAATTGCAGTAAAAATGAATTATTCAACTTTGAAATTATCAATTCTATATTGTATATATTGCCTTCTAAATCAATACACTCTACATCAGTTGAATAAACAATAATAGTTTTAGAATTTGTAAAGTTATCTATTTTAATAAACCCCAAGGAAGAATTAGAAATATATAAACTGTCATTCTTTTGAAAAATTAATTGGCTATGCTCATTAACATAGATGGCGGTAGCGGGTTTTTGACAACTTATTAGTAGAAGTAAAATAAATATTATAAACATGTTTTAGTACATTTGGATAATCCGCTAGTCAAGTTTGTATTGATTTGGTTTTTTTGGGTATTTGTTAAATTTGACCAAGCAGCTGTATTTCGAAGCCCCTGCCATGCAAAAGCCAAATACTCACCATCTGTAAATGTATTACCATAAATATCTTTTAATCCATCCACAATTTTTTGAATCCAATGGGCAGCCAAATATTCATGGTCAGCGACACCATAATTTGGTCCATATTGATTCAAATATGATTGATAATTAGGAAAATAATCATCAATATTTTTATTATATTTGTTAGCTTATTTGCATGAGAGCTCAAACAGTATTTTGTTTTGAACGCTTTTTAAATCAGTTTTAGCTAAAATGAAAAAGGCCGATCTCAATTTATCATTCGATAACTATATGATGAGGTATCGGAAGCTTTTTAACCCATAATATGCATTATGATGAGTTAAATTAAAAAGACTAGATGCATTTAATCAACATCTTTTCCGCCTCAATGCATACAACTTGTATCTAAATAAAAATCAAAAACAGCTCAAGCAATTAAAATTGCTTGTGTCTGATTAATTATGAAAGAAATGGGTTCTTATCTTAGCCACCATCTGATTCATGCTGAGATGATCGGCAGTACCTAATTCAATTTCCTTGGCTTGAAAATGTCTGTCTTCCTGCAGAAAATTCTTTAATTCTTCCTGAGCTTTTCCCGGGCCGATGATAAACACAGCATCTGCCTGAGACACTTGCTCTCCAACTTCCTTGTAGAGCTTTTTCAACTCATTGGAATGTTTGTGGTTCATCACTCCTTCGCTTTTACCATTGGAGGGATTAAAATGAGATTCTATCTTTTTGAGGACATCGTATTCCCCTTCATTTTTTAGATCCGGTGTTCCGATGATGTAGGCATGTAAATGATCTATCCAGACACCTATCACTTTTTTATCGCTGTAGCTCATAATTCTTGGTTTAAAGACCCAAAGCTAATCATTATCCTGCAAACCACCTGCGGTGAAAGTCATCCTTCCCATTGATTCTCATCAACGACCATATCGATTTGGTTCGACGCATAAACATGAGGCCTGCCGAACAAATCCTTCAAGTAAGCCGCATTAAACCAATGAGCCTCCCCTATTTGCATTGAGCAAAATGCTCAAAAAGTCAATTCAAGCAGATTTCCTTTCTCCAGTCTTCTTGAAATCTACCGGATTAGCGAACTTTATGAATGGCTTTCACCTGTTGCAGTTTACCATTCTGTATTCTGGCGTAGTAAATTCCTGCAGGTGCCTGCCCAAGGTCACAAGGTAAATCGTACTTACCAGGAGCCAAATCTCCATCATACAGCGTCTGCATCAACACACCCTGATTGTTGAAAATCTGTACGAGAGTATGATCTCCTTTAGTTTCAAACTTGATGGTAGTGGATTCCTGGAACGGGTTTGGATAGGCATAAAGCAGATTCTCTCCAGCTTTATTGTTTTCATCATGCACACTGGTAGGAATGCAGCCTGATGGATCAAACAGCGGTAAGGCCTGGAAATTCTTCAACAAAACACTTTGCAGATCTTCCTGTGGCACACAGAACCAGTCTTTCAAAATAGAAGCATAGATCGATCTGAAATCGTATTGCATTGGAATATTGGAGTTGGCCGTAGCATTGGGATCAATGGTTGGATTCTTACCGATGACGCCCGGCACGACCTTCTTACCAAAAAGGAACATCGGCTGACCGGCACCGTGATCAGTACCTACCGATCCATTGGAAATGATTCTCCTGCCAAATTCAGAAAAGGTCATCCCGGCAATCCTGTCTTCCAATCCAAGCAGTTTGGCATCGTCCATAAACGCATGGATGGAATCTGCTACCCCTTTAAGGAGGTTGGCGTGATTTCCGGTTTTTCGGTCACTTCCTACAACCTGATTGGAGTGTGTATCAAAACCTCCAGTACTCACCCAATAAATCCTGGTTTTCAATCCGCCAGAAATAAGCTTGGCAACAATTTTTAAGGCATTGGCCAACGACGCTCCCGGCGCACTGCCCGTCGGGTACAAAGTGGAAAGATTTTTTCCTTTGGTGGCTCCAGCTGCAACCGCATCCCCAAACTTATCTGTTTGGCGTTGAACTTCACGCAAATAAAGCAATTCTTTGCCTTTATAATCGGCAGAAGCTGGGTCTTTATAAATCGATCCGGTAAGGTTTAGCGGGTCATTTGTATTGTTGATAGAGATGGCCATGTTGACACCAATATTCTGCAATCCAAGGGGCACATTCCCTCCTATCCGTATGGCCAATGGATCAGGCATGGTCGTATTCGGAAATCCCACCGGGTAATTTGGAAACTCATAATTGAGATATCTACCGGCCCATCCACTGTTCAAAAATTCTTTTGAATCCGATGCCGTCATCCATATATCCGTTGCCCTGAAGTGGGAGAAATTGAAGGAAGGATAACCTACAGACTGTATCACCGATAATTTTTGCTCGTCGTATAATTCTTTAAATTTATTCATCGCGGGATGAATACCTGTTGTTCCATTCGTCCCTCCAAGGACAAGTATATCGGATTCCGGCATCAGCAGATTGGCTCTGTGTTTGGCCAAGGTAGCATATTGATCCAATGGAAAAACGGTATTCAATCCATCATTACCTCCGTTGAGCTGAACAATTACGAGTACACGGTCTGTTTCGTAAAGCGCAGCCGTAAGTGCCGACAACAGAGGGCTGTTGGCATATGCTGTAACGGACATTCCACCTATTGCGACCGGTACAGATTGTATAAATTGTCTTCTTTTCATTTTAATTTTTTTGTGGAGATGAATTAACAAAGATGAAATTCAGCAGCGGATTCCATGTCGAGAAATAAATTCTTCAGCATGGTTGGTACGCGTTTGGCTTCCGGATCAGTGGTGGAAGGATTGTTGATGTATTCCAGCCACGCTTCGGTCCAATAATAATCCGAACTCTGGTTTTCCAAAAGAAAACTCGTCTTCAGTTGATCTTTGACGGCTTGAGAGACCGGCACACCAAACAATAATTCACATGCTTCGGCCACGAGAATATTTGGGTTTTCCGGTACAGAAAACTGCTTGGCAAAGGCTACAAAGTCCACCGTAACTTTTACATTTTTGCTGACGTCCTGATAGTAAAAAGTACCGGAGTTCAGACCGTTTTTACTAATGTTTTCGTAAAAGTTTTTTCGTTCCGGATAGGTGGCTGTGTCGACCCACATTTCATGAAATTGCGGCACCTGATAGTAAGCAGGCCAGCCGGCCACATTGGGTGGATCCATGATGTCCTGGCCCATGTTGCGTGCATAATTCTTAAATACGGACCAGTAATAATATTGTGCCTCAAATTTGGAAGCATCCGGAATTTGATAACCAAAAGCTCTGGTTTTGCCAATCACGAATTGCATCCCGCTTTTAATCATGGCACCCCTTAATTCAGGTTTGAAAAAATAATCTGCGGTAAAGAATGCTTTCAACAATACTTTGAGGTCGTAGTTGCTGTTTCTAAAAACTTCTGCCAGTGGTTCGATCAGATTCACTTCAACATCCGGAGTGATTTCGTAATAACAGAAATAAGTGTATAATTTCCGGCATATAAATTTGGATGTTTCTTCCACGGCTAGAATCATGTCGATCAATTCTCTTATTTCTGCTTCCATGGTAGCACGGGTTGGCGTAGCAACTGCCTTGATCACTTTGTTGCCGTAGAAAGCGGAAAAAACTTTATCTTTTTTATCGTGGTTGTTTAAATTTTCTTTCACGTAAGGTGTTACCGGAACCGCAGGGGTTCCTTCCTGGGTGATCAGACTCCAGCCGGTAAGTACCCTGGCTGCTGCCTTTACGTCATCTTCAGTATATCCTGATCCGGGACCCTTCCCCACACAAAATAACTCCTGAAGTTCCCGTGCATAATTTTCGTCCGGAGCCGTAGCCTTATTCAGATATCCATTCAGGTATTTAAGCATTCCCGGGTCCAGAGTGATCTTGAATAAAAAATCTCTGAAATTACCTACAGCATTTTCCCTAAATAGCTTGTTGGTACGATAGGACATTTGTGCATTCCCTACATCGTTGGCCTCGGTAGAAAAATGATTGTGCCAGAACAAAACCATTTGTTCACGAAGGTTACGTTCCTGCCCCAACATGAGTCCCATCCACCAGGCTTTCAGACTTTCTCTTCTTGAGCCATCTGGATTGGTGGTTTGGTTTCGAATAGGAGTGTCCACCCAGGTCTGGCCTAGCTGAACTTCTGTATCGAGGGCCGTAGGATCCGGCAAGTTATTTACTCTGGCAGAATAATTCTTCACCGGTGGTGCAACAGTAGTTCCGAAAGTCAGCAACTCATCTACCACCTGATTCAGTGATTTTCCTTTAAAATGATTCAAATCTGCATTGGAAACGCCCAACTGGGTACGTCTCAGCAGATGCAGCAACTCCGGTTTGTTGAACGGCCCGGAATAAGGCAACAAAGGACTGTTGATTGGCATAAGGCTTACTTTTTGATATAGGAAACAAGATAGGTAATATTCGCAAATCTGAATATGGAAATGGCAAAATAGACCATCAATACTATGGAAATGATGACCATACCGGATGGAATGTTGCCTGAATACTTTAAATTACCAAATTATTTTTTGGTAGGCGGGAAGCGATCTATATGTACCCTATTGTTTTGGCAGGAATGGAAAGACATTGCGATAGGCGGTCAGCGCAGTAGTTTTGGCACCTTCAGAACGCTTCGCCCAATTCTCGGTAACCTCGGTTGCTTCGATCAAAAAGGCTTGGAGTTGTTCGATTTCCTTGGCGGCATCGCCCTCATACTTTCCAGCTTTAAGACCCTCGGTAAGCAGCTTAAGCCTTTGAGCTTGCTCTTCCCATTTTTGAAGGAATGTCCCTTTGTCTTCGATCATTTTAGATAATCCATCCAATTGGGCCTGATAAGCCTGTCTCATTTCTTCAATGTAATCGAGCTCGGCTTTCTTGAGCTTGGTGTTACCGGCAGCCTGGGTGAAATTATCCTTCAGGAAGTTAACCGTCTGGTGTGAAGCTGCCACCGCACTGTCACCTTCGTGAACCTTTATGGCCATGGCCTGCCATTCTGAACTGAGGGATTCTATTGCTTCACGGTGTTTGGACAATGGATTACAGGCAAAAAGCAAAGCGATGGAGAGCAAGCTAAAAACGTATTTCATCTTTGAAATTTTTGCAAAAATAAGGAAAAAAGAATGGGAGAATTTGAAAATGAGCTAATTTGAAAATTAGCTAATGAGTTAATGACGAAGATTACAAATAGTACCTGCTAAACTATTCGTAAATTTCAAGCAGGGAAGCTCGAAATAACCGGGTTGTTTGATGCTTCCCAGCGTCAAACATTACGGTGATTAAAACCAGAACCTAATATAGTGTACGTTAGCCGCTTTCGCGGTTCCTTCTCTTATCGTGCTGTCGCACGATACTCTGCTGAAGCAGAGATCGTTCAGTCATCTCTCATTCTCTAATTCTCCTGTTAGCCGCTTTCGCGCCTGCCTGCCGACCCAGTCAGGCAGGGTTCCATCACTTATCGTGCTGTCGCACGATACTCTGTTGAAGCAGAGATGGTTCAGTCATGCTTCCCAGCGTCAAAATGACTAAGATCAAAATTGATATTTACTAAACTCTCCGTATGTTTGATTCTGGAGTGCAGGTTTCTGATCACATTAGAGTACATTGTCATGACTGGACAGCCGGAATATACAATCTTGTTTTGTATAGTTCACACAAATTTTTTGGAAGCCAATCTATCATTATATTGAAATGAATAATTTAATATTATCTTATGTATAAATTCTTTTTGGCTATTGCTTTTAATTTATTTCTTATTGATCTGTACTCTCAGAAGTACGACTTCAATTGGATAATGGGTGAACCGTATGCTATTAAGAAAGATTCTCTCGAAGGGACTGCCATTCTGAATTTCAATTCTCAGAATGGCAATCCGTTGATTCAGGCTTCTCCCAAGTTTAAAAATTATATGGGGTCTTATGGTGCTTTGATATCTGATAAGGATGGCAATTTCATGTTCCAATTTAATGGTTATCGTCTTGAAGATTACACTAATAAATGGGTGACAGGTGATGAAGATATTTGCCCAATTAATTATTGTGGTTATCACCCTCAATCGTGTCTAATTATTCCCAATCATAATAATAAATTAATTTTTAATTTAATTAACACTGAAACTTTTGCCGTGGGTGATACAAATGCATATTTATTGTGTCTCAATTTATTTGTAAATAAATTAAGTAATACAATAAATAACTCAGGATTAATACTTCAAAAAATTAGAAATCAAATTGTAAATGACTCGATTGATTTTGAAAGATTGACTGCTTGTCGTCATGCCAATGGGAAGGATTGGTGGATAATTGTTGGACGATTTAACAGAAATGAAGTTTATAGTTTTTTATTTAATGGGGAAAATATTGATACAACTTTCATACAAAATATTGGGAGAATTCCAGGAAATAGTAGTAATGGATATTCCTGTTTTTCACCAGACGGGAATTATTATTGTATAACTTTGGGAGAAAATTTAGATAGTCTTGCAATAGGTGGTGTTGAATTTTACAATTTTGATAGATGTTCTGGATTGATATCAAATCGGCAGTATGTCCTTATTGATACTACTCCTACAATTGCATTCGGATGTGCATTTTCGCCAGACAGCAGATTTCTGTATCTAAGTTCCAGTTATTATCTTTATCAATACGAAATCATCAATGGCAAGCTTTCCAATAAGCAGGTCATAGCTGAATACGATGGACATTACGGACACATTTTTCAGAATAACAGATC
>Ga0268298_10003181_pt1 | contig 17043 bp, 16 predicted proteins | sample WWTPWeurt_MetaG_FD_194462 | JGI IMG/M metagenome (GOLD analysis project Ga0268298, IMG submission 194462) | Activated sludge microbial communities from WWTP in Nijmegen, Gelderland, Netherland - WWTP Weurt | ecosystem: Engineered > WWTP > Aerobic digester > Activated sludge | place... | reverse complement strand
TTTTTTTGCTTCTTGCGCTTCATTAGAACCAGCAGCTTCATCTCCACCTTTGAAAATTTGAGGTCCAAGGGTGAAAACCAAAATTGCCACCGCCAGAAGGGCGAGAACTGAAGGCAAAACCACTCTTTGCAAAACAGAGGCTTCGCTTCGACCTTTAACAAAATCAGATTTATTGATCTGGTGACCTTTTTGCGAGTCACTTTGTGCCTGGCGCATTTGTGCACGCATGGCTGCTACTTGTTCTGAAATTCGTTCGGCTTCACTCACCGCATTGAGAGCATTGATGTCAGCTACGCTTGCTGTGGCTGGGTCAAGTTGAGATTGACTTTGCGCTTGAGCTTGTTGGGCGCGATACTCTTCCATTGCCAGTGCCGCATAATCGATTGCGCCAGTGCCGCGTTGAGCTGGAATACTAACTTCCTGGCTGGTGTTGCGTCTGTGCAAATGCTCATCTTGAGCAAGTGGGCCTGGTTCAATCTCCCGAGATGCATTACGAGGTTGTGCCGAGGAGGCAGCTGGTTTTGCCGGAGCCTTAATTGATTCTTCCAACGCCGTTGCCATTTCTTCCATTGTTTGGAAGCGGTCATTTGGATTTTTGGAAAGTGCTTTATTTACTACTTCTTCCAGGGCGTCAGGAAAAATCAAGCCTGGTTTGACCTGGTTCAGAGGCTTTGGTGGCTCGGACAAATGCATCGACATAACGCGGATAAGTTCGTCCGAGTGGAAAGGCACTTCGCCGGTGAGAGTTTCATAAATTACGATGCCGATTGAATAAATATCGCTTCGGCTGTCTACTTTCGAGCTTGTGCACTGCTCTGGGCTCATATATGTAGGGCTTCCGCACACCGTGCCAGTACGTGTGATTTTGGCTGATTCGGACTCTTCCACAATACGTGCAATTCCAAAGTCGACGACCATTGGATAGAGTTTCTGACCACTACGCTCAACCAGAACGATGTTTTCTGGTTTGACGTCTCGGTGAACGACTCCGTGTCTGTGGGCTTCGCCAAGGGCAGAGCAAACTTGAGTTAATAATGGAATCGCGTCATTCAGTGACACACGCTCGTTTTCAGAAAGATAATCAGAAAGAGGCGTACCAACGAGTAAATCCATCGCTATATAAGGACGGTTACCTTGTGGAATTACGCCAAAATCGTAAATGGTAATGATATTAGGATGGGAAAGGCGGCTTGAGGCTTTCGCTTCTTGTCTGAATCGCTTGATGAATTCTTCGTCCGAAACCAGGTATTCATGCAAGACTTTGATTGCGACTTCGCGACCAATCAATTCTTGAACGGCTTTGTATACAGTTCCGGCAGAGCCCTGACCTATTACAGACTGGATACGATAGCGTCCTTCAATGACCATCCCCAATAGGGGGTCTTCGCCAACTGTAACCATGTTCGAGCCGTCGCGAGGGCAGATTTCCTGCTCTTGTGAGGTTTGAAAGTTGCATACGAGGCAAAGCTTCATGGCTTATGTAGTAATAGAAACGCCAACTAAAAACTAGTGTGTAGTAAAGACCCGATTAAAAACAAGAATTGCCCATTTATCTTTTATATTACTTTTAAGTACCACTACTTGGAACGAACAAACCTTTTTCCTTAGAAGCCAAGATGGTTGTCTTAATACTCACCCATGTGATGTGCCTGACTTAGCAATAGAATCGATTGATTAATCGAACCCGGAATCTAACTTGAATTATCAGAACTTTTAATGACGCAAGTATCCCAAGAGCAAGCAAAACCTAAAAAAACAGCTCTCATACTGATTTTTTTCACCGTATTCATAGACCTGGTCGGATTTGGACTCATCATCCCAGCACTTCCGACCTATGCTCAGCACATGCACGCCAGTGAGTTTACGGTTGGAATGCTCATTGCAAGCTATTCATTAATGCAGTTTTTCTTCACCCCGATATGGGGGCGTTTGTCTGACAAGCTGGGACGACGTCCAATGCTTTTGTTCAGTCTTGCAGCGTCCGCAATAGGCTACCTGATATGGGGGCTGACCGATTCATTGTGGATGTTGTTTCTATCGCGATTGGTTGCCGGATTTGGAAATGCCAATATTGCAGTGGCCCAAGCTTATATTTCAGACGTTACTTCGCTTGAAAATAGAGCTAAAGGAATGGGGCTTGTCGGTGCTGCATTTGGTCTTGGTTTTGTAATTGGACCTGCGATTGGTTGCGGGCTCAGCGCCCTGGGAATGAGCCTTGGTGCGCTTGGTTTTGTCGCGTTCGCCTTTAGTCTGCTCGACTTGATTTTAACGGCCTTTTTGCTTCCCGAGCCCGAGAAGCGCTCGAATGCTGGAAACGAGCGATTTGGAATAAGCCCCAAATTCTTTTTTGACGTTTTGAACAATCCAAACCTCAAAGTCTCTCTGGCTATATTTTTCATTTCTACTTTTGCTTTTGCGAATATGGAAGCAACTCTTATTTTGCTCACGAACAAAATTTTCAAATTCAATGATGTTCAAAATATGCTGATGTTCCTTTATATCGGAATTTTGATGGTCTTTGTCCAGGGTGGTTTGATTCACCGACTCAATAAAAAATATGGCGAAAAGAAGCTAATCATCATAGGTACAGCACTAATCGCACTGGGGCTATTAGCAACGCCAATCTCAGATAATCCGGTCATACTCTACGTTGCTTTAGCTGTTCTTGCGCTTGGGTCTGGAATTAATACACCAGCAAATCAGAGTATCTTGTCAAAGCTCGCTCCGCGTGATACTGCTGGCGGTGTGCTTGGGGTTGGTCAATCGCTGTCCACTCTGGGGCGGATTTTAGGTCCAATTGTTGGATGCTTTGTTTTTGAAAAGCTCGGCTCGCAAAGTCCCTACATGATAGGCGCTGCAACTATGGTGCTTGCCTTCGCTTTGGGCTTTATGCTGCCAGAACCGAGTCAGGAAGCGGCTTGATGTCAAGTGTCGCGTAAGTGCGATACGTTGCAAATTGAAAAAATATGTTATGATTAAAAGTAGCTTAGTATTTCTTTGCGTGTGCTAAGCAGCAGTCAATAGAAACAAATTGTCGTTCTAGTCGTCTTAATCAAAAAATCAATTCAATCGCAAAAAGTAGTATCGATCATGGACTTACGTAAAATAAAAATGCAACCTCAAAATACCAAGGCTACACCTCCTAAACAGGTGCAAAAGCGGTACCAGCAAGATTTGAAGAAATACCAGCAACAAATTGAAAAAAGCAACAAAGTTGCCGGTCGTAACTGCGCTGCCTAAGCTGCTTGACAGCATTCTTTTTGGTAGGCGACCGCAGAAGTACTTTTTTTCTATTTGATCCCTAAAGATTGTTAGAGTAAATCCGAAAGCAGTGCTATAGGATCTGTACTTGCTACAAATGCAAGTACATTGACTCAACCTTCTTGGGGAATCTTTTATGAAAGCTATGGTTTTGGCTGCCGGTGTCGGATCTCGATTAGAGCCTTTAACTTCCGCCGTGCCCAAACCACTTGTTCCAATTGCCAACACCCCGGTGATGGAGCATATAGTCAAGCTTTTAGCCAAGCATGGTATCAAAGACATTATTGCCAACTTGCACTATTTGCCTGAACAAATCAAAGATTATTTCAAAGACGGTCATGATTTAGGCATCAACGTGCGCTTCATCCAAGAAAAAGAACTAACTGGAGACGCGGGCGGGGTGCGAGCCTGCAAAGATTTTCTGGGAACTGAAACTTTCATTGTATTAATGGGAGACCTGGTTACAGACGCCGATTTGACCAAAATTATCAAAGAACACAAAGCTAAAAAAGCCATTGCTACTATTGCTTTGAAGCAAGTGCCGGATGTTCAACATTTTGGTGTGGCAGTTCAGGATGAACAGGGCTACATCACTGGATTTCAAGAAAAGCCAGCTCCAAAAGACGCGCTTTCAGACATGGCATCTGCTGGCATTTATGTGCTTGAACCAGAAGTTTTCGACCATATTCCAGAGCATGGAGTGTATGGATTTGGTCGCCAGTTATTCCCCACTCTGATTGAAAAAGGACTGCCTGTTTACGGCAGTACAATTGAAACTTATTGGTCAGATGTCGGTACACACGAACAGTACAAACAATCTAATTTCGATGTTTTGAATGGATTGGTGAAAACGGCTCAGTCTCTAGATCAGAAAGCCAAACGATTAGAACAAAACGGATCGGTCATGTGGGTCGAACCTGGTGCTGAATTATCGCCTTCATGCCAGATTGAGCCAGGTAGCCGTATTTTGATTGGCGCTGGCACTCATGTAAGTGCAGGTGCCAAACTTTCCGGAGTGGTTGTACTTGGTAGTCGCTGTCACATCGAGAATGGTGCAGTAATTGAAAATGCTGTGCTCTGGTCCGATTGCATAGTCAAATCGAATCAAGAAGTGAAAAACTGCATCTTAGGAAAAGATTGTGTGGCAGAAGTCTGCTCAAAGCCACGTGAGGTGGCTGCCGTAGCGGGCGGTTCACCTCGAACTACAAGCACATTAGCTAAGTAATCAGGAACTACCAGTCGCGACTGCTTGAATCGAAGTGTCTGACTGCGCTGCTTTCCAGATTTCCATCCAAAGCCAATAATCGTATGGACTCAGAGTTTCGTATTCTTCTGTTCCTTCGATTTTCTTTGGCGCAAGCAAGCAAAGCCACGTGTGCGGGTTTGGAAAGCGTTTAGCCAGGCTGTAGCAATCTGCCATCCAGAGTATTTGATCTGTTTTGTTATTGGTGACCATAGAGGAGCCCTTTAAAAACGGAGTCGGAATCTAGATGGAACGGCACGTGGTTGTCATTTGCATCTTCTACCCTTCTTTTACCCAAATGGAGATGACCCGAAACCGATTTAAGAAACCAAGTCCTATTCTGGTTTTCTGGAATACAAAACTGAAAAAAATGTCCGTATTTTTGCGTGGCTAGAGCCTCTGTGCTCAGACTTTGTTTCTAACCTGGCGGCCAGATCATCTGTCTTCCACCTATTAAATGTAGGTGCAAATGATGGACAGTTTGACCGCCTTCATCTCCAGTATTCACTACTAATCTGAAACCGTTCTGCAGATTGAGCTTTTGTGCAAGCTCGGCTGCTTGTTGAAAGAGAGTACCAAGCAAAGTTCTGTCTTCGGTACTCGAATTAAACTGACTGATATCTTTTACGTGCTGTTTTGGTATGACAAGAACGTGCGTGGGAGCCTGAGGACTGATGTCGTTGAATGCGACCAGTGTGTCAGTTTCGAGTAAGAATTTGCTCGGTATTTCGCCTTTGACAATCTTGCAAAAAATGCAATCAGGATCGGGTTGTCGAGTGTTGGTTTCTAAGCCCATTCTAAAGCCCCTTTTAAAAAAGAATAGCCAGTTTTCACTTCAGAGTTTATGCTATTAGGCGACTTGTCGCAGGAGAAATTTTCCATGACAACTGAAAATCAGTTGCTGCAAAAATGTTTGATACTTCAGAAGGCTTTATTTTCTTCTTTGCGTTTGAAAGAAGTGCTTGAAGCCGCTGTCAAACAGTTTGCTGAGTTGAGCGGCGGTGCCAAGATCGCCATTTTCCTTTCAGATAACGAAAACATGTCATTTAAATTGATGTCTGAAAAAGGATATTCTCCCAAAACACTGGTGAAGATGCGCGAGCTGCCTTTTGCTGCTGAAAGTCTGCTTAAATCGGTAGTGCAAAAACGCAAACCCGCATCGCACAAAAGTCTTGCAGAAGCAGTTGGCATCAGTGCTGACATCATGAAAGGTGAAGGCTCTAAAGCACAAATGGCTTTGCCTCTTATTTCGCATAATCTTCTGGTCGGCGCAGTACTAATGGATTTAAGCAAGCCTGAAGTCATTTCATATGCCGATTTTTACAATGAAGTGGCAGGCATTACTTCTCTTGCAATTGCTAATTCAATTTTGTTTGGTCGGTCAGAATACGAACGCGAGCGTGTTTCAACACTTTATAAAACCGCATGTTCACTGACTTCTAGCATGTTGCAAATCAATGAGGTTTTGCAAATCGCATCCGACACTGCAATTGTTTTAGGCAACACACCATGTTGTGCGGTCTTATTGATAGACGAGTCACACAAAAAATTCAGACTGGCAGCCTTTAAAGGTCTGGAAGGCTCAAGCTTGAATGAATACGATTTGACTGTTTCGGACTCGATTGCAGGCAATGTGCTCAAATCTGGCAAAGTCGAATATTTTGGTGATGAGCAAAGAAGACCTTATGGCATGCCTAAAGCCACTGGTGGAAGCGAATTTCGCTCAGTGCTATCGATTCCAATACTTGCTGATTCTGGTACTAAAGGCAAGAAAAATGGAATTGGAGTGTTGCAAGTTTTCTCGACCGAATTCAAAGCCTTCAACAAAGAACAAATCGAATTGCTCGAATCACTTTGCTCGCAGGTGGCCGCTTCACTCAGCGTGGCACTGACTCACCAGACAGCGGCAGCCCAGGCTTCTTACGATGCAAATACTGGTTTGTACAATCGTCTTTATTTTGATGATGTTTTGCCCAAAGAAGTTGAGCGGGCTCAGCGTCACAAGCATCAGCTTGGGCTTTTGCTTATAGATATAGATCACCTGGGACAAATTAACGATCATCTGGGTCAGAAAAAGGGCGATGAAGCAATCGCTTATGTTGCAGCCAAAGTGAAAAAGACTCTGCGTGATATCGATATCGCTTGCCGTTATGGCGGTGAAGAAATCGTGGTAATTCTGCCTGAAACTCCCGAACAAAATTTGTTCATGGTTGCTGAGCGTTTGCGCAAGAGCATTCGTAACGACACAGCTCCTGGAGTAGGTACTGTGACTGTATCAGTTGGTGTTTCCTCGTATCCCAATCTGGCTTCTTCCGCTCAAGAGCTCATAACCACCTCAGAGCAAGCGGTGAATATCGCTAAATACGAAGGTCGCGACAAATGTGTGCTTGTTAGTTTGCCAGATGCCATGCAACCAGGAGACATTTCCTGGGGAGACCTTGCTAAGCAAGCAAAACTTGCAGTCGTTGCCGAGCGACAATCCATGCTGCATAGCCGCCTGGATGTAAATGCTGAATACGCATCCTGGTTGCACGCTCCGCCGCAACTGGTGAGCAAAAAGAAGAAATAATTTAGAAAATATAAACAGCAAAAATTAAGAAAAAGCGCAAAAACTCAGGGTCTGTCTCTGCGTTTAATACACTTTCAATATAAAGAGTCCTCTACGTATCAACTTGCCATCTTGCAAGAAGTGAAGCGCAGAAAGGACCCGGTTGTAGAGTCGTCTCTGGACCACTAAGGAGGAACCAAGCATTGGCTACAGCATCTGCTACCAAATTAACACTCAAACCACTCGCCGATAGAGTTGTCGTCAAGAAGCTCGAGGCTGAAGAAAAAACAGCCGGCGGAATAGTTTTGCCTGATTCAGCCAAAGAAAAGCCACAACAAGGCGAAATCCTGGCTGCAGGTCCTGGCCGTTTTGACGAAAAAGGCAACCGTCAACCAATGGAAGTAAAAGTTGGCGACAAAATTTTGTTCGCTAAGTATTCCGGAACTGAAGTCAAAATTGACGGCGTTGAATATTTGATTCTTGCCGAACGCGACATTCTCGCAGTACTCGGCTAATTTCAAAATCACCATATTAAGGAGATAAAACTCAATCATGGCTAAACAGATTGTATACAGCGAACAAGCCCGTCGCGCTCTCGAGCGTGGTGTAGACCAAGTCGCTAACACAGTTAAAATCACATTGGGACCTGCTGGACGCAACGTAGTTTTGGAAAAGAAATTCGGCGCTCCTCAGATCATCAACGATGGTGTTACCATCGCTAAAGAAATCGAACTCGAAGACAAACTCGAAAACGCTGGCGCTCAGCTAGTTCGCGAAGTTTGCACCAAAACCAATGATGGCGCCGGTGATGGTACCACCACCGCTGCCGTTCTCGCTCAAGCAATGGTCAAAGAAGGCTTGAGAAACGTAGCTGCTGGCGCTAACCCGATGATTCTTCGTCGTGGTATCACCAAAGCTGCTGAATTCGCAGTTGCCGAAATCAAAAAATTGGCTAAGCCAGTTGAAGGCAAAAAAGAAATCACTCAAGTTGCCACCATTTCTGCTGGTAACGATGAAGAAATCGGAAACATCATTGCTGATGCAATGGACAAAGTTGGCAAAGATGGCGTAATCACCGTTGAAGAATCCAAATCAATCGCCACCGAACTCGAAGTGGTCGAAGGAATGCAGTTCGACAAAGGTTATGTATCAGCTTACTTCGTAACCGATGCTGAAAAAATGGAAGCCGTCCTCGACGAGCCATTCATTCTTTGTGTCGACAAAAAAGTAAATCTTCTCGCCGACATGGTTCCAGTGCTCGAGAAAGTTGCTCGCTCAGGCAAGCCTTTCTTGCTCATCGCTGAAGATGTCGAAGGTGAAGCTCTTGCAACTCTCGTTGTAAACCACCTCCGTAAAGTACTTCCTTGCTGCTCGGTCAAAGCTCCTGGCTTTGGCGATCGTCGCAAAGAAATGCTCAAGGACATTGCTATCTTGACCGGCGGTCAAGTAGTTTCCGAAGAAACCGGCACCAAACTGGAAAACGTTTCAGTTGAAATGCTTGGTCGTGCTCGTCAAGTCATTGTCAGCAAAGACAAAACAACAATCGTTGCTGGTAAAGACTCCAAAGAAGAAGTTCAAAAGAGAATTGCAGTTATCAAACGTCAAATCGAAGAATCCGATTCTGAATTCGACAAAGAAAAACTGCAAGAGCGTCTTGCCAAATTGGCTGGCGGCGTAGCCGTTATCAAAGTTGGCGCTGCAACCGAAACCGAATTGAAAGATCGCAAATTCCGTTTCGAAGATGCTCTTAACGCAACCAGAGCTGCTGTTGATGAAGGCTATGTTCCTGGCGGCGGCACCACTTTGCTCAACATCTCACAAAAGATGGAAGCCAAATCGAAAGATCTCCATGGCGATGAGCGCACTGGTTTTGAACTCGTAATGAGAGCTTTCGAATACCCTGTTCGTCAGATTGCCGACAATGCCGGCTTGTCTGGTGAAGTCGTAGTCGAAAAAATCAAAGAGAAAAAACAAGACGGTTACGGTTTCAACGCCATGAAGTTCGAATATTGCGACATGGCTAAGACTGGTATCATCGACCCAGCTAAAGTAGAGCGTTTCGCAATCCAAAACGCTTCTTCTATCGCTGCGATGTTCCTGACCACCGAAGCTCTTGTAGTTGATATGCCAGAAGAGAAGAAAGCTCCAGCTATGCACCCAGGTGCTGGCATGGGTGACTTCTAATCGAAGCCTAAAAGCTAGAAAGACCGAAAAAAGGACTCTGCTTGTGCGGGGTCCTTTTCTTTTGCTGATTATTTGGGGCTTTCGGGCTTCAGACGCAACACATTACACTCAGTTTGGAAGCGTATCCGTTAACGGATATAGTTTCAAATTGGGTTATTTATAGATGCTGAAATTGCTGCGACCCCAGTATTTTTCAAGTTCGCGACCTTTGTTGCGGAAGTCTGTTCCGGCAGGATGGACACCACCATTCGGGTATCGGTTATCGCCCCATTTGGTGATGGTCATTTTTACTGTTCCAACGTCAACGCCCTGGTCTCGCAATCCAAGCTCACGCGCTACTCTTGGGCTGACGTCAAGCTCACGTGGTTTTCGTGCCACATGAGACGAGTCGTCATTTCCTTTAATGTGAGGACCGTCGTTATTTATTCGAACCCCTCGAACTATTTTGGTCTCTCCTGTTTTGGGATTGTAGAATTCGAGATCTACTATTGTGTTAAAGGGCAAGGTCCGGTGGGCAGCAGTCAGGCTGTTTGGATCGAATTTTTCCATCATGGCTGTTCTTTGACTTGTGTACCAGGATGTGACCACTTCTTTTGAACGTCCTTCAAGATGTGGACCGCCAACTGGAAGCTGATCTATCTTGGGGGCGATCTTTTTGTCGTTTGTCGTAAAAGATTCAAGCGGTGTTAGAGCTGCTCGTGCGGGAGAGTTGGCGTTTGGCGTGTCAGTCTTTGGTGCGTCAGTCTTTGGCGTGTCAGTCTTTGGAGGATAAAGCCATTTGTGTAATCTGTCGTATAGCTCGTACGGAGACGGCAGGATTCCAGCTACTTGAATGTTCTGATCTGGATTCATCGCTTTCATTGCAGAACGCCATTCGCTTAGCGATGAGTCGAAAGCTCCATCTAACGGTCGTTCGTTTCCTGAATTTGCACCTAGCTGCTCACCACTTGGAGCAGGCGATTCAGGCATGAATTCGTTATTCGAAGGTGAGTTTCCTAATGACATAAAACCGTGACTGAAAGGGATAATTAGAGTGTAGGTCCAAAAGCTGTAAAGTCAACAGATTCAAAGGTTTTGGGCTTCGTGGTTTTCCCATTTTTCGACGGTTTCTAAATATCCGGGGTACATATCTGGGTGGGATCTATTGATTTGTTGTTAAACACGTCTTATGATAGAGAGTCTTCTCTTGGAATCCTATGGCAATGGCTCAAACTGAAGTGGAAGCGGCTCAACCAACTGAGCTCAGATCTGGTACGGACTCAGGCACTTCTCTGTTTCCTGATGTGTCTGATTGGAATGTTTGTGCTGACTTCAATCAGGCTACTAAAACATCTTTTCTAGATTTGATTGGGCTAAAACCGGACGCTGTTCAAACCACTGCAAGTGCGATTGTGAATGGGTCTTCTTGGGAAAACGTTTCAGGTCAACTCAATGGTTTGAAAGAACAGGGTAAATTAAATGATTTGTCCACTTATTTCGACAATCATTATTCCCCGGCTTTGCGTGACCAGTTAGTTCAAAATTATCCTGGTCGCGAAGCTGAAATCGACAAGATACTTGGTATTGGCGCTGCCGAAAAGACAGACCTGATGCTTGGAGGGCTCAGTCGAGAGCAGTTGAAGTTGGTCTTTGATAAATTTCCTGAACTGAAAGGCGTAATCTCAGGTCCTGAAGTTCTTGGTGCAATGATTCAAAACGAAAAAGATCATGGCTATAATGATGGTTGGATTCCCGACGATAGTATTATCGATGGCGTTCTTAGAGGAGCGACTAGATTCCTTGGTGATCACACCGACTATGTGTCCAAATGGAACCCTGCGGAAATCAGAGCGAAAGCCGAGAAAAGCGGTGGGATCAGGGGCTTTTTTGAAAGGTTAGGAGCATCAATCGAAGCAGGAATTAAAGACCGCATATTACGCACGTCAATTGGAGATGGTCAGGTTCAAATTCGCAATATAGTTGCCCTTCAAGATCAAGAGCGAGCGGCTGGAAGAGAAGTTCCTACCATCTCAAGCAGTCTTACCAAAGAAGGTTCCGCTCAACTTGTTGCTGCCTATTTTGCCAAGTCTATACAGATGTTGAACGAACGCACAATCACATCGACCGAGCCGGGCGTAAATCCATTTATGCGAAATAGCGAATCGGTTAAGGCTGGATTTGCTAAAGCGCAGGAACTGTGGGACGAAGGTAAAGCCACCGGCAACCAGGAGCTCATGCAGCGGGCAGTAATGATGACTTATAACCCGGGTGTAAATGCTCAGAATCCGCATTCTTGGACTCCAGAGCGTATTTTACAACATTATCTGGGACGGTAAAAAAAGAGACAGTTTTACTTGATTGTGTTCACTCAGGTTAGGCATTAACCCGGTTAGGCACCGCATATAGTGCGTACCGCATAGAGTGATAGCCCTCTACCTTTTGACGAGTAGAGGGCTATCATTGCCGGCGCTCATTCGAGCACCATTGGTTTGACTTACAATATAGAACAAACGGATTTTCTTGATAAAAATTGTTTATCTTGATTTGGTACTATATGTAGTGCTTATTTTGCTTGGTTTGCCACCTCTGTATTTGTAGTTTGTTACTTTCCAGACCGCTTTTTTGGCTGGCTTTCGTGTAGAAACTTTTCGGCTTCCACGTGATTTGCCACCGCCTGCAATTTCAACAATTTGCGATGACATCGCCTGACGCTCTCGCACTGTGCGGGCTCGAGTGTTCGCCGGTGTTGGCACGACACTGGTGGGCGACTTAGCATTGGGATTGTCAATCGGCACTGCGATTTGCCCTCTGCTGTTAGAATCGTCGTTTACTTCTGCTTTGCTTTCATTTTGTGTCGTAGCTTGAGTTGAAGACTGAGTCTGGAGCGGTCCACCCGACAATGACTCAGCTTGCGCAGCCGGTAAAGCAATGAAGCCTGCGACTGCTAAGATAATTCCTAGTGTGGCACTTGTAGTGATGCTAGTTTTCATTTTTGCCTCCAAAAGGCGAACTGCCTTCCTCTACTCAGTTGTGTTTCTTTAATCTCAAACAGTTTTACGACCAGAAAGAAGTTCGAACACAAAAAGCACACCGGCAACTAACAATAAGGTGTGAATCATGTCACCACCAAAATGTGTTAAAAATCCAACGAACCATAATAAGAGAATCAAACTCAAAATCGTATACATAATGCGTCTCCTTAAACCTCCAGGACTTCATCTGCCCTACTTTTGGGATAGCATAGACGTTTAATCTAGTGCCGTTTCCATTTCAAAATGATCGGGCAAAGTACTTCAAGAAGCCCTTGCTGCGAGGAATTACGCAATGCCCTCAAAAACCTCTGAGACGCTGGTTGACCCCTTAATTTCATTGAAAAAGGAATTTCTGGACAATCCCTATCCTACATATGCGCGTCTGAGAGAAGAGGCTCCTGTTTTTTGGAGCAAGAAAGGGGACTATTGGCTCGTAAGCAAATACAGCGACGCAAATGAGATTTTGCGCGATTTGAGCTATGAAAAGGGACCGCCTAAATGGAAGACGATGGACCCCATAATCAAGCTATTGCCGCAACTTTTTCCCAACTTGAAGCAACAGTTCGAGTTCAGGGGCAAAAGCATGTTGCAACAGAATCCTCCAGACCATACCAGGATGCGCGGTCTGGTCAATAAGGCTTTTACTCCGACTATGATCAGTCGCCTGCGTACACATATTCAAGATATCGCTGACAAATTGCTTGACCAAATAGAAGCAAAGAAAACAGGCGAGATGGACCTGGTTTCAGAATACGCTTATCTTTTGCCAATTACAGTCATTTCTGAAATGCTTGGAATTCCAGAAGGCGATCGTGAGCAATTCAAGGACTGGTCCCAAGCACTTACCGAAGCACTCGAACCTACTTTCTCGCTTCCAAAAATTCAAAAAGCAGGAAAAGCAAATCGCGAGATAATCAAGTATTTGACGCCGCTGGTGGAAGAACGCCGCAAAAATCCTGAAGAAGATTTGATAAGCGCACTTGTTCAGGCTGAAGAAGCTGGAGACAAGCTTTCCTATCAAGAATTGTTGGCAAATTTGATATTACTTTTGGTGGCAGGTCACGAGACAACTGTCAATTTAATTGGCAATGGAACGCTTGCTTTGTTGCGCAATAAAGATCAGTTGGCTTTGTTGCGCTCGAAGCCCGAGCTCATAACCACTGCTGTTGATGAATTTCTTCGATACGAAAGTCCGGTTCAACTGGTTAGACGTCAGTGCGGGCAGGATCTCGAACTGGGCGGGGAGAAAATGAAAGAAGGGCAGTCTTTGTTCTTATTAATAGGTTCGGCTAATCATGACCCTGAGCAATTTAGTGATCCCGACAAGCTCGATATTACCCGCACTCCAAATAAACACCTGGCTTTTGGAGCTGGAATTCACCATTGTCTTGGCTTTTCGCTTGCGCAAACCGAGGGGCAGATAGCGATTAACACTCTTATTACTCGCATGGCGAATCTGGATCTCAAAAAAGATCAGCCGTTGGAAGTCAGAAAACCCTTTGCTTTGCGAGGAATGAAAGCTATTCCGGTAGTGTTCTAACAGTAAGACTTTGGTGAAGCTCAGGCTTTATAAGGATCGAAAAACAAAAAGGGCTTATTCTGCCAGACTCCTGAATTCACTTTTAGTGGTCCGGCAGGATTTAGCTTAAACATTACTTGATTGGGACTAGTTTTGAGATTTTCAATTTTTGATCGGTAAATCCAGGACCAATCTACAGCGCAAACTGCTTCACTCAAAGTTGGCAGTTGATCGGCTTTGACTATAGAATGTTCAATAATTGCAGTCGTTTTATTGGGCTTAAGGATTAATCCCAGACCGCCGTCGAGTTTTAAATAAAAACAATCAAGGCTACTTTTGGCCGATTCGATCTTGTGACCTATTAGCTCTTGAGTATTATTGGGAATCTGAATATCCATGCTCTAAATTCTAGCATTCTATGCTGATAGACTGATGTGATGAAACAAGCAGATTGGACAAAAACTTATTTTCATAGATATCACAAACAGACCAAGCATACGGTCGAAAAGCTCTTTGCAAGCGGAAGATCTCTTGATTGGAAGAATCAGCCAAATCCCTTCAGGCATTACGAAGAGGCGGAACTTATTGACTTGCCTTACGAGCTTGACCCAATTGATATAAGATTCTTTGATTTGCCTGCACTAAATGCGGTGCCGCTTGATTTTAAATTCCTTTCTTCATTATTATTCAATAGTTTCGCTATCTCGGCTTGGAAACAGATAGTTGGAACCAATCATAAGTGGGCGTTGAGAGTAAACCCATCTTCAGGCAATTTGCATCCCACTGAGGTTCATCTCTTTTTAAAAGACGGTGCATTTCATTACCGGGCAGATGAGCATAAGCTAGAGCGACGTAGTTCATGTGATATTCGCGCATTGCTTTGTAATAAGCTCTTGCTTGGAAAAGAGTATGAACCGCCTCTTCTAATCTGTCTGTCTTCGATTTTCTGGCGCGAAGCATGGAAATATGAATCGCGAGCATTCAGATACTGTAATCACGATCTTGGACATGCTCTTGCGGCTTTAGAGGTGTCTGCCAAACTTCTGGGTTGGCATACAGTAAATTTTGGACTGTTTGACGATGGTGAAATGACCAAATGTCTAGGGCTATCTCAAAATCAAGAACACCCTCTTGCATTTGTTGGACTGTATCCTGAGCCGAAAAATAGTTTTAAATCGCAAGTTCTAGAAAAGAATCGAACCGCCTTCCAGTCTGAAGAGAACATAGAGTTGCTGGCTGAGTGCAATAAACTATCCTCTGAGCAAATAACTTATCCGCTCATTGAAAAGGTTTTTGAATCAACTAGTTGCGACCACAAGCAATGGATAGAAGCACGCGAAGAATTCACCAAATACGATATCAAATTGAGGCCGTCGTTAATGCAAATGATGTTTGGTGACGACCTTTCTAAAATCGCTAAAGAAAGCATTTCGGTCATAATGCCTGAAGTTACTAAAAAGCCTTTGGCTCAAAATGTTATCCGCACTCGCCGCTCAGCTGTGGATATGGATGGTGAAACGGCAATTTCAAAAGAAGTTCTAGACTTGATTTTGCTCAAGTCTACACTCGGTTTCAATGCCGATTTTCAAACTCTAAAACAAGACCGATTCAATTTAATACATTTGTTTTTATACCTGCACAAAGTGAATGGTATAGCACCAGGGCTCTATTATTTCGATCGTATGAAAGAAGAGCTTATTGCTCTGCGCACAAGCGATCAAAGACATTTCGCTCGCTCAGCCAGTTGTTTTCAGGATATTGCATCTGACGGTGCTTTCGCTGTGTCTATGGTGGCTGACTTCAACTTATGCAATGAAGTTTTTGGTGAGCGTGGATACAGGCTCGCTCACCACGAGGCTGGATATATTGGACAACAGTTTTATCTGAACAGTCATGCCTTGGGTCTAGATGCCACAGGGATTGGTTGTTTCATAGATGACGCCATAAACTCTTATATTGAATTGCCTGCTGGCTTTGAAGTCATTTATAATTTTACGTTCGGTTCGGCAATCAACGACCCTAGACTCACCACACTTCCAGCATATGACCTTGAAGAACAAGAAAAGCAAAATCAAAATTAGTGATGCTGAGTTAAATAAGGCTCTTGGTCTTTATCCTGCAAGTAAAGACGTTGCCAAAGGCATAAAAACAATCGGCAAGTTAGACCCTGATTTTGCGGGCATTGAAGCACTGGCAGGTAAGCTGCAAGTTTACGATTGGCCGGCTGATTTTGAGTCCTTGGCAAGAATTATCGTGGGGCAGCAGCTTTCGACTCTTGCGGCACTTTCAATCTGGAACAAAGTTAAAGCTACAGTGCCTTTAACGGCCAAGGCAATCGATAAAGCCAAACCTGAAGCCCTGGCCGCATGTGGACTTAGCAGAGCCAAAATAGCCAGTCTTAAGGCTTTGAGCGCTGAGATACTTTCCGGACGTCTGGATCTCGAGCAATTGCAAACACTTGACGATGAGCAGGCGGTGAGCGAACTGGTGAAAGTAAAAGGTATTGGACCTTGGACCGCCAATATATACCTTCTATTTGGCTTGAAACGTCTCGATTGTCTGCCGGCTAATGATTTAGCCTTGTTGCTTGGATACCAGGCTTTGAAGGGCTTAGAGCGACCTCCTACGAGCAAAGAATTGATTGGGCACTGCCAACATTTAAAACCGCACCGTGGCGTGGCCGCTCTTTTGCTATGGCAATACTATCGCCATATCAAGGCGAAACCGACCAAATAGCCATGGTTATTATTGTTTGAAGTGGTTATAGACCGGATTGAAAATTCTATTCAATGCGGGCGTGTAGCTCATGCCATAGGTTTGCCCGAAGAATAGGCCGCTTGTAAAGCCATAAGAAGAGTTGGTTGCCACACGCGATAAGCTGTAAGAGTCAACTTTCTTGAATGCAAGATCGGTTGCTTCTCGGGCGACTGGCTCATACATTCCGTATAAAGACCAGGACGAGCCGTGGCGCAGATAAGATTCTGTCATATACATGCCAAAACCTTTGTTATTTACATCAAAAGTCGTTGTCAGTTTGCCCTGATTGATTGGTTTGATACCATAAGTGGTGCCGTATCGTTCCATCCAATTTTCGGTTATCTTGGTAGAAGCCCTTTGTGCTGGGGCCCAGAGTGCGCCGGTTACAAATCCCGTGGTGGCATCGTATAGAGGATCGCTGAAACGACCATCCGCAGCTTTTAGCGCAGTATTTCCGGCTGCCACGATGATACCATCGTGCAGCATCGATGCTGGTACATTATTGCCGATTGCGGTTAAT
>Ga0268298_10003180_pt1 | contig 17043 bp, 12 predicted proteins | sample WWTPWeurt_MetaG_FD_194462 | JGI IMG/M metagenome (GOLD analysis project Ga0268298, IMG submission 194462) | Activated sludge microbial communities from WWTP in Nijmegen, Gelderland, Netherland - WWTP Weurt | ecosystem: Engineered > WWTP > Aerobic digester > Activated sludge | place... | reverse complement strand
AGGAAGTGGCCAAAACCGGCGTTGTCCCGATGCCGCAAAAAGAGGAATCCATGATCGGCGGCCACGCGGTGCTGGCGGTGGGGTATGACAACGCCAAAAAGACGTTCATTGTCAGAAACTCCTGGGGACATCGCTGGGGAGACAAAGGCCACTGCCACATGCCCTACAACTACCTCACCAACCCCGACTTGGCGGACGACCTGTGGACCATCCGAACGGTCGAGACCGAGGAGTCAATCGGAAATTAGACCACCGCCATGCTTCTGCTTAAAAAGCAGTGATTGACCTAGGAAAGGAGCCGGAGTAGAATCTTACCATCTACCTTGCAAATATATTCAAGGGGGCCATTCGTGTACAGAGATAGCCGCTTCGATATCGTGTTCGGTGTCTTTGATCAGCGGAATGCCCCTTTTCCCACCCGCAGTAAATTTTTACCGATAACGAACATGTTTTCCCATAATGTTCTATCCCCTTCAGTGGCGCGAAAAAGTGCTTTTATTTTTCAGGCAAACCTAACGCTTGTGTACCATGGATAATCAAATAATCGAACGCCGACAATTTGTTCGAGCGGTTCCATCCGAATTGATCGAAGCACGATTAGAAATCTTAAAGGATGATCAATTCCGCCAAGTAACCGATTTTTCCGGAAAGGGCTTTTGCGTGCGGACTTCTACTCCACCAGCGGAAGGTGACTACACCAATGCTTTGCTGTTACTGCCGGGAGAGGAGCGCCTGGATTTGTCGGTCCGCGTCGCTCGGCGCCGCACTATTGCCGAAGCACCCGCCTTATATGAACTCGGCCTGATGGTGATGGAGCGACGGGACGCGCAAAAATACCGATTGGCTGTCGAAACAATTGGAGGTCGACCATTAGAGGATCGCCGCGTCGCACAGCGGCGAACCAACATTGAGTGGGAAGGCGGCGCAGAACGAAGGGAAGCGGGCCGCCGAGGAAAATCATTTTTGAAAAATCGATTGCTCGAGGCCGCAAAGGCGCTAGATCGCTGGGGCGCAAGCCATACCTACGGCCGCGTTTTGGAATCGGCCTGTGACGGACGAGTACTCACTCAGGGGCGATCGAAGCTCATGTTAGGGGCCAACAGCTATCTGGGCCTAACAAATCACCCACATGTCGTGGAAAAGGTTTTGCAGGCCTCGAAACGATATGGGGCGGGCGCCGGCGGGGTTCGAGCCTTAAGCGGAACCATGGTTCCCCATCGAGAGTTGGAAGATCGATTGGCGGCGTTCAAAGGGACGGAAGCGTGCCTGTTGGTCCCCTCCGGCTATATGGCGAACTGGGTGGTTCTAAGCACTCTTCTTCAAAAATCCGACGTTGTATTTTGCGACGAGAGGAACCACGCCAGTATCGTTGACGGTTGTCGCGCTTCAGGGGCCACAGTCCGATTCTATCGCCACAATGACATGGTGGGGTTGGAAAAGAAATTGCGCCAGTATGACGAAGACAGGGGAAAGCTTGTCGTAACGGATGGGGTTTTCAGCATGGATGGCGACACCGCGCCCTTGAAGGTGTTTGTCGATATCGCGAAAAAGTACGGGGCCATGACATATGTTGATGACGCTCATGGAACCGGCGTAATGGGGAAGAGAGGTCGCGGGACAGCCGAACATTGCGGCGTTTTCGGTAAAATCGATATCACCGTAGCGACGCTGAGCAAGGCCTTAGGAGCCGTCGGAGGAGCCATCTGCGGGAGCCGATCATTGATAAAGCACATCTCGCACCAAGCACGTTCTTTTATTTTTACTTCGGCGTTGCCCCCGACGGTTTGCGCAGCGGTCATGGGTGCTCTGGATGTAATAGATGCAGAACCAGAGCTCCTGGAAAATATTAAGAGGAACCGTGAGTTTTTAGTGCAGGGACTTCGCCATTTGGGCTATAAAGTCCCGGAAACTGTTTCGGCAATTGTTCCGGTCATTATCGGAGATGAGGTCAAAACCTATCAATTAGCGAACTGTTTGGACGAAATGGATGTATTCGTAAATGCGGTGTCGAGACCAGCCGTTCCGCGAGAATTGTCCAGATTACGCGTAAGCTTGATGGCGACCCACACTCTAGATGATCTGGATCGGGCACTCGAATCCTTTAGAAAAGCCGGCCAAAAAATTGGCTTGATTTGATGGATTTATCTTTATTCCGCTTCGCCACCGCGGGATTGGCCGCCGCGGCCTGTTTCGCGTCCGCTTATTTTGTCTATTGGAAAAACCCCCGAGGAACAATCAATCGATATTACGCCCTTTCCAACAGCCTCCTCGGTTTATGGAACGTTAGCGACATCGTTATTGTTTCCGCCATAAATATCGAGTGGGCCCTATTTTTCGATCGGCTATCTTATGTCTGGGGCGTTTTGGTAGTCCCCTGCTTCTTTCAACTCGGGATGGCGATTGCCAAATCCCCATTCCGAAAGAGAAGCCTTAATTTATTTTTGTGGTTGTTCGCTTGGGTCATGGCGGCTTTGTCACTTACACCACTCATGATCAAGCGCGTGGAGATTACCCCCCACTTAGTCGAACACACCGGCCCTCTTTTCCCGGTTTACATGGTCTATTTTATTTCTTGGTTAGGTTACGGGTTGTATTCCATTTCTCACGCGTTCCAAACAGCGAGTGGTTTACAAAGGAACCAATTACGATATCTTCTCGTGGCTTTGGGACTGGCGTTCTTGTCTGGCCTTCTCTATTTCGCAAACATTATTTATCCGACGATTCCCCCGGTCTTCTATGCGGTCGAAATGGGTTATTTGATGGTTTTGGCCTACGCGGTTATCCGCTACCGCGCGATGGATATAAATTTGGTTTTTCGTTATATCGCTATTTATTTCCTTTTTGCCCTCTCGTTGGCCGTTCCGTTTAGTTTCATCCCTATCGCCTTCCGAAATGCGCCGATGATTTTTTTGGCCGTTTTTCTCTCTCTCTTTCTGGCCCCTTTTCTGGAGAAAAGGGTAATTGGGTGGTTTCGACGTTTTGTGGATCGCCTGCCCCCCTTCCGCGGGCGGTATGACTATCTGAACGAATTGCCGGGATTTCAACGCGCGATTTCCACCTCCTCTTCAGTTAAGCACTGGGCGCGAAATCTGGCTGATTCTATCAATCGCTTGGTCGAGGTAGACAACACCGGGGTCTTCGTCTTTGACGAAGGACATCAAATGTACATGGCTTCGTCGGCGATGGGGATGGATCTGGGCCGTTTGGTTTTCGCCTCTCCCAAGGAAGGTGATGCGATGGTCGAACATCTCCGAACCACGCGGGCCGTCCTCCAGCGGGATTACATCGAACACGAGGTCCCGGCGCCCCGGCGCGAGGCCGTGGCTCGCTCCTTGGGGCTGATCGGTGCGGATCTCTGCTTTCCTTTTTTCAATGGAGATCGATTAATCGGATTCGTCTCAGTGGGGGCAAAGCGCAAGCGGGGGGGGCAGCGTTCAAACCTTTTCATTTTGAAATCAAAGTAATGCGAGATTATCTTGATTTTCCACCCGCCCAAACCCCAAATTCTCGTTACGTACACGGCAAACTGTCCAAAGCGTTGGGGCTCAACGCCGACGGCGATGCTCTGCGATTGACAGCCGACGCTATGGCTGAAGGCTTCAACCGTCTTGTCGGCCAGACAGGCTGGGCGGCTGCCCTCCCTCAACCAGATTTGTTGGGTCTACGGTCGGAGGGACTCGTCTTGTTGGGAAAATTGCGCCGGGGGATTTCCTTGAACCCGGCTGAGGAGTCCATCTTGAACGAAGCTGTGTTGTCCCATTGCTATCGTTCTGGGTTGAAGCAGTACGAACAAGAAGACACATTTAATGAGGAAGATATAAAGGCACTGGGAAGCCTGGTCCAAGGAGCGGAAGGCGCTCTGATGGTGATTTTCGTCACCCTGGCCGGTCAAATGAAAACCGCTGAGTGGGCCCACGATTTACGCCACCCCTTCACCAAAGGAAGCTTCCGCCTACTGGACGCGGCTCTCACAGGCAAGCAGGGCCCATTAACGCCCGAACTTTATCAAACAATATCATCCGTCTTGGCCGATGCGAAATTCGTCGAGGAGCGAATCACCGATTTGGTCAGCCCGGAAACCGCAGGAGCGATGCGGCTGAAAGCCGTAAACATGACCACCCTTTTGAAGTCTCTGGTGGAAAGATACGGCTACTTCGCGGGGGTGGCCGGAATTAATTTGGCATCGAAATTCGAATCGACAGAAGATGTTTGGTCTTTGTGCGATGCCGGACTGATCCAGTACCGGGTGTTCAACAATTTAATCGACAACGCTTTTCGTTACACCCCGCGTGGAGGCACGGTGGAGATCGGGGTGGGGATCGCCGGGGGCCAAGCCCAATGTTTCGTCCGCAACACGGGGGGAGAGCCGATCCCCAAGGACATTATGCCCCATTTGTTCGAACGCGGCGGATCCCTCAAACGGGCGGAGTCCGGTGAACGAGGGCTGGCCGGCCTAGGGCTCTACAACGCTTCTACCGTCGTGGAAGCCCATGGCGGAAAGTTCCAGGTCTCCAGCGATCGAGAGCGTGGCACTGTTTTCCAATTCACCTTGCCGTTGGCGGGAGTCGATTTCACAAAACCTAAGGACAGCCTCCCCGCTACCGGCGGCTCGCCGGGGCGTTAATCCGCTCCCTTTTTGGGTGGGCAGATCCTAAACCGGAGCGAACGCCGGGCCCGCTTATATCCGATAATTCAAATTCATTGAAAAGATTTGTACCGCGACATCGTAAGTGCCGTTGACCGTCACCCCCACGCTGTTCCCCACGGTGTTGTTTATTCCGGCTTTCTTGAAATTAAGATAGCTGTAGGACAAGTCCAAGGAAAAAGATTTCTTGGCCCAGGTCCCCCCGAGATGCAGCCCGTTGGAAGAGCTATCGGGAACGCTGGGGTCCCAATTGGCTTCGGGAGACATATTGGGATAGTAGGTGTATCCCATGCGCGTTTGCCAGGTGTCATTCCACACATAATTGACCCCGGTTCCAACGGACCAGGCATCTTTGAATTCGTGACGGGTTTCGGCGGCGGCAAAGGGTTCCAAAAGCGACCCGGTTTCAAAATCAATTTCGGTGGTTCGGTACGAAGAATAACCCATCCATTCACCATCGAGGGCCCAGGTCAACTTCCCTTTACGATAGGCATAACCCAAAATGACGGAAGGAGGCAATGTGACGGAAGTTTCAATCTTTGTGGAATAAGACGTACCACCGAAATAACCTTGAGATTCATTAACAAAACCCTTCGCTAAAACGTCGCCTTTAATGTCCACTTTAAGATCTGACCGCCAGGTCAACCCAATCGAATGATTCTCCGTAGGGCGATACATAACACTCGCTGTAGCCCCAAAACCGTCACCATCGCCATCCATGATTTGTTCTCCATCGGCGGCACCTGTGGTGGCCAATGGGTTCAATGCAAGATTAAACCCATCGATCGGAAGAGCTGATTTGAGTTCGGCGCTGGCCATGGCGTAAACGAGACCGCCGCCCACCGACAATTTATCATTGACCTTGTAAGAAACCGTGGGATTAAAGTGCGGCAAAACCAAATCACTTTCGGTGGTCACGTAATTAAAGGGGCCGTCGAAAGGCCAGACCACCTTTAACCCGAAATGGGTGTAGACGCCAAAACCAAAAGCCCAGGGCGAATCGGCCAAGCGGGTGGTCATGTACAGATTCGGCACCACCGGCGTGTAATCGGCCACTTTTGATTTCACAGGCCCGTTCTCGTAGTCCAAAGAGGGAATGTGAGGGGCGAACCCGATCGAAAAATTGGTCCCGTCCACATTGGTTAAACCCGCCGGGTTAAAGAAGACCGCCGACGGATCGTCCGCCACGGCCACAAAAGCATTGCCCATTCCCAAGGCGCGTGTGCCCACGATTTGATTGGCAAATCCTCCGCCCCCCACCGCCCACGCGCTGTGACCCATGGCAAACACCAACACACCGGCGATCAGTCGTTTCATCGAAGCCCCCTCTTATTTGGGTTGCAATCCAACTCCCGCCAACGGCAAAGTAAATTCGAAAATCGTCCCTTCTTCCTGGGTGCTTTTCACTTCGATTTTTCCGCCGTGCGCGGACACGACTTTTTCGACGTTAAACAATCCCAAGCCGGCCAGGCCCGACTGTCCGGAAGTGGGCCTTTTGGAAGGACTTCCCCGCTCGAACAGATGTGGAAGGGCCTCTTTTGTTATGGGCGTCCCCCCCGTGTTGCGGACATAGCAATGGGCCAGGGCCCCCTTCCCCGCGGAGCGCACACCCAATTCAACAGCGCCCCCCGCGGGTGTGTGGCGCATGGCGTTGTCGAGCAGATTGTTAAACACCCGATACTGGATTAAGTCGGGATCGCATTGCACCCACACATCCTCCGCGGGCGCGATCAAACGGAAATCGATGCCGGACAAGCCCGCGAAATAGGTGTAGCGCTCCCCCACCGTCTTCAGCAAATCGTTCATTTTTATTTGTTTCTTCCTCAAGGCTCCCGACGTTTCCGGGTTTACCAACTCGGAGATATGACTTTCAACAAATTTCGCGTCGGTTTGTATGTTGGCCAGCGCGTGATACTGTTCCGATGTCAAAGGGCCCAACTTGCCCATCAACATCGCGTCCAAAACCTTAAAACTCCCTTTGACAAAGGGATGGCGCAAATCGTGGGCCCACTCCACCGATTTCATTTGCCCCGCCAACGTCACGAAGATAACCATCAGGGCGCCCTGGGCCCCTTGAACCAAACCGGCGAGGGCTTTCGTGTCTTCGTCGTTAAAATTGTCCTCACGCCAATAGTCGACCAGTTCCGATTGGTAAAAATGCGCCAGCACAGCCGCGTTAAGGGTCGATTCCTCCAAAGTCGTCAAAACAGAAACACCTTCTTTTGTTCGGCTTCGAAGGCGATCCAACAGACTGAGCCCTTCGGAGCGCAGCCGCAGTTGGTCCACCCTGGGGATTTTCTCCACCCAGCCGCGCTTATTGACCAGCCGGTTGAACCCTTCGGCCACTTGGTCCGCGGTCAACTTCAGAGCGTCCCCGCTTTCTTTTATGCCCATTTCTACCGAAAGCGCGCGGTGCACATAGGCAAAAGACGGCGTCGACGTGGGCGCAAAATCGAGATAGTCAAGGATCGAAGAAAGCCTGAAATGCTGGGGTCGAAATAAGTGTAGCCCGCGTTTGCGTTTTTGGCCAATGGAAACAAAGCCGATCAACTTATCCCCATTAAAAAATGGGGCGCAAAGCTCGGCTTTGATCAGGCGCATGGAATTAAGCACGGCCGGCCGATCGGACTCAAGCACCTCAAACTCGACATATTCCTTCTGCAGTATTTTGCGACTGGAGCGCAAATGAACGGGAAGAGGGTCCGTCACCTTGGGGGACGCATACACCAACTTCCCGAAATCCCCCCCCACGGCCGACATCGCCATGTACATCTGGTGATTTTCATCGATGACGAAAACGGCGGTGTTATCCACTTCCAGCAAACGATTGACCGAATCCGCCAGGTTCGCGGCCCAATGCTTGACCGAGGCCGAAGACGAAATAATCCTTTGAAAACCGGGGGTGTCATTTAAAAATTGGTACCGCCCTCGGAAGGGAGGCAATTTATCAACAAAACGCCGGAACCATCCAATGGATTTTTTCTCCAACAAGGGGGCGAGTAGGAAAATTGAAAAAATTAATAAAATAACAACCACATTCGAAGAGGAAAATATGGCTACAGCACTGAAAGGCACGGTTAATGTGATCGCAAACAAAAGATAAATAGTGGCATAGCGAAAAACCAAATTAATATCCATCAGGCGAAGCTGAACAATTGCGTACGCCAAAATGGAAACGTATAAAACTTCAGGAATATAAAATACTGGGGGGCTATTGGGTACAAAGATCTGATAGAAATACGATATGCCGGATAAAAACCCAAAAAAATACCCGATGTACATATACCTCAACTGATTTCGCTTTATTCCGAAGGCACGCTTATAACCTTGGTATAAGAAAATCAACCCGTAACCAAGAAAAACTGAAAAAAATATAAAGAATAAAGGGAATAAAACACCCGGTTCTTCAATTAAGTGGTTATCAGTTACCCGAACATCTTTTAAAATCCATGGGGTCATCATCAAGAAAGCCATGATGACCGAGAAGATTCTTAGCCATTTTAAAATGATTGGTTTGATTTTTGTTTCGGATATTTCAGCGCATAACTGGAAAAAGAAATAGATTACAGGCACACCAGCCAAATAGGCAATTCGGTCGATATAAAGCGCAAACCTGTTATGCCTCATTAAAACCATTACTAAATCGACGGCGTTCCAAAGACCCAATGAAATATTTGAAACTGCAAAAACCCTATTAAGTCTCTTGTGTGGCCCTTTTACATAAACTATCACTGCCAAAACTATGCAACCAAGACATGCGATGGTCCCAGTGATGAGACGGAAAAGAAGCACTGATTTAAATTACCTTCAATTGCTTTCCAGCTTTCTTAAATGCATCAAGAGCTTGATCCAAATGTTCTTTGGTGTGGGAAGCCATAACTGTGACTCTGATTCGTGACAGTTCTCGGGGCACAGAAGGTCTTGAGACCGCGTTTGCAAAAACGCCCAGTTCGTCCAGCAACGTCGCCATTCGGTAAGCCAACACTTCATCCCCTATGATCATTGGGATAATCGCGGTCGGGGAAGGAATAACCTTATACCCCATCAAACGCAAACGCTCAAAAAAGTATTTCCTGTTGTCCTCAAGCCTTTGCAACAATTCCGGCTCATTTTGCAAAACATCCAGAGCGGCCGATGCCGCAGCAATAGCCGAAGCAGGCAGCGATGTCGCAAAAATGAAGGGCCGCGAACGATGGAACAAATACTTGATCAAAGCTTTGGATCCACAAACCGCCCCGCCGATAGAACCAAGAGATTTGCTTAGAGTTACCACAGTCACATCCACTTTTCCCTCGATGCCATGGTGTTCAGCAGTACCCCGTCCTGTGGAACCGATCATGCCTGTGGCGTGGGCATCATCAACAACGAGCAATGCATTATAGCGACCCGCTAATTCATACAATTTATCTAATGGTGCGATATCTCCGTCCATACTAAAAACGCCATCTGTCACAATAATTTTTCGTTTACTGGGTGGATAGGAAACCAACTTCTTCTCCAAATTCTCACAGTTGCTATGTTTGTAAAACCGGATAATTCCCTCAGACGATCGGCATCCATCTATAATGCTTGCATGATTCGTTTGATCATTAAAAATCACATCTTCCTTCCCAGCCAAAGACGTCATTAAAGCGAAATTCGCTACATAACCTGAATTAAAGATATGGCATGCCTCTGCACCTTTAAAACGAGCCAATTTTTCCTCGAGTTCCCTATGTACCTGCGATGTGCCGCTCAAAACGCGAGACCCGCCAGCCCCTGTGCCGAATTTTTCAATTGCCTTGATAGCTGACTCAATTACATGGGGATGGTGAGTCAATCCCAAATAGTTATTCGACCCAAGCATTATTTTTACTTTTCCATGACACACAACCGTTGGCCCGTTATTGGACTGAATTACTCGACCGTACCGGTGGAAGGACTCGAACCGATCCCAAGCTTGAGAAATTTCTTGAAAATGTGCTTTTATGTTGCCCGCCAAACGACGATCAAAGATTCTTTTCTCCTTCACTGAACTTTCTGCCCCTGATAATCGTCGAACGATTTGTCTACGCGATGGGGAAACATCCCCCGAGAATGTGTCGACAAAAATCTCAAAGGGTTGGCTGTTAAGCCAATTCATCAATAACAGTCCCCACTCATACTTTCCGTCAGGGCAGTCTAAGGAGGCACGTTTCCACATCAACCTTCCTTCCACTTCCAAATCAGTCCCAGATTCCTCAGTGAGAATCTTTATTCGCACAAAGCTTCCGAGAGGAAGATCACGATCAGTTTTTAAGCAAATTCCCCGCTTAGCAATGTTCTCCAATTCGCAGGGGTAATCTGTGTCTCCATCAATTAGAGTCGCTTTGATTGAAGGTGACAAATTTTTTCTTGCGAATTTTCGGCGGTCTTCAATAGTTGGCATATTTCACCTTAACTTTCCGATTGACTCACAGTAGGCTATTGGCGAATGCTTAATTAGATTGGAATTGATCATGGATAAGGGGCGATTGTAATCGCATCTACTGAGCCGCACCTCCCATCAGCACTTCCCAGAAAGAGACTAAACTCCGGACTCAGTATCCAATTCGTCCACCAACGAGCTGACGATGTCTTTCATGGTTTTGCGCATTTCGTCGGAGAGGGCGAAGGATTGCTGGCGAAGAGCGTGTCCGATGGCCAGGACCAACTCGGACGGGGTTTTGTAGATGTCTTCGCGGCCCTTTTTGGAAACGATGGGTTGGGTGTGGGGCGCGGAGGCGTCGCGCGAGGAAATGTAGCTGGCCAGGGTGAGGGAGCTGGTGGCGTCTTGCTGTCCGATGAGCGCCGTGAAAGGGATAACGGGGATTTCGCGGAAGCGGGGGCTGACGGCCAGGCGGCGGTAAAAACCGGGGCCGTCTTCGCCGGGGAGGTGAAAATCCAAAATCAGCACATGGGGGATTTTGTCGGCCGCCTCCAGGGCGGCCCACGCGTCCTCCGCCGAAAAAGACTGCCAGACTTCCATTCCCAGGTATTCCAAATCCCGCTTCAATGTTTCCTGGGTTTGTTTGTTGTCCTCAACAATCATGATCAACGGTTTTGTGTGCACAAGCCTCCCCTTATGACGACAAAACGCTTCGATTAATTAGCCAATGCCATGCGGCTCCTCTTCGACGATGATCAGTCCCTATTAACTTATAGCTATCTTATAAAGCTTTTGCTTTTAAAAATCAAGTGATTTGTTTTATTTGACAAAAAAAAGCGCGGCCCCCTTGCGGAGGCCGCGCTGGAAATATTTCCCTTTTAAAAGAAGCTGATGCCCACCATGGCCTTGCCGTAGACGCCGGAGAGGTCCACGTCCACCTGGGAACTTCCGGAACCGGCCTTGAGCTTGACGGATTGATACCCCGCCTCGGCGCCCAAAATAAGGGAGCCGATCTTGATGCCGGCTTCGGCGGCGATGCCGTAGCTCAGTTGGTCCATCTTGAGCGTGGCTTTGTCGCTGTTGCCGCCGGAATTGGCCAAGATGTCCCCGAACGGGGCGCCGATGGTGACCAGCGGGCCGACATAAATGACGCTATCGATGATCCGCCAATCCACCAGCACCGTGAGGTTGTTGGCGTCGATGTCCCAGGCGTCGGCACCGAAAGACGCTTCGCCTTTCAGCCATTCGTTGCGGAGGCCCACCCCGATCGGAAGGGCCGGGAGGTTGACGTAGACATCCAGGTTGTAATTGTCGATGGAGTTGCTGTCGAGACCGCTATTGATGGCCGTGTTCAAGTCTTTGGGGTCGGCGGCGTTCATGCCCACGCCGGCGCGGATTTCCAAAAGCCCCGCCCGGGCCGTCACGCCCAAAAAGAGTATCGACAATCCCAACCACTTACTTGTCTTTAGACGCATTGTTCCTCCCCTTCGACTTTGGTGCCGGTTTCGCGGCGGTGGTGCTTTTGACCGCCACCACGCGGTCGCGGCCGTCCCGCTTGGCCCGATAAAGAGCCATGTCGGCTTCCTGAATTAAATCCTCGATCGGCTCCCCCCCCTTGGGGACGATGGCCGTGACGCCGAAGCTCATGGTGACGCTGTGCGTGTCTTCGCCCATACGAAGGACCAAGCGGTCCACCACCTGGCGCACACGCTCGGCGACGGATTGGGCGGCCTCTTGATCGCAACCGGGCAAGATAAGAAGGAACTCTTCCCCCCCGTAGCGGCCCAGGGCGTCGTAGGGGCGGATCACCCCGCGCAAGCATTGAGACAACTGACGAAGGGCTTCGTCGCCGGCCATGTGGCCGAAGGCGTCGTTGATCCCTTTAAATTTATCGATGTCCGCCAGCACCAGGCCGACGCTGTCCTTGCGGCGGGCGGCGCGGGCCAGCTCCCGTTGCAAAATGTCCGTGACGCCCCGGCGGTTCCACAGGCGGGTGAGGTCGTCCAAATAGCGGGCGCGTTCGCTTTCCGCCACCTGCTGGATCAATTGGCCTTGGGTTTCGCTCAAGTGGACCACCTGCAATTCTTTTTCCACAAAGGCAGCGAGGTCGCGGAAAGCTTGGCGATCGTCTTCGGTCATGGCCCGCGGGCGGTCGTCCATCACGCAGAGAGTGCCCACGTTGCTGCCATCCGGGGCCTTGATCGGGATCCCAGCGTAGAAACGGATTCGGGGCGATTCGACGATCCAGGGGTTGTCGCGAAAACGGGGGTCGGTGGTGAGGTCTTCGATGATCAGCGCGTCGGCGCGCAAAATCGTTTGGGCGCAAAGCGATGTTTCCCTCGGCGATTCCGCCAGGGCCAGGCCTTGGATGGATTTGTACCACTGCCGCTTTTCATCGATGAGGGAAACGTGGGCGATGGGCACGTCGAAGGCGCGGCGTGCCAAACGGGTGATGCGGTCAAAGCGCTCTTCCGCCGGGGTGTCGAGGAGCCGAAGCCGCCGAACCGCCTCCAAACGGCGGGCTTCGTCGTTTTGGCTCTGGGTTTCGTCCATATAGGTCAAACCTACCCCCGGAACGGATCGGCGTCAAGCCCTGGAAAAAGAACGCCCCGCTTGCTAGAATCAAACCAACGCGGGTGTGGTTCAATGGTAGAATGCGTGCTTCCCAAGCATGAGACGAGGGTTCGATTCCCTTCACCCGCTCCAATTTTCCCAAGGCCGACCTCGTCGGCCTTTTTTGTTTAGCGGGGGATGGGCTACCCCCCCAACACCCAGGCTTTGTCCAATCCCAACGGGGCAAAGCAAATAACGCCGTCCTGGGCCGTCGCCTCGTGCGCGTTGGGCGTGGGGGCGAACCCCGGCAACTCCGCCAAATCGAAAGTCCAAAAGATCTCCCCGGGACGGTGCGCCGGCGCGGCCCACAATCGAAGGTCGCCGTCGGAAAACAATAACGTCTTTCCGTCGCTCTCCAACAATCGCCCGGCCACCCGCGCCGACCCCAGCGCGTTGCCGGAGAGATCGAACACCGTGGTCAGACCGTTGTGATAGTTTTGAACGGTGACGGTTGTGCCGGACAGTCGCATGTCCCCGGGGGCCAAATGGGGGCGGATCGCCGGCGTGGACTTGGCAAAGAGCGCGCCGCCGCTGTGCAAATCCAAAGCGATCAGGCGAACGACGTTATCGTCAACACAGAGGACAGCCGCCATGGATTCCCGCGCCAGGACTGAGAAATTTTCGGGGGGCCTGTGGGACCACTTTTCGACGCCGGTTCCCGGGTCCACCCCCACGAGCCGCCCCCTTTGGCTGATCAACGCAACGCGGCTGTCGCCGTGGACAACGAGCCCTTCCCCCCGCCAGCGCTCCTGGCCCTGCCCCGACAGACACAAGAGTTGGTCCGGGACAAAATCCCCGGTGCTCCCCAGCAGCCACTCCCCGTTTGCCAACGGTCGGACTTCGAGTCCGATCGGTCCCGCGCTGCTTTCGGGACCGTCAACCCGGGCGTATTCAAATTTTGTGGGGATTTGGGAAACCAGCTCGCCCCCTTCCGAAAAGAGGCAAAAATCAATCCCTCCCTCCACCCCCCGATACAGAAGAAGACCCAGGTATCCCCGCGCGTCCGCCTGCGGCAAGGACCAACACGCGCTTGGCCCGGTGGGGGCGGCGCCGACCACGCGCGGTCGGCCCGAAAGCGGGTCCAAACCCGCAAACAGCGCTCCGTCCTTCGCGTCGGAACTCGTAAAAAGTTTTCCGCCTTGAAACACGGGGGAATACCGCCAACCGGCGTAAGCGGTGGTGAATCGGCAGCGGGGTTTTGTGAGCGGAATTTTCATGTTGATGGGACCGCGTCGCGTGCCGCGCGCTCTCGGTCAGCGAGGCAAAGGCGGAAAATCGTCGACGGGGGCGGCCCCGCCGGATTCCATTTCCCAGACCCCGCGCGCTTGACTTCGAACGCGGCGGCTCACGCCTTGACGCCGAGACCCGGACAACATCCGACGCCAGGACGGTTTGGGGAACCCGTGTTCGTCCAGCAACCCGGTGGTGGTGAGTTCCGATGTAAAACCCAGCGTCCCGGACGGAATGTCGTGGAGCAGAACCCAGGCCACCCAGGCGGGGCGCGCGTAAGACAACAAGTCGGGCAACCGTTGAACAAATTGGCGTTGTTCAGTCTCCGTCCCGGAACCCGCCGTGGGCCAGCCAATCTCCGAAATGACGGATCGTTCCTCGGGCCTCAAATAAAGCCCCGCTTCCTTATAGTATTGGGCCGGCATGACCATGGGGTTGGCGTACTTTCCGGAAAGAAAGCCGCTGGCGGAGGGGTAGGTGGTGAAACCCACGTAGTCCAATTTGGACACCGGACCTGTGCCGCGAAAGACCCCCAGAATGTTTTCCCAATTTTGGGCCGGGGTGGCCGGCGGCGCGTTCTGCAACACTTTCTGAAGCTCGTACTGCAGGGAAACAAAGACTTTCGTTCCGGGGGAAACCCCTTTGATGGCGTTGTAGACCTGTTGGTACAAAGTGCCGAAATGGACATACTCCAGATCGGCGGGGGCCGCGATTTTTCGCAACAACAGGGTATTGATTTCGGTGGCAAGATGGAAAGAATCCGGCTGGACTGTGGAAGCGATGTCGACCACGTCGTCAATGAAATGCTGACGAACACAGAGGTTTGCAAACGACACCGTCGCCGTGGTCAAACCGCAATCGGCGGCCACCCAAGCGGGCAGCTCCAAATCCGTCCGCAGGCCCGACAACGACGTGGGGCTGATCCCCAGCATGATGCCCATGCCGCGGCCGCGGGCGGCGCGGGCGCGGGCAATGATCACGGGTTTCAACGTTTGCGTTTCCGGCCATTGCCAGAGAACAATATCAAAGGACCCCGCTTCATCGGCCAGTTCCAACGCGCGTTCGTCGCCCCCGCGGCGGGGCGCGGCGGAAACCGCAACATTGGCGTTAACGCCGAAAGCCGCGCCCAACTCTTCTTCGAACCCGGCGAAAAGACCTTGGGTCGCGAACACAAAAAACAAGGCCACCACGGACTTTTTATCGATCATCTTTTTTTCCTCCTGATTCGGTGCGGGCGAGCCGCAGGGCGTCCGCGACCGTTTTGATCTCGCCGGCGGCTTGGCCTTCGCGGATGAGCCCCAGCAAACGGCCGACCTCGGGGCCCGGCTTTAAGCGCAGCGCCCGCATCAACGCGTGGCCATCGAGCAGGCGGGGCGGCTCGACGTTCTCCCGCCTTTTGAAATAGCCGGACAACATTTTGTGAATGGTTTTATAAACAGCATCCTTTCGGGAGAGCCGCGCCCGCGACGAGAGATAAGTGAAGTGGTCGGCCAACGACACAATGAGGAGCCCGACGGCGGAATCTCCCAAGTCACGGTAAAAGCGGTACACCGCGCGGTCCGTGAGCACGGGCTGGTGCCCCAAATTGCCCGGCCGCATGTGGGCCCCCACCTGCCGCGACAGGGATTTCCCCTCGTCAGAGGAGAGACGCATGCGGCGGGCCATGCCCGCCACAAGGCGGGCGCCGACGGCGTCGTGGCCGTAAAAGTGCCATTCCCCCTTCTCTTTCTTCGCCGTGGCGGGTTTCCCCACATCGTGAAACAGCTCGACCCATTTTAAATGGGCATAACGGGGGTGCCCGGCGAATTTCTCTTCCAGGTGCGCCCGCAAGGGGCGATGGAAGGAAGGGAATTGACGGGGGAGTTCGGTCAACAGTTTCTCGAGGGAAGCCACGGCCGCGATGGAATGCGCAAGCACGCCGCCGGCGCCGTAATAGTCGCGCCCCGTTCGGCGCATGGGCGCCACTTCGGGAAAGAGAACCTCCAAGAGGCCCGCCGCCTCCAGGGCGGTCAGGCTTTCGGCCGCGCGCGGGGAGGCGAATATTTTGAGCAGCTCTTCGCGGACACGCTCCGGCGCGGCCCGGGCGATCAACCGGCGATGCCGACGGACCACGGCCAAGGCGGCCGGCGCGGCCGTGTAACCCAGTTCCGCCCCGAACCGGAACAGGCGCAAGAGACGCAGGGGGTCGGCCGCCACCACACGGGGCGAAACGAATTGAAGGCGTCGAGCACGAAGATCTCGCCGGCCGTTGTGTTCATCAATCAGTGTCTCTTTCCAATGGGGCTTGCCCCATTCGGCCAGGGGCAAGGCCAAGGCGTTGATGGTCAAGTCCCGTTGGGACAGATCGGCGGACAGATCCGCGCCTTGCAACCGTGAAAAATCAAAAACCAAGGGCCCGGCCACCACCCGGTGGGTGCCGCGTTCTTCATCCAGGGCAAAAAGAGTTCCCCCCACGGCTTTGGCGAAGGGGGCGGCGAGGGTCCGGGCGTCTCCCGCCACGGCGAAGTCGGCGTCGGCCAGAGGGCGGTCCAAAAGGGCGTCCCGCAGAAGGCCGCCCACGATCCAGCACGCGGGGCCGGGTTGTCGCGCCAATCGTCGCAACAAGGCGTCCATGGTTTTGTCGCTCATCGCAGAGCCTCCGGAACTCCGGCCAGAAGGGCGCGGGTGGTTTCGCTTTGGGGCCGGGCCAACACGGTTTCGGTCGGTCCCGATTCAACGATCCGACCGCTGTCCAAAACAAGAACGCGGTCGGTCAAATAACGGACGATGGTCCAATCGTGGCTGATCAAGATCAACGACAGGCGGTGCCTTTCCCGCAAATCGGCCAGAAGGTTCAAAATCTGCGCTTGGACGGAAAGGTCCAAGGCCGAAACAGGCTCGTCGGCGATCAGCAATCGGGGCCTGGGCGCCAGGGCCCGCGCGATGGCGATGCGCTGTTTTTGACCGCCCGAGAATTCGTGGGGGAAATGGAACCGCGCGTCGGCGGGCAATCCCACCTCGGCCAGGGCGTCGGCCACGGACGGGGCGCCGGAGCGAAGCGCCAGCGCCTCGGCCAATTGCTTTCCCACCGAGAGGCGCGGGTTGAGGGAGGCTGACGGATCTTGAAACACCATCTGCGCCCGATGAGCCCACTCAGCGCGCGAAAAATCGTCCACGGGCTTCCCGTCCC
>Ga0268298_10003179_pt1 | contig 17044 bp, 19 predicted proteins | sample WWTPWeurt_MetaG_FD_194462 | JGI IMG/M metagenome (GOLD analysis project Ga0268298, IMG submission 194462) | Activated sludge microbial communities from WWTP in Nijmegen, Gelderland, Netherland - WWTP Weurt | ecosystem: Engineered > WWTP > Aerobic digester > Activated sludge | place... | reverse complement strand
TGAAGATGACCGAAGCAGAGGTCATGGCGCAGGCTCAAGTCTACGCGTCCGCGTGGAGTCTGGTTGATGGACCCTTAGATACAGGAAGTGGCTTGGAGCAGGCAGAGGTTGAAAAGGTCGCTCTGCAGCGTATGGTCAGCATCCTGGTTCGTGAGCGCGACGATGCGGATCGCCGCGCGGGGGCTGCAGAACGGAAAATGGCAGCTTTGGAGGATAGCGCTACCACCCATCAACAGTGGTTGGACCACGCCAAGCTGCGGGCCGGGTATCACAGGAATGTCTCATTCGACATCGTGTTCGATGACCTGCTGAAGGAGCGGACTGAACGGGGCACAGCTAATCCGCAGCATGAGGAACAGGGCAGCTCTCAGGCCATAAACCCGCAAGGACGGGGGGAGTACATCACCGGGGACATCCAATGCTGATCCACTTTCAGGCATGTGTTGAAGTGCCGGATGATGCCCCGTTGTCAGACGTAGAGAAATGGCTGGCTTTCGAGTTGGGCGTACGGTGCCAGCTGGCCGGCGACAACAGACTGACAGGTAGAGATCTTGTGTCCTCGCGCGTCACGGATCTGCAGGTAACCGAGCGGCTGGCATCGGTCGCCCCGTGCTCCGGCTGACGGCACACCATACTCGATCAACGACCACAAGAGAGACCACCATGCAACTGCACACCCCTGCAACTCATCCGCAGGACGCGATTGTGGGCCGCACATTCAAGTCATGGGAAGGGATGCACTACACTTGCGACAGCTATGAAGGTAACCTGGGCTATTGGATGTTTCGGACCGACGAAGACGGGGCTTTGGTGCGGCGAAACATCTCAGAAAAAGCTATTGGCAGCTCGTTTCATCGGATTGATGATGAGTACTAGCCAGTTTTAACCAGATATTATTCCCTTCTCCGTTGCACTATCAGGTTAAATCCGACTACATTCTACACATCCGAACCTGATTTAAATTCGTGGAGCCTGGGGTATCTACGAAGCACCCAAGAAAACCCACAGTGCCCTGTTTGCCCGCCTGGCACCGGATTTGAATCGAAATTGCCTGACTATGGCTGAGAAGACTTACACGACCGAGCAAATAGCGGTCATCGAACATGACGGTGGCCATGCTGTTGTTGCAGCAGTTGCGGGATCCGGGAAGACGGAAACTCTCATCGGTCGGGTGCGTCACCTTCTACGGAATCACCAAGCGAATCAGATTGTCGTCGTGATGTTCAACCGCGATGCGAGAGAATCCTTTGCTCGTCGATTCGAGCAGGCCGCCAAGATGACGGCTCCTGAAATTCGCACATTCAATTCGATGGGCAACAAGATCGTCCAGCGCTTTGTGCAGCTTGGGTTGCTTTCGCCTGCCGAGATTGTAGAGAAGGACTATCGGCGAACGAACGTCGCACGTGAAGCGTTCTCCACTGTTTTCAAGCGGCTCAACGGTCAAGATATGTCTCCAGACAAGGAGTTGATCGACGAATTCGTGTCCTTCATCCTGCTGGTCAAGTCGGACATCCGCAGCGTGGACGATGTGTTCGAGTCTCGACGGTACAGCCCCCTGGCTGCGGGCTATCCAGCTGCGTTCCACCTGTTCGAGGAGGAGCGCAAGCGCCAGAAAATCCGATTCTTTGAGGATCAACTGTATGACCCGGTGAGGCTGATGCTAGCAAAGCCAGAGACACAGCGTTACGTGGCCAACAAGGTGGATCACCTCATCGTCGATGAAGCGCAAGACATGAACGGGATCCAGGTAGCGCTGCTCAGCATCCTCGCCGGCACCCGTGCAAAGGTCATGCTCGTGGGGGACGATGATCAGGCTGTTTACGAATGGCGCGGGGCAAAGCCGGACTATCTGATTGACGGATTTGAGCGAGACTTTAGCCCCGCGACTCGTTACACACTTCCCCACACCTTCCGGTTCGGACATGTGCTATCCCTCGCGGCCAGTCAGGCTGTATCCCACAATCGAAAACGGAATCCCAAGATTAGCATTTCAGCGGACAGCACGCCCAAAACGCGCATTCACTGCCTGCCCCTGGCTGCGGGCTTGACGGGGATGGGTGAGCACATTGCAAACGTCCTGACTGATGGCCGTTCTCCCAGCGACATAGCGGTGCTGGTCCGCACCTACAATCTGAGTGTGGCGCTTGAGCTTGAGCTTCATCACTTGGGCATTCCCCACTATATCTACGGGCGGCCTCCCCTGGCTAGGATTCCGGAGATCAGGGCGCTCGTAGGAGTGCTTCAGATGGCTTCCGGGCGTTGGACTCAGCTTGATCCTGTTGAATTGCGTTTCATGATCGAAAGCCTGCTTTCGCGCCCCAGCCTCTACTTGGATAAAGCATCCCTAAAGCGAATTTCAGATGAGATCATGGCTAGCCCTACGCGGCTATCTGTGGTGATCCGCAGTGTGATCACCCGCCATCACAAGTCCTATCAGGCAGACCTTATCCGGGACCGGGCGGATCTTCTGGAGATCATCGCAACCTGTACAGAGCCAACGGAGAGCGTAATAGACGTGCTGGAGCGCTATCTGATCGCAACTAACTTCGCAAATGCGATAACCAAGCAATCTCCGAGCGCCGAGGCAGCTGAAGTCATCCTGGCGAATGTGGACGCCTTCAAGATGATCGCAAGCCATCACAAGGGAAGCATTGACCAATTTCTCGACGCGATAGACCCCCTGATAGACTCTGCACCAGTTGCGCCTCCCTCTACACCCCATGTCTGGATAGGATCAATCCATCGAGCAAAGGGAGATCAATGGCCGGTCGTTTTTATCCCGGGACTAACGGAGCGCGGATTCCCTGCACAGGTGGCCACAAGCGAGGACGTGGAGCCCGAACGACGTCTCTACTATGTAGCGGTAACCCGGGCTGTGGATGACCTATACCTCGCACATCCAGATGAGCCTTCGTTCCTACGCAGTCTCGATAATCTGAACTGGAAACCAGAGGATCAAAGGGATAGCTCGGTTTCCCGCTTTTTGTGGGAGTCAAACTTCGCGCTTGCACAACACGCAGGTAAAGCCATCGAGTCTGGTGGTGGGATTTTTCAAACGTGCACTGCTAATCAACCGGAGATTGCGAACGAATATTTTAAAAGTTTCGCTTTTGCTACGTCATGGGCTTATATGCCTCGGACGAAAAGTGCTTCTGTTCGATCTGGATATGCAGGGGAGGACAATACTTTGTCACCTGGCTCCCGTGTTCGTCATGAGATTTACGGTCTGGCGACCGTCGATAAGTGGATTGACCGACGAGTCTTGCGACTTATCTTTGATGATGGCGAAACTCGATTGATGCATGCAAATTCACAAATAAAAAAAGAGTGATTTCAGTTTTTCGGTTGATTCTGTTTTATCAAAACTAATTCAACACACCCCCTCACGAAATCAGGATTACGGTTAGAGCAAGATCCTATAGAATCCAAATCATTCTCTTCTGCGTAATCGTAGCCTTGGCTGAAATCTGTCTGACGGCGGTTTTTGTTTGGCGCCGCGGCTTCTTCATATTGAATCGGACGTCTATCGATCTGAATAATTCCAGATTGATTCGAATCAATATTTGGCCGATCTGTATATTCTCTATAGTAAAGCAAGCCAGTAACGCAGATAGCAACTGCTAGTATCAATCGTGAGCTCATTCTGTTCCGCGGATTCCGGATTAAATACTTCTATCTTGGAACCTCAATTTTGATTTGAATCAAACCATGATTTTAGTTCAGGCGCCACAGAGTTGATGGCTCTTAAAATTAATACAGCAAACAGATCAGCCTACTATCAGCGTTGGATTAAGCTAAAACAGGAAGGATAGATATGCTGAGGATGGTAATTGGATCACTGAGTTTGATTGGATGCCTGGGAGTCGTGGCCGCTGAAACGCCGGCACAGGTAGCTGGAGGGCCTTCAGTCGCGAACTTGAGGGAGCAAGCAGATGAGCTCTTCAAGATCGCGTCTAATCACTGCATTGACAAGATCGACACGCCGGCACAAATCGTAGAGGAGCTGAAGGGTTACAAAGCCGCGCCGCCGGTGATGACATCAACGTTCCTTCAAGACGGCCAAGGACAGGCTTGGTTTGTTCCTGGCGCCCACGGCGTCTATGCGATTGCCCTAACGCAGGACAATTCTTACTGCAAAGCCTTTGCCAAGACTGCTGGGCAAAACGAGGTTTTGGAGCGTGTCGCTCAGGTAGTGAAGACTCCTCCCTTGGGCTTCACAGCGCGCAAGATTGGCGAAGACAGCCAGGATGTTAGCGGTGGCGTGCTTCGTTCCGCTACGTACCGGCTTGAACGGAAAGAAGGTGGGCTTCCCAGTATCTTGATCGTCGTTGAGACGAACAGTGCTCCCAGGGCGCCATTCAAGGCATCAGTTAAGGTAGCCCCTCAGCAACCACGCTGACTGCACTGACAGAACCTAAACTTGTCTCGCGAGTCCCGTTTAATTAAAGGGACTCGCGTGCACTTTTTGTGGAGCATGATTATCTGTTCGGTTCTCTCAGGTGAATCAGCAAATCTCTGCGACCGTTCAGTTTTTATTTTTTAAGTAAGCTGGCTGATACAAAAGGGTTGCCCTGGAGTTTCACTTACCCCTTGTTTCGCCAACCAAAGATTCAGCTAATATCTCTATAGATTAGGCCCCATGTGATGTACCAACAACTACAAAATGCAGTTCCTACAAACCCCGAGAAAGCTGCTGATTATGCGTTGTCCCTGCTTGGCAGAGACAAAGCCGGGGCGCTGCTCAAAAGCTTGGACAATCACTCGGTGCTTGAGTACCAATATCACCATTCAGTTTCTGCCTATGAAGTAATGTTGCTTCCGCTTTATGGCGAGGATGCTCGTATCACGGTACGATTCCGGGTCGTATCAAAGAAAGATGGGCCGATCCTTCAATCTGTTTGCGAGTGCACAGATCCCAGTCCTTGTGAGCACTCCAAGATAGGATTCCTCGCATACCATTCCGAAGCAATAATTGGATTTCGTCAGGCGCTCGAAGAAAGACTACTCTTCTCTCGAGGATTTAGTGATGCTTCTGTAAAGGCGCTTGAGTTAATTCGGGATAGCGTTCGAACTGAGCAGGCAGCCCCGGGTTTTTCAGCAAGTCGAACTTCTGATTCTAGCGTTTTATTCTATGCCCTTGATCAGAATCTCCAAGAGATTCAGGTGATTCGCGTTCGAAGACTGATGTCTGGGAGTCTCTCCGATAAATATAAAGTGGATGAGGAATGGGGACCGCTGATTATCATGTCCCTTCAGGACCAACGGCAAGGGATTAACATCTCACCTGAAGTTGAAAGAAAATACTCCTTAGAAGACATCCGGATTCTTAGATCCTTCGTCGCCGCAGGGTGGGACAGCTATCGTCCAAAACTTCTTGAGAAAGTTGATCCAGACAGTATTCTCCATGTGCTTGGAAAAACAGGCCGATTCGTATTTGGCGGCTTGGATGATGTCATTTCCATTGGAGAAGCAAGAAACCTTGAGCTGGAGTGGGATCCTGCAGAAGGTGATTTGATTAAGCTTAAGATCAAGGGGAGTCATTCGGACGTTGTCTTGCTACCGACAACCCCAAGGTGGTATTTCGATAAGCGAAAACTTGAGATGGGGCCAGTCCTCAACACAATTTCTCAAACGGCTTCAGCTCTTCTAGAGAGGGATGTCGGCTTGCCGATCGACGATCTGGATAAAATCAAGAAAACGTTTGTGAAGATCAAAGGGGTGGAGTCCATGCTACCGGCCCTTCCTGACATACATACGCTTGACGTAGGGACAGTACAGCCCACACCAATCTTGAGATTGAAACGATCCAAGAGTACGCCTGACAAGGGTGAAAGGCTCTTTTTGGCCGAGCTTCAGTTCGACTACCTGGGAAGGAGAGCCGCCGCAGACAAGCTGCGTGGAATTGTTGCGGTTGACGGGCTCAATCGCGTCAAGATTGGACGTGACAAGAACTTTGAGAGGGAGGCACTGGCGCAAGCTGTAGCAGCCATGGGGAAAAGTGTCGGTGCTCCTGGTGGGAGGGTCGTGGCCGACTCAGAGTTGCTCGAAAAAAACGACTTCATTCATGAGGTTGTGCGATTCCAAGACGAGGCAGAGAGATTCGCAGCCAAGAACGGTTGGCAAGTGGAGTATGACGACGATTGTCAGATCGTGGTTACCGAGCCAGCTGACATGGATGTATGTCTGCAAGAGACCGAGCAAGGTTGGTACAACCTTGCAATGAGCCTATCAATCAACGGCGTTGACGTTTCGATGATTGAGATCCTGCGCGAGGTCCTTAAGCAGCCTCACTTCAAAGAGTGGTTGGTCGAAGACGATCCCAGTAAGGCCACCTGGTATCACGAGCTCGGCGACGGAAATGTACTTTCGTTGCCACTCTCCCGTGTGAAGGGTCTCGCTCGCATTATGTTGGAGCTTGGCGCGAACGATAGTGCTCCGTCGGGTCTGAAAGTGAGTCGGTTTGATGTTGGTTTCCTTGATGACCTAGGTTCGGATGTGAAGATTCAAGGTGGTGAAAGCTTGCGTAAGCTCGCCGAGGTGTTGGCCTCCCCTCCTCCAGTCTTGCCAGATCACCTGAGCGCAGATCTGTCTAAGCCGCTGCGTGACTATCAAGCTATGGGGGTTCAATGGCTCCAGAAACTGAAGAAGGCAGGTGTAGGTGCAATCCTCGGTGACGAGATGGGTGCAGGCAAGACGCTTCAGGTTCTATGCCACATTTGGTTAAGCGTTGTTCGAAATCCGGAAGCAACCAGCTTGATAGTCGTCCCCGTTTCATTGGTTGCGAAGTGGGTTGGTGATGCCGCTGTTTTTTTGCCAGGCATGAAGATCGGCAAAATGTTAAGTGGCGAAATGGACATGGCTGGCGAGGCCGCCGAAGGTTGTCACGCGTTCATCACCACTTACGCAATGTTGACTCGACACGAAGACGCCTTTGCCAAGCGGGTATTTGACATTGCTGCCTTTGATGAGGCCCATGAGCTTCGCAATGCGGATGCAAAAACAACACACGCGGCCATGAGGTTGCGAGCTAACCAGAAGATAGCCGTTACAGGCACTCCACTTCAGAACAAACAAGAGGAATGGTGGGCGATCTATACATTGATTGTTCCTGGTCTCTTCCGCGACAGGAAGTGGTTTCGATCAATGTTCGTGAATGGGATGAAGAACGATAGTGCTCTTCAATCTGAACGACTCCGCTTAATGGGTAAGATTGGATCTCCTTTCAGGCTTGCACGCACTAACAAGGAAGTTAACAATGTGCTGCCAGCCCTTGAAACGGAGTACCACTATGTCGATCTTCCTGAAAAGCAACGCGAGATCTACGAGTCGATGCGCGCTCACCTGAACGGTGAGGTTAGAGCATTGATCAACAAATCTGGCTTGTCTAAGAGCCATATTGAGGTGCTCACCGCTATCAATCGGCTACGTCAAATCGCTGCGGACCCGCGATTGACAAAGATGAAGAATTTACCAGGCGATATACCATCCGCAAAGGTAGATTACATTCTTGACCTGTCTGCCGAGTTGATTTCGGAAGGAAAGAAACTATTTGTCGTCTCAGAGTGGACCGAGTATCTTGAAATTATCGGATCTCGTTTTGCCAAGAGAGACCTATCTTACACTACTCTCCATGGAGACCTTTCAAGGCAGAAACGGTCTGAAGTGATCGAATCATTCAGAAGTGGGAAGGTTTCAGCACTGCTCAGCACCCTTAAGGTGGGTGGAGTTGGACTCGACATTCCGGAGGGAGATGTAATCCTGATTGTTACGCCATGGTGGAATCCGAAAGCGATAGATCAGGTGATTGGTCGACTTAGAAGAGACGATCGTGACAAGACCGTCAAAGCGATTCACGTCATTGCCAGGGGAACACTTGAGGAGGGGGTTCTAAAGATTGGAGAGCGCAAGCGTGAAATGATTGCCGCGGTCACAGAAGGCGCTGATGGGGTATCAAGCGTTCTTTCAGTAGCAGATATCGAGGATCTTCTTGGCAGCGTTTAAGAATGAATGAAACCGAGCATTGTTAAATGTTCGGTTTCATTTTGCATTCTCAATTTTTAGATACAGGTGCTCGTTGAGACCGATAGATACCGAGCAAGCTGGTTAGACTAAAGTAACACTGTTGAAGAAGTATCCCGTTTGCCTGCTGAAGAATCGCATATCCGATAAGAGCGAAATTGGCGAACAGGAAGCAGATCCATCCGATCTTCGAGATCCTAGAGTGGTGAAGCGCAAGCAAAGTCGCTCCGATCATTCCGAGAATCGCCCCGGCCCATTCGAAGATCTCCGATGCATCCTTTAAAGAAATCAGATCATGATTGATCACTTGAGGACTCATCGAAGAAGAGGACGTCTCGGCACCACCCTATGTTGGTGCCGTAAGTCAAAACATTGATGATCTTTCTAATGAGAGAGTTGTATACAAATTCAATCGTCAACTGAGTTGAAAAAGATACCGTTGAATTTGAATTGATCGCCAAAGTGTCGTTAAGAGGAGCCATTAGGATCTTCTCAAAGCTGTAAGATTCAGAGGTGATCTGGAATCTAGGCTCGGATCTGGCCTCTTCGTAGGCGGCGACCACATGGTGCACGACGGCGTCCAGGGACATCTCTGTGTGGTAAAGATCGCCAAGAACCAGAGCTATCTGACGCCAGTCTGTGAAAGACTGACTTTGTTTGTAATGTCGAAGCAAAGCAATTAGTCGCGGGCTCATCTGATGCTCACTTTACGATGTTAGTGCTGCGGAAGCAGCGAATATGGTTTGGTAATTCTAGTACGAATTTGGAACAAGAATTGACGCCATGAGTCATGCGTTTCAAATCTACAAAGCAGAAATTAAGACTCCATAAAGACTTCAAATACGAAGAAGCTGGAATGAATCTTTGGATTTGTTTAGAATTTCATTTTATAGCAACCCAAATGCGAGGTCGATCATGGATGAATGGCTTTATATCCTAGATGGTGAAGAGGTGAAGAAGGCGAGTTGCCTTGAGGAGTGGAATAGATGGATGGCGGAGAACAACTCCATCGTGAGCTATGACTCAATCGAAGACATCGTGGTGTGCACCGCGTTCGTCGGGAGAGACTTTGCCCTTCCTTCAAGAGAAAACCCACTTTTGTTCCGCACGGACATTTGGATTGTCGATCATGCCTATCAGTGCGCAGCTAGGACTGAAACGTTAGCTGATGCTCAAAAGCTCCACAGGGGCGTTCTTGGTGAAGTCATCAAGCGAAGACATCAGGCTTTGGTCATGGCAGAGGCAGAAGTTCGTAGAATCATGAAGGGAATCAATTAAAGGTGACGATTAACAGAATACATTTAAAGAAGACATTGCTTGCTTTGAAGACTGTAAGTGTTTTTAAGGATGATCCGGCACAATCTGAAGGCCCTCTAAATGAAGCAGTAGGGGTAGAGTTCAAGGGTTGGTCACTGTCATCGTGTTTTCAGTGGTTAAGTGGGAAAAGATGCAAACACGTTTTGGAGGTGATTGGTCCGGATGTCTTGACTGAGCATGGGCTATGTTCGGAATCTGTATCGAAAACCATCTCTTTCGCTATCGATGAATGCCTTCGTCGAAATCTCGGGTCTGGATGTCATGATATTTCGCTTTGAAATTCAACGATAAGTTATACACTCCAACTATTGTGATAGAGCACTCAATCGCACATAGAGGAGGTTAGCTTTGCATCAAGATGTGGTGTACCAAGAGATTCGAGCGGATCTGATATCTGAAGTATCTTCACGTCCCTACTTGAAGGGGGTCGTGGAAGCCTTTGATTCTAGCAAGAGTGGATCGATTGGCCAGGCCATAGCAGTTTATGGGGCCCTGTTCCCAGAAAACGAATTCTCGATTCATAGGTTTTCCGACATGGCCCTGCAGATCACAGTTGAGATCCTAGAAGAAAATGGGGCTCCGTCATTTGCAGCGAGAATATTTAAGAGGCGCACAGGATCAAGTGCGTGCCAGACCGCTGCAGCATACGCAGAGACTGCTGTGAAGATAGCAATGTTGTTTGAAAGCCATACGACAGGAAGTCTTGATCGCCGTATGTCGCCCTCAAAGGTGAAGAGCATTCTCGAGGAAGCGTTTTGGAAGATGTGCGTAGGAAGAGCACCATGGCAGCTTCATTAGTTTTAGGTTAGATACGCCATGGGAAAAGACTTTGATTCATGATTCAAAAAGGTAAAATAACGAGTATCTAAATTCAGGAACGAATCATGGATCAATCCAAGTGGTTTGAGAATACAGGAACACCGCCAAGCCTACCTAAGGTCGATATTCTGCTTAACGGTGACGAGCCATCTTACCCGGGCGTTCCCTGTATAAGGTACGGAGTGAATCCAGTGGATTGGGATTGGTCTAAGTCACTGTCTGACAGTTCCTCGATTCGCCGCTGGAGAGCTCCAGTGGACATCTGGACACAAGTAAATGAGTTGAAGATGTCGTTTGTTGGCAACGAGGTGCTTGAAAGTGACTGAGACTAGCCATCACGCGCCGAGTAGGCCCCTTTACATCTTCGATCTCGATGACACTTTGGCGATCACATCACATCGACAGCACCTCATCAGCGGAGCATCGAGTGGGCGTGACAAGAAGAACTGGCACGCATACTTCGCTGAGTGCGAGGGTGACACCCCAAATCACGCAGTTGTTCAGACACTTAAGCAGTTGCGCCAATCAGGTGCGGAGGCCTGGATCTGGTCTGGAAGGATGGACTCGGTGCGTGCTCAAACCGTTCGATGGCTTGTAGCTAATGCAGGATTTGACTGCGCTGAGCTCGATCCGTCTGGTGTTCTGAGAATGCGTGAAGTTGATGACTGGACTGCTGACCATGTTCTTAAGCAACGGTGGCTTGAAGAAATGATGCCTGACGATCGAGCACGCTTGATCGGTGTGTTTGATGACCGAGACAGAGTCGTGGACATGTACAGGAGGCGCGGCATCGCCTGTTTCCAAGTCAACTACGGCAAGTTCTAGGAAATTCTGCCCTTGGGCGTCGTGACATAGCTCAAGGGCGCGGCGACAAATTTGTCACAATTAGCAAAAACGAACTGAGCTAGTGCAAAAAATGGTGACTTTTTACGCTGCGCCGCGTCATATGACATGACAAACTTCGCCCCACCTTGAACCTGATCGGCCATCATGACCAGTAGTTTTAGACTTTCTGATCGCAGCATCAAAGTGACTTCTCACTCAAAGGAGTTTGTGATTCTTTTCGTGGTAATCTTTGGTGTTCTTAGTATCATCAATTTACTGCGAATTTCTGATTCTACTCTCAGAGACTCGACAGTTTTGATTGCAAATGAGTATTCGAATGCGGCGAATCTAATCGTCTCAACGATGATCCTTGACAGGAACAGCTCGAGCGAAGGCACGAAGGCCCTTCTTGAGGAAATGGTTAACACAGCTGGAAGCAGACTATTATATGTGGTCATCCAGGCACCAAACGGCAAGACTCTCTTGCGCGTTGGGACCGCATCCAAGATCGAAGCTCTGAAAGTTGAATCAGCTGGCCGAACATTTGCGGGCTTTCGGATGATTGATACGCCCGTAGAAGTGACGAAGAATGTTCTTCTTCCACAGAATACTGTAGGGACGATGACCGTTGGAATTATTGGCCCTAGCTTCTCGTTGTTTGATGTTTTCAGTCAGATTATTTCCTTTGTGATGTTGATAGGTCTTGTATTGCTTTCCTACTCGCGTAGTGTTGTCAGCAGATCAGAGAGCCTGGTTGATGACGAGGGAAGTGTTCCTAGCTCTGGTGGGGCGTCTTTGCGAGTGATCGAGCAGCCGGTAGAGGACGCTGCCGTCGTTAATGTGTTTGGCCAAGGGGCCGGTGGCAACAAGCGTGGGTCATAATTGCGTTATTCAATAGTTTAGGGTCTATGAATGGGGCTATGGAGTAGGCGCAGCACAACCTTTAAGTTTCGCGCAATTCTTATCGCCTTTGTCCCGTGTGCGGTGGTTTCGACTGTCGCATCCGGGATTTTTGCGTACTATCAAGCAGACGACATTCAGGAACGTTACCAGCTTACCTACAGCGCTGAAGTACAACGCTTGGCAGACAAAAGTGCTGCTTCTGTGCTGAGTGGGAGGCGTGATGTACTGAATGCCATGTGCACCGACGCGGCTAACCATAGGGATATAGGATTGGCCGTCATCCTGGATGAAGCAGGAAGAATCGTTACCTCAGCACGATCGAGAGTTGACCTTGGAGACACTCAGCGTTTTCACGCGGCGATAAGCAAGCTAAGGGTTGATGCCCAGGGGAGAATTCATAACGAGGCAATAGGGCTTGCAGTCATCGAAGCTTCTACAAAGTCGATTCAACGAGCACAAGCGGATCTGGTTAAGCAATGCCTACTCTTTGTGGCAAGCTGCTACGCTTTTGGTCTGGCTCTTGCTATTTTTATCTCTCAGAATCTGACTAGACCGTTCAAACGTATCAGCGACACCGTCACAAGAATCGCGGAAGGTGACCTAAGTAGTCGCGTCAGAATTGCTGGAGATGAAAGTGTTAGGGGCCTGGCTGAAGGCATTAATTTCATGGCCGGTCGGATTCAATATGCACAGAATGACCTGCGTCAGCAAGTTGATGAAGCAACGGAGGCTATGCGCATTGAGCGTGACGAAGCGAGGGACGTTACCCTAGCGAAGTCGAGATTCGTTGTGGCAGCCACACATGATCTACGGCAGCCAATGCAGGCCCTGAAGCTTCTTTCCGTCGAGCTTGAGCGCCGGAACCTGGAGGATGAGGAGCGAGGCATCGTCAGCCAGATGATCAACTCTCTTTCAGTAGTAGACCAGCTGATCGAAAGTTTTCTGGATATGTCCAGACTTGATGCAGGGGCTGTCAATAAGAATACTTCGACATTCGAACCCACCTGGTTGTTTGACAGACTTAAACCAGAGTTGTACAGGATTGCATCCGCAAAAGGGATTGAAATACGTTTCAGGCCCTCTAAACAGCGAGTGACAACTGACCCGATGCTCTTTGAGCGGATTCTCCGTAATCTTATATCGAATGCAATTCGATATACCGAATCCTCAATCGTTGTAGGCACTCGATATTCGAAGAATGGTGTGGTGTTTGAGGTTCGTGACAACGGACCCGGCATAAGCGAAGAGGATTATCGAAGGATATTTTCGGACTTTGTTCAACTCAACAATCCCGAACGCCATCAAAACAAAGGTTTGGGGATGGGCCTTTCAATCGTAAAGCGTCTCTCGAAACTACTTGAAATCTCCGTATCGGTACGGTCGAAGCTTGGCAAAGGGTCTGTCTTTTCAGTAACTGTTCCACGGGTTAGCTCTTTAGTGACACCCACATTGAAAGGGATTACGACAGTTCTAGCGAAGGAAAGCCCCCTTAACGTAATACTCATGTCGGGCTCCCAGGATGTTTTTTTGAGCTGTTCTGAAACATTAGGTAATCTTGGGTGCGAGACATCATTCATTTCAACACTGAATCCTACTGCGGAATTATCCACGTACGAGAACAGGATGGATTTCCTGTTGTTACACGAAGATAACTTCGGCCCTAGCTCACCAACTTGGGACCTGATACTCAAGCTTGTGAAATCATCGAGCACGATCACGCATGCTGAATGCGCGTGCTTCATCATCTCTGGTGAGGCTGTTGATCTAAGCTCACTGCCAGATCCTTCTAGCTCTGTTATATATATCGGTCCGGCTATGCGTGCATCCAAAGTCAGATCTATAATCCAGAGACGTCGATCGCACCAAGAAAAATGAAAATTCTGCCCGCCTTTTTGCTGCCTATCGCGCTATTTGCTTTACCTAAGGTAGCAAGCGCTGATGATATCCACCATAAGCCCTTTGAGTTTTCGGGATATGCCACCCTAGGGACTATGCAGATAGACCGAAGCGACTCGAAGTATAGAGGGTCGTTTCTGCCTTCTGGTGGAGCAGGTGACTACCCATTCATAGGGACTGACACTGTGCTTGGGCTGCAAGGCAGAGGAACCATTGAAGGAAGCTTCAGTTACATGGTTCAGGGCGTAACAAGACGCTGGGGAGGGGGAAACTATGCCCCTAAAATCACTTGGGCGACATTGAACTACGAAGTCCAACCAGGTCTTCTTGTTCGAGTTGGTCGAACAAACCCAACGTTTTTCATGCATAGCGACACTTTGTTCGTGAATTATGTCCGAGAGTGGATTCGCCCACCTGTTGAAGTCTATTCGCTTTCACCGTTCGTGAACATGGACGGCATTGATGTGATCTACCGATCAGCGGTGGGCCCTTACCTGGTCGAGGCGCAAACATATCTAGGTTATAGCGAATTTAGCACCCCTTACACGACCCTAAAACTGACAGATCTAGTCGGCGCCAGAGTCTTGGCTACTGCCGAATCCTTGAGCGTGCAAGTCAGTTATGCTAATGCGCACATGGCGACTCGAACCCTTCCCGAAAGCAGTGCTTCGCTGTATTCCGCGTTGTCCTATTATGGCTTTTCGCATATCAAGGACGAAATAGAAGGAGATGACGCGAGAAGTCGCTATGCATCCATTGGAATTCGCTATGAATCTGAGGTTGCTAATTTCTCAGGTGAGTATGCAAAGCGCACTGTAAGCAAGTATTTTCCTTCTGCACATGCTTGGTATGTCTCAGTCTCCAGGAGAATTGGTGATTTCACCCCATATTACTACTATGCACACCATCATTCTGACCGCGATCCAATTAAATCCACCACAGGCATTCCGGCGATAGACAAAGGGCTTTACCACGCGGCGGTTTTGAAAAATATCGCACAAAGGTCCCACGCCATCGGCGTAAGATACGAACTTAACAAAGGCGCCGCTCTAAAAGCTGAAGTGATTCGCTCACGTCCTGACCGTGATTCGTGGGGGATCTTTGCGCCAGAGGATTTGAATCAGAACAAGGTTTCTGATGGAAAGTCGATTAATTCTCTTGGCTTAAGTTTGGATGTAGTCTTTTGATCGAAATGATTATGGTCAGGACACGTATCCTATTACTAGCATTTTTACTGATACCGCGAATGGCATCAGGGGAAATACTCATTGTCACAGGCTCAAAGAGCAAGGTGACTGGATTGTCTAGGGCTGAAGCTGTAGCGTTGTTTTTAGGCTATGCAACACCTACAACAACTGTCACATCAAGCGCACTAATTGACCTCCCATCGGGACCTATAAGAGATGAGTTTTACCTAAAACTTACTGGGAAAACATCAGTGCAGATGAATGCGCATTGGTCTAGACTGGTTTACACCGGCAAAGCTATGCCGCCACAAGAAGTAAAGAATATCGCAGAAGCCAAAGAATCGATCTCATCCGGATTGAACGTGATCGGCTACATATCAAGATCAGAACTCTCATCAGGATCGATGCGAGTTCTCTATGTATTACAGTGACGTCGTATTCAGTGGACGTTTACCGTGCTTGGTAGTCGTGCTCTGTAGCGGAGGAAGTATGAAGTTGTATGCGTTGATAGTTATCTCGGCATGCGTTCTGTCGGCGTGTGGAGACACTTTCATGTCGAATTCAAATGAAGTGACTATCGGAAGTAACTCCGATCAACCCGAAAGATGGATGTTAGTAACCGGAACAGGGAGGCTACTTCCCGCGCCAGAAGAACTGGCCGGCAAGGCGGAACTCTCTAGCAGCACAACAGAATCGAATCCAGAGATAAAGGTAGAAATTGAGGAGACAGAGGAGCCCTTTTCTTCTGATGAAGACCACCCTGAAAGTAAAAATGAGTCTTCTAAGGTAGAGAAGTGATTTAGGGCAGCCTTCGACAAGTTGATCAACTTCGTTTTGAGTTCATCGGTACATTAAAGCTACCTGGAAGTTGCTTAGGTGACATTTTTTCGGCAGCGATCTCTAATGCATAGAGCGTTCCTCCCTGGGCTATCCACATATCTATCCATTCAGGCTGCCGACCTTGACCGCTCCATGCCAACGAGCGGTTTGACGGATGCATGTACTTTGCAGGCAAAGCGTCCAGTCGCATCTTCTCGGCCCTGCGCTCTGCGACAATCCTGTCATCCTTTTTTTGCCTTTCCTCGCGAGATCTCCTCTCAAGGAGCAAGCCAGTCAGCAAGGCTTCCAGCGACATGCCGTCAATTTTCGACAAGTCAAGTTCTTGCACCGAAATCATGCGCGTAACCAATCCGGCTGTTTGTTGCCAACGTTACAGATAGAAAACGTTCCTTGAGAGCCTAGGCCTCAGGATCTAGGATAATAAACGAATTTTGACGTACAAGTTTAAAAGAATCAGTAAATTCAATATCAACTTATTTGGCATTATGGAAAATGCAATCTGGGAGTTAATTTATGTTTGAATTGCACCCTATTTCTGCACAGCGAAATGATTCAAGAATTTTAATCTGCCAATATTAAGGTCAATTTCTTTATATTTCACTGGAAATATGCACCATAAAGATTTAGCAATCAATTCTGTTGGCCATATAAATTAGATTTAGTTTGCAGATGGTTTGCGCGCATTTAGCTACTTGTTCTCATGATCCATAATGTACGAGTCCTTAAACTAATGCGTAGGCTAATCGATGACTTCGGATGTTCTTGCTGCGTTTAAAGCAGATATTGAGGCAATTCGTTCAGAGCGTATCGATATTGTTAATTCGATTGGTGACATCTCAGATGGAATCATTCTTCGGCACAAGTCATCTGCTCGGTGGGCCTTTATGCTTCCAGATATGACTGAGCCTGGTCGATGGAGAGTTCAATATTTCGACGAAAGCGGCTTCACTGGTCACCGGGTTAGAGATACCAAGCAAGATATCGTGGAGGATACGGTACGCGAAGGGTTCACTGTCCCGGACCACGAAGCACTTGATCGGCTTCAATCGACTCAGCGATTTCAACGTGGAAACTTCATAGCTGGACTTATCTTTCAAGTTAATCTTGGTGGCATTTCCAAAACAGAAGGGGATCGCTTGCTTTGTGAGTATGACTCTAAGTATGGATTGAATAATAGTCCTTCCTGACCTTCGTTAATATTGGAAAGCGGCGCCAATTAGGCGCCATTTTTATATTGA
>Ga0268298_10003178_pt1 | contig 17044 bp, 13 predicted proteins | sample WWTPWeurt_MetaG_FD_194462 | JGI IMG/M metagenome (GOLD analysis project Ga0268298, IMG submission 194462) | Activated sludge microbial communities from WWTP in Nijmegen, Gelderland, Netherland - WWTP Weurt | ecosystem: Engineered > WWTP > Aerobic digester > Activated sludge | place... | reverse complement strand
AGCAGATCACGCCGCAGCGGCAGCGAACCGAGCGTCGCGCGCACCTCGTCGAGCGTGGCGGCGTCGGCCGTGCGGCCGGCCAGGCGTGCCCGCTTGCGGCGCGGCAGTTCCGCGCTGACGTTTTCCAGCGCAATCGCGGTCGTATTCATGAGCGCCGAGGGTACGGCCGGGATCCGGGCACAATATGTTCCGGATTTCATAATGGACATCAGACTGCGACCCGAATGGGACGTCGGCCCGCCCGGCGGCCCGCGCATCGACGCCAGCGCGCTGCTCGTGCTGCTCGCCGGCGTGCAGGACGGCGGATCGCTGGCCGACGCCGCGCGCAGCGCCGGCCAGTCGTACCGCCACGCCTGGGGGCTGGTGAAGCGCGCCGAAGCGCTGTTCGGCGCGCCGCTGATCGAGTCGGGGCGCGGGCGCGGCTCGGCACTGACCGACCTGGCGCGCAAGCTGATCTGGGCCGATCGGCGCATCGCCGCGCGGCTCTCGCCGCTGCTCGAATCACTGGCCTCGGAGCTGGAGCGCGATCTCGAGCGCAGCCTGGAGCCGAACCGCGCCGTCGTGCGCATCGACGCCAGCCACGGCTTCGCGGTGGCACGGCTGATGGAGCTGACGCACGCGGCGGCGCTGCCGGTGGAACTGCACTACCGCAGCAGCCTGGAGTCGGTGGCCTCGCTGGCGCGCGGCGACTGCGACCTCGCCGGCCTGCACGTGCCGATCGGCGAGTTCGAAGCCCGCGCGCTGCGCCGCTACCTGCGCTGGCTGCGCCCCGACACGCATTGCCTGGTGCACGTCGCGCTGCGCACCCAGGGCCTGTTCGTGGCGCGCGGCAACCCGAAGAACGTGGCCGGCCTGGCCGACCTGCGCCGCGCCGACCTGCGCTTCGTGAACCGGCCCGAAGGCTCGGGCACGCGCGTGCTGACCGAACTGCTGCTCGAGCGCGAAGGCATCGCCGAGGGCGAGGTGCTCGGCTTCGACGACACTGAGCTGACCCATGCGGCCGTGGCCGCCTACATCGCCAGCGGCATGGCCGACGTCGGCATCGGCGTGCAGACCGCGGCGCAGCGTTTCGGCCTGGACTTCATCCCGCTGCTGCGCGAGCGCTACTTCTTCGCGCTGCGCATCGCCAGCCGCGAGCAGCCGCACGTGCGCGCCGTGCTGGACATGCTCGCCTCGCCCGAATCACGCGCGGCGATCGCCTCGCTGGCGGGCTACCACGCGGCGGAGACGGGCAAGGTGCAGCGGCTCGACGAAGCCTTCGTGCTGCCCCTGCCTTGAACGCCGCTCAGGCGTGGATCTCGGCGATCGGCTCGACCAGTTCGGGCCGCGCGTGCAGGTAGTGCGTGGTGCGGCGCTTGGCCTCGATGTCGGCGTAGACCAGCCGGGCATGGTCTTCGGCGATGCCCAGCGCCGTGGCCAGTTCGGCCGCCGGGCGGCCATGGTTGTATGCCCACAGCGCCAGGTCCATCTGCGCATGCGGCAGCGCGAAGTAGAACTCGTCCTGCCCCTGCGCCAGCGTGTAGGTGTCGGTGGTCGGCACCGCGTTGCACACCTCGTCCGGCGCGCCGAGGTGGCGCACCATCGCGTAGACCTGGGTCTTGTACAGGTGCGCGATCGGCTTCAGGTCGGCCGCGCCGTCGCCGTTCTTGACGAAGAAGCCCTGGTCGTACTCCAGCCGGTTCGGCGTGCCGATGACGGCGTAGTTGAGCCGGTCGGCGTGGTAGTACTCCATGGTCTTGCGCACGCGCTGCTTGAAGTTCGTCGCCGCGACGATCTGCAGGTAGTCCTTCAGCGGCAGGCGCTTGTCGAACATCTCGCCCTGCGGCGACTGCACCACGAGCTTGAAGAAGTTGATGCCGCGCTCGGTGCCGCCGGCGATCACGATCTTGTTCTTCCAGCCCTCGCCGTACTGCGGAAAGACACGCCGGATCGCCTCGTCGCGGCGCGCGTAGCAGCCCAGGCCTTCGAGCGCCGGTGCGATGTCGTTGACCTCGTACTCGATGCCCAGGTGCTCGGCCAGCATGCGGCCGCGGTGGCTGCTGAAGGAGCTGGAGTCGCGCTCCGGCAGCAGCAGGCCGAACACCTTCTTCGGCCCGAGCGCATGCACCGCGAGCGCCGCGCAGCAGGAGCTGTCGATGCCGCCGGACATCGCCACCACGACGCCGCGCTTGTGCAGCTTGTTCACCAGCGTATCGACCATCCAGCGGCCGATGCGGTCGGCTTCGCCGGCCAGGTCGATCTTCAGAACCTCGGGCGTGAGTGCGCCGGGCTTCGCGGCGAGCGGTTCGGTCATGTTCATGCGGCGCGCTTGCGCATCAGGAAGGCGTGGAGGGCGTCGAGCGAATCCAGGTTCTCGGGCACCATCTCCTCGTCCTTCACCGTGATGCCGTAGGTCTCCTCGAGATGCGACACCAGCTCGAGAAAGCCGGTCGAATCGAGAATGTGGAGTTCCATGAACGAGTCGCCGTCGGCGAAGTTCATGGCCTGGCTGCCCAGGATGAAGTTGTCGCGGATGTACTGGCGCAAAGTGGCCTTGGTCTCAGGCATCGTCAACCCTCGTGATCGTCTTCGTGTAATGGGCCGGGCCGCATCACTGCAGCCCGGTCTTGCGGATTTTCCCGGAATCCGTGCGCGGCAGGTGTTCCACGAACACCACCGACTTGGGGGCCATGTAGCTTTCCAGCCTCGCCAAGCAGTGGCGGATCACGTCACGCTCGGCGAGCACGGCGCCCGGCTTGACTTTCACGAAGGCCTTCACCGCCTGCCCCAGCCGCTCGTCGGGCACGCCGACGACCGCGCACTCGAGCACGCCGGACAAGGCCTGGATGGCATTCTCGACTTCGCGCGGGGCCACCTTCTCGCCGCGCGTCTTGATGATGTCGTCGCTGCGCGCGACGAAATAGAGCCAGCCCTCGGCGTCGGTGCGGAAGGTGTCACCGGTGTGGAGGATGCGTTCGCCCGGCACGGCCCCGGGCTTGAGGCGCTGCGCCGTCTCGGCCGGCTTCTCCCAGTAGCCGCGCATCACATGGCTGCCGCGCACCACGAGCTCGCCGGTCGAGCCGTTGGGCAGGCGCTGCCCGGCCTCGTCGACCAGCCAGCATTCCTGGTTGGGCATGCCGCGGCCGACGCTGGTCGGGCGCAGATCCAGCTGCTCGGGCGGCAGGTAGCTGATGCGCTTGCACTCGGTCATGCCGTACATCGAGAACAGCTGCGCCTGCGGCAGCAGTTCGCGCAGGCGCTGCAGGTGCACGTCGGGCAGCGCCGCGGCGGCATTGGTGACGATGCGCAGCGCCGACAGGTCGTGGCCCTCGATGCCCGAGAGTTCCAGCAAGGCCGCGTACAGCGTCGGCACGCCGGGAAAGACGGTGACACGTTCGCGCACCAGGCTCTCCACCACCTTGATCGGAAACGCGACGGAGCGCTCGAGCACCAGGGTGGCGCCCAACCCGAGCGCCATCAGCACGTGATAGAGGCCGTAGCTGAACGCCGGCGGCAACGCCAGGCCGATCACGTCGTCTTCACGCAGCCCGAGGTAGGCCTGCACCGAGTTCCAGGCGCTGCACATGTTCAGGTGCGACAGCATCGCTCCCTTGGGCAGGCCGGTGGTGCCGGAGGTGTGGATGATGGCCGCGAGGTCCTGGTCGATCAGCTCGCGGCAACGCGGCCCGGCGCCGGCCGAGCCCGGCGCCGGCCAGCCGAGCAGGCGGCCGTCCTGCCCGCTTTCGCCGGCGACGACGCAACTGCTCACGCAGGGGCTGCGCTGCAGCGCGTCGTCCCACACGGGGCGCAGATGAGCCTGCGTGAGCAGGGCCTTGCAGCGCGTGTCGACGAGGATGTAGGCCAGCTTGTCGGCCTTGGTGAGCGCCGACACCGGCATGAATACGGCGCCGAGGCGGAGCACGGCGTGCACCGCCACCGCGAACTCGACACTGCTCTCGAGGAACAGCGCGACGCGGTCGCCGCGTTCGACGCCGCGCTCGTGCAGCAGCGCGGCCAGCGCGGCGACGCGCGCCGCCAGCTCGCCGTAGCTGACGCGCTCGCGGCCGCAGATGATCGCCGTCTTGCCCGGCAGGCGCTCGCAAGTCGCCTCGAAGGCTTCGTGCAACAGCATGCTCAGGGCCCGATCGCGCACGGACCGCCGGCGGGCGCGATGAACTGGCGGTGCAGCAGCATGGTCGACAGCACGCCGACGAAGGCGATGTTGTCGCCGAAGCCGACGGCGCGGCCGCTGCGGCACTTCTCCATCAGCCGGCCGACCGATGCCGCGTCGAACACGCCCGCGTCGTCGATGGCCTTCGGGCTCAGCAGTTCGGCCACGTAGTCGAGCGGTTTGCCGTCGACGAAGAAGCTCGCGCTGTCGGGCGCACGGTAGGGTTGCTTGCTGCGCCGGGTGATCGCCGGCGGCAGCTCGGCGGCCATGGACTTCTTGAGGATGTGCTTCTCGGCCAGGCCGCGCAGCTTGTACTGCGGCGGCAGGCGATTGGCGAACTCGATGACCCGATGGTCGAGGAAGGGAAAGCGCGCCTCGATCGAGGCCGCCATCGCCATGCGGTCGCCCTGCGAGGACAGCAGGTAGCCCGACATCAGCGTGTGCGCCTCGACGTACTGGTCGCGCCCGAGCGCGGGCCAGCGGGCGATGGCCTCCGGCAGCGTCGCGCGCAGCGCCGCGCGTGCGTCCCAGGCCATGGCCTTGTCGTGCCATTCGGGCCGCAGGAACTGCAGGGCGCGCCGCGCCGTGGTCATGCGCGGCACGTGGGCGAACCAGGGTTGCGCGATCTCGTCCAGCCCCTCGCTGAAGAAGCGCTGCGTGAACGCGCGCCCGGCGGCCGGCGAGTGCTGCAGGTAGGGATAGAGCCGCTCGAGGATGCGACCACGCCAGCGCGACTGCGGAGCGCGCGCCATGAAACGCCGCACCTTCGCCTCCTTGAAGAGGTCGTAGCCCGCGAAGACCTCGTCGGCGCCCTCGCCGGTCAGCACGACCTTGTAGCCGGCCTCGCGCACGCTGCGGGCGAGCAGCATCATCGGCGTCGGCGCCGTGCGCACCAGGGCCGCCTCGGCATGCCAGATGGCGCGCGGGAAGGCCGCGCCGATGTCCGCCGCGCGGCACAGCCGGCGCGAGTGATCGGTGCCGAGGTGCCGCACCAGTTCGTCCTGGTGGGCGCTCTCGTCGAACTCCGGGTTCTCGAAGGTCAGCGAGAAGGTGCGCAGCGGCGTGTCGGTGTGGTTGCGGATGATGGTCGTGATGATCGACGAGTCGAGGCCGCCGCTCAGGTAGGCGCCCACCGGCACATCGGCGCGCAATTGCAGCCGCACCGCGTCGATCAGCAGGGCGCGCAACTCCTCGGCGCACTCGTCCTCCGAGGGCACGGCCGACGGCTGCTCGGGAAACGTCCAGTCCCAGTAGCACTCGGTGCGCGCGCCGGCATCGTCGACGACCATGCGGTGCCCCGGCGGCAGGCTGGAGACGCCCTCGAAGATCGAGCCGGGCGCCAGCGGCGCCCAGTAGCTGAAGGTGCCTGCCAGGCCGGCCGCATCGAGCCGGCGCGTCACGCCGGGCAGCGTGAACAGCGCCTTCACCTCGGAGGCGAAGGCGAGCCGGCCGCGATCGTGCGCATAGAACAGCGGCCGGATGCCGGTGCGGTCGCGCGCCAGCACGAGACGGCGGCGGCGCCGGTCCCACAGCGCGATGGCGAACTGGCCGTTGAGCTCGTCGACGAAGTCGTCGCCGCGCTCTTCGTAGAGGTGCACGATCACCTCGGTGTCCGAGTGCGTGCGGAAGCGATGGCCGCGCCGCTCGAGGCCGGCGCGCAACTCGACGAAGTTGAAGATCTCGCCGTTGAAGACGACCTGCAGCGACTCGTCTTCATTGGCGATCGGCTGCCAGCCGGTGGCCAGATCGATGATCGACAGGCGTGCGTGGGCGAGCCCGACGGGGCCGTCGACGAAGGTGGCGCTGCCATCGGGCCCGCGATGGTGCAAGGCGCCGATCATGCGCGCCAGCTCGCCCTTGTCCGGCGGCGCGGCCGCGCCGAAGCTGAAGAGTCCTGCGATGCCACACATGGGGTCAGTCGGAATCGTTGTCGAAGCGGGTGAGGTACCAGCGATCCGCTTCGACCGCCGGTTCGGCGCCCTCGCGCGGCGGCACGTCGAAGACCGGGCTGGGCTGCCCGCGCGGCGCCATGCCGGCCCGGTGCAGGCAGGACAGCAGCGCGGGCGGGCCGGCGAACTCCACGGAGACCGACGCGGCGCCTTCGCCTGCAGCCGCGCCGAAGAAGCACAGCAGCACGGGCGCCAGGTGGCGCGCCGGATCGACCGCGAAGACGTCACCGACTTCGGCGACGCGATCGTGCAGACGCCACACCACATAGCCCTGCGGCGTGCCGCCGGCATCGGCGGCGATGCCGAGGCGCCACGGGGCACCCGGCGCATCGCCGAAGCGCCAGTCGAGCATCGCGGCCGAGCGTTCGGACAGCAGCAGATCGGCCGGCCGCCGTGACCAGATCGAATCGAGCGCGGGCTCGCTCCAGCCGCATTCGCGCCAATGCAGCCAGGGCAGGTTCACAGCCCGGCGGGCCGTCTCGAAGACACGCCGAGCCGGCTCCACCAGGGCACTCAGCAGGTGTGCCATCCAGGACGGCACGCGGCGCGCCAGCAGATACTGCCAGCGCAACACCTTCACGTAGCGTTGCACGGCGCCGATCTGTCGCAGTCCGCCACGGCGACACACGGCCGTCGCGCTCGGGTTGGGCAAGCCGTAGACCAAGTCGAAGCGCTCGCTGCCGAGCGACGCGATCGCCCGGATCAGCATCAGCGCGGGACCGAGCGAGCGATGGTCGCGCGCGACTGCGAAGTCGGCGATGGCAGCTGCGTTCAGCACCCGGCTCCCTCGATGAAACCGCCGCGGGTGCAGGCATTGCACGCCGACGGGTGGTTCGTCCGCACCACACCGCAGCAGCAGGGCCGCGCCGGTCCCGGCCGGGTTGGCCGCGTATCCGACGCGAAGCTTGCGAGCCGCGGACTCGGCGGTGTAGCCGTCCAGGTTGTCGATCCACAGCGGCGCAATCTGCGCCGAGGCCATGCCCAGGTCCGCCAGTTCGACCCGATAGTCGCCGCCCGAGCGTCGGCCTGCGGGCAGCGCAGGCGTCGCCGAGGTGTCGGCTTGTGCCGATCGATCAGCTGCGGAGGCGGGGTGGGTCTCGGTCATGAGGATCACGGAGTCTATGCGGCACCGCCGCAAGTTGGCGGCAGGCTCATCGACCTCGGGGGGCCGACGCCGCGGCATTCCTTCACGCTGCGGGTCGAAGTCAGGGCCCCTACACTCCCGCCCTCGTCACCATCGCCTGTTTCCCGCACCGATGACCAACTCGCTCGCTTCGCGCCGAACCGTGCTGGCCGCTGCCGCGCTCGCAGTGCTGCTGCTCGGGATATGGGCCACGCCGAAAGTCCTTCGCCGACTCGACATGCAGGGGATGAAGCCGGTCACAGTGGCCAAGGGCCTCGTCTTCCCCTGGTCACTGGCCTTCCTGCCCGATGGCCGCATGCTCGTCACCGAGCGGCCGGGCCGGCTGCGCGTCGTGCAAGCCGACGGCACGCTCGGCCCGCCCATCGCCGGGCTGCCGCGGGTCGGAGAAGGTGGTGAAGGCGGGCTGCTCGACGTCACGCTGGACCCGCGGTTCGAGTCCAACCGGCTCATCTACTGGTCGTACGCCGAACCCGCACCCGATGCCCCCGAGCGCCGCAGCACCGCCGTCGCGCGAGGCCGCCTCGTCGACGATCGGCTGGAGGAGGTCCGGGTGATCTTCCGCCAGCCCGTCAAGTCCGGCAACGACGTCCACTTCGGCTCCCGGCTGCTGTTCGACGCGCAGGGCTACCTGCTCGTCGGCCTGGGCGATCGAGGCGAACGCCACGACGCGCAGAAGCTCGACTCCGCGCACGGCAAGATCCTGCGCATCGACTCCAACGGCGCGGCAGCGCCGGGAAACCCGTTCCTGGCGACCCCGGGGGCACTCGGCGAGATCTGGTGCCTGGGGTTGCGCAACGTGCAGGGCCTTGCGTTCGAGCCGGGTACGAACCGCCTCTGGGCGACCGACCATGGCCCCCAGGGCGGCGACGAGATCAACATCATCGAGCCCGGGCGCAACTACGGCTGGCCGGTGGTCACGCACGGCACGGAGTACAGCACCCGGGCCCCGATCGGCGAGGGCACGAGCAAGCCCGGCATGCAGAACCCCGTCACCTGGTGGGGGCCGGAGTCGGTCGCACCGAGCGGCATGACCTTCCTGACCAGCGAGCGCTATCCCGGCTGGAAAGGACAGTTGTTCATCGGCACGCTCAGTGGTCACGCGCTGGTGCGCTTGCGCATCGAGGGCACGAACGTCGTCGAGCAGCAGCGCCTGGTGACCGGGTTGCTGGAGCGCATCCGCGATGTCCGGCAGGGCCCCGATGGATGGCTCTACATCCTCACCGGAGGCCCTGACGGGCGCATCATCCGCGTCGAGCGCTGAGCCCGTCGCGGCTCAGGGCGTGTACTCGATGGCCCCGATGTCCGGCGCACTGCCCTGTTGACGCGGCGCACCGGTCAGGTCGGTGCTCGGCACGGCAAGGCCGGCGAATATGGACAGCCCCTTGTCGCGCGCCGGCGAACTGGACGACAGCGCGAAATTGCCGGCCGCGGCGTTGACGAACAACTGCGCCGCAGTCCCGCTGACCGATGCAGCGTCCTGCGCCGTGCGGGTGCGCCATGCCGCCAAGGTGAGCGTCGACGCCTCTTCGTCGACCGAGAAGGTTCCGGCCACGACATTGTTGTTCGCGGCCAGCGTCGTCGGGCTGCCGATCGCGAGGCTGCCCGCCGAGCCGAGCAGGATGTTGTTGAACACCACATGCCCGCCACCATCCTCGGAGAGCTTGACCGCCCAGCCGTTGTTCGTCACGAAGGTGTTGTTGATCACGCGCAGGTTGCGCGGGCCGGCCGCGCCGTCGATCGCGTAGGCACGCAGCGCATGGTGGCCGCTGGCCATCACCAGGTTGTCGCGGATCAGCGCGTTCTGCACGCCGTCGAAGTTGATCGCGTTGTTGCCGCCCGATGACGAGATCGTGTTCGCCTCGATGGTGAGATCGCTGATGAGACCGTCACCGCCGATGGACAGGTCGCCATTGCAGTGGATGCCTTCCGACTCCGCATTGGTGATGCCGCTGATGCGGTTGCCGCGGATCGTGGTTCCGTCGCTCCCGCCGTTGGCCAGGTAGATGCCGTGCCCGCGCGCCTGGCCGTTGCGACCGGCGTTCGCGATCACGTTGTTCTCCAGCAGGCCCTGCCCGAACTGGGACACATAGAAGCCCTCGGCATCCGCGTCGGTACAGGTGTTCCCGCGAATCACGTTGCCGCGCATCGGGCTGGTGGCCGTCGCTCCGCGCGCCGCGATGCAGCGGTGCACTCGCGGTGATGAGCTCGTGGCATTGCGGATGACGAAGCCTTCGATCTGAACGTAGTTCACGTTCTGCAGGCGGATGCCGTCGCTCTCGGAGTCGCCGCCACGATCGATGACCACGTTGCTGCCGTTTGCCCTGAAGACGATGGGGCTCGCCGCCGAGCCGGACGTCGTGATCGTGAAGCCGGCGTAGTTGCCTTCGTGCACGAGCACCACGTTCCCCGCCCGCGCCGCGGATGCCGCCGCCTGGATGGTGGCGTACTGCATGCCGGCGCCGACGCACAGCGTATTGGCATCGGAGCAGGATGCCGCGGGCGCGGGCGCGGGCGCGGGCGCGGGCGCGGGCGCGGGCGCGGGCGCAGGCGCAGGCGCAGGTGCAGGTGCAGGTGCAGGTGCAGGTGCAGGTGCAGGTGCAGGTGCGGGTGCGGGTGCGGGTGCAGGTGCGGGTGCGGGCGCAGGCACGGGCGCAGGCGCCGCCACGCCCGTATCGGTCACTTGATCGGGCTCCCCGCCTCCGCAAGCAACCAACACCCACGTGGTCAGCGCGCTCACCGCCATCGAAGCCATCCTGGCCTTGTTCCTCTTCATGCTCTCGTCCTTGCTTGGTGATCACCCCTTCTGATGGCAAGCAGGCAGGAACGCCGGCCGCAGGGTGTCGTACCCGCAGCATAAGAACGGACGAGACGAGGCCCGTTACGCAGTCGCACTTGTGTAACAGCGATTCGCCGGCTCGCGTCGCCTGAACGGATCCGCAACAGCCGGTCGCCGCTCGCCGGATCAGTATCCGCGCGGCAACGCGAGACGCTCACCTGAGGAATGCGTCACGCTGCGCTCCCCGCCGCTGCGCACGAACTGTCACGACTTGCTCGGCTCTGAACGGCCGGCCTGCGTGGGCGCCTCAACGAAAAAGCCCGCGCGGCGAATCGCTGCGCGGGCTTGGAATGCTTGGCGGAGTGGACGGGGCTCGAACCCGCGACCCCCGGCGTGACAGGCCGGTATTCTAACCAACTGAACTACCACTCCGCGTGGCCGGCAGCTTCAGGATGACTCCTCAAGCGCTGCCGAAACTTGGCGTCCCCTAGGGGATTCGAACCCCTGTTACAACCGTGAAAGGGTCGTGTCCTAGGCCTCTAGACGAAGGGGACTTCAATCCTTCATCGACTCGAACCTGCGCCGCGCATCGGGCTTTGGTGGAGGTAAGCGGGATCGAACCGCTGACCTCTTGCATGCCATGCAAGCGCTCTCCCAGCTGAGCTATACCCCCGTTTGGTGCCGTTGGTGCAGCAGTCGCAGTTTCAAGCGAGACCGCGAGTATAGCCCGTTTTCTAGACGCCCCGCAATCTGCGCAGCACCGTCTCGCGTGGGAACAGCGCCAGCACCGCGTCGATCGAGGGCGTCTGCACGCGGCCGCACACCAGCACGCGCAGCGCAGGCGCGATCTGCGGCATCTTCAGGCCGTGCGCGGCGAGCGTCTCCTTGATGGCGGCGGCGATCGTGGCCTTGTCCCAGTCGATCTCTGCCAGCCGCTCGCGCAGCGACTGCAGCGCCGGACGCACCGCATCCGTCACGTGCTGCGCCACGTCCTCGTCGCGTGGCGTGACGTCGACGAAGTACATGCCCAGCCAGTCGGCCAGCTCGACCAGCGTCGCGCAGCGGTCCTTGAAGAGCGCGCACATGGCTTCGAGCGCTGCATCGGCCTGCGCCGGCACGCCGCGCGACGCCAGCTGCGCCGCCACCAGCGCCGCCAGCGCCGCATCGGCCGTGTGCTTGATCGCGTGGGCGTTGACCCAGTTGAGCTTGGCCGCGTCCCACTGCGCGGCGCTGCGCGCCATGTGGCTGCCGTCGAACCACGCCACGAGTTGCGCGCGATCGAACAGTTCGTCGTCGCCGTGGCTCCAGCCCAGGCGCGCGAGATAGTTCACCATCGCGTCGGGCAGGTAGCCGCCCTCCTCGTACTGCATCACGCTGACCGCACCGTGGCGCTTGGAGAGCTTGTCGCCATCCGGCCCGAGGATCATCGGCACGTGGCCGTATTCGGGCAGCTCGGCGCCGAGCGCGCGCAGGATGTTGATCTGCCGCGGCGTGTTGTTGACGTGGTCGTCGCCGCGGATCACGTGGCTGATCTGCATGTCCCAGTCGTCGACCACCACGCAGAAGTTGTAGGTCGGCGTGCCGTCGGGCCGGCAGATGATGAGGTCGTCGAGCTCGCGGTTGGCGATCGTGATCGGGCCCTTGACCATGTCGTTCCAGGTCACCTCGCCGTCCAGCGGATTGCGAAAGCGCACCACCGGCTGCACGCCCGCGGGAATTGCCGGCAGGGTCTTGCCCGGCTCGGGCCGCCAGCGGCCGTCGTAGCGCGGCTTCTCGCCGCGCGCGCGCTGCGCCTCGCGCATCGCCTCGAGTTCCTCGGGGCTGCAGTAGCAGCGGTAGGCGCTGCCCGCTTCGAGCATCTGCTCGACCACCGCCTTGTAGCGATCGAGCCGCTTCATCTGATAGAACGGCCCCTCGTCGTAGTCGAGGCGCAGCCAGTTCATCGCGGCGATGATCTGGTCGACCGCCTCCTGCGTGGAGCGCGCGACGTCGGTGTCCTCGATGCGCAGGATGAAGTCGCCGCCGTGGTGGCGCGCGAAGGCCCAGGAGAACAGCGCGGTGCGCGCGGTGCCGAGGTGGAGGAAGCCCGTCGGCGACGGGGCGATGCGGGTGCGGACTCTGCGGGTCATTCGTGGATCCGGATTCACAGCGAGCCGAGGCCGCGCTGCAGATCGGCCTGCAGGTCGCGCACGTCGTCCAGGCCCACGGCGACGCGGATCATGCCCTGCGTGATGCCGGCGGCCTGGCGCTGTTCTTCGGTGAGGCGCCCGTGCGAGGTGCTCGCCGGGTGGGTGATGGTGGTCTTGGTGTCGCCGAGGTTGGCGGTGATCGAGCACACGCGCGTGCTGTCGATGACGTGGAAGGCATTGCCGCGCGCCAACGCCGCGCCGCCTTCGGCCTGGCCGCGCACGATGAACGACACCACCGCGCCGCCGCTGCCCGACTGCTGTGCCATCGCCAGCGCGTGCTGCGGGTGCGATTCGAGGCCCGGGTAGTAGACGCGTTCGACCTGCGGCCGCGCCTCCAGCCAGCGCGCCAGCTCGAGCGCGCGGCGGCTCTGCGCCTCCATGCGAATCGAGAGCGTCTCCAGGCCCTTCAACACCACCCAGGCGTTGAAGGGCGACAGGCTCATGCCCGCACTGCGCATCACCGGCACGAAGCGCTCGTTGACCAGCGCCTCGCTGCCGCAGATGGCGCCGGCGATCACGCGGCCCTGGCCGTCGAGGTACTTGGTGCCGGAGTGGATGACCAGATCGGCGCCGTACTCGATCGGCCGCTGCAGCGCGGGCGAGCAGAAGCAGTTGTCGACCGCCAGCCAGGCGCCGGCCTTCTTCGCGAGCGCCGACAAGGCCGCGATGTCGCACACCTCGGTCAGCGGGTTGGTGGGCGATTCGGCGAACAGCAGCCTGGTGTTCGGCTTGATCGCACGCTGCCATTCGGCGACGTCGGTCTGCGAGACGAAGGTCGTCTCGACGCCGAACTTCGCGAACTCGCGGCCGAACAGCATGATGGTCGAGCCGAATACGCTGCGCGAGCAGACCACGTGGTCGCCGGCCTTCAAGAGGCCCATGCCGAGCAGCAGGATGGCGCTCATGCCGCTCGAGGTGGCGATGCAGGCCTCGGCCCCTTCCAGCGCGGCGAGCCGGCGCTCGAACATCATCACCGTCGGGTTGGTGAAGCGCGAGTAGATGAAGGCCTCTTCCTCGTTGGCGAAGCGCGCCGCGGCGGTGGCCGCATCGGGCTGGCGGAAGCTGCTGGTCAGGAACAAGGCCTCGCTGTTCTCGCCCCAGGCGCTGGCCGGCAGGCCTTCGCGCACGGCCAGCGTGTCGAGGTGCACGTCGTCGGGCAGCTCGACGCGGGGGATTCGCTTGTGCTCGTCCATCAGCGCGACTCCGCGGCGTTCTGCAGCGCCAGGCGCGAGCGCTCGTTGCCCTCTTCCTCGTCGCCCTGGTTCTTGCGCTGGGCAGCGAGGGTGTCGAAGTCGGCGGCCGTGATGTCGCCGGTGATGTAGACGCCGTCGAAGCACGAGGCCTCGAAGCCGTCGAGCTTCGGGTTGAGCGTGCCCACCACCTTCTTCATCGCCGCCACGTCCTGGTAGATCAGCGCGTCGGCGCCGATGTACTGGCGGATCTCCTCGGTGCTGCGGTTGTGCGCGATCAGCTCGTCCTTGGTCGGCATGTCGATGCCGTAGACGTTCGGGAAGCGCACCGGCGGCGCCGCCGAAGCCATGTAGACCTTGCGCGCGCCGGCGTCGCGCGCCATCTGCACGATCTCCTTGGAGGTGGTGCCGCGCACGATGGAGTCGTCGACCAGCAGCACGTTGCGGCCCTTGAACTCGCTGGCGATCGCGTTGAGCTTCTGGCGCACCGACTTCTTGCGCATGCCCTGCCCGGGCATGATGAAGGTGCGGCCGACGTAGCGGTTCTTCACGAAGCCCTCGCGGTAGGGCTTGCCGATCTTCTGCGCGAGCTGCATTGCCGAGGGCCGGCTCGACTCCGGAATCGGAATCACCACGTCGATCTCGCTGGGCGGCATGGTCGAGATCAGGCGCTGCGCCAGCGTCTCGCCCATGTTCAGGCGCGCCTGGTAGACGGAGATGCCGTCCATCACCGAGTCGGGCCGTGCGAGGTAGACGAACTCGAACATGCAGGGGTTCAGCGTCGGGTGCTCGGCGCACTGCTGCGCGTGGATGCGCCCTTCCATGTCGATGAAGATCGCCTCGCCCGGCGCAACGTCGCGCACCAGCTTGTGCCCCGTGCCCTCGAGCGCCACCGACTCGCTGGCCACCATCACCTCGCGCCCCTCGGGCCCCTGGCCCTCGCCGAAGCACAGCGGGCGGATGCCGAAGGGGTCACGGAAGGCGAGCAGCCCATGGCCGGCGATCAGCGCGATCACCGCGTAGGAGCCCTTCACGCGCTTGTGCACCACGCCGACCGCCTTGAAGATCGCCTCGGGCGTCAGCGCCAGGTCGCGCGCGGCGACCTCCAGTTCGTGCGCGACGACGTTGATCAGCACCTCGGTGTCGCTCTCGGTGTTGATGTGGCGCCGGTCGACGTCGAACAGCTCCTGCTTGAGCGTGTGCGCGTTGGTGAGGTTGCCGTTGTGCACCAGCACGATGCCGAACGGCGCGTTGACGTAGAAGGGCTGCGCCTCCTCCTCGCTGTAGGCATTGCCCGCCGTCGGGTAACGCACCTGGCCGAGCCCGACCTGCCCCGGCAGCCCGCGCATGTTGCGGGTGCGGAAGACGTCGCGCACCATGCCGCGCGCCTTGTGCATGAAGCACTTGGTGCCCTGCATCGTGACGATGCCGGCGGCATCCTGGCCGCGGTGCTGCAACAGCAGCAGCGCGTCGTAGATCAGCTGGTTAACCGGCGACCGCGAGATCACGCCGACGATGCCACACATGTCCTCAACTCCTCTTCGTCGCGCGGGCCTGCCTCAGGCCCTGCGAAGCTGCGATGCCACCTGCGGTGGCAGCAGCGGCATCAAACCATCGAGCAGCGCGGCGAGCACGCCCGCGCCGTGCGATTGCTGCCACGCGGCCGACCTGACTGCCGGCGTGAGCCCGACCACGGCGGCCACCGCCAGCAGCAGCACCACGCCGCGCAGCGCACCGAACACGGCGCCGAGGCCGCGGTCGGGCAGGCTCAGCGGCGTGGCCTGGATCAGCAGCCGGATCAGCCGCGCCGCAATGGCCCACACGATCAGCGCGGCCACGAACACCACCGCGAAAGCCGCGCCAAGGTTCAGCGCCGAACCCGGCACACCCAGCGGCACATAGGGCGCGGCCAGCGGCGCGAACCACTGCGCCGCGAACCAGGCGGCGATCCAGCCCGCCAGCGACAGCACCTCGAATACGAAACCGCGGATCAGGCCGACGATCACCGACACCGCGAGCACGGCCAGCAGCAGCATGTCGACCCAGCCGATCTGCGCGAAATCCATGGCCGCGCACTCAGAGCGTCAGCACCACGCCGCTGACGCCGGCGGCCTTGGCCTTGGCCAGCGCGCGCTCGGCCTCGTCGCGCGTGGCGTAGGGGCCCGCGCGCACGCGCGTGCGGCTGCCCGACGAGGTTTCGACCACCTGCGTGTAGCTCTTCAGGCCGAGCTTCTCGAGCTTGGAACGCATCTCGCGCGCCGCGCCCGCCTCGGCAAAGGCGCCGGCCTGCACGACGAAGCGGCCGCCTTCGCGCGCCGGCTCGGGCTTGGTCTCGGCAGGCTTGCTCGCGACCGGCTTGGGCTCCGGCTTGGGCTCCGGCTTGGCTTCCGGCTTGGGCTGCGGCTTGGCTTCAGGCTTCTTGGCAGCGGGCACCGGCGGCGGTGGCGCCACCGCCTTCTCGGCCGCTGCGCTGGCCGGTGCTGCGACCTCACGCGGGGCCTCGGCGGCAGGCGCCGTGGGCGCTTCTTCGCGCGGCGAGGCCACCAGCGGCGCCGAGGCCTTGCCGGCCGCTGCCACGCGTGCCGGCGGCATGTTCAGCACCGGCGCGCCGTCCTTGCGGGGAATCTCGATCGGGATGTCGACCGGCAGCGGCCGCGGCTGGGTCTCGAACACCAGCGGGAAGCCGATGACGCCGGCGATCACCAGCACGGCCGCACCCATCAGGCGACGGCGGGCGCGCGTGCGCGCCATCGCGACGACGTCGCCGGACTCGAGCGACCTCGTCGAGGCATCGGCAGCGTTCGTGCGGCGCCGGAAGAACGACAGCAGACCCATGCGGTGCGTCAGGTGCGATGAAGCGGGAGGCTCGCGCCAAGCCGCAGACGGCAGTGGAGGCCGTTGGCCCCGGCGCTCAGCCGACGTGCCGCGCCCCGAGCCGGGGCAGGCCGTCCTTCAACACGCCGCCGACGGTGTAGAACGATCCGAAGACGACAATTCTATCAGCGGGGTCTGCCGCCGCGAGGGCAGCAGCCAAGGCCTGCGAGGGCGAGGCATGGCGATGCACGGCCACCGGCCCCGGGCCTTTGCAGGCGAGCGAGGCGTGCAGTTGCGCAAGTTCGTCGGCGCGCGCCGCGCGCGCGATCGGCAGGTCGGTGAAGTGCCAGTTGTCGACCAGCGGCGCCATCTTCGTCAGGATCGCCGCCAGATCCTTGTCGCGCATCGCGCCGAACACCGCGTGCGTGCGCGGATGGAAGCCCATCTGATCGAGGTTCTGCGCCAGCGCGGCCACCGAATGCGGGTTGTGCGCGACGTCGAGCACCAGCGTCGGCTGGCCGGCGACGATCTGGAAGCGCCCCGGCAGCTCGACCAGCGCGAAGCCGTTGCGCACCGCCTGCGCGGTGATCGGCAGCACGCCGCGCATCGCCTCGAACGCGGCCAGCACGCCCGAGGCATTGAGCAACTGGTTCGCGCCGCGCAGCGCCGGATAGGCCAGGCCGTTGTAGCGCCGCTCGCGGCCCGCCCAGCCCCATTGCTGCCGGTCGCCCGCGTAGTTGAAGTCGCGGCCGAACAGCCAGAGCTCGGCGCCGACGCGAGCGGCCTCGTCGATCACGCTGCGCGGCGCCATCGGATCGCTGACGATCACCGG
>Ga0268298_10003177_pt1 | contig 17046 bp, 16 predicted proteins | sample WWTPWeurt_MetaG_FD_194462 | JGI IMG/M metagenome (GOLD analysis project Ga0268298, IMG submission 194462) | Activated sludge microbial communities from WWTP in Nijmegen, Gelderland, Netherland - WWTP Weurt | ecosystem: Engineered > WWTP > Aerobic digester > Activated sludge | place... | reverse complement strand
GGTTGATCGATTGCAGCAATGAAAAAGATGAATTGCAATTGATGGCACTATGCAAACCATTCGATCCATCAAAACTAGAATATTTCACAGTGCCACGCTTAAAAGGAAAAGAGGCTGTGGGAGATACAGAAGAAGCTTTGCGAAAAGTAAGTTATCAGGAATTAAATGCTTCGGAATTCGCTTCGGAATAATTTGTAATTTTATAGAAAGAATTACATTATGCTTCACAAACTACTTTTTTCAGCACTCCTTGTTTTCTCTTTCTTTTCCTGTAAAAAAGGAGATACAGGAGGAAGTGCTTCGGTAACAGCTTATGTCAATCACCATGGTAAAGCAATTAATCTGCCGGTGATCTACGTTAAATTTGACGCAAAGAAACAACCTTCCGATCCCACAAACGATTACGATCTTAAAATTCAAGGGTCACACGACAACCATGCACACATTAAAGAACTTCGCTATGGCAATTATTATTTGTATGCTACAGGTTTCGACAGCACTGCGATGAAAAACGTAAAAGGAGGAGTTGCCCTTACTATAAAATGGTCGGAGAGAAGATTAGGAAAAGAAGTACAGATCGAAGTTTCAGAATAACATTCTACAAAGAGCATTTTGTGTAGGAAGCGCTTGGGGCCTTTGCTTCACATTCTGATTTAGCAGTTGCCTGTTTCTTGGCTTTTATTTCAATGTGTATGTCTCCGCCCGTTGGTGTATCACAATGACACGAGTACGTTTTTGTACAAGACGTCAAAAACAAGATCGCAATAGCTGCGAATAAACTAAAAAGTCTTTTTGCTTTCATTTTATATTTTTTATTTAAACATTCTTTTTGTGAGTTCTACTAAGCGGTTGCAATAGCCCCATTCATTATCATACCAGCCAATGATCTTCACCAGGTTTCCCACAATGCTGGTAAATTCAGCATCATAAAGCACGCTGTGTGGATTACCAACCACATCAATACTTACCACAGGATCTTCGGTGTATTCGAGAATTCCTTTCAGATCGGATGCTGCCGCTTTTTTATAAGCTGCGTTGATCTCCGCCACTGTTGGTATTGTTGTTAGCACACAAGTAATATCCGTCAACGAACCATCCGGCACTGGCACACGCATGCCACATCCTCCTATTTTTCCTTCCAATTCCGGAAATATTTTTGTGATGGCCTTCGCTGCTCCCGTTGAAGTGGGAATTATACTCATAGCTGCAGCTCTTGCTCTCCTCAAGTCTTTGTGAGGAGCGTCATGCAATCGCTGATCGCTTGTGTAGGAATGTACGGTTGTGATGTAAGCTTCTTCAATTCCGAATTGTTCCAACACCTTCAACATGGGCGCAGCGCAATTAGTAGTACAACTGGCATTGGAAACAATGATGTCATCTTTACTCAATAAATGATCATTCACACCCAATACGATCGTACGAATATCTTCTTCTTTTGCCGGAGCGGAAAGCAAAACCTTCTTTGCTCCTGCAGTAATGTGTTTCATAGCACCTGCTCTATCAAGGAATTTTCCAGTGCTTTCGATCACCACATCAATATTGTGCTCTTTCCAGGGTAATTCACAAGGATCCTTGGCTGCAAAGACCAGGATCTTTTTCCCATTGATCACGATGGCATTTTTTTCTGCCTTTACTTCACCAACAAATTGCCTGTGTACCGAATCGTACTTAAAAAGATGCGCCAGTGTTTCTGCATCCGTAAGATCGTTAATGGCTACTACATCAATCTCATTTGACTTTAGTGCATTTCTCAAATAAAGTCTTCCTATTCTTCCGAATCCGTTTATGGCAACCCGCATCTTTCTATTTTTTATGTTTTGTATCGTACGCTTTCTTTTTTCCTGTAGCTAACTCGTAAGTGAACCAGTGTCCGTCGTTAGCCATTAATACCTTGTCATCAGAAAAATACTGTACTTCTTCTGCATATTCCTTTTTTTCTTCTTTGGTCTCGAGATTTAATATCACCAAATATTCCTCCGGTTTAAAAACTTTTTCTACAACGAATTTTTTTGTTGCTACTTCAATGTGTCTGTGATAGGAAGCGATCTTTTTTCCATTATATCCGTAAATGTCATCTTCGCTATTGCTTCCTTGCCCTGCAGTACATCCGATTATAAAAGAATCAACGGGATTGAATTTTATGTGAGAATACTTAAACGGCAAAATAAGTTCTTCTTTTCTGTCGAGCAAACCTTCGTACATGGAATTGTTTTCATTTCTGATCTTACCAATGAAAAAAAGTTCTCCCGGAGAAAAATGGATCTCCTCATAGGCTTTAAAGGTGAGTTGTTTCAGGTCTTTGGTGCAAATATAACGGTGATCGTGCATGCTTTTGTCTTTCACTGCGACCGTCATATAGGGTGAGTTTCCCTCGAATAACTGACGTGAGGCTTTTTGCAATGTGAATACATCTGTACTGTCTCCGCTCTCTAATTTGATCTTAAGTTTACTTCCCTTTTTATCTATGTAGGTGCAATGCCAGCTGAGTACAGGAGTTTTAATGAATTTGTTCGGGTGAGCCGTTCTGGTCTTCGTACAAACCATGCATACCTTTCCCGTACTATCAAAATTAAAAACGGTATCATGTACAGCAGGAACCAAAATCATTCCCTTCTCCTTGATACCATACTTCTCTTTTTCCTTGAATACTTCCGTCTGAGAATAGAACTTTTCCCATGTCAGGCAAAATAAAAGGTAAAAGAAAACATATCTCATATCGCTTTGTATAATCGAAAACTTATTCCTTCACAATTCTGTAAACGGCTTGTTTGTTTCCGTTACTGAGTTGGATGAAATAAATTCCTTTTGAAGTTTCCTTAAGATCCAGCTCTTCATTCAGCTCTGAACGATTGTAATAGGTGTTTACCTTTAATGTACGGCCGAGTACATCCGTTACTTTCACCTCAACAACAGAACTCATGTCAAGATTTCCTGCACTAATATTAACTTTATCTGAAAATGGATTCGGCCAGGCATTGAAATTCACCGCATTGTTCCCTGAGATCTTCTTCAAACCAACCTGATCTGAAATTTCAAAGGTATTGTTACTTACATCCAGAAAGATATTTCCTTTTCCTTCGATCTTAATTCGACAAAAACTTTCCAGCGCAGTTACGGTTGGCACTGAGATCAAAGCTGAACCATTATTAGGTGTTGAATTATTTAAAACGCTATATGTATTTCCGTTATTGTAAGAAATTAAAATGCGAACAGTATCACAACTCACAGGCGCAGCATCCGTACCATTCACATTCCAGGTGATCGTTTCGCTTCCACCTGAATACCAGGTAATGCCTGAATTGTTGGGATATGTCAGCAAGAATGGTCCTGAATTATTAACTGTTACAACAGAGTTCGCGTAATTTACTCCGCCACCACCTGTTTTATTATCTCTTGCTGTTAAACGGAAATTAAGTGTTTGGGCTGTTTGCGGTACGTATTCACCTTTTGTATTCGTATATGTATGCGCCAGAATTAAACTTGCATAAGGAAAATAACGAGTTGGAGATGCTGATGGAGCATAGGATCTGAAAAATGGTTTGTTGCCTGAATTCCAGTTTCCGCTCGTGCCAGCATCTACTTCTTCCCAAGAATAAGTTAATGCATCTCCGTCAGGATCTGTAGCACTTCCTGTTAAACAAAATGCTGTTGCCTTAGGGATTGTGAAATTTCCCGGGCTTGTTACAACCGGTGGTTGATTTCCTGTTGGAGAAACCGAAGGGCAAGTTCCTCCTCCACCTGATTGCGTGAAATTAATGATCTCATCAAAACTCACTGGATGAAAATAAGGAATACTGTTCGACCCCAGGTCGTTCGTGCCACAAAGTCCCGCATACGCCATGATGGTGATCCCGCTTCCCGGCTCCATTGCAGTTGAACCGTTTCTGTTTCCGCCACCGCAAGATCCACTCGTAGAATTAAAACAATGGTTTCCTCTGAACTGATGTCCCATTTCATGAGCTACATAATCGATATCATAAGGGTCGCCAACTGGACTAGGGCTACCCGTTATCCCTTCGGCTTTATCACTTCCGGAACAAACACAACCCAATGAAGCTAAACCTCCACCACCTGTGCTGAAAGTATGGCCAATGTCATAGTTAGCAGATCCGATCGTTGCTGAGATCACAGACTGACTTTCGCTGATAAGGATATTTGCATTATTATTTCCATTGAATGGATCGCTTCCTGCAGAAGTAAAGATCACATTTGTTTCTGTTGCCACTAATACAAGACGCACAGCTATTTCTGTTTCATAAACACTGTTAACGCGATTGATACTTGTTACGATCCTAGCAAGTACCTGTGCTTTTGTTGGTGAACCGATTCCGGTTGCAGCTACTGCATATTCTCCGGTACAGGCAACGGCGCAACGATAGGTTCTTAAATTCTGACCAACAGAGGTTGATGAGGAAGGTCTATTTACCTTTTCTTCTTCTTTTTTTTTAGGAGCTTCCTTAGAGTTGGTATTGGCAGTAGCTTCCGGAATGATACTTGCCGGATCTTTTTTGAAGTCCTTTGTATAATATACTATATAATCCGAAGTGTTTCCAACACAATAAGGATCCAGAAAATAATCACCGTTCACAGAATGGATATTAACGTGAAGTCCGAATTCTGTCCAGTCTGCTTTTCCATTCGCGTAAACATCATCCACGCCTTTTAAACTGTAAGTTCTCAATTCAGGATTTGCATTCTGCAATGCTTCTTCCATAATAGAACTTTCCACCACTTTGAATCTTTGAATGCTTCCGTCCGGAGCAGGAAAGGAAATGATATGATTGCTGCTTCCGATGGGTGTGGTTTTTTCATTGGGTGAAGCAAATAACTGTGTCTTAAGATCCATTCCATTTAAATGAAATACTTTATAAACCTGAGGAACGATCTGTCTTTTTCCTGAAGGTGAAACCTTAGCATCTGTGGAAACAGTCCAGTTTCTATCCGTACTGTTTTGTGCTTTCATACTTGAAAGAGTAAGTACGGCTGCAAGTAAAAAAATCTTTTTCATAGAATAATTGTAATTACCAAATATAGTGAAATCTCCTTGAAAACGGAAGCAGATAAATGCTAAAAAACAGATAAAATCAATGTCTTTTATCGATGCCCCACATCATTTTATTACGCAGGGTTGTAAAAAAGTGCTGCCCTTCTAAATTAATTAGATTGAAGCGAAAATCGGCTTTCTTTACTTTGATCTCTTTACCTGAATCTACCAAGGCCGTTCTGGAGTCGAGCGAAATATTGAAACTTTCACTTCTTCCACTGATCTTGAAAGAGATCTCACGGTTATTAGAAATGATGACCGGTCGAACATTCAGGTTGTGTGGTGCGATCGGAGTTATGATAAAATTATCTGAGTCGGGCATCATGATGGGCCCACCACAACTTAAAGAATAAGCGGTCGAACCGGTTGAAGTAGATACGATGAGTCCGTCAGCAAAATAAGAGTTCAGAAAAACCCCGTCTACATAGGTGTCAATATTGATCATTGCGCTGCTGTCCTTTTTATGAATGGTAAATTCATTCAAAGCATAGTTGACGTCTTCGAAAGAATTGCCACAGCCGCTCAATTCGATCAATTCCCTTTTGTCAAGATTGAATTTTTCCTTGACCAGTTTTTTCAAAGCTTTTTTGAGATCGGTCTTATTTACAGAAGCTAAGAATCCCAATCGTCCTGTGTTTACTCCTAAAACGGGAATACCTGATCTTCTCACCAATTCCAATGTTTCCAACAAGGTACCGTCACCGCCAAGTGATATCAGGACATCTGCCTTCGAAACAAGTTCTGTGGTATCAGAAAAAGTTTTCAATTTTAGAATGAAGCTGCTGTTGTTCTCCTTTAAAAATCGGTAGTAGGGTTCGTAAACAAGCAGCTCAATATTCTCATTCTTCAGAAAACTGCAGATCTGCTCCAGATACTTGGGTTCATTGTCTTTGGTGCTTCTCGCGTATACAGCAATGATCATTTTCGCCTGATAAATAGCAAATCAAAGATAGGCTTTTATACATAATTAATCTACTTGCTTCCTTTGCATATTTGAAACTAAATGTTAATTTCACAACCAATAAGCCCTATTTATGCTCGACAGCACTTTGCATGAACATCATTTACTCAGGTATGAGGTTGAACTGCGTGATGAACCTTTTCAATCCTACCAGCGTACTGCATTCATCAGTTTTTATGACGAGAATGGGAAAAAGGCAGAAGTCTTCAAATACGGCGTGATCAGTCCTGAAGAGATCTTTGACCTCATTGATAACGGTTCGGCTGTTCGTTTGAATAACGCTTATGTGAAGAATTTTTCGTTGACAGACTATCGCACGAACAAGGGGCTCGACGATGAAGTGATGATCCATTTGCATGACTTCAGTGCCAAGAAATCCTTCTTTGATTGTGACATGCAAACCGATTTCAGCTTTGCCGAATTCGGAGGCAATAAAACCATATTTGAAGCAAGTATTTTCGGAAACGGGAATCTTACTTTTCTCGGTTCCAATTTCGGTGACGGAGATGTGAATTTCAAAAAGGCCAAATTCGGGAATGGAAGCGTGAATTTCAAATCAACGAAATTCGGACAAGGAAATGTGACTTTCTCTAATGCTAATTTCGGAATTGGAAATCTCAGCTTCGTTGATACCAATTTCGGGAACGGAATGGTTGATTTCAAGGGGACTTATTTTGGTGATGGAAACATCGATTTTAAATTTGCGCGTTTTGCAGAAGGAGATATCAGTTTTGAGAAGTCGAATTTTGGAAAAGGAAAGAAGGATTTTAAGAATGTGGAATTCGGTGGCGGAAAAGTAGAATTCAGAAGGATCAATTTCAATGATGGTGATGTTTCATTTGAAGGAGTGGAATTTGGAAACGGAAAAGTAAGTTTCAGAAGTTCCAAATTCGGCGCAGGAGATAAATCCTTTGAACTAGCCGATTTTGCACAGGGAGAAGCTCAATTCGATCTGGTTGATTTTGGCTCAGGCACCATCAGTTTCAATCAAACAAAAGTGAGTGAGATCTCATTTGCCGGCTGTCATTTGAATTGCTATACGGATTTCCGTTTTGGGGAATGTAATTTTGTAGATCTAAGTCATACCATCATTCGTGATATTGTGGATGTAAAGCCTGAGAACGACAAAGTGGTGATCAAGGAAATGAATTTAGTTGGCATGCGAATTCTCGGACGGTTATTCATTGACTGGCGAGCCAATCATGTTGCCAATCTTATCTACACACAGGAAAAGACCTCCCTCTTTCAAAAAGCGGAACAATTCAGGATCCTCAAAGAGAACTTCAGAAATAACGGTCAGTATGATGACGAAGATGCATCTTACGTTGAATTCAAGCGCTGTGAAGCTAAAGCCAATTTAACACGATTTGAAGAAAATAAATTGAAGACCTACCTGATACATTATCCGGTTTATTATTTTCAGAAATATATCTTTGATTTTATCGGAAGGTATGCCACGGATCCTATTCGCGTACTGATGAATGTGGTCATTACAGTGGTCGTCTATGGAATGCTGTATTATTGCGTCACTGAGTTTTTCCCTAATTACGGGACAGTTGCCAGTACTCTTCCCCCCGAATTATTGCACATTCATGACTTTTGGAATTGCATGTACTACAGTGCCATTACATTTTTCACGATCGGTTACGGAGACTATTTTGCAGAAGGCTACTTGAAACTATTTGCAGTTTGCGAGGGATTCAGCGGGGTATTTTTGATGAGTTATTTCACTGTTGCCTTTGTTAGAAAGATCTTACGTTAAAAAAATTAAACCCAAATGATATGACAAAAAAAGTTAGTCCCAAAAAACTCATGCTTACACTCGCGGTACTTGTGCTGTTCTTGATCGTAGGATGGATGTTATTCAATGATAGTGATAGTGTTTCTGAATTAATGCACCCTACAACCAAATATGCGATTTGGGCTTTTATCATTGGTGCTCTTGTCACAATTTCCTTACCATTAGGTGCCATGTCGGGCTTAACATTTAAACCCAATGCAAAAACAACAGCCATTTTCACGGCTTTTGGTGCAGGCGCTTTAACTGCCGCTTTAAGTGTAGAGCTGATCGCCCCTACCGTGGAAGAGATCATCGGACATACGAAAAGCCCTACAGGAATGGCTCAGGATAAAACACATGCAATTGAGACCATGGGAGGATTGATCATTGGTTGTATCATGGGAGGATTGTTGTTTTATTTTCTTGATGAATTGATCAATAGCAAAGGTGGCTTTTTACGTAAAGTTGGATCAACCATATCGCACATAACGCACAAAAACAAACACCAGGTAGTTGTGACAGAAAAAGAAATTCACGATGTTCAAAAAGATAATGAACACAAAGAAGAAGGTGGAGCGCCAATGGCAATATGGCTAGGCTTGCTGATCGATGGCATACCTGAGAGTTTTGTTATCGGTGCAGGTTTTCTTGCTCTTTTATCAGTTAAACTCGAAGCAGGTTTAACACCTTCATTCACAGAAGTGCTTCCTTATACTTTGATCGCAGGTCTTTTTCTTTCCAATTTTCCGGAAGCATTGTCCGCGAGTATTGGAATGAAGAAAACAGGCATGAGTACAGGAAAGATCATGATGTTATGGATGTCGCTCGTGCTGATCATTGCCGTTGGTTCGGTTGCCGGATATTACATTGGATCCAGTATTCCACACGTGTACGAAATTGTAATTGAAGGCTTAGCTGCGGGTGCGATGTTGACCATGATCGCACAGACCATGATTCCGGAGGCAGTTCATTTAGGAGGTACAAAAGTAGTAGGATTAGCTACACTGGCAGGTTACCTCAGCGCAGTTGCCTTTAAGATCTTTGAATAAAACCGAAAATCAAATTGAAATGCGATCAGTGCATACTGATCGCATTTTTTATTGACCACTTTTCTCTTTCAGCTTTCTGTATTCATTCTCAACTTGCGATGTTTTGTCGTTGAAAACATAGGCGCCCATAAAATGCCAGAAGATACCAAAACCCCATCCTAAACTGCTGAACACAGGCCATGGAATTCCATGTTCACCATCTTCTTCCCTTCCCGTAAAGAACCACATGGCCCAGAAGAAAGTATTGATAAGTAAATACATGTAAAGGTGATTTCTGAACCCTACTCTTTTCTTTGCCTGTTTCCAGAGCATCTTTTCCTTTTCGTCTTGCAAATTTTCCATATCAGTTATTTTGATTTTAAATTGTGATGTAGTTCTTATTTTTTTGGTTTTAAATACGCTTGTATATTCTTAAAATAAATTTCAAAGGCCTGCAATCCCTCATTTGTGATTCGACAAAGTGTTTGAGGATAATTATCCTTGAACTTTTTTTCAATTTCAATATAGCCGGCATCTTTCAATTTCTGTATCTGCACGCTTAAATTACCGGCAGTAGATTGTGTGTGCTCCTTCAGATAAGTGAATTCTGCTTCTTTGACTGAAACAAGCAAAGAGATAACCGCTAATCTCAATTGAGAATGAAGTATGGGATCTAGATCTTTAAACATTTTGCGATTTAAATTTAGATCTGAGCATATGTCCGGGTATGATATAACTGCAAAGAAGTGCAATGGCTATGATCAATAATTGTTCGCGATCTTCAAGAAAAACAGAGATCGCAGCACATGCAAAAGAACAAACGCTGCCTATGACAAGTGGTTTAAAATTGAGGATACCACCACTCACCAATGTGGCGATACCATAAAGGACCATCAGAAAGAAATAAGTGGTTTTGATACCGTGTGATGGCATAAATATCAGCGTAATGGCCAGGGCTACACCAAATCCTATCCATAAATAACTCAGGTAAGTATCAATATAGGTCTTCACCTTTTTCTTTTTGCCTTGTTTGTAACCAATGTAGGCGGAAACAATTCCTCCCAGTGGCATGAGTACAGGCCAAACGAAATAACCATAATCAATATTCAGAAGGATGGTGAAATAATGGACGAGCGCGCTGATTGTTACCAGCCAACCCCAGAAAATGAGCGAAAAGCCATCTTCTGCTAATTTGTTTTTTGCAGTAATGATCATGCTGCTTATCACCTGCATGCTTTCCTGTGGATCAAAAGTTTCTTCTTGTTTCATAATTGTTATTTATTGCATTCGTTTATTACTTCTGTAGCATCATTCTTACCCCAATTCGGATGGATCTCTGAGGCCGGCTTGAAAGTCTTGAACTTTTCAAGTGCCGTCTCCATTAAGGGCTTTGCTTTTTCACATCCTCCTCCAAAATTTCCCGGTGTATAATAGGCAGTTTGTCCCTTGTATACATAAGGTCTCGGATTGCTTGGGTCTAAACTCATTGCTTTTTGCGTGGCATCATAGGATTTTTTTCCGTATTGCATCCATCTCGTCATTGGATCTGCCATGATGCGGGACGAGGCCAGCATTGCTTTTAAAACGTAGATCTCTGAATTATCCGGACTAAGCGAATCTGCTTTATTGATGAAACGTTCAGCGATATCACAATACTCATCCGCTTTGCTGTCTTCATTTTTTTGTGTGGCCGCCAATGCATAACTCATTCCTGTATAATAATTCAAAAGCCAATTGTCTTTCTCCTTCATTTTCTCAAAATTTCTGGCGCAGGAAAGAAATTCCTTTTCTGTATTTGCTGAATCAAGAAGTACTATGTTTTTCTTCATTGCTTTAATGAACTTCTTACTTTGTCCAGTTGCCGAGATCGTAAGTGCAAGGAAAGAACCTATGATCAGAATGTAATGTGTATGTCTCTTCATAAATATGTCACAAATATAGAGTAGTTTATATTATAAACCATAATTAATACGTTTACTTATTGTATATTATTGATAATCAAATTAATAAAATTTAGAGTTGATTGATTTAAGGGTTTTTTCAGCCTATTTACTAAAGACGAATTCAGTACGGCGGTTATAACTGTGTTCTTTATCAGAGCAATTGATGCCATTGGTACAACGGTTCCTGATCTGTGTTTCGCCTTTACCTTTTGAGGTAATTCTTGCTTTCGAAATTCCTTTTGCAATAAGATATTCTGCCGCCGCTTCTGCTCGCTTTTCTGAAAGTATACGATTGGCATCATCATCTCCTTGCGCATCCGTGTGTGAAACGATCTCCAGTTTTACATTTACATTTTTGTTAAGCAGATCAAAAACTTCGTTCAATATCTCTTCTGCCTGCGCGTTGACTTTATACTGATCCTTCGCATAAATAATATCTTCTACTACCAGCAATTGTTTGTCTTTTCCGGAATCAAATTTTTTAAAGGTCAATGTGATGTCTTCGTCAGCTGTCAACTCCGCCAATTCCAATATATCCGCTTTCAGTAATTTATATTCGAAGGCTAGAAAGGTTTTTTTCAAATAAGAAATTGTTTTTCCTTCCTGCGTCAACAACAACACATTTTTTAGGTTCTTGTCTTTGGGATCGGCCTTGATCGTATAGGCCGTGTCCTTATTTCTGATCTTCACGGCAAAATCGCCATACTGATCTGTTTTTCCTTTGGCAAGTGTGTCACTTTTATTTCCGGACTCAATGTGTACATCAACATCTTTCAGGGGCTGTTTAATTCCATTGTCCTCCGAAACGATCTTTCCCTTCACAAGGATATCATCATCTTTCACATGATACCTGAATCTGGCGATCGAACTTGAATAAGAAAGAAATTTTCCGTCCGGACCAAACAAAGTCACTTTCGTAAAAAGATCCTTGCATCTTTTTTCACTCTTTTCAATGCCATTCAGATTAAAATACTCCACCGTGTATTTAGAGTTTGATTTAAAAGGAGGATTCGACTTCATCCGCTCACACCAGCCTGGGTAATCAGCCGGTTTATCATACGAAAGGCAGATGATCTTCAGATTATCTACCATACCACCTAAAAGTATAGTGGAAATCTTGTTCTCTAATAATCTAACGGAGTCAATTGTCTCTACTCGTCTTGGATCAAAACCTTTAAAACGATAGACCAGAAAATAATGCCCTTTATCCGGGATCTTTAAACTTGTTTTGTTTCCATACACATCGTACACCTCTATCTTCTCATTAAAAAGCGCACCAATGGTATCACCCGACACAACTTTGTTCTGTGATAGCACAATTGTTGAACTCAGCAAAAAAATTATCAGATAATAGATTTTGTTCATCGGTGATCCTATGCTAAGATAATTAATTCTGAAGCAGCATCCTTAGCTAAATAAAAGAAGAATTCACAAGGTAAATTTGAAACGCCTTTGAGTTAAAGCTCTAAAATGCAATGAGTTATAATGGGAAAAAACTTTCATAATGGAAATTGCTCATAGGGCTACCATTTTATGCAGGATCATTTCAAATTCTGCGGGCTTGGATATTAATCCACAACGAGAAATATTCTTCACCTTATCTTTTGTATTCTCGTATGAATTTCCGGTGGTGAAAACAATAGGCGCACTATTTCCTGCACTTCTTATTTTTTCTGCCGCAGCAATGCCGCAGGAATTTGACTTCAGATGAATATCTAAAATAATAAAATCCGGTTGCCATTCTACCGTTGTTTTCACTGCCTCTGCCCCACTCACTACATTTTTTACTTCAAATCCTCTGCGTTCAAACTGCAATCGCAATACTTTTGCAATCAACAATTCATCTTCCGCAATCAATATTTTTTTCGGTTCAGACATGATGTGGAATAAGTATACGGTATTGCAAAGGTGAACGGGATAAAAGATCGATCTTTCCTTCCAATTGTTCAGCAAAGGTATTGATGAGGGTCATTCCGGTGGAAGATGCATTTTTAAGGTCTATGTCAATCGGGATCTGTCCCTCTTCATCTGTATAGGTGATCTCGAGTTCTTTTCCTTTAACAGTCAGATCGATCTTTATTCTTCCGGATTCTTTTCCTTTCAGTGAGTGTTTGAATGAATTCATCATGATCTCATTCATCATCATTCCCAACGGCATTGCTGTAGTAAGATCGAGGAGCACCTGATCTCCTCTAAGTTGTAATTCAGCATTCCTATTTATACGCAGATTGGAAAATAATTCGGCTATATAATCATTGATGCTGATACTGAAAAATGATTCTTTCCTGTAAAGCAATTCATGCACCAAGGCTGTTGAACGAATTCTTTTTCTGCTTTCATTCAGAGCTTCCTTTGCTTCTTCACTTTGCAGATTGAGTTCCTGTAAATGAAGCAGACTGGAAACGACAGCCAAATTGTTCTTGATCCTATGATGGATCTCTGAAAGTAAAACCTCTTTTTCCCTCAGAGCATTCTTCAGTTTCTGTTCTCCTTTTACTCTTTCAGTAATGTTTTTAGAGAAGATACTGATGCCGGTTACTCTTTGATCTGCCTTACGTATAGGATTGTAGCTTGATTCGAAATAAACGAGATCTCCATTATTAGAACCAAAGGATTCCACATCATAACAAGTCTCGCCATTTTCAACGCGTTTGTATATAGCAAGTAAATGATCGTGTTTTTTAGGCTCGATGAAAGGAAGGATCTCCATTCCTTGCTGCATGTCTATATTGAATCCTCTTTTAACGATTTGCGCAAATGTGGAATTAAAACCGGTGAGACGGTGATTGAGGTCAATTGAACAAATGATGTCAACTGTATTATTAATAATGGCTTTCAATTTCTCTTCATTGTCCAGATTCTCAATTCCTCTTAGTTTGGAATCTGTTATGTTCTCTGCGTTAAGTACTATTCCTTCAATTGCAGCATCGCTTGTACTCAGCAATGAAAAACTCGTTCTGTACCAAGCCCTGCCTTCAGATGAATGCCCTTCGCTTTCCAGAACATCAGCTTTTCCGGTTTTTATCAATTCAGCTATCCTTTCTCTATACAAGTGATGGTACTCGGGCCACACAAAAGCAAATACTTCCTGTCCGATCACATCTTCCATTCGAAACCCCGGTTGAATGCGATTTACATAAAGTATTTTAAAATCTTTAGGATCTATGATCAGCACAGTGTGTGGCAATGAGTCTGCCAGACTTTTAAAAAAAGAAGAACCGTGGGGCTGAATGACCTTTTCAATGAAATCCATTATACCAAAACTACTAATTCCTATACAATAAACAGTTAAAATTATCACATAATGATGAATTAGATAAAATAGAAAAGAAATGCCTAATATCTCCCTGTAACCTTTTTTAGCATTCTGCTTATAATTTAAAACAAAGGATTGGAGTTGTATAATAAAACATGATCCCTAGATATTACTCGCCCTCATTCACCTTTTAAACTTGACACGATGAAACGACTAAAATCATTCACATTCGCTTCCTTCCTTGCAGTAAGTCTTCTCACTTCCTGTAAAGATTCAGTTTTGGAGGAGAAAATGACTCTTTCTTTAAACGATTCTACCTGTAAAATATTCAAGGATGAGTCATGTACTTCAATCCATTCTGCTTCAGAATTGAATGCAAAAGAACCTTCTTCGGTAGAGAAGCAAGAAGAAATAATCAATAGTGTGGCCCGTTTGAACAAACGTTTAAGTAAAAAAGCATCCTACTTTGTTATTCAAAATAACAGAGACACGGTCATTCAATGTAAAGAAGGGACATTACTTTCAATTCCTGCCAACGCCTTTCAGCATTGTTCAACTCACCTGCCTGTAAATGGTCCGGTTAAAATATCAGTGAAAGAGTTTTATAAGATTTCAGATATGCTCATCGCCGGATTAACTACAAAAAGTAATGATCAACTGCTGGAAAGTGGGGGTATGATCTGCATCAAGGTTTCAAGCAAAGTAAATAACGACTCCTGCATTTTAAGTCCTGGCAAAAACATCAGCATTGCTATGCCGAATTCACTTACAACAAATGTAGATGGTATGAGTTTGTTCAATGGTATGCATGATAGTGCAAGTCTGAATTGGGTGCCACGAACAGGAGTACCCGGAATGGCCCAAAGATGGAGTATGAACTATTTCTCAAATGGTGGCTATCAATTGGATCTCGGAATGGCTTTTCTTGATGAAAAATCGAATGCAAAACCGGTCATTCTAAATTCAAATCCTGAAAAGCTGAAAGCTGAGATCAAAGTCCCGCTCAGAGATCTGATTCGCGACTCCGGACCTATCACCAGAAAGGTTAGTGCGTTTATTGACACTTCCGGCAATCTACATTGTTATGAAATTGAACATAACAACGAACCAATCCTATTTAATGAAATATACAAACCAATAAGTGATCAAAATACTAAAGTGAATGTGGCAGTAGATGTCAGTCTCCGTTATCAAGCGCGTTTGAACAATGAATACTATCAGAAGCTATTTAAAATGGGGAAATGCAATCCAGATAGTCTTATCGTGGTCACGGCTACATTAAACCCTATAGCAAAACGCACCGGAAATGAGAAAGTGAAAAAAAACCTTCACAAGGTGGTAACAGTAAAAGAATTCAATTCTAGACAAAGACTCCACACCAAAATAAATGAGGAATTTGATAAGAAACTAAAACAATTACGACTAGCCAATGAGGAAAGATTGGTAAACTCAGTTGGCAAGGGTGCTGCCGATTTACGAAGTGCGCAAAATTATTTGTTGCTAAACACGACGAAATTGGGTTGGATCAACTGCGATAAATTCAATCAGTCACCAAACAATGTAGAGTATTTTGTAAAATTAGATGAACCTGCCAGTGTGTTGATCGTATTTAAGGACATGAAATCGATATTGACCTGTAACGCCCATGGCTCTTTCGGCAAAGCGCCACTCAACGAAAAAATAACTGTTGTCGGATTAAAAACCAGCAAGGGCAAATTGATGATGGCTCTGCATGAAACAACTATAACCAAACATGCCTTTGAGAAGTTACATTTTGAGCCTGTATCTGTTCAAGAATACAAAAACAAGCTGGAAAAATTGAATAACCTGTAAGTTACCTTCAAGGATCCCCCTTTCAGATTCTCTTACATAAATAGGGCTTTAAAACAGCCCTTAATTCTTCTTGAATTTCTCAGAATTCTTGACTATCAGACAATAAGGTAAGGGAGGCCTCGTTTATTTTATTATTACTGTTAAAAATCATTCTTTTTTATAACTTTGCAATCCGGTAAAAGCCGGAATAAACAACAGAATTGACCAAAGTAAAAAATGGTCCCATAGCTCAACTGGATAGAGCAACGGTTTTCTAAACCGTAGGTCGTGGGTTCGAGTCCCGCTGGGACTACTAAAGCGGAACTGATAATTTAATTAGCTCCGCTTTTTTTTTAGCGTGCAGCTCTCTATTATCATAGTCAATTACAATGTCAAGCACTTTCTGGAGCAGTGCCTTTACTCTGTCTACAAGGCACTTAAAAACACAGAGGCGGAAGTATTTGTTGTTGACAACAATTCGGTGGATGGTTCAGTGGCCCTGATCAGGGAAAAATTTCCACAGGTTCAGCTTATTGTCAACCGGCAAAATACCGGATTTTCAGTGGCCAATAATCAGGCCATTCGTCTGGCAAAAGGTAAATATGTTCTGTTGCTGAATCCGGATACCGTTGTGCAGGAAGATACTTTTGAAAAAACCCTTGCCTTTATGGAAGGACATTCAGATGCAGGTGCCTTGGGCATTAAAATGCTGGACGGGAAAGGAAACTTCCTTCCGGAAAGCAAACGTGGACTCCCAACACCCTCAGTCGCTTTTTACAAGATCTTCGGTCTTGCCAAACTTTTTCCCAATTCAAAAAAATTCGGACAGTATCACCTCACCTATCTTGACAAGAACAAGAACCACAAAGTGGATGTGCTGAGTGGTGCTTTTATGCTTCTGAGAAAAGAAACACTTGACAAGATCGGGTTGTTGGATGAAACTTTTTTCATGTATGGAGAAGATATCGATTTAAGTTATCGCGTAACACAAGCAGGATATTCCAATTACTATTTTGCCGACAGCAATATTATTCATTACAAAGGAGAAAGCACTAAGAAGAGCAGCGTGAATTATGTGATCGTGTTTTACAAAGCGATGGCCATTTTCGCCAAAAAACATTTTTCACAAAGTCATGCACGTACATTTCATTTTTTAATTTATCTCGCAATTTATCTCAGAGCCGGCTTTGCCATTCTTGCACGTTTTCTGAAACAATTGTTC
>Ga0268298_10003176_pt1 | contig 17049 bp, 14 predicted proteins | sample WWTPWeurt_MetaG_FD_194462 | JGI IMG/M metagenome (GOLD analysis project Ga0268298, IMG submission 194462) | Activated sludge microbial communities from WWTP in Nijmegen, Gelderland, Netherland - WWTP Weurt | ecosystem: Engineered > WWTP > Aerobic digester > Activated sludge | place... | reverse complement strand
CAACAATATTCGTCTTTGACGAAAGCTGCTCGGAAAACGAAGTAATGGAATTGGAGCTGTCTGAGACCGTGCTTAAGACTCCGCGCAGCGTATCTTTTAGCGGCTGATAGTATTCAGACAGATCGTGAGATGCAACGGTCACAGGGATAGACGCCAGATCCATGCTGACCGATTGCAAGTAATCATAGAAGAAAGCATCAGCCACCGCCTGCATATCGTAGTTGAATACGGCAAAAATTGCCCGTTCAGCCTTGGTACGGAAACCTGGTCGGAAGAAGAAATATCTAACAAGATACTTGTGCGTCAGATCTTTGTAGAGGCTGTAACTCCCCAGGTACCATTTGAGTGGAAGATTGATCTTGTTGTGCACCTTTCCCACACGCAGGCGTTTTTCAAAGTAATCCACTCCATATTCCCCAGAGGCGGCCTCCTGAAAGATCTGCAGAAAATACCCTGCTTGCGCCTTTTCCAGCCGCTGGCGTAATTGAGGCATCGGAATGTTCTTTTCCTTGGCATAGGATTCAAAGAACTCCAAAGAGGGCGCAAATGCAAACTGATGATCGTAGAATTCCTTGGCGATCACATCCGCCACACGCGCCGCCCAACCGGCAAGCTTCCGTAAAACTTGGACATCTTCCGGACCGAAGCTCATGAATTCTTTCCTGAGATTTAAGTTCGTGTCATTGATACGGTATTCTTTGGCAAGCTGCTGCATGGGTATTTCTCCTTATATCTTTGTGTCAGCACGGCGAAATTAATCCCGGCTAGCATTTGTATGAAGTAAATTTCTAATGCCTTCCAAAAGCAGATCGTGATCAAGTTTGACTTGATACTCATTGACCCCAGCTTCCATTCCACGTGCGATATTTTCCTCGCTGGCGAGTGAGGTCAGGGCAATGATGGGCAGTTTATTAAAGCGCGGGTCGGCGCGGATCGCGCGTGCCAATCCCAGCCCGTCCATGCGTGGCATTTCCACATCCGTAAGAACCAGATTTACCTTGTCGGCATTGGCTTCAAGAAATTCATACGCTTCCTGACCGTCCACTGCAGTGATGACAACAAATCCATCTGCCTCAAGATAACGCCTCACCCGTCCGCGGAAGAAATCAGAATCCTCCGCCAACAGAATGACGCTACCGCCGCCAGTCGTGGTATTACGCTGTTCTTCGATCTTTTCAGTTTCCTGAACCCATTCCGGATGAATGGTCTTAACAATTTCAAGAATATCCAGAATAAGAGTGGTCTGATTTTCAATGATCGCCGACCCGAAAATCCCTTGCTGACGCAGTGTCTTCTGATCTATTGTCGCAGTCGTCTCCATTACATCAACGGGCATGGCGGCAAGCAGCCCTACTTCATGACCCATAACATTAAAGATCACCACAACCTTCTCTTGTTCCAGTTGCAGCTCGGCGACCTGCGCGGTATCTTTAAGGGTTACCAAAGGCAGTGAGGCGTTGCGGTATTGCATCGTTCTTCTTCCGCCGGCCCATTCAATTTGTTTGTTCTCAACCTGAAGTACACGCACGACCAGTTCCATGGGTATCGCGCAATGCTCATCAGGCGCGTTCAGGAAAGTAAGCAGGGAATGTCTATCTTTAGACTCCTCGCGAATGGTCTCCGCATTCAAATCCATGGCGCGGCGGCTGCCTGCCATGGAAACAAGACCCGTTTTTACAGCAATTCCTGAAGCATCCAGGATCAGCGCCACGTTTCCATCTCCCAAAATTGTGGCTCCTGCATATTCACGCAATCCCTTAAAATGGCGTCCAAGTGGTTTAACCACAATTTCAACGGTATCGTGAAGCTCATCGACAACCAGACCATATTGCATGGCCCCGGTTGTGATGACCACAATATTAAGACTGCTGGACGCATGGAATCGACGGTCTGTGCCTGTTCGCTTATACAAGTTACTTGCGAGTACAGTTCTTTCCAGGATTGGCTCGGAACTATCAATTGCGTAACGCGGAGAGCGGCGATCTGCCAATCTGGAGCGCTGGTCAGGTGTAAGAACGCCCACATCCGGATCTTCGAGTCTTTTTTCGATGCCCAACACATCACTCAAACGCACCAGGGGAATCAATGCGCCTCTCAACATTAACACTTCTGAATTTCCAACTACCTCGATCCGTTTCTGGATCTGTTCAGCAGATATATGGATCAGCTCACTGACATGCACCTGCGGAATGGCAAAACGTTCTTCATTCACAGAAAGTAATAAGGAAGGAATGATCGCCAAGGTCAAAGGCAAACGGATAATAATATTGGTACCCTTACCCGGGACAGAATCAATCTCCACCTTGCCGCCCAGTTTATCCAAATTGGTTTTGACCACATCCATCCCCACTCCGCGGCCAGATACATCACTTATCTTGTCAGCTGTCGACAAGCCCGGTAGAAATATAAGTGCGGTCATTTCCTTGGCAGACATGCCCTTCAACTGATCCTGTGAAATCAATCCCTTGGCCAGCGCTGAAGCAGCTATTTTTGCAGGATCAATCCCCTTGCCATCATCATGGATCTCGACCACAACCTGCCCGGCTTCGTGATAGGCTCTCAAATTGATCGTGCCAAATGCCGGCTTGCCCGCACGTATGCGAACTTCAGCGTTCTCGATTCCATGATCAACAGCATTGCGAACCATGTGAGTCATCGGCTCGCTTAATCCTTCGATGATGGTTTTATCCATCTCCACTTCGCGGCCCGAAATATCAAGCCGGATTTCCTTGCCAAGATCTTTTGAAAGATCACGGACCACACGCGGAAATTTATTAAAAATATTACTGACCGGCTGCATCCGCGTCAGCATTATATTTTCCTGAAGCTCAGAGGTCACCAGGTTAATACGCTGGGCGCCAATTTGCATGGTGTGCTGATCGCCGCTTGCCATGGCATCCAGTAGTTGATTACGGCTGAGGACAAGCTCACCGGCTAAATTCATTAAAGATTCGAGAACGCTCACTTCCACCCGTAAAGTAGATTCCATCCCAGCGGAAGAGGTCCCAGTCTCAGAGACTGCATTTGACACTACCGGCTGGGGTACGGACTGCGCTGAATTCACGGCAGATTCAGGAAGGCCTGGTTCTGAATGAATAATTTCGGGCGGTCTTTCAAAGCTGACAACCGGCGCGGCAACTGGAAGCGGGTCAACCTGTGGAGAGTAGATCACATGCACCTGATTGGCCGGCAGATCAAAGATCACATCGGCCATCTGCGGCGGAAGCTCAGTGGAAAACAATACTACGAACGGCAGGCGGTCGGACGGTTCGTCATCAAGAGTACCCGCCACTTCCAATTCAAATACAGCTTCAAGGATCGAACCTGAATTGCTCAATAGATACAAAACATCCGATGAGCGCTTGCCCTTCCTTTGAATATCATCAATCAAGTCATATTCCAGCAGGTACAAATAATGACGACCATCTTTTGCACGATTGAAATCAAATTCCGGGATATTAATGACTGTCTTCACCCCGGGCGCGGTCACCTTCACAGTTCGTATAAGCGATTCTTTTTCAGCAGGCGCAAGGTTAGCCGACACCATTCCCGCCAATGCGACCAAAATCTCGGTAGTATCAGCCTGTTCGCTGGTTTGATAATTATTAAGCAGGTCGCGCAGGCGATCAAAAGCCATTAACAAAACATTGATCACATCCGGTGCAGGCGCCATCTCTCCTGAGCGAATCATGTCCAATGCATTTTCTGTGCGATGAGCCAGTTCCTGTATTTTATGTAAATTAAAGAATCCCGCACCACCCTTAATCGAATGGGCTGCGCGAAATACCTTATTGACCAGGTTATCATCAACATTGTTTCCCGCAGATTCGATCTGCAACAGATCGTTCTCAATATCTGCAAGGTGCTCCCGCGACTCAGCGAGGTATTCCTTTATGAAAGAATCATCCAAATCAAGCATAAGTGTCACATCCTTACCGGTGCTACCCTAATCGAGGGTCACCGGATACGCTAAAGTGTTTATCCAGTCTGAATGCTTTTAATAGTTCGAACAAATCCTGAGATACGTTTTTGATGGCAAGTTTGCCATTCAGGCGCACGAGAGAGTTATGGGTGGCAACCAGCAAACCAATGCCGGTCGAATCGATCACACGTGTATTGGTCATATCAATGACCAGGTCTCGGACTCCCTCCGCGATCAAATTCTTTAGATCGACGCGGATCAAAGGTGCGCTGGACGCCGTTATATCCCCTTCGGGCTTATAGAATCGGATGATTGGGTCTTGTTGTTCTGGCTGCATCTTTACCTTCCTGTAATATGTATATGTTCCTGAAATAATTCAAACTATGATCAGTCCTTGATTGAACGGGTTAGGATTACCTGATTACCGATCTCATTGAACTCAACCTGGTCTGCATAAAGCTGGTAAAGTTTCAACCCGCGCCCATTCTCTTTATTATCGGCTACCATATCCTTTTGAAGAGTGCCCCGCCAATTAAAACCAGGGCCTTCATCCCTGATCTTCAACTGCAAAATATTCTCGTCGCAAAGTAGTTCAGCATATATTTTTTTGGCAGGATCCATCTGGCTGCCATGAATAATCGCATTATTTAATGCCTCCCGCGCAAGAAGCTCGAGTGGAAAAATATGTCTGGACAAGTTCAACTCTGTCATCCATGCAGAAATGTCCATGCAAATATGGTCTGCATTTTCCAGGCAGGCATACATGGCCCACGTTTTTATTTGAACTGGGGACATATCTACACTTCCACTCCCAAAAGCAAAAGATCGTCACCAGGATCCTCATTGGATGTACAAATATCCTGAACAGCCTCTTCCACCATTTCAGCCAAAGGCAGCTTATGCCGGGAAACGAGCGCTTCTACCAGATAACTCATCCCTTCCTTACGTGAAACGACGTTCGCATGATAATTTTCGATCAAACCGTCGCTAAAGAAAAACAAGCGATCTCCTTTAGCCACTTTAACTTCCACACTTTCAAAGTAAGGCGCCTCGAATGCACCAAGCAGGTCGCCCTTGGCGGAAATTAAATTAGCGTTCCCATTTACGTCCAGATGCAATAAAGGCGGATGCCCCGCGTCAACCACGGTAAGCCGTTCAGAACGACGATTCAATCTCACACAACAAGCGCTTATCAACACACCTTCATTCAAGACCGGCAGGAGAACACTATTGAGTAATGTCATAATTTCCGAAGGTGTATAAAGAGAATTAAAGTTTTGGCGCAATAACACTTTCAGGGCAGATGTAACAAAAGCAGCCCCTAGATCATGTCCGCAAATATCTGCACTAAAGAATCCATCAATGCCATCCCCCAATGGAACGACATCATAAAAATCCCCGCCCGCTGCATGCAGCGGCCGGTAATACACTGCAAAATGCGCGTCCGGTATTTCTTCAGGTTGGACCAAAATCGCCTGTTGCGCGCTCGTTAATTGAGATAGTTGGTACTTTTGCTGTTCGATCAAGGCCTTGAAAGCCTGGCGAATACGTAAATGAATTCGCAGCCGCGCAAGTACTTCCTCGGTTTCGAAAGGTTTGGTAATGTAATCCACGCCGCCACCATTCAACCCCGAAATACGGCTGCTCTTATCATTCGCACTTGACAGGAAAATTACCGGGATCGAACTAGTTAACGCGTCCATCTTTATCTTTGCGCAGGTTTCAAAACCATTTTCGCCAGGCATTAATACATCCAATAGAATGATATCCGGCTGGAACTCTCTTGCCCGCTGAATCCCTTCCGAACCATCAGAGGCGGCAATCGTATGATAGCCTTCCTTTTTAAGGATAGATGACAACATCAGCCGGTCAATCGGCGAGTCATCAATTACCAGGACTTGATATGTTCCTCTATCCATTTTTTAGCTGATCAGGCCAAACGAGCGGATCAGTTCCAGGAGTTTGCTTCGATCGATCGGCTTGACAAGATACCCATCGCAAAATTCATTGACAGCCTTGATCTTATTATCAATATCACCCAATGCCGTGGTCATGATGATCTTGACACCATCTCCAAGCATAATTCCCCTATTTTCTTCAATGGTTCTGATTTCTTTTAGTGCGGTCTGCCCATCCATTTCCGGCATCATAATATCGAGACAAACCAATTGATAGGGTTCGCTGGAGTTGATTGCAATCGAAAAGGCGGTAATGGCTTCCTTTCCATTGATCGCCACATGGCTCTCTCCATGAGGCAGCAGAAAGTTTTGCATCAGTAATCTACTGGCGAAGTCATCTTCCACGATTAAACTTTTCATTGTATTTCTCCTTTATTTATAGTCGATCAAAAGTCCTGTCTTTTTGATCGCTTCTTCAAACAATACGAATTCTGATACGATGGCGGGCAACAAGGCAGTCACCCCATCCAGATTCCCTTTTTCGGCCATCACCTCGACTCCATGAGCTGCATGCCTCAAGGATTCCGCTGCAAGATTGGCAGAGGCTCCACGAATACTGTGTGCTTTTATCCTTGCGCCAGCCAAATTGTTATCAGCAATTTCAAATTTCAATCCATCTATTTGCTTCGGTATATCTTCAAGAAAAGCAGTGACTATCATCTTTTCAAGATCCTTGTCATCCATTAACCGTCTTAAAAGTTCAGATTCGTTAAAAATTTTATTATTGCCATCCAACTCATCGCTCTTACCTTGTTTACTTGGTACCTGTAATTCGGCTGGCGTATTTTCGTTTTGTTGGCCGATGGCCTCAAATTGTGGTTTATTTTTCTCATAAGAGGATCTAAACCAATGCTCGAGTTTCTCAGCCAGTTCCACAGGTTTTACTGGTTTGGTCAAATAGTCATCCATGCTGGCAGCCAGACAACGCTCGCGGTCTCCTTTCATGGCATGCGCAGTCATCGCAATAATCGGGATTTTTGGGTTGAGTACCGATGAACCAGCAGCCCGAATCTCCGCAGTTGCGGTAAGGCCATCCATTTCAGGCATCTGACAGTCCATCAATACCAGGTCATATGGAAAGTTTTTTAACGCTCGCAAGGCTTCAACGCCATTTGCAGCAACATCAATGGGGTACCCCAGTTTTTTTATTATAGAGAGTGCAACTTTCTGGTTGATCAAATTATCTTCAACAAGCAGAATGTGAAAGTGGCTTTTCTCAGCTGCTTGAAGCTGTGAAAATCCATTTTGTTCAACCAAGGTTGGCATTTCAGCGGTCAGTCTTTGCTGTGTTTTTCCAATCCTCTTCTCTATTTCATTTGTAGGATTTTGTTGATCCAATTTTTCTAATACAACCGTGAACCAAAAGGTAGATCCTTCTCCATCCACGCTATCAACACCGATCTGACCGCCCATCAATTCAACCAATTGTTTTGATATAGCCAACCCCAATCCGGTCCCACCATATTTGCGCGTTGTAGAGTTGTCCACCTGGGTAAAGGGAGTAAATAAACTTCTGATCCTTTCCGAATTAATCCCAATGCCATTATCTTTGATCGAAAAGTGCAGAGTAACGGTATTCTCAGTTTCCCCGGCCTGACAGACATGAATTGATATGATCCCCCGGGTTGTGAATTTGACCGCATTCCCAGTGAGGTTAATTAATATCTGACGCAGCCGTCCCGGATCACCCCGAAAGCGCATCCGTGTTTCAGAGTCAATCACCAGCTCGAGACTCAATCCTTTTGCCCGCGCCTGCGTCGAAAGGATGGCGATTGTATCTTCCACAATTTCCTTGAGATCGAAATCAAGTTTTTCCAATTCAAGTTTGCGTGATTCAATTTTTGAAAAATCAAGAATATCGTTAATGATCCCCAACAAAGACTCTGCGCTTGAGCGAACTAAACTTGCATATTGCAACTGTTCTGACGACAGGTTCGTCTCCAGCAATAATCCCATCATTCCAAGAACGCCATTCATGGGCGTACGGATCTCGTGACTCATATTGGCAAGAAAATTACTTTTCGCGATATTTGCCGTTTCCGCCTGTTCCGCCAATGCATTGGCGCGAATGATCAAACCTTCCAGCCGGCGATTGGTTTGCAGGAGTTCAGCTTCGGCCCGCTTTTGCTCTGTGATATTTATGATCGAGACGATGACTTTAGACAGGTCACTTTCATATCCAGATATGACCGCCCAATTCAGATTGACAGTGATTAATCGGTCATCGAGAGTACGGGCGATCATTTCGATTTCAAAACGCAGCGCGCCTGAAGCAATCTGAACTAATTCGTAACGGAAAAACTCATTTCCTGCTTCCGGCAGACTGGATGCCAGACTCTTTACAAGGGCTTCCTTGCTATCAGCTCCGTATAGTGACAACGTGGCCTTATTGACATCCAACACTTGAACCAGCCCAACACACTCAGCCACAATTTCGGGGTGTTCGCCAAGATACGCATTGAAATCGGCGACTCCTTCAGCACGGAGGTCGTCCAACCGTCGCTTGACCACCGAGAAATCCTCCTCCCATAGGGATATGGGGGAATCATCGAACAAACTTCGGAAACGGGTTTCACTCTCGCGCAATTCCTTCTCTGCGAGTTTGTGTTCGGTCAGGTCTGTAATGACCATGATTGAGCCATTGAATGACCCATCTATTTCAGATTTCAACGGAACGCCGCTGATCAAAATCTGAGCGATACTACCATCTGCGCGTACCAAACGGGATTCGAATGTTGACAATCTGCCGGACTGAAGTTGTTTTCTGTGTTCGGTCAAAATCGCGTGATCTTCAGGCAGGCTAATATCAAGCGGGGATTTTCCAAGCAGTTCAGACGGTTCATACCCAAACAAGCGCGCATAGGCCGGATTAACAAATTCAAACCTTCCATCCGCATCTGTGACAGTAAGCCCCTGGCCCATGATATTAAGAATCTGCGTGGCATAATCCCGTTCAGCCTTTAATTCACTAGCTATTTTTTTTCTTTCAGAACTCGCGACTTGCGAACGAAAACGGGAGAAAACAAGACCAAGATATAAAAGGGATAAGAAGAGTGTGATCAGAATTGGTTCGCGTTGCGCAGTTGAAATTTTTTCACGCCATAAGACCGCCGGAATATCAACGCCGAGGACACCCAAAACATCGCCACTACTGGGTTCTTTTATCGGCACCAGCGCAGAAATCCAGATACCCGACCGGTCTTGAGAGGGGCCTTCTGTGATCGGAATTCCATCCATAAATATTTGATGCATTTGCGGACTCGCGTCAGTGTAAACCTGCCCCGGCGGCAAATAATTACTGTCAGCATCTGAAGTAGAATCGGCAAAAAAGATAATTTGATCTTCAGATTTCCCCAACAGATAAAAGTAAACCGCCTCCAGATCAATATTTCCAAAATCCATCAAGTGTCTTTTGATATCCTGATAGCTGGGATTATGCAAGTCTTCGAGCGTCCCGCTTAGTTGTTTTATCTCCTCTTCCGCGATACCCGCGGCCGCAATTTCAGCGATTTCGATGTATTTATTTCTTTCAATGAGATCGGTCTGTCTGCCGATCGAGCTTGTGGAATACCACCCTAACAACAAAATTACTGCCAACCCCGCCAACGCAAGCTGGATGTGAGAAATGACTATTTTTCGCTCAGTTAGCTTCTTTAAGCCACGCCCCGAATCCTGGTTGAACTGCATCAAAAGTATATTCCTCTGTCAAGGGTTCAGAAGGGATAAATGTAAAAACGATCAAACTACTTACAGAATGATCCATTTGACACCCTACGGACGGAACTCAAGCGCGAATCTCTCTGAAATTGGATCCATTCGCGTGATTTCCCTGACAATTTATTCAATTTTGCGTAAGCCTTAAATTACTGATATGAAACGGGTCTAATTTACAGAAATGGTATCAGAACAATAGAGCGAACTGGATAAATACAGAGTTAATAAAAAATAAATATTATGTGAATTATTTAAGCGAAAAAAGCCAATGATGACATCCACTGGCTTTTTTCGCTCCTATGTGAACCTTACCAATCTAAGGCTTCTTCGAAATCAGACGCGTATTAACTGCTTGCTCCGCTATAGCGTTTGAGTCCCATTTTCCATATGTTGGTTGCGGTCCAAAAACCAACAACACTGATCGCAATAAATAAGAGGATCTGCCCCGAAGCCAAATCTCCCCGTAATGCCTGAAGAGGAATGGTCGTTGCCACAGCAATGGGAATGATAAATGTCACGATAATTCGCAGCCAGGCGGGATAAACTGTGGCCGGATAACGCCCTGAATCGAGCAGAGCTTGCAAGATGGTAACGTTATTATCAAATTTTGTGAACCAGAATGTCATCGCGATCAAAATGATCCACAGGCTGTAAATGATGATCATGCCTGTAACGGTCAAAAGGATAAAGGCCAACAGGCTGAATGGAGTGATGATATCTCCAGCCATGTTGATGCCGACCACGATCAAGATAACCGCCAACACCAGATCCCAAATCCGCCAAACAGTGATGCGAGAAAAGGTCACGAGGAACATACTATTAACCGGCTGCAGGATGGTGTAATCCATCGAGCCGTCACGGATACTCTGGTTAAACTTTTCAGTATTAGGCCAGATCAGCGCGATCATCAAAGTATTGACGAGACGGAAGACGCCCAAAAGTGCGATCAACTCCCCCAGACCCCAGCCGCCAAGAGTTGAGGTATTACTAAAGATTATGTTGAGGCTGAGCAATTCCCAGCCGAGCCACATCAAGTTAAGCAGAATATTGACGACCGTATCTGCGCGATACGCGAGAGACATTTGAATATTAACTTTGAGAAACGAAGAAAGCAGCTTCAAGGTATGCATCGATCAGGCTCCGACCGCAGAATAGCGCTTCACGCCATTGCGCCACACCAAATAAAATAAAAGCCCAGAAATCCCAAGCCATATCAATGACATCACATACCCCTGAGCGATCTGTTGTGCGGATAGCTTCCCCAGGATCAACTGGATAGGATAATAAATAAGAAGTTGAAAAGGAAGATATTGCGCGATATCTTGAACAACTTTCGGCATGAGGGTCAGTGGAACAAATTGACCCGAGAACAATAGAATCAGTGCGAAATAAAATTCATGGATTGAATATACGCGCGTCGTCCAAAAGGCAAGAGAGGTAATGGAGGCAGATAACAAATACCCAATGAAGAACGCCAGTATCATAGCGGGGACTGCAAGCAGCATGTTACTGAGCGACATGCCGCTAAAATCAGGTTTATACAGAAAATATAAAATGATCCAGATGGGCGTCAACCCCATCATGGTCAGAGCCTTGAAAGCGATATTGTTGACCAATCCATTTGTCAGCATCGGATGGATCGGTCGCACCAATTCTCCTGACAGAGTGCCATCCTGTATTTTGTAGCCGAAAGTATGAATGACAATATTACTGGTGACCTGATCACAGATTAACAAGACCATATAATATGCAATGAAATCATTGGCCGTAAAACCGTTCACACTGCCTTTTTGATTGGCAATGCTTGTCCACACAGCAAGGTAAATGATGGGGGAAACCAGCCAGTAAAGCAGATACATCAACAGATTGGCGCGGTACTGCCACTGCTCGGCCCAATTCACCTGCCAGAGTCGTTTAATGATAAGAAACATAGGTACTCCTTTAGAGTCAGGCGGCGAGTCGCCTGACTCTGAGCGCAAAAGTTAGCTCCTGCGTCCAAAGTCAATTACTGATTAAACGCTTGCTCAATAATATCTTCAATGGGCGGGTCAGTGATGGTAATATCGTGAATGGGGAGATCGGCCAATAATCTGGAAGTGATACGGGTGACATCCTCTGCCTTAACCTGAATATATTTTTTATCCGCATCCTCTTCGTTTTGGACCTGGGTTCCGTATCCGCTTAAATCATGAGAGTCAGCATCTGCAAGCATGACACCAATTAACTTGAAAGGTGCGATCTTGCGCGAAAGATCATTGATGCCGCCATCGTACTTAAGCCGTCCCTGATGAATGATAATAATGCGCTCGCACAAAGCAGTTACATCGGCCATGTAATGACTAGTAAGCAGGATCGTCGCACCTGTGCGTTTGTTGTACTCCCGTAAAAACTCACGGATACGCACCTGCCCGGTGATGTCCAATCCGATGGTGGGCTCATCGAGGAACAAAACTTTGGGACGATGGAGCAACCCCGCCGCGATCTCGCACTTCATGCGCTCGCCAAGGGAAAGATTACGCACCGGTTTTTTTATCAAGGGTTCAAGCTCAAGCAGTTCGTCGAGTTCCTTATAGGTCTGTTTATATTCATCATCCGGAATCCGGTAAATAGCCTGATTGAGTAAAAACGAATCCGCAGCCGGAATATCCCATGACAAGCGATTGCGCTGGCCCATGACCAGAGTCATGGAGCGCAGGTAGTCTGGATTCAGTTCCCAGGGAATGAAGCCAAGGACGCTGGCTTTTCCACCGGAGGGATGCAGCAAGCCGGAAAGCATTTTCAGTGTGGTGGTTTTTCCCGCCCCATTCGGTCCCAGAAATCCAACGATCTCACCCTGTGGGATCGTAAAATTGACATGCTGCACAGCCTTGACATCTTTGTACTTGCGTTTGAAGAAACTACGAACAGCCGCGCTGAATCCTGCTTCACGCTCTGGCACTTGATAATTTTTGCTCAATTGTTCAACAGTAATCGTATTTAATGGCATAAAACTCTCCTGTGGAGGAAAAATTATATCATCGATAGAACAAAAGTGCTAACATAAATCAATTAATTTTCAGATGGAACTTATTTTAGCGGGCAGCGTCAAATAGAGTGAAACTAACCCTGGAGAATAATAATGAAAAAAATAACCCTACTCGTAATAGCTTTGTTCATACTTGCTGCTTGTGCAGGCTCAAACTCAACGATCACCGGCGACTGGAAATTAATATCCTACGGTAATCCATCCAACCCGACTACCGCGATATCCAATATTGACACAAATATAAAATTTGACTCAAAAGGCAATATGAGTGGAAACGTCGGTTGTAACGGATTCGGCGGAACATATGAACAGAAAGGAGACACACTCTCCTTCAGTGCCATCATGTCCACCATGATGTTCTGCGATGAAACCATGCTGCAGGAACAGGGAGTACTAAGCGTTTTTTCGGATGGCGTCACACTTCAAATTCAACTAAGCGACGACACATTGACAATCACATCCGCTGACGGGGCATCCGTCGTAAACCTTGCGCGCAAATGATTATCACGGTTATTTATATGACAACGAAAAACTGGCTCGCATGCGAGCCAGTTTTTCGTTGTCAATATTATTATTCTTCTTTTCGCAAGGCTGGAAAAAGCAACACTTCGCGGATGGAATGTTTATTCGTCAATAGCATCGCGAGGCGGTCAACACCCATGCCGAATCCACCATTGGGCGGCATCCCGTAGCGCATGGCGCGCAGATAATCTTCATCCATCGGGTGCTTTTCTTCTTCATCATCCGTGTAATCGCGCCCCATTTCCAAAAAGCGCTGTTCCTGATCTAGTGGATCATTCAATTCGGTAAAGGCATTACACAATTCAAAGCCAGCCACGTAGCCTTCGAAGCGCTCCACAGTGAGAGGGTCGCCCGGCATGGATTTTGCCAGCGGAGAAATATCACGCGGATAGTTGTAAAGGAAAGTTGGCTGAATGAGCGTTGGTTCAAGGAACTCGCCCAGCAGAAAATCAATCATCTTTCCACGTGTAGATTTGGGGTCGGGAGATTTGTTTCCATGTTTGGCTCGAATCGCTTTGAGCAGGTCTTCAGCGGTTTTGTGCTCTGCAATATCAATACCGCTGGCTTCCAGGATACCTGCTCGCATTTCCACTCGCTTCCAGGGCGGTTTGAATTCCAGTTCGTGTTCGCCGAATGTAATTTTTGTGGAACCTGCCACCTTCTCAGCGGCATAAGCAACCATTTGTTCGGTCAACTCCATAACCTGCAAATAATCGGCATAAGCCCAGTAAAATTCAAGTTGAGTAAATTCAGGGTTGTGTTTAAATGAAACGCCTTCATTACGAAAGTCCCGTCCAATCTCATAAACACGTTCCATATTGCCAACAAGCAAACGCTTGAGATATAACTCAAACGAGATGCGCAAATACATATCCTGGTCAAGCTCGTTATGATGAGTCACGAACGGACGCGCCGCCGCGCCGCCATATAACGGCTGCAGGATCGGCGTTTCTACTTCAAGGAAATCGTGCTCATCAAGAAAGGTTCGCAAGGCTTTGATCAGCGTGGCGCGTTTACGGAACGTCTCGCGCACATCAGGGTTTACTGCCAGGTCGGCATAGCGCTGCCGCGCGCGGATCTCAGCCGACTCAAGCGCGGCGTATCGGACAACTGTGCCGTCTTCCTGGGTCACATCTTTGTCGGCAGGCAACGGCGTCACCGATTTGGCAAGCAGCTTGAAGTCATGAACATGAAGCGTGATCTCTCCCGTTTTGGTACGGAACATAACCCCGGACGCCTGAATAAAATCACCAAGATCGAGCATCTTATTGAAGAAATCCACACGATCCTTGCCCAATTCATTAACGCGGAAAAACAATTGAATCTTGCCGTCACGGTCCTCAATGTGCGCGAAGGACACCTTACCCATGGCACGACTGGCACGAATACGCCCCGCAAGCGTTGCCTTCACTTCTAGAGTCGAATCAGGCGTAGCAGCGGCTGCTTCAGCAGATTCATACTCAGCGATAATCTGCGTACTGGTATGAGTACGTTCAGCACGCGTGGGATAGGGATCAAACCCCTCGGCGCGTAGCTCTTCAATTTTTTGCAGGCGGATCTTTTCTAGCGTGGTGTATTCTGACATGGGACTCTTCCTGTTTTTGATTAAAAAAAGCCCCGCGTTATATGGACGCGGGGCAAAATGGTCGCGCCTAAATTATTTAGCCGACTTTGGTGATCTTCACATTGTAAGTACCGCCGGGCGTCTCAACTTTGACAGTATCGCCCAACTTGTGCCCCAGAATAGCCTTGCCGATCGGGGACTCATTTGAAATTTTTCCCTCGCGAGGATTGGCTTCCGCCGCGCCAACAATTACAAAGGATTCAGGCTCGAAATTACCCTCTTTAATGGTTACTTTGGTACCAACCTGAATCGCATCATTCTTTTTCGGTTTGCCATTGTCTTCAATAATCTTTGCTGTGGCAAGCAAAATATCAAGTTCCTGAATACGTCCCTCAACAAAAGCCTGTTCGTTCTTTGCAGCTTCGTATTCGGCATTCTCGATCAATTCCCCACCCTCCATGGCCTCGTGCAGACGATTAGCCACTTCCAGCCGTTTGGCGGTGCGTAAATGATCCAGTTCCTCTTGAAGCTTTTGAAAACCCTCTTTAGTAAGGAAATTGGTTGTCATATTATTATCCTGCTAAATAGAATTTTGCATCTCCACACTAGAGATGCAAGTGATTAAAAAGTTTCCGGTGGTAACACCCGGAAAAGTGGCGCTAATATAACACGATTCAAAATGAGATACAAGCCCCAAAAACTCCAGAACTCCGGAGCTCTGACAGCTCACAAATATCTATTCACTTGCCCATAAACACAAACCGCCTTTTTCAGCCCAGTAGGATTTGATCTGCTCGCGCATGGCATCCTGGCTGTCAAACAGGGAACTTATTTGGGATTGATAAGCGGAAATCGCATCCTGCCAGCGTTTGAGACCCGTTTCGGTTATTTTTTGATTATTTTCGATCATGCCAGCAGTTTTTAAGCTTAATTCCTCGGGTGAATTAAATAGATAGGGAATATCCACATCAAAGAGAACAGGCACTTTGAGTAAATCTACTGCACGGCGCACGAGGATATGGTCAACGTGCGAGCCAAGCCCAAGCTGGCAAACCAGTTGATCGGCTGGATTTATACGGGCGGAAATGGATTCTGCTATTTGAGCCGGCAAATCCTCGTCGTCAGCGTGTGGAGGCACAAAAACTTGAGAATAAAGCCAATCTCTGTTGCCACCGCGTCTATATATACAATCCAGGAAATCAAAATGAACTGTTTTAGCGCCAACGATTTTAGCGGCATTCCGATCTTCCTCGCGGCGAGCCCCTACCACTTCTGCTGCAGATGCTATTCCCCACTGATGGTGAAGGATCTGGGCAAAAGGCGAAAGCTCTTCTGTGGATGGAAAACCGCACATAAAAGTCCAAATCTCCACGTCCAAACCCGCGTGAACCTGTTCGTAGATAAGGCCGCCTGCGGAAAGCACCGCGTCGTCAAGGTGAGGTGAAATATAGATCCAGCGCATGAGCATTTTTACCACAAAGTAGTAATGAAAAACATTGTAGTTTGATGTAAACTATTGACATGCAGGAACGCAGAACAGAACAACGCAAAACTTTGATCTCTTATACACAGGTATTTGACCTGTATGGCGGCTATCTGATTGGTTATCTCGCTGATTTACATTTAAAAGGTGCAATGGTGATCGGAAGCAAGGCTATAACAATCAACTTTGAGGTAACGCTTGCAATCGAGCTGCCTGACCTTCCCAGAGTAAAGGCTGCCAGAATGACCGTTCCTGCCCGCGTAGTATGGTGCCAAAAGGATATCAGCCCTGATTTTTTTAATATTGGATTTGAATTCAAAGCACTTCCAGACGAACAAAAAAAAGTTATTCAGGCGATCATGGACAATTATGAGTTCCGCCGCGATTTACCGAGCTATCCCGCCAAACCGCCATCTGCAACACGAAAATAAACTTCCTTTCATGTACACTTTCCTCAGGCTGACGATCATATCGCCCATTTTCTGTACTGATAACACGCGCGCAGGACTGGTATTCCTCTCATCCCACCAAACCTCTGATGACATCAAAAGCACGCACCCTATACTTCACCTCTCCTAAAAAAATTGAAGTCCACGAAGCAGCATTACCCTCTTTAAGCGAGGATGACGTCCTGGTTGAGACTACACGTTCGGTTATCAGCGCTGGAACAGAGATGCTGGTCTACCGTGGACAATTTCCCAATATCGCGGATATTCACGATGGCGTCAGCAGTGAAATGAATTATCCGCTGGCATATGGGTATGCGTGTGTGGGACGGGTAGTTGAAATTGGCAAGGCGGTTAATGGAAAATGGCTGGGTAAGCTTGTTTTTGCTTTTCATCCGCATTCTTCTTCATTCAT